>LXOW01214910.1_pt1 | contig 19346 bp, 18 predicted proteins | sample 1368591 | NCBI WGS metagenome assembly LXOW01 (sample SAMN04884650, study PRJNA319009) | bovine gut metagenome | isolation source: Cow rumen | host: Bos taurus | place: Italy: Legnaro (PD) | collected 2014-07-09
GGAGGGCAGGAAAACGCACAAAAAGAGGCAAAAAAGATGAGATTTTAGCTAAAAAGTCAAAAAATTGAAAAAAATTTTTANNAACAAACATTACAGAAGACGATTATGTCTCAAAAATTGTAATTGAAGCAAATAAAGTGTTAGAATACAAAAGAGCAATAGAACAGATAATCGGCCCTTTTGACATTAATGGCATGGGAAGCATTGAAAAAATAGCAGTATATGCACTGGGGCGGCTCGAAATAGACCCAAGTCCGACACCTGTTGCTGATATGGCGGCATATATGGTTCAGATGATGGCAGAACAGAACATAGACGAGTATATCGCCATGCGGAATTATGAGAAGTTCGGACAGCGAACCCTGCCGGATACATTAGAAATATTTTTTGACGAAAAACTAAAAAAAAAGGGTTGAGGATTACGAGGCAAAGCACCCCAAGGAAATGGATGCTCTTTATAAAGATGAACGAGGATATTACATAAAGGAATATATCAGGAAAATATATATAGAAGACGGAATACCTTTTGACCCTGCCCTGCACCCAAGAGATCCTGCAAACGGCAGGTTTGTAAGGACATACAGGGAATACGCAAAGAAACAGAAAGTTCACAAAACCGTACCGGGGCAGATAAACGGAACGCCGTCAGGCAGTAATGGCGGAAACAGAAGCAAAAACAGCACTACCGCGGAAAATCTGAAAAACATTCTGAGACCCACAACACCTGCAAAAAAGGCTTTCGAATTAACAGACGAGGAGGACGAAGTCAGGAAAATTATCTTTGACAGATGTTTCAGGATACTGCACAACCCTGAAAAAGCTAATGAGGAAAAAGATCAGAGAATTCTTAAAAAATATCTTGAAGATCACCCTGCCGCAAAAAGCACCCTGGCTAAGATGAAAAAGATAGCGAAAGAGAATGTTTTTCCACAAAGGATAAGTGGGGCAAAACAAGGAGTGCCTATGAGCCATGAGAAAGCTGACAGTGGCAAGGTAAACCCTGAATATGACCCCAATGACAAAACAGATGAATATCATCACAACTGCCAGGTATGCGTGGTAGTGTATGAAATGCGTCTGAGGGGCTACAAAATAAAGGCAGGATTAAAGGTTGAGGAGTTATCCGCAAATAGTGCCATTGCGTGGCTTGACCCAGAGACAGGGCTACCTCCGGAAATACACAATGTAGTATTAAAAAGCGGGGACGACAAGAAAGATCCTATAAAGCTTTTTGCACAAAAATTGAAAGAAGGCGAAAGGTATAATTTGGTGTATGGATATAAAGAAAGTAAAAAAAAGCACGTCGTCACAATTACAAGAGAGGGAGACAAAATAATTGTGTATGATCCACAGGCAAATGAAACAAATGAGTGGAGCAGTATTGGAAGCATACCTGACAATATCAGGCTTGAAAGCCTTGTTTATTACCGTGTTGACAACATGGCATTAAACCCAATGTACAAAAACATAGTATCAGTGCCAAGCGAGGATAGATTATGACTAAAAAAGAGATAAGGGAAACAAGAAAAATGCTAATAGAGGTTTTAGAAAAAGAGGAACGGTGGCATAATTGCCATTACAACATAATATATTATGTCGGTGAACATGAAGGATTTCAGGTTTGGGATACAGGAAACACCGATGAAATTTTATGGGTTCATCCAGACTTTGTGCTGTACGATCCCAAAACAAAAAAGTACAAGTGGGTAATATGGAAGGAGGCAGACAAGCTAATGTCTGTTTTAATGAAAAAATATCCTGAATATTATTCAGATGAAGCTGCAAAAAAGCGTAACTGGAAAATAAACCTGAACAATCTGAAAATATGGGAGAAAGCGGATCGTGCCATCGGTGGCGATGAGTATGCGGATAAAACCTACGGTCCGCTTTACGAAGAAGTTTACCGCTACAAGGCCGAGGCCGAAAAGGAGGAGGAAGAAGAAGACTAATGCTATAACTGCTCATTGGGAAGTGCGGAAAAATACATTTTTCCGCACTTCCTCAATCGTCGGACAGAATTGCCTTCAGGTATTCCCTGTGCATTCTCGCTATAAGATCCTTGCTTATTCCCCTGGGACAGGCCTTCTCACATTCCCCATTGTTGCAGCAGCTTCCAAATCCTTCCCTTTGTGCCGCACGGACAAGAGAGATTATCCTCGCGTTTTTTTCGGGCTGTCCCTGCGGCATTAATGACAGATGTGCGGCCTTTGCGGCGACGAACAATGCGGCAGAGCCATTTGGGCAGGCGGCTATACATGCCCCGCAGGCATTGCAGCTTGCGGCAGATAATGCCTTGTCGGCAATGTCTTTTGGAATCGGGATTGAGTTTGCTTCCGGCGCTCCGCCGAGGCTGGCAGTTATAAAGCCGCCTGCCGCAAGTATACGGTCAAGAGCGGTGCGGTTTATTGCCAGATCCTTGACCACTGGAAATGACCTTATCCTCCACGGCTCTACGGTTATTATGTCGCCGTTGGAAAACCCCTTCATTGTCAGTCGGCAAACGGCGGAATTTTCAGTGGAACGGCCAATCTCTCCGTTTATTATCAGGCCGCACATTCCGCAGCTGCCTTCCCTGCAATTTGAATCAAATGCTACAGGTATCTCTCCACAGCTGACAAGCCGCTCATTCAGTTTGTCAAGCACGTCAAGAAAAGTCATTTCCGGCAGTATTCCGTTTACCTTGTACTGCGTCATTTTACCCTGTGCCTTGCTGTTGCCCTGCCGCCATATACGCAGCTGTACGCTGAAAGTCTTGCCCTTTTTCTTCATTTATCTACCTGGCCGTATGTTCTTCCTACTGTTTTTTCTCGTCTTTGACCTGTTCTGTTTCCTGATTGTATGAACTGGCTCATTGTCGTCCTTGTCGGAAAATACAAGTTTTTCCCTGAATGGAATGTCGGCCTTTCCGCCGTTCCTAATCCATGCCCGTATATAATGTTTTTCCTCTTTTTTTTCTCCGTCTGATGAATATTCCATTCGGAAATGTGCTCCGCAGGTCTCCTTTCTCAGTATAGCGTCCTTTACTATGAGTTCGGCAAGATCCAGGCTGTTTGCCGTTCTGAATGCGATCTCATAAGGAATGTTGTAATATGATGGCCTTGGCAGTAGCAGATCCGAATAGAAATCCTGTCGCAATGAGCGGATTTCCCGCAATGCCTGCTGAAGCCTGTAGCTATACCGTATGAATCCAACCTTGTCTCGCATTATTTCCGCAAGACGTGTATGGAAATGCTGCGGTGGTGTTTTTCCGTTTATGGCAAAAATCCTTTCCTTGTGTCTTTCTGAAGATGATACTGCGTTGCTGAATAGCTGTTGTGTATCAACGCCTGACTGTTTTTTTCCTGTTCTTGCAAGATATGCCCCTATGGCGGGGGGGGCGATGAAAATCGCGTCGGTAAGTTCCTGCAATGGGGCGTTTCCTGGCATACAGTTTGCCCCATGTACGGAAAAATTGGCCTCGCCTATGGCGAACAGTCCCGGAATCGTTGTTTCAAGACTGTAATTTACCCATAATCCTCCGGGACAGCGTTGCGATGATATGTAATCTTCCGGAACGGTCCGCCAGCGGTTTGCCGTCGCTGGCAGTTCAAGTGAGAAACAGGGATTCGCAAATGCCGCTCCAGCCCGGTATGCCGCCCACAATGGGTTTATACCACCGTAAAATATATTGGGCAATGCGTTGTATATGCCGGAATATCCGCCGCAGGCAAGCACTATTACATCTGCCGAATATGTTTCCTCATTTCCGTTTAAAATGTTTCTTGTCACCACGCCGCAGGCATGACCGTCATATACGCATATATCGGTAATCTCGCGCCGCCCTACAAGTTTCGCATTGCCGTTTGCGGTATGCCGCAGGAATGCGGAATAAAATGCCTGCAAGAGCTGCCGTCCTGTCTGTCCCCTCGCCTGAAACGAACGTGCCGTCATTCCTCCGGGATTGCGATTTGGCTTCAGCAGTCCTCCAGGTTCACGAATGAACGGTACGCAGAGGGCGGCGCATATATCCAGTACCTTTCCTGACAATTGTGCCATTCTGTATGTGTCCGCCTCGCGCGATTGCCATGCCCCGTATTCCATTGTGTCCCGGAAGAAACGGTCGCAACTGTCCCCGTCATTCGCATAATTGCGGGCCGCGTTTATGCCACCCCTCATATATGTCGTGCTTTCATGAAGCGGTGATTCCATACTGCTTATCATTCGCACGGAATATCCATGTTCCGCCAGTGCGACCGAAGCGGCACAGGCCGCAAGTCCGCCACCTATGACAATGATCTCGCATTGCCTCTTTCTGTCGGGGGACAGCTGTGGCATTTTTGAGCTGAATGATTCCCATTTCCTTTCCAGAGTACCAGCTGGTACGCCGGAAGGAGGCAGTTTTGCCATTATGCCAGCCCTGTCTGTCATCTTATTATCACCATCGGGTCTTCCTGCACGTCAAGAAGAAGATCCGTCCCTGTACAGTAGTAAATTGACAGTCCTGCGACTAAAACGCATAAGGTGGCCAGCGTCCTCCATACATAGCATGGAATGTTTCTGCCTGGTCTTGCCACAAATCCCAGCGTATGCAGGGCCTCGGGGATTCCACGCACGAAGTCAAATGCCAGTGCGATGAATCCGGCAATCCATGCAAGGGCAATGCGTTTGGAACGCAGCATTTCTATGAGTGTCTGTGCGTATACATTGCCGGATTCGTCATAATCAAAGGAAACGGCAAATTTCCAATAGCAGGTCAGAAAGATGAAGAAAACGATCTCGGCGGCAGGAAGAATAAAGGAAATTATCGCAGGCTGTCCCTTGAATTTCAGTGAAAGATGCTGTTGTGAGCTGGTTATCAGGTTTTCTATCTTTGATATAGCGATCAGTATGATTCTNNTGGATATGTAATTTCTTGCGTAAAATTTTGATAATAAGGAAAAAAAGTCGGGAAAAAACGGCAATAACGCGCAATAAAACAGGAACATACAGGCAAAACACATAAAATACAGCGACATTGAGGCAGATACCATCATTCTGCCAAGCCTATTGCCTATAAGCCCTGAAATTATCTTCATTATTTCACGTTTTATACGTCATTGCGAGCGGTAGCGAAGCAATCTAATTCAGTAATTCCAATTTTTTCTATATAACAAAGATTGCTTCATTGCTAAAGCTCCTCGCAATGACGTGATAAGTAAATTTCCACAATTGCTCATTGCTAATTGCTAACTGCTAACTGGAAACGCAGACTAATTTTATCATCCGTCATTCCCGCAGGTTGTTGGCGGGAATCTCAATAAAGATGCTGAAACAAGTTCAGCATGACGATACAAGGAGCTTCCTTAATTGCCCTTTTCCTCGCCTTCAGGCTCGCTATCATCGCCACTCATTGTCATTGTGGGCATAAATTCCTCGTCTTCAGTAGCGGTGTCCTGCCCATTTTGCTGGTTTTCCGTTGTGGGATTTTCTTTTTTCCGTTGTTCTTCCTGNNCCCTGGCCAGTCTTTCCGCAAGACCGGGATTGTCCGCAAGCTCCTTGTCGGCCTTGCGTTTTTCTTCATATATTTCCGTGGCCATTCTCCACATGATCTGGTTCAGAATGGATTTTTCAGCATTTCCTGGCGGCAATAACGGGTATATTATGGCAAAAGGCAGGAAGAACATCGTCTTGTTTACGGCAGACAATGATATCTTCTTTGTCCCAGTTGAGGTTTCTATTTCCGCTTCAAGCACATAAGTTGTGGGCAGGCTGTTTGGAAATATTAGTATGAAAGGCGTTTCTACAAGATACTTGTTCATCAGCTCGCCGTAGGTCCAGCGGTTTACTGTCTGCATTTTCAATTCAAGTATTCCCTTTCCGGTATTGCGATCCAGAAGTCCGGCCTTTTTGAAAACCTTTTTTCCTATGTCGGAAATCTTCTGCTGCAATTTTGGCTCAACAGTATTTGGCTTTATTTCCTCTTTCTTGAACTTGCCAGTTTCGTAGTCTATTGTTCCAGTGCCTATGGCATCAGCACCTGTCCTGTACGGAAAATTCTCCCATGTTATCTTCAATTCGGAGTATGGCTGCTTGTCCTTGGACTTTAGCATGTCAACAGCTATTTCCTTGTCTATCTTTATCTCGCCGGAAGTGAAGGACGCGCAGCCAGTAAGTACAACGGCCACCGTTAATGTCAGAAAAGTCTTGCTAAAAATGTTCATATTAAAGAAACCTCAATAAATATTATATTATATTGAATGGTTTTTTAGAAACAAAAAAAAGAAGACCCTCTTACAGGTCTTCTTTTTGGTTGATATGATCTGATATAATTAGAAGCTGAAGTGCTGCAGTTTTTCCAGTGATTTCTGGGATTTTTCGCCATGCATTGATTTCTTTACTTCTGTAAGCGAGGGCATTTCAACTTCTACTGTCTCTGCATCTTCAACTGAGACGTTTGCGGATTCAGCAGTGGCTTCCTCTGCGAAATATGACGCATCTGTGAACACCGGCATATTGGCATCGTATGCTTTTACCTGAATCTGGGGAGCATTCTCTGCCGCCCTTACGCTTTTTGAGACAGGCTTGAGGAAAAGGGTCTGTGTCTGCTCGTTGGTGGCATACATAAGCACATTCATTGCCTGGAGTTTTGAAACAACCTCGTAATGGGGAAAACCGTATTTGTTGTTTGTTCCATAGGAAAGTATGGCTATTTTGGGTTGTACCGCATTGAGGAAAGCCTGCGAAGATGCCGTTTTTGAGCCGTGATGCCCGGCCTGTATCACGTCTGCCTGCAATTCGCTTGCAGGGAAACGGCTCATAACCCTTCTTTCTCCCGGCTCTTCAAGATCTGCCGTAAGCAGCACTTTCTGCCCGGCGTAGGTGAATTTAAGGACTATTGAGCAATTGTTTATAATGCCGTTGTCTCTGGAAGGAGTGTCCGTTTCGCAGGTGTTGAGTACTTTTATGTTCACTGTATTGTCCCAGTTGAGCTGTTCGCCGATTTTGGGATAATATGTCACGCTTCCCTGTGCTTCCGCAAGGGCACGCAGATTGTTGTCTCCCTTTGCGGAGAGGTTTTCTGCCTTGCTGTCGTAAAAATTGCTTACGGTTGCAATTTTAAAGACTTTTTTCAGCCCCATGTAATGATCACTGTGAGGATGCGTAAGCACAACATGATCCAAATGGGTAATGTTTTTGGATTTCAAAAATGCTTCTATCGGCTTTACGCTTGGACCGCCGTCTATAAGCACATTCTTTCCGTTAGGCAGCTCAATGTATGTTGAATTGCCCATTCCTACGTTTATAAAGTAGAAATTAAGCTGTGCGTTTGCGACGGAAGCCAGCAAAAGGAACAGGAAGCTGAATATTGATAAAAGGCTTGTTAGTTTTTTCATATCATTCACCTATTATAACTGCTCTACTATAGTTATATAACATGCGTGGCATATTTGGAAAGGCCAAAAGTCCTATATGGCTATGGGACTAATGACAATTAGCAGTTAGCAGTGATCAATGAGCAATTGAGGAAATTCTTTATATAGAAATCTTAACTTCTCGTAATAAAACTGTTTTTATTAAAATTATTTCTTGCTGAAAAAAAAGAGAGATTGAATTTTTTTGATTGGTTTTTTCAGAAGTTGACAAAAAATAACGATTTTGAAAAAAACGAAAAATTCCTGACTAATTTTTAAAAATGAAAAAAAATAGCGCGATTTTGAAAAAACAAAAAAATTTGAATAAAAATTAATAAATGAAAAGTTTTGCTCAGATTTGAAAAAATGAAAAAAATCGCACATTTTTAAAAAGGATAAAAAAAGGATATAATTTACTATATCAATAATTTTAGCAGCGGAGGAAGAAATGTCATTTTACACAAAAGAACAGCTTGAAAAATACGCTGACGTTATGATTTGGGGACTGACGACCGCCCGTCCCGGATTCAAACCGCATGAAAACATACTTTTGAGATGCAGCCTGCCTGGTCGTGAGCTTGGGGAAATAATTTACCGCAAGCTGGTTCAGCAGAAATACAATGTAATATTCCGCTTCCTGTCAACGCCGGAATGTGAAAAGGCATTTTACGGATATGGCGATGATGAGCAGCTTTCCTTTATGCCACCCGGAGACAAGGAAATGTACGAGGCACTCAACGGAAACATTCTGGTACATGCTCCGGAAAGCCTTACGCATCTGAAGGACATTGACACGAAGAAGCAGTCAATTGCCATGCTTGCCCGCAAGCCAGTACGCGAGATAATGAACCGCCGCGAGGAGAATGGTGATTTTGGATGGACTCTTTGCACATATCCCACGGAGGAACTTGCCAGACAGGCAGGACTGACCCTTCAGGAATACGCCGATCAGATTGCCAAGGCCTGCCTTATCAACGAGAAGGATCCTGTCGCGAAATGGACTGAGATCTTTGAGAATACCAGGGAAATAAAGAAATGGCTGGCCAGTCTCAAAATGGATACCGTCCATGTGGAATCCGAACACGTTGACCTGGAGGTCAGGATCGGTGAACGCCGCCTTTTCAAGGGCATAAGCGGACACAATATTCCCAGCTTTGAGGTGTTCACCTCTCCGGATTGGAGATATACGAAGGGTGTCTATTTCGCAAACCTGCCCGCATTCCGTGGTGGCAATCTGATTGAGAATATACGCCTGGAGTTCAAGGATGGCCGTGCGGTAGGCATTTCCGCCGAGAAGGGCGAGGATTATGTAAAGAAGATACTTGCCACTGACGAGGGAGCCTGCCAGGTTGGCGAGTTCTCACTTACGGACAAGCGTTTTTCCAAGATTGACAAGTTTATGGCGGATACGCTGTTTGACGAGAATCACGGCGGACTTAACGGCAACTGCCATATAGCCGTTGGAAGCGCGTATACCGATACTTACGACGGAGATGTTCGTACACTCACCCCGGAAATGAAAAAGGAATTGGGATTCAATGATTCCGCAATACACTGGGACATGATCAACACCGAGAAGAAGAAGGTGACGGCGACACTTCAGGATGGACGCAAGATAACCATATACGAGGATGGAATGTTCAAAAACTGATTCTGTTCTACGTCTGAAAATGCGGGAATATGCCTGTGCGTATTCCCGCTGTTTTTTTGTTGGATAGCAAAAATTATATAATTTTGTTATGAAGAAAAAAATGTCCGGAAAGGAAACGGATAAGAAAAGTTTTTCCTACAGGTTTGACACGTCAATGGACTATTTGCAGATTGCCATGCAGACGTTCGTCATGGTTCCGTTTATGCTTTTGGGAGCATTGTTTTCCGGAGAAATAGGCGATATACTTGAAATTGCCCACAACAACCATTGTACTGTAGCGGAGGCCACCGCTATATGGGCAGCCTCCCGCAATATGTAGGGAAACGCAGAAAAAGGGACTTTTTCTGCGTTTCCATATTCCTCAACGCCTGTCAAAAACCATCAATGATTCGGTATGCGGAGTGTTGGGATAGAAGTCAAATCCCGCACAGCGTATTATATCGTATTTTTCAAGCAGAAGCTCCGCATCACGTCCCTGCGTGATAGGATTGCATGACAGGTATATTATCCTTTTTGGCATTAATTCCTGTACTATATGACTGACAACCTTAGGGGCAAGTCCGGATCTGGGCGGGTCAACAACTAGTATATCCGTGCCAGACAGAAGTGCCGCGTCCGCCTTTTCCGTCATTGAGCATATATGTCGGAAATTTGAAACATTGTTCGCCTTTGCGTTCATTTCCGCATATTTTGCCGAGGCTGGTGCGGCCTCTATTGAAAGCAGTTCCTTCGCGCAGCCGCCTATTGAGATTCCTATTACGCCAACGCCGGAATACAGATCTGCCAGCTTGCCGCAGGGGAATGTCGCTGCCTGCATTTCCTTCAGTGCCTCCGTGAACAGGGCAATATTGTTCTGGAAGAAGCAGTCAAAGCCGAATGAGATCTTCCTGCCAAGAATCTCCTCCGTAAGATAGTCCTTTCCTTCCTGTCTTATTATTTTCGTGGCCACGCTTGATGATATTTTCGGATCGGAATATACAAGCATGAATCCGTCAGGAGCGGGATTTGTGCCATTCCCGTCTTTATGTACATCGGGAACAGGAAATTCAATGTCCTCCCTGGTCACATACAGGGCGGCGACACATTCCCCTGTGTTCTTTGTCTCCCGTATTATCAGGGTCTTCAGATCGGACGGTGAAAGCCTTATCGCATTTATTTTTTCAAGAATACTGACTGCCACGGCATTTGACCTGTCTCCTACCAGGGCGCAGCCATCTTCAAGCGGTATTCTCTGCCACCAGTTTCCACGCTTGTGAAAGGCCAGCTTCATGTTCCCAGGTTCTCCTGTGAAGCTGTATTCAACCTTCGTGCGGTAGCCAAATAGTCTTTCCGCGGCATAGAACCTTTCTATCTGGGGGGGATTTTTCATTGTCTGGAAGAATGCCTCTTCCATAAGTTTTCGCTTTGTCTCAACCTGAAATCCATATTCCATTGTCTGCCACGGCGAACAGCTAAGATAATGGCTTTCCCTTGGCTCAATCCTGTGTGCGGATGGGGTTATTATTTCAAGCAGATCCGCTTCTGCGAAATTCTTTTTCTCGTATGTTGTAATAACCCTGGCCATTTCGCCTGGCAATACTCCATGGCAGAAAATAACCTTTCCATCGCTATGCCCAAGGGCTTTTCCTTCCCCGGCCATCTTTTCAAAAGTAAGAACTATTTCCCTTCTCTGTTTTTTCATAATTTCGGCCTCTCATAATTGCCGTGTACTTCGCAGTCTGTCAAATTGTGCTATTAAAGTTTTTTTGTAAAAAATTTCTCTTTTTTATATACTACTATAAATAAAGGGACACTTCAAAATGAAAGAGCTTTTTGAATTATTTAAAAAACTAACGGACATGCTTGCAGGGAAAATGGAGGAATCCCTCAAGGACGCGAAGGGCGTACAGTCCAAGATAAACGTGATGATTTTCATTGTCGCCCTGGTTGCCCTGTTTTTCAACATTTCAACCTGTACCAGCGTGTATTCCAACATACCGATACATGAAAGGGTGAGCCGTCCTGCCATGGCGGAGGCATCATCATGGTTTTACAATTCCGGTCCTCTGGAGCCATTGCCGGTATTAGCCTTGAAGATACCTATGCTTTTCTCAAAAGCAGATCCGGTAAAGATGCAGCGTGTGGAAGGCGGAATAGTATTTGTGCTGTTGTTCTTCGTGTTCATAAAGGTTCTTCGCAACAGGATTGAAAATGCGTCCGCCCTGTACGGCGCGGTCATATTCGCAGGCATTCCGTGGATGGGTTATTATGCGATGACTGGCAGTGCCGTGCTTTTCTCAATGCTTTTCCTGTTGCTTTACTGGGATTACTCATATCCGGCGAGACTTGACAGGAGAAGGGCCATTTATGCCGGTATTTGTGCCGCTGCGGCATGTCTATGCCGTGCCGAAAGCATTTTCTTCATTCTGATAAACACATTGTTCTTCATTCGTGAGTATAGGCTTTCAAAAACCTGGAAGAACGTTGGAATCATGTTCGCACTTGCTTTTGTACTCTGCCTGCCTTATTTTGCGTGGCAGAAGGCACATTTCGGCAATGCCTTCTACGGTCAGGAAATGGGACTTACCCGTCTAATAAACGGGGAAAAGCTGAATATTGAAAACCATTCCCCATTTGTGGAAACGCCAACCGGTCTTTTTACATTCCTGTTCCGGGATGGCCTTGTTTCCGGCATTGTTGAGCCTTTCAGGGGACTTGTAAGGGCATTGTCCTTTGAGTTCCCGAGGACGGTTTATTACAAGCTGGGAATGTTCCTTGCCTTTTTGGGATTCTATTTTGCATTTGTCAAGGGCAAAAAGTCCATTTACGCATTGTGGCTTTCCGCATTTATACCGGTGTGCTTTGTAGCGGATATGAACATAGTGCGGGGACAGGGGGGGATTCCGCTTGAATACTATCTGCCATCGCTGCCAGGAGTATTGTCCGCCGCAGGATACGGTCTTCAGGAAGGCTGTCAGTATATTGCGGAACTGATTGCGAAAAAGACACAGGAAAAAAAAGGCGGCAGCAGATGATCAGGTATTCCAGGGAAATAAGGTTCACGGTCTTTGCGGCATTGCTGTTCCTTATACCGTTCTTCATAACTGTTTTCCAGTTTCGTAGGAACAATGAGAATTTCCACAAGATGTACACTTCCGGCTATATGGAAATGCGTACGCAGTCCGCGGCAAGGCTTGTATCAGACGTACTGGCGGCAAATTACAATATCCTTGAAATTGTCAATTCACAGAATCTGGGAAAACAGGACAAGGAATCTATTGCGGCATTGCGGAAAAAACTCCCTTCATCATGCTATGATATCGCGATTCTTGACCAGAATGGACGGGAGAGATACCGCATATCATCGGGGAATAATGCTGAATATGACTATTCTGCCAGCGAGGCGGTGGGAATTGCGGTAAGTTCAGGGGTGGCAGCTGGAAACGTTGAATATTCCCGGTATATGCCGCCTGTATTTGTTTCCGCCGTACCATTGCCGGACAAATCCGGGTTTGCCGCTGGACGGTTCAGCCTGGCCTATATCGGCTCAATCGTACGCAGGATTGCGAAGAACTCCTATGGCAGCATGGGAATTGTGGATTCCGGCGGACAGGTAATATCCGATTCCCTAAATGTTTCCGCTGCCCGTCCGGGAATGTTGGCACCGGAACAGCTGTTGAATGCCCTTGCGTATGCCAGGGTTGAAAATATGTCAAGCATTGTTCAGGAAGCCAATGATGAAAAACGGGATTATCTGATATCCATATCAAACATTGAAGGCACTGACTGGTGGTTCTATGAGGTTCTTGACACCCGCTTCATGCCGCTTGCCAAGGAAGGAATGAAGATTACCTACACGGCAATATCCGGCACGCTGATGATGATAATATGTGCCTTTGCCACATGCCTTATTGCGAAAGGCATTTTCCAAAAGGAATGACAAATGGAGTATATAGGACTTTTGTCCCTTGCAGGGTCTTGAAAGTAGGCCTATAATTTAATTATGAACAAATTTTATCGCAGTCTTTTCATATTCCTTATGCTCGCACTTGTTCCCGGCTTTGTCCTCGCCGGAGAAGAAGCCTCTGTCAAGTCCTTTTCGGAGATAAGCGGTCTTGACCTTGACAATCCTCTTCCAAACTGGGTTGACACATCACGCGAAAAAGCGAAGGATGCCCGTGCCATAAAGGGCGTTCCTTCCGCTGTCACGCCAGCAGGATTCCGCATACCGGCTGAATATGAGCCTGTTGCCGCGGTTGTTCTTGGCTGGGCGGGTTATTCACAGATGCTTTCCGGCATAGCCAAAGCAGCATCTTCCGCAGGCGCGCAGGTCTGGGCAATAGGCGGTCCCTCGTCAATATCAGGAGTGAGCAATTACTACCAGATTCCGCTGCGTATAGATACCGTATGGGTTCGCGACTACGGTCCATTTGGAATAGCGTCAGGCAATACTCCCGGCATAGTGGATGCGATTTACCGCCATTACCAGTATCGTGTCAATGATGACAATATTCCGCAGAAGCTGGGACAGTCAAAAGGCATAAATGTCTATGGAATGAAGATAATCCTGGACGGCGGAAACCTCATGGTGGACTCCTATGGAAACCTGTTTATGACAAACAGGACATATCTCTGGAACAGCCACATGAGCAAGGAACAGGTTGACAACGCGCTTAAGGCCGCCCTTCGTGTAAAGAACATAATAGTATTTGATTATGCCGGATATCCCAATGAGCCGGAAGACGGTACTGGCCATATTGACATGTTTATGAAACTGCTCAATGACCATACCGTCCTTATCGCCAAGACGGAAGATGAGCCGTATAAGTCAAATAACAACAAGGCCATAAAATACTTCCAGGGAAGGACTGCTCCCGATGGCCAGCCTTACAAGGTCCTTACATCAAAAGGATGGGTGTCCGGCGGTGCATGGTACACCTTCACAAACTCACTCATAGTGAACAACACTGTAGTAATGCCGTCCTACAGGGGACGTCAGGCAGAGGAAAAGGAAGCCATAGCCGCATATCAGGCTGGTATGCCCGGAGTAAATGTCGTTCCTGTAAATTCCGACAACAGCATTGTGGCAGGTGGTTCAATACACTGCGTGACCCAGACAATACCTGTGTTGCCTAAGAACGGAAAGGCCGTGGCCAATGATGCTTCTGCCGAGATAAATGTGGAGGAAGTTGAATTTGTTCCTTCTTCCGAAAAGACCGAGATGCCCGACACGCCGATTGTAAGATTCCTGAAGAAACTCGCAGGCAACTGACCTGTCATAAGGCATATATTGCAAAAAAGACACATTCTTCTTTAAGGGTGTGTCTTTTTTTTGTAAAATTTAATTATATTAAGAATTTTTTATTGAGATGCTGAAAAAATCAGTATTACGAATCAGAAAGAATGCTGATCTCGCGGAGGAATGATGGATAATCCAATGAATGAAAACGGATACGGAAATGTACAGGCGGAAAACGTAGTGCCTGTGCCGCCCGCAGTCAATGCTGGCGTAAACACAAATCAGCTTGATGAGAAGAAGGTCAGGTCGCTTGGACTCTGGCTTAAATGTGCCAGCCTGCTGTTCCTATGCTCTATCTTTGCCGCACTGGCACTGACAGCAAAAATGGAAGGAAGCAAGAAAACTTCTGATACCGAGGAAGAAACGTCAGCAGTTGAGGGAATAAAGGAGAAGATTTCAAAAAAGACAAAGGATGGCATTGCCGTAGTAAGGGTTTATGGTGCGATAATGCAGTCCTCAAAAAGTTATGACTGGGAGCAGAGCGGCAGCAGTGCCATAGCCTCGAAAATACGCAAGATTGGCAAAAAGAAAAACGTAAAGGGCATTCTGCTTGACATAAATTCCCCCGGCGGTACTGTCGGAGCGGTGCAGGAGATTTACGATGCGATAATGTACGTCCGCAAAGAGGAGAAAAAGCCAGTAGTTGCCGTGTTTGGGGACGTGTCTGCCAGCGGCGGCTATTATATCGCGGCTGCCTGCGACAAGATTTACGCTCACCCCGGAACAATGACCGGCTCAATAGGCGTGATAATGAGTGGTGGCAACTTTGAAGGCCTTATGAAGAAGATAGGCTACAAGACAGAGGTTGTGAAATCCGGAAAATACAAGGATATAGGCTCGCCGTACAGGGAGATGACCCCGGAGGAACGCCAGCTGTTGCAGGACATGATTGACGATTCTTATGACCAGTTTGTCACGGCGGTGGCGGAAGGCCGCAAGATGAGCAAGGAAGATGTCAAGAAACTTGCCGACGGACGTATATACACCGGCAGGCAGGCCAGTCAGAACGGTCTTGTTGACAAGCTGGGCAATTATCAGGATGCCCTTGACTGTGCGGGTGAGATGGCCGGCCTTGGCAAAAACCCCAACGTCGTGAGCGGAACAAGCGATTCAATAGACTCGTTCTTCTCTATGATGAATTCAAAATTCGGCGGAAAAAACATTCTTTCCGAGGCCATGGATATGAATCCGAGGCTTGAATACCGTCTGTACATGAAATAACGGTGATTGAAATGGAAAAAATACTAGCCGATTATTTGAAATCACCTTGTACATTCCCTTCGGAGAATGTGCCGTCATGGCTTCCGTCGGCAGGAATGTGGGGCTATGTCGCAGGGTATGTTGCCTTTTTTGCCTATATGCGTCTTAGTGGCTCGGCATTTCCCGGATTCTTCTCCCTGCTGCTAATCATTCTGCTTATGCTTGCCTCTGAAATGATAGGAGCGGCGATAATACATTTCTTTATAAGCCTGTCTGGGAAAAAAGGAAATGCCTCCACGATATTCTATCTGTTTGGCTGCTCATGCTATCTGCTTACGCTTACAGTGCCAATAGGGCTTCTCTCGTTCGTGTCAAAGGTCGCGGCCGGATGGTGCCTTCTTGTACTGTCCGTGCTGATGTTCGTTGCGAGGATAAGGATGCTTCGCCGTGCATACTCGGATCTGTCCATAGGAAGATCACTTGTCGCGATGATAATGCCGGGAATATTGCTGCAAGGCCTGCTTTACCTATCCATAATCTATGTGGTGGTGAACAGTGCCTGGATAATAAAAAACGCCATGTAGGCGTGTTTCTGGCTGATTAAATGGTGATTTAAAACAGTTCTGACATCTTTTCAGCCATTTCGGCAAGATGTTCCCGTATCCTGGGCTGCTTTCCCTCTATCATGGGAAGCAGCCTTGCCCTTATCCAGTTCCGGGTATATTTGTCGTCGTCGTTTGTGCTGTCCTTGCGGGATCTTATTCCATTCAGCCTTAGATATTCCTCTATTTCCTTTCTTGAAACGGCCAGCATGGGTCGTATCAGCCTGATTGACTTTCTGCCACTTCTCCATAGGTTTCTTGACGAGGGTATTCCCGCCAGTCCCTTTGGGTCAGTGCCTCGTATCATGTTCAGTAGCATTGTTTCAGCATTGTCGTCGGAATGATGTGCTGTAGCCACAAATCCACATTTACATTCCAAAGCTGTCTTTATTAGCAGTTCATAACGTGCCTTGCGGGCGGCGCTTTCTATGCCATTTCCCTCTTTTTCCGCTATTTCCATGACATTTGCGGAAAGTATGTGCGTTTCCAATCCGTATTCCTTTCCCTTTTTTTGAACGAAGGCGGCATCCCCGTCGGAGGCTTTTCCTCTAAGATTATGGTTTACATGGGCTATGATTAGCTGAAGATTCCTGTTTTTCGCATTTTTCGCAAAGTAATCCAGCATTGCCATTGAATCCGGACCGCCGGAAACTGCCAGAAGTATTCTTGCCTTGTCAGGAAACAATGACTTCTCCCTGCAGAACGTCGTTATCTTGTTCCACATTGTCATTGTGCATATCTTCTTTGTAAGGACAGGCTTTTTTCTCATTAATCAAATTATACAAAAAAGACGGCAATGGCGACGCGGGAAAAGGCAATGGCATAAATCCTATAATATATGTGGACGGATTTATTATGGCAAAGGAAAAGGAAATTCTTGACGACATTGAACAGTTGTTCTCATTCCCCGGAAACAGTGATCTTCTGCTTGGGCCGGGTGATGACTGTGCGATTCTCGCACCGATGAGGGGCAGGCTTGTTATCACCACGGATGAGCAGGTTGAGGGGACGCATTTCCTGCCGGGATCTGCCCCAGAGGACATTGCCTGCCGTCTTATGCGTTCCAACATAAGCGACCTGGCTGGAATGGGATATGTACGTCCTGTTTCCTGCGTGGCAGGAGCTGGCCTCGCCCCTGATCTGCCGCCGGATTTTGTAAGACGGTTCATAAGAGGACTTAAAAGCGAGGCGGAGCATTTCGGAATCACTGTGGCTGGTGGCAATCTTGCCGGAGCGAGGGAGAACCATTTCTATCTTACCGTATGGGGCGAGGCAATGGCGGAGCCTGTACTACGGGATACTGCCAAATCCGGGGACATTATCGCCACGACAGGCCCAATGGGCGAGGCCAAGTCCGCACTTGAAATACTTATGCGGAATGATGGCAATGAAATGCGTGAATATGCCTCACTGGTTGAGAATTTCTGGAGACCTGTTCCACAGCTTGTGGCAGGACGCATACTTGCGGAAAATGCCATAGCGTCTGCCATGCTTGACAATTCCGACGGTCTTTACAAAAGTGCGGCCATAATCGCGGAGCGTTCCGGTCTGAAAGCCGTAATAGATGCGGAAAAAGTCCATCCTTCGGCAATCCTTTCAAAATGGTGCGTGGAAAACGGCAAAAACGCCGTAGCTTATGCAATAGACGGTGGTGAGGATTATGGCCTTGTTTTCGCCGTTCCGCAGGAAAAGCTGCCATTGTTGCGTGAATTGCTGCCCAATTCGCAGGAAATAGGTCATTTTGAACAGGGAAATGGCATAATCCTAACCAATTTCAATGGGAAAATAGACGGCTTTGAGCATTTTTCAAATTAGCAATTAAGGAAACTCCACAATTGCTAATTGCTCACTGCTAATTGCGAAAGTCATTCGCATTTGCGAATGACTTTTGCTTTTTTGCCGCAGAATGCCGCTCCGTATCTGAAAATTGAAGTTGCTCCTGATTCTTTCAGTTCCGTAAGATAGGCATTGTTTTCTATCTGTTTCAAGGCCTCTTCGGCGACCTTTTCAAGGGATTTTTCTAACTTTATTTTGTCCGTCTTTTCGGATTCTTCAGCCTTGTAATGCTTTAGTTCAAATATTATTCCGGGAAGATTGTTTCTCTTCGGAAACATCGCTATGTCATACCGGCCTTCGCCACTTTCACGGTTGCTTTTTATGTTGTAATTGTCCGTCGCAATGTAGACAAGTCCTAGAAATACATTGTGATAGTCCTTTTCCTCGGTAAGGTCATGGAAACTTAATGACGACATCAGGTAATCCTGAACAAGTCGCTCTATCTTTTCCGCATTTCCCTTTGTCATCGCACGACGGAGTTCCCCTGCCTTTCTGCCTGCCGTGCTATCTTTTACAAATCTGTTCAATATCTCGTCAAAGTATATTGTCCTCAATTCCCTGTTGGGTATTTTGAGGGTGCAGATCATTCTCCCATCGTCTATCTCATTGTTTATGCTTTTCAGATATCCTGTCTGTGCAAGCAGACTGTATGCCACGTTGATGTTTGACGTTATTTCCGGATAAATTACATTCGTGTTTATCTCCGTCTCAACAGTACCGCCATTGACGAGATCTTCAAGCACCCTGGAATCATCCTGATCTGCCATTTCCAAAGCCTGACCTACGAGGGCATTTGATGACGTGTTCACCCAGTAAGGCTGTGCTATACAGTTATTATCCAGATATTCTATCATTGACCACGGATTGTATATTTCCGTATCACCGAACATATATCCGTCGTACCAGTGTGCCGCCTCTTCCTTTTTGTCGGGAATGTCATAAAAATCAAGCATATCAGAAACTTCTGATTTTGTCAGGCCGAAACAGTCTGAAAAATCAGTGTTAAATATTGTGTCTACCTTCAAATTGTTTAGCCCGCTGAAAATGGATTCCTTTGATACCCTTGTTATGCCTGTAAGCATTCCCCTAAAAAGATATGGATTGTCCTTGAATGCCGAGGAGAGGAAAATACGCATGAAGTTGACCATTTCATCGTAATATCCGTATTCGTTCGCAGTCTGAATCGGGGTGTCGTACTCATCTATGATTATCATCGGCTGTATGCCGTGATGCTTGAAAAGCATGGCTGATAATGACAGCAAGGAAGTTGTCATATCCTTCAACGTTGCTTTTTCCAGTGATATTGTCCTATATAGTGCTTTGTGATATTCTTCAAGCAAATTGCTCGCTTTCAGTTCCTCATGTCTGCGGTATTCACTGCCTATTGCCTTTGTTATTTCATCCAGTGT
>LXOW01053480.1_pt1 | contig 19327 bp, 20 predicted proteins | sample 1368591 | NCBI WGS metagenome assembly LXOW01 (sample SAMN04884650, study PRJNA319009) | bovine gut metagenome | isolation source: Cow rumen | host: Bos taurus | place: Italy: Legnaro (PD) | collected 2014-07-09
TTGTAGGGCAACGCTTGCGCATGTAAGAAAGTGGGACTGCCAACAAACATTGCAGCCAATACTATTGATAATAAATTGAGGATTGATAACTTATTTTTCATGATGTTGCTGTTTTTGGGGATTGCTTCATTTTGCAAAAATACTTATTTTTTTTTAATTACTGATTTTTTTTTGTTTTCTGCTTTCGTCACTTGATTATCAGTTTCTTTGTGGCGGTGGTGGTTGGGGTCTGGAGGGTGACGAAGTAGGTGCCTGCGGGGAGGGAGGACAGATTTAAGTTGAGAGTTGAGGGTTGAGAGTTGAGGGTTGTGCGCAGCACCTCGTGGCCGGCGGCATCGAGGACGGTGACGGTGCAACTTTTATCTTTTAACTTTTCACTATTCACTTGCAGTGTCACCTCGCCTGTCGTGGGGTTGGGTGTGAGGGTGAAGAGGCTCTTGGCCTCCACGGAGGTAATGGATGAATAGATGGTGTCGCAAAGACTTTCGAAGTAGGCGATGAAGGAGGTGTCAGACAATACCTCAATGCGTCGCGGGTTGTCGGTGATGCCGTCGTTCCAGTGGCTGAATGCGTACAATGCCGGGTTTGTGGGGATGGCGGTGAGGGTGGCGGTGTCGCCGCTGTAGAAGTTGTAGCCACATCCTGTCACATAACCCATAGCCGGGTCGTTGGCGGTGGTGGAGACCACCAGCAACTGATCGTCACCAAAGATGGCCGTGAAGGCGGTGTCCCATGTCAGGCAGAAGGTGCGGGGGTTGTCGGTGATGCCGTCATTCCATTGGAGGAAGCGGAATCCCCTTTTTGGAGTGGCTGTGATGGTGTGGAATGACGATTCCGGGAAGGAGCCGCTACCCGAGACCATACCCATGGCGGTGTCGGACGAGGAGGCGTCCACAATCATCATGGTGTCGATGATGGCAGCCATGGGGCCATATCCGGGTGTACAGTAACTAATAAGCCATTGGTTGGTATCGCTCGGGAAGAAGTGCCAAGGGCCTTCCGGGCTGGAGGCCATGTCTTTCTTGACGTGCACTTTTATGTTTTCGCGCGGGCGGGTACTTGCTTGGTTGTAATTAGCGACAGTGAGGTAATAGGTCGGGAAATGGTGCCATCCGGGTTTCCATCCTGGCTCAGCGTCGTAGTAATGGACGTTGCTGCGGCATGAGCCACCGATGTAGAAGGCATCCTGGAGGATGTGCGTGGTGTCGAACATCACTTCGTATACATAGCAGTAGCGCGTGCTTGAGGGCCAGCGTCCGTCAGCCGTGGATTGCAGGCGGTACCATTTGGGAGTCAGGGTGTCCCAGCGTGCAGAGTCCACCAACTTGAGTGGTCCGACATTGGTGTCGGTCTCCGTGGAGTCGTACCTGTAGAGATAGACTGCTTCGGGGGCTTTCGACGAATCCCATACGTGGTCTTGAACGCTGTGGTATCCATCGGGATTGGTCGGGTTTGTGATGATATGGCTTACCATAATGGCGACACCCTTAATCTTCAGTGGTTTGGGCGTGTAGTTCTCAAAAGCGTAGTAGCGCTTGGCATTGGGACGCTGAGCTTGTTCTGTTCCCCATGACATAAACATAAAGTCACCCCCGTCGTATTCCATATAATATGGGAAACTGTCGGGATGAAGGTACCATAAGGTGGTGTCGTACCAATCGGAATAGTAGTAGTTTCTCTGCCTTCCGTCCACGGTATCGAGATGCTGCGCCTTTGCGGTGACGGCTCCGGACAGCGCCAGGAGCAGCATTGCTGAAAATAAAAGATTCTTTTTCATGATGGTTTCTTTTTTTTGATTAATATTCCATGGCTTACTGGAAGCACACTCTATAATGTACAGGCTCATCCAATTCTATTTCTGTACGGATCCAATCAAAGTCTTCAAATTTTCTGTGTTTCCAGGAACGTGAGTGTTCTACCCCGTTCTTTTTTCCGTGCTTCATGAAATTGCTTTCCCACTCCCGGAAACAAGTGGTTACCCGATAGCATTGATGGCCGTCAAATTGTCTGAATAGCGTGAGTATCATATTGTCGTATCCTACCATATCGATGATATTGCTATGGAGGTCGAGGGAGTGGATCGTTGAAAAGGCGGACTCTATTTCGTACACAGAATTCGTGGATGATCTGCCCCAATAGGGAATGCTTGTCACCCCTCGAGGATGATCGTCATCCGTGTGCAGAAGGAATATTTCACCCCTTCCGCGTTTGTTCCGCATGTCTTTTATCTGGGTATTCTTGCCCAAGGGATAGGAGATGGAGCTATCGGAAGAGTATATGTTGTTGAAAGCAAAGATACGGGCACCCCCTTGCATGGTGAAATCAGAGACATACCCGTATGAAAGGAAGAAGGAACTTCCGTTCCATCGGCAGAGGTTCATGTTAGCATCCGAGAGATGCCACCCATAGTCGGATTGGGCTATTGTGTATTCGGATATTAGGAGAAGATTATTTGAGATTTCATCATGGTAGCATCCATTGAGAGAAAAATTGTACAAGTTGAATTTCAAATGGTTCCCAGGGTTGGATTCTGAGTAGTAGTCATCCTCGCATTTCAACCTAGACGCCATGATGATTTTTGACTCGGTTGACAAGATATCGGCAAATACCTCTACATTTTGTTGAGAGAGATTACTGACTATACAATCCCAATGGTACACTCTGTTGCCGAAGTTCAAAAGATAGTATAGTTCGGCTAGACAAGCGGTATCATTGTTGCCCTCCTTGGTCCCGACGGCGGAGATGAGAATCAGCCCGTCAAAGGCTGTTGGTTCACTTATGGCCAGTCTGTTCAGTTCTCTTGTTTCGGGGACTTGGTAGTGGTACACTTCCCTTGAACCCGACAGGATGGCATCAATGGAAAACCGCCCGACGAATCCAAAACTTTTGAACCGTGGTTCAATGATGCTGTCGTTGATGATGACGGGAGCTCCATAGTCAACGTGTTTCACACCGCAGAAATAGCATACCCCGTCATATATCTCCATGTCCTTGATATAACAGGAATATGGATTTGTGGCAGTCAGTCCGCCAAAATCTGTGATGAAATAGACTGTGTCAGAGGTTGTTCTGTTGATGATAACAAAAGTGTTCGTAAACGGTACTTCCAATAATGTAGCTGGGTTTTTGCTGCAGATGACTTCATAGTTCTCGTAATTACGTACAATTGCAGAATCGCCCTTGATGGATTGGAACAAGTCTTGGGAACTCAGACACAGCGATCCTCCACCATCTGGTGTGGCATGTAGATTACCTGAAATCCCTATAGCTAATCCCAATAGTAAAAATATTTTTTTAAACATTTTTTTGTTATTTATAGGGTTTATAAATAAGAATGATTGTTATAGAGTGCTGCGTGTCGCCACACAATAAAGTCGGAGGTGCTGCGTTACAATGATATCGTAAAGCGTTTCCGCATTATGCCTTGGGTGCCGGTTGGCAGGGAGGGAATGTCCCTTTTCAGTCGTCTTCAGTTGAGACATCCCTCCCGTGGCCGGCATCTTTTTTTTATGCCCCGACACGTCGGCACACCCTATGGCGTGCGGGGCTGAATACAATATCGTTCATGGTTTTTGTGGGTTTGTATGTGTGTGCCAGCCAAGGCTGGCACATACAGGGGTTAATACACTATCTGATTGCCGTACAGGTGAATTCGCCTGTGTTTTCATCGTATGTCATCGACACAGTATAGTCTTGTTCGGCCATATTTTTCAACCAAGCCAAGGCTTCATTCTTGTTGGTCGTGACGAAAGTGACAGTTTCTTTCGTCAGGGCGGACTGTGAGGTGGTATCCAGACGACGGATGCTGACGGTGTTGCCACGGCGGGCTTCTTCCATAAGAAACTCAAACAGTTGTTGCTTTTCGGCTTCGGTGGTGACGTTGACGTAGTAGGCCCTGTCGTTGATGGTATAACGGTAGTTGTACTTTTCGGTCACCTGCTCAGTCCTGCCGGAGGAGGGGGTAACGGTTTGTTCTTTCTGGCAGCCCGTGGTTGCCAGGCTCAGCACTGCGAGGAGGGCCAGGGGGATGATTGATTTCTTCATGATGTTGCTATTTGTATTTGTCATTTAAAGATTCTTCAAACTGTTTCTTTAATAATATGTCCCACATCCTGGATGTCGGTTTATGGTATATGCAGACACTCATGGTCTTGGGGATGCTCAGCAGGACATCGCATTGACCTTCGACGAAGGGTGTTCGTTGCCTGGGGTCGTCGATTCTGGCCATTTTTACCAGAAGTCGGCTATTCGGGTCTACAATGTTGAGGTTCAAATCTTTTACCAGCCGTTCCCATGCTGCGGTATCTTTGGTGGAAATGATGGTGACGTCGATACGTGTGACGCTGTCGATCTTATAGCCTTCAAAAAAGGCTACATGCAGGGTTGTGTCGGGGGCAAACATCTCGTAGGCTTTGGACTGCCCGCAGAGGCACCCTACGGAAGCAAGGCACAGGAAGAGCAGGATGGGTTTGAGATGTTTTTTCATTGTCAGGAAAGATAATGACAGTACATGTCAATGACGGCGGTGTATTCTGAGGCGTCGCATAGTGCTGCGTTGCAGATGTAACTGTTGTAAGGCTTGTTGTTGAGGATGTCTGACGGCGGGGTGTCGTCGGGTGTCGTGCGCGCATGCGTTGCTGCTGACGGTGGCGTGAGGGCTGTGCTGTGGGCGTCATGCATCGCTGGGAGTGTGACGGGGGCGGCGGTGCGCGTTGCCCGCGGGCCATTGTGCAGGCGGCATACCTGCTGCCTTTCTGGCGCCTGGGGCGTGCCGACCGGGTACAGGGGAAGGATGTCGCCGTAGGGGGCTGGCGGATAGACGCCGGCAGTCAGCATGTAGGCGTATTCGCCTGCGGTGGCGTCGTTGCCATAGGTGTCGCGATGGCCGAGGATGAAGGCTGCAGCCAGCAGCAGCGCCGCGGCGCAGGCGGCCAGGGCATAGGGGCGCGAGGCATAGGCTTGGTGCATGGCGCGGGGATGGCGCTCGCGGAAGGTGAGGGGCAGGTGCCCCAAGAGGGCGGTGGAGGGGTCCTCATCCTTGCCGTTGAGCAGCCTGTCGTGCCTTTGTGCCACCCTGCGGTAGGACGGGGGCGGCAGGGGCTCCCTCGCCTGGCGACGGGATTGTTCGAGGGCTTGCAGCTCTTTCAGCAGGTCGGGTTGACGTGTATTCATAATTCCGGGTATTTTGTCGTATTCTTTAATTGTATGAGTTTTTGCTTGATACGGAACATCTGGGCGCGTATGGCGTTCTTGCTGCGTCCCAGGGCGAAGGCTATCTCGTCGAAGGTGTACCCCTGGAGGTAGAGGAGGACCATCTCCTGGTCGCGGGGCGGCAGCTGGTCGATGAGCATGTCGAGGTATCGCAGCCTGAGTTCCTCTTCTTCGTCGACGGGGCTTTCCGCCAACTTTTCGGGGTCGATGTACAGCAGCGGTTGTTGCCGCCGGTTCTCGTAGTGCAGCCAGTTGATGGCGGTGCGGTACATGACGATGGTCATCCACGCCTGCAGGCGTTTCGGGGTGAGGCCGGTGGGTATCTTGTCGCGGATGTCCCAGAGATAGACTATCAGGAAACTGTGGAGCTCTTCGCGGTAGTGCTCGTTGTAGCGGAATACACTGTGGCACACGGAGGATATGACGCCGTTGTAGGTGTCGATGAGGCGCTGGTAGCGCTGCTCGTTGCTTTCGGATGTGCCGTGGCGTTTCATGATGACATGCGTGCCGTTTTGCTATATAAGACAAATGACCCCCCTGAAAAATTAGTTAATGAAATGTTAAATCTTTCACTTTGTCTTGAAAACCTTTCATTTCACGGTGATTACCAGTAAGTTGCCGTTATGTTAAAAATACTTATTTTTGCATGTTTTTTGTTGCGTGGCACCTTGCCGTGGCCGTCATGCATCGACTGCGGAGCCCTGCCCGCGGCGTGCCGCGCCAGGCGGTGCGGACGCGTGGGCCCTTTTGCCGCCCTTTGTTCATTTCCGCACGAGCATTGTGGCACTTTGGGATTACTTTTCCGCCTCTTGTAGCGGAAAAGGAGCGGAAAGGGAGCGGAAAAGGAGCGGATATATGAGAAGGGCGCAGGAGCGGCGGCGTATGGGGGAAGGGTAAGGGCGCAGAAGGGTGCATAGCATTGGCCGCCAGCGGGTTGCGGATGGTTATTTTTCGGCAAAGCGGATGTTGATGCTCTCCTGTGGGCGGAGGTTCATGAGGTCGGCGGCGGAGCCTTCGCGGATGGCAATCTGCAGCAGGCCTGTCGACGAGACGGTGAGCAGCAGAGCGGCGCGGCTGTTGCCTGAGGCGCGGGCGTTGATGTAGCTGGGCACCACCTCGGTGAGTATCTGTTCCTGCACCCACATCTTGAACTGACGCCCGCGGCGCAGGTTCTCGAATTCCTCGTAGCTGATGTTGAGGTTGGCGTTGCCGTAGGCGTCGATGTAGGCGATGTAGGTCTTGATGCCGTCGGGCAAGGGCAGGTTGTTGAAGGGGGTGATGTGCATGAAGGCGTCGACGGGTATGCCGAGGTCGGCGAGAGCGGCGCCGTGGGCTATCATGGAGGCCACCTTGCAGAAGAGGTCGCTGGCGGCGAAGGTGTAGAAGCTGCCTTCTTGGTTGATGTTGTCGATGATGACGGCCTCGGAGGCGTCGGCGCCGAAGACGATGTAGGGCAGGCCGTTGTCGGTGCAGATATAGTATTGGTCGCGGTAGCGGACGACGACGAAGGGGCTTTGTGCGGTTTGGGAGGAGCAGACGTCGATGATGTGTATGGTGCCCGGCGGGAAGTCGAGACAGGAGTGGCGCACGACGAAGATGGCGTCGTAGAGGCGGTAGGGCTCAATGCCGTGGGTGATGTCGACGACCTCGACGCCGGGGATGTAGGAATAGAGTTTCCCTTTGACCTTGCCGGCGAAAAAGTCGCGATACCCCCAGTCGGTGGTGAGCGTGACAATCTGTCTTTCCTCCATAACTGTGTGCCTGTTACTTACTTATATCATGGGGAGGCGTTGTGTCTCCCGATGCAAAGATACGAAAAAAGTTGAAAGTTGGAGGATGAAAGTTGAAATTTCAAGAAAAAGTAGTATCTTTGTGCAGGGGAGGAAGCATCCCCGCAGATGATTATTGTATTAACAAACAAACATTTAAGCGAAATAATGTCATTGTTATCGATTCGTAATTTGCACGTCTCCATCGGCGAGCGTGAGATTCTGAAGGGTGTGGACCTCGAGGTGAACGCCGGTGAGGTGCATTCCATCATGGGACCCAACGGCAACGGCAAGAGCACGCTGGCGGGCGCCATAGCCGGCAACAGCAAATACACCGTGACGGAGGGCGAGATAATATACAAGGGGAAGAACATCCTGGAGATGCCTGTGGACCAGCGCGCCGCCGAGGGCATTTTCCTGGGGTTCCAGTACCCGGTGGAGATCCCGGGCGTGAGCATCACCAACTTTATGCGCACCGCCGTCAACGAGCAGCGCAAGTACCGCGGCCTCGACCCCCTGTCGGGCGCCGACTTTCTGAAGATGATGAAGGAGAAGCAGGCCGTGGTGGAGATGACCGCCCAGCTGGCCAACCGCTCTGTAAACGAGGGTTTCAGCGGCGGCGAGAAGAAGAAGAACGAGATATTCCAGATGGCCATGCTGGACCCGACGCTGGCCATCCTCGACGAGACCGACTCGGGGCTGGACATCGACGCACTCCGCATCGTGGCCTCGGGCGTCAACAAACTGCGCCGCCCGGACAACGCCACGGTGGTCATCACCCACTACCAGCGGCTGCTGGACTATATCGTACCGGACTATGTACATGTGCTTTACGAGGGCCGCATCGTCAAGACGGGACCCAAGGAACTGGCCCTCGTGCTGGAAGAGAAAGGCTACGACTGGATAAGGGAGGAACTGAGTGTTGGCAATAGAGAACAGTAAACAGGAGACCACATGATCAGGAAAGATCAACTACCCGATATCTGGGGCGACGGCCTCAGGCCCGGCGGCAGCAGCCTGGAGGCCTCCATTGCCGCCACAGGCACGGCCACCAAGGTGGTGCTGCACGACAAGGAGGACAGCAACCTGCTGCACATCAGCGCCAACGGAGGCTACACGCCGCAGGAGGATGTGCACGACATGATACGCCTCGTGGTCGAGGCGGNNGCTCTACCGCCTGCAGGTGATGAAGCCACTGACACGCGCCACGCACTTGGAGGTGTCCATGCAGGCGGGCGCACGGCTGCGCCTGTGCACCATCACCCTCGGCGGCAGCCACATACGCAACAACATCGTGGTGCGCATGCAGGGCGAAGGCTGCCACCTGGAGGCCTACGGCCTCTACCTCGTAGACCGCGAGCAGCAGTGTGACAACTATATATTTGTGGAGCACGCCTGTCCCCACTGCACGAGCAAAGAGTTGTACAAAGGCATCGTGGACGACGCGGCACGCGCACGCTTCAACGGCCATGTGCTGGTGCAAGACGGCGCCGTCAAGACCGAGGCGCACATGACCAACCGCAACATCCTGCTGACGGACAAGGCGCACGTCGACACGCGCCCGTTCCTGGAGATATACAACGACGACGTGAAATGCTCGCACGGCAGCACCATCGGGCAACTGGACGACCAGGCGCTGTTTTATTTGCGCTCGCGCGGCATCCCCGAGCGGACGGCCATGACGATGCTCAGCTATGCCTTCTGCGACGAGGTGGTGCGCGCCATCGCCATCGACAGCCTGCGCGACACGGTGGGCGACATGGTCAAGAAACGCCTGCACGGCGAGTTGACACCCCCCTGCGACGAATGCGCCATTCCCTGCACCTCGCCCTGCAACGGCGCCGAGGCCAACTTCCACATTGACCCGTCAAAACTGTAACGGCATGAAGGGGGACAAAGGGACTGGCACGGCTGTGAGGCGGCGAGGGGGCAAGGCAGCCCTGCTGCTGCTCTACGTGCTGCTGGCGGGAAGCCTCGCGGCACAGCAGCCGGCGACATACACCTACGCGCTCAAGGCCTCGGACAAGGCCAAGCTTGAACGCGCTGTGGAGGAGTACCACAAGGGCCACTACGGCCCTTCGGCAGAAGCGCTGAGGAAACTCTCGAAACAGCATCCCGACGACCCCGACATCTACTTCTATCTCGGCATGAACGCCGTGAAGAAGAACTTCAACACCGCCGCCATACGGCGCTATTTCACCAAGGTCATAGAACTCAACCCCGACTATCCCGACGCCGTGGCACATTATTATATGGGCGTCATCCATTACACGGACAACCAGTTTGCCGAGGCGGAGGCCGATTTCACGCGTTACTTTGAGCGCGCCAACCGGCAGGGGACAACGTCGAGCGACGAGCTGTACGTGGAGGCATCGTCGTACCTGCAATGGTCACGTTTCCTGGCAGATGCCTACCGCAACATGGCGCCCTTCTCCCCCACCGTGATGGACCGTGTGTCGTCAGCCGAGGATGAACTGCTGCCCTACGTCACATGCGACGGCAAGGACCTCTTCTTCCTGCGCTACATCCCCGTGAACAGCCGCAAGACATTCTACGCCCAGGAGATGGCCGACAAGGAGTTGCGTCTCTTTTACAGCCATCGCACCGACAGCCTCTTCTCGGCACCGCGCATGCTGCCTGCCCCCTTCAACCAGGGCGACCCGGAAGGAGGTGTCACCTTGACGGCCTCAGGCGACGAACTATACTATTCAGTCATCCGCAAAGTGCACGGATACAAGAACAGCGACATCTACTGCACGCGTCGCAAAGGCCTGGGGCAGTGGAGCCCCGTGGAGAATGTGGGCGACAGCGTCAACGACGCCACGACGTGGGAAAGCCAGCCCTCGGTGACGCCCGACGGGCAATGGCTCTACTTTGCCTCCAACCGCCCGGGCGGGCTGGGCGGCACCGACCTATGGCGCTGCCACCGCAAGGCCGACGGCTCCTGGGGACGCCCGCAGAACCTGGGCAGCAGCATCAACACCCCAGGCAACGAGAAGAGTCCTTTCATCCATGCCGACGGCCACACGCTCTACTTCGCCTCCGACGGCTGGCAGGGCTTTGGCGGCTATGACATGTATTTCTACGACTTGGCACAGGACACGATGGCGATACCCACCAACCTGGGGCTGCCCCTGAACACGGAGGGCGACGACTTCAGTTTCGGCATCATGCCCGACGGCAGGAAAGCCTACTACGCCGGCTATCCGCCAGACTACGGCGGCAAGGGCGGCACGGACATCCTGATGTTTGACCTCTACGCCACGGCACAGCCCGAGGGGATGTACCTCTACCGCGGCAGCGTGGCCACGGCGCAAGGCACGCCGGCAGCCGCCGTGATTACAGTGCGCCACGGCAAGGAGACCCTGGGCGTGTACCGCACTGACAATGAGGGCAATTTCAGCATCATGCTCTCGGCCAGCCGCAGCAACAGCGTCACGGTCGAGGCCGCGGGCTATAGGACGGAAATGCTCACCGTCCCGCCGGAGACGCAGAAAACAACACCGCTGCCCGCCGTCGTCATCCTACAGAAACAATCCTCACGCTGACAGCCATGAAGAACATCTGGCGCGTTTTCGCATACCTCAAATATTACCCCTGGCTGATTGCCGCCAACCTGCTGCTGAATATGTTGTCGGTGCTCTTCAACCTGTTTACTTTCGTGATGATTGTCCCCTTCGTGGAACTGCTTTTCGGCACCTCGACGCCTCCCGCCGAGGCCCCCGCTTTCACGCTGGACCAGAGCGTGTTGTCGGAGCTGCTCACCTACCACCTCCACCGCCTCGAGGGCATCTACGGCCTCTGGCCCTGCCTGTTAAGCATCGCCGCGGGATACCTGGCGTTCTCGTTCCTCTCCAACCTCAGCCGCTACATGGCGCAGTTTTGCATCGGGCCCGTGCGCAACGGCATCGTGCAACGGATGCGCGACGATGTGTACCACAAGATAACCATCCTGCCGGTGTCATTCTTCAACGTGCGGCGGCGGGGCGACATCGTCAGCCGCATGTCCAACGACCTGGCCGACATTGAGTGGGGCGTGCTGTCGTCGATCATCTCCGTGGGCAAGGACCCACTGAATATCATCGTATTCTCGGCAGTACTCGTGTTTATCAGTCCCCGACTGTTCCTTTATTTCCTGGTTATCATGCCCGTGGCGGTGTGGCTCATCGGCAAGGTGGGCAAACGGCTGCGCAAGAGCGCCAACAGCGGACAGGCCTTCCTGGGCAACCTTTTTGCCATTCTGGAGGAGTCGCTGGGCGGCATCCGCGTCATCAAGTCTTTCCGCCAGGAGGAGCAACGCACGGACGTCTTTGCCAAAGCCAACGACGACTATGCCCGCACGATGGTACGCGTGGCGAGGTACCGCGAACTGAGCAGCCCTGTATCTGAGATACTTATCACCCTCGGGCTGGTGTTCATCCTCATCCTCGGGGGGATGGCCGTGATCCACGGCGAGTTGCTCAGCTCTGTGTTTGTCCTCTTTGTCATCCTTTTCGCGCGACTGATCCCGCCCGTGCACTCGGTGGTGCGCGTCTACAACAACCTACAGAAGGCCAACGCCGCCGCGACGAGGTTCTTCGAGATCATGGATGCCGACGAGCGCATCGTGGAGAAGGCTGACGCCGTGACACTCAGCGGCTTCGACAGGGAGATTGAATACCGCGGCGTCTCTTTTGCCTACCAGTCAGACGGCGAGAGCACGCCGGTGTATGTGCTGCGCGACATCGACCTTGTGATTCCCAAGGGCAAGACCATCGCCATCGTGGGACCCTCGGGCGCCGGCAAGACGACGCTCGTGGACCTGCTGCCCCGTTTCTACGACTGCACGGCAGGGGAAATACTTATTGACGGCATCCCCATCAAGGAACTCAATATTAACACCCTCCGCGCACAGGTAGGGCTGGTGTCGCAGAACTGTATCCTCTTCAACGACACGGTGGCCAACAACATCGCCTTCGGGCATCCGCACTACAGCATGGAGGCCGTGCGCCAAGCCGCGCAGGTGGCCCATGCGGACGAGTTCATTGACCAAATGCCACAAGGCTACGACACCAATATCGGGGACCGCGGCATGAACCTCAGCGGCGGCCAGCGGCAGAGGCTCAGCATCGCCCGCGCCATACTGAAAGACCCGCCCATCCTGGTGCTCGACGAGGCCACCAGCGCCCTCGACACTGAGAGTGAACAGATTGTGCAACAGGCACTCGACCGCCTCATGCAGGGGCGCACGAGCATCGTCATCGCCCACCGCCTCTCGACCATCTACAAGGCGGACGAGATTATTGTCATGGACAAAGGACGCATTGTCGAGCGCGGCAGCCACGAAACGCTCCTGGCCCTCGGCGGCCTATACAAAAAGCTGGTAGATTTGCAGTCTTTTTCTTAGGAGGCTGGGAAGCCCTAGGAAGCTCTAGAACTGCCTTGGATTTCCTAGGGGCCATATTGCTTCCTGGTTTCTCCTAGCCTTCAAAAAAAAAGCGACAACAGTTTCCTGTTGGCGCTTTTGTGGGAGTAATTGGATTCGAACCAATGACCCTTTGCTTGTAAGGCAAATGCTCTGAACCGACTGAGCTATACTCCCTTAGAACGTTTGGCACATCATCTCTCCCGTGCGAAACCGAGTGCAAAGATACAAACTTTTCCCGATATGACAAGAAAAAAAACAATCTATGTGCAGAAAAGTTCGTATTTTTGCATCCTGAAAACAATCCGTCATCAGAAGATGAAAACAATCCGTATACTCTCATTCTCAATCCTCTTGTCGGGGATGATGCTGTTCTGCGGCTGCCGTCATGAGCAGCGACCCGCCGACGTGATGGATGAAGCCGAGATGGTCTCCTTCCTGAAAGACGCGTACCTGTTGGAAGGTTTCTTTGCCATCGAATCGGGCTTCCAGTACGACAGCCTCCACAACGAGATGGTCGCTGCCTACGACAGCCTGTTGGTCTCACATGGCCTTACACGCGAGGACTTTGAGCGCAGCGTGGACTACTATACCCGGCATCCGCACGACTACCAGCTTATCCACCAGCAGGTCGTCGACGCCCTCGACAGCGCCATCAACGCTCAGCATCAGTAGCAGCCGTAGTGTCGGCAGACTGCTCGTCCTCTGACTCCGGATTGTCTAACCCCAAGGAGACGTACACCAGCCATTGCCCTTCCTCGCGGATGAGGCATAGCTCGTCTTGCGTGACATTCACCGGCGTGGTCTTGGTAAAGAGCACCCAGGCGCTGTCGCCCTTGATAAGCACGGAGTCGATGGTGGCCGACACCGGCGTGTTCTTCTGGATGTAGTTTGTATCGTACGCCAGCACCTGGGGGAGTATCACGTCCCGGAGGAACGGCAGCGTGCGCTCGCGGGTCTCTTGCGAGGCGTAGGGCATGGCCCCGTCAAGGTCAAAGTTGCCTGTGGCCATCACATAGCCGTAGGCAGCGTCGCGGATGGCTTTCTCGTCGTTGTTGCACCCCGTCAGCAGCACTGCCAGGAGGGCGAAAAGCGAAATGCCGAAAGTGAAATGTGTTTTTCTCTTCATATCTTTAGGTGGATATTAAAAAGAGGGTATCCTGTTGGGGACACCCTCTTTTTCATTAGGGTTGAAGGAGACTAATGGAATTAGTTCTTCTTGATTTCCATGCCGGCCTTGCCGAAAGTGGCAGAGCCTTTGTCGGTCTTGATGGTCACCTTGCTGGCGTCGTTCTTGTTGTCATTACCCTTGGTGTTGACAGAAGCGCCGCTGGCACCGAAAGTGGCAGTACCCTGGTCGGTCTTGATGGTCACCTTGGAGGCGTCATTCTTCTCGACAGTGGGTTCTTCTTTCTTGGTGGTAGCCTTTTTGGTGGTAGCCTTTTTGACGGGCTCGTCGACGACGGGAGCGTCAACCACGGGCTCTTCGGCGAGGGTGTCGATGACGGTGGTGTCCACGGGAGGAACAGTGTCATTGTTCTCCTCAACGGGAGCGTTCTTGCAGGCAACGGCGAGGGCCATGCCAAGCAGGGCAATACCTAAAACTTTGAAAGTCTTTTTCATTGTTTTTATTGATTAAGAGTTGTGTGTTTACTGATTAGCGGGCAGCAATCATGCCAGCACCTTTGGTGAAGATGTTACCCTTGGCAGCGGTGAGGCGCTGGTTGGTAACCTTCACGGTAGCGGACTGGGTCGTGACATTGGGCCAGGTGCCACCTTCGGTAAGCTCATAGAGGTTGCCCATGGTGGCATTGGCAATGAGGCTGATGGTAGCGGTGGTGGCGTCGAAAGCGGTGATGTTGAGGGTCATGGTGATGTTCCAGTAGTCGCCGCAGGCATCGCTGCCGAGTCTCATGGCGTGCTCAGCGTCGGTGTAGTACCACAGATAGGGGTTGCCCTTAGAGGCCTGGGTACCAGTGATGGAGGGAGAACCTTCAGCAGTGACGGGGCCAGGGGTACCTTCCCAAGTGTAGCCCAGCTCAACCTGAGGATAAGAATCAGGGCTGGCGTTCTGGGTGGCAGCGATAACGAAAGCGTTCTGAGAGGCGCTGAATACACCATTGATGTACTGGGCATCCCAAGTGGTGGAACCGAAGGTTACCTTCACGCCGCTCTGCTCGGTGAAGTTGGCAGTGTAGGTAGCGTTACCGGTAGCAACGACAACGAGGGGGTTGTTGGTGGAGGTGGTGCCGTCGGGCATGCTCCAGTTGACGAAGTCGTAGTCGGCATTGGGGGTAGCGGTGAGGGTGATGGCTGCACCAGAGTCGACAACGCCGCCGCCGGTCACAGTGCCCATGGTGGCGTCATTGGCCTGAACGGTGATGGTGTACTGGGTCTTGCCGTTACCTTCCTCGGTGGGGTCGCAAGCCACGAACATGGTAGCGCTGGCGAGCAGCAGCATACCAAACAGTTTGAATGTGTTTTTCATTGTGTGTTGATTTTAAATTGTTTGTATTGATTGTGAACTATCTTTACATACCATTTTCAAAATGCAAAGATACACCTTTTTTCAAACATACAGCCTTTTAGCGATTTTTTTTTGATTTTTTTTGTATTTGCTACCGTTTGAGGAAACGTATGTCCTTGGCCTGGATGAGGCCGTACTGGAGTGCTTTGGCGATGCGTGCGCCGGATTTGTTGACGATGTCGAGGCGTCGGGAGAGGTCTTTCTGGTTCTCCTGCACGGACTTCTCGGTTCCGCCGATGGCGTCGGCAATCTCGGCGGCGGTGCTGCCCGCAGCCTCCATAAGCAGCAGCTGGCGCTCCTTGTCACTGATGGCGATGTCCATGCAGGTGTCAGGCACCTGCAGCAGGTACAGTTCTGCCAATTCCTTGAGGGTGAGCATGACGGGATAGTTGAAATAGTAGCGTTCTCCGCGCTCGAGGCTCTCGATGGCGCGCAGCACGTTGTCGACGGAGAAGCCGCCGGCGGCGTTCTTGCTGACGAAAGCCCTGGCGCCATGGTGCAGGGCCTCGAAAACCACGCGGGCAATATCGAGCATCCTTTCCACACGGTGCAACTCCTCTGGCAGCGGGTTGTCGAAACGGCCCGAGAGGATGGCAATCTTGATGTCGGGGTAGCGCTTGTTGACCTTGTCGGCAATGAAGATGCCACCCGTTGGCTCGCCCTGGAACTCCATGTCTACCAGCAGGTAGTCGGGCATCTCGTGCTCTGCGGGGCTGTCAAGGGCAGCCATCAGCTGGGCGCCGTTGGCGAAGGTGTCCAGCACGCGCACCTCGCGGCACTGCACGTCGCCGTCGTCGTTCATGCCGCAGGCCACGCTGCACTGCTGGCTGTTGAGTTCGAGTTTGAGGGCTTTGCGGATGATGGGTTCATCGTCCACAATCATTATCTTGATGGGTTCCATAGTCGTGTTTGTTGTTTTTCCTCCATGGTTCCGGGGACCAGTCCTTGTTGCCCTCGCTGGCCAACAGGCAGTGGAAGGTGCTGCCTTGCCCGGGGGTGCTCTCTGCCCAGATGCGGCAGCCACGCAGGGTGTTGTCGTCGTGGATCTTGATGATGTAGCGGCAGAGGATGAGGCCAAAGCCGTGACCGACATTGATGGTCTTGTCGGCACGGAAGAGGTTCTCGAGGGTGTCGGCGTCCATGCCTGTACCGGTGTCGTCGACTTCAATATGGACAAATCGGTTGTCGTCGGGGTATAGCTCAGCATAGACGGTCACCTTGCCCTCGGGGGTGTGCTGGAGGGCGTTGTTGACGAGGTTGCGGAGCAGTATCTCGACCAACTGGCGGTCGCCACGGACCTGCAGCGTGGTGGGATAGAAAATCAGGTCGACATCATGGTCCAGCCTGGCACATGAGGCGTTGACGCTTTCAAACACCTCCTCCAGCGGGAAAACAGAAGCCCTGAACTGCAACCCGCTGGGGATGGAGAGGCTGGTCCAGTTCTTGATATTGGAGAAGGTACGTAGAAGCTGGTCAAGGACTTCCTGACGCAACTCGGGACTGAGTTTCTTGTTCTGCAGGTACGAGAGGAAGGGGTTGATGTCGTGCCTGAGGACGGAGAGGCAGGTCTCGACGTTGGCAATGCGCTCCACGTCCTTGCGTTTGGCCTCCTGCAGGGCCAGGGTCTCGCGGCGCAGCCGGCGGGAACGGCGGCGCAACATGATGACCAACACGCACAGCACCAGCACGAAGGCGGTGCCTATGCCTGTTGCCCAGGCGTAGAAGCGGTTGCGTGCCTGGAAGGTATCCAAACGGCGTTGCAGCAGGACATCCTCGCGCTCATTCTTGCTGATGAAAGAGAGGAGTGATATTTGGCGGTCGTACCAATACGGGAGTTGGTCGTTGGCCGGCAATGAGATGCGTAGAAGTCCGTCGTAGAGCATCGACTCGAACTTGGGGGCCATGCCGTCGCGCCAGGTACTGTCGTTGAGGGCCATGGCGTAGTACTCGGCGGCCTGGGCCGTGTCTCCCACCCGCAGACAGTATTCGGCGGCAGCCACCACGGCGCCAAGGTGTTGGTAGGGGTCGGGGGTGGCAAAGAACATGTCGGTGGAACGGCGGAAGAGGTCCAGCACAGTATCCTTGTCCACGGGCAGCAGGGGACAGGCCTCGTGCAGGCGCTGCATGTCCTGCTCAAACGAGGTGTCGGCGCCGATGAAGGCACGCAACTGGTAGAGGTTGGCCTGGTGGTAATGGCAGTAACGTGCTGGGTTGTCGATGGTTTTCTGGCTCTCGGCGATATAGTCGAAGGCCTTCCGCAGGTATGGCAGGTGGTCTTTGCTTATGGCTGCCAGGCGGTAATAGGAATGGGCCACGGCATAGTTGAGGGCCAGGTTCTCGGAGTAGTCGCACTTGAACGCGGGGCGCACCTTCTCAATGCTTTGGAGCAGCTGCTCCATGCGGTCGCGCGTGTCGGGGGTGAGTTCCGTGCCCGACGAGGAAGCCACGGCGTCGTTGCGGTAGTGGTAGTTGAGGGTGAGGGAGGTGATGTAGTACTCCATGCGGGCAAAGTCGTAGAGGTAGTCGTTCTCCTCCGTGCGCTGCCGTTGGTGGCGCAGGGAGCTGACATCTCCCACGTCGTGCAGCAAGCCGTAGGACTCTGCCAGGCGGCATTCGCGCTGCAGGAGACGTATGCGGATCAGCTGTGCGATGGTATGTTCCACCTCGGTGTTGCCCTTGGTGGTGGCTACGCGCTCCACGCTGTCGAGGTAGGCGTGGGCCGAGTCGGTCATATCAAGCATGTAGAAGCCGTAGGCCAGGTTGTTGTAGGCCCTGAGGCGCCCGTCGGCATAGTCGGGTAGAGAGTCCTGCACCAGCGCCAAGGCGTCGTAGGCGCAGTCGAGGGCATAGGGTATGTCGCGGTAGCGGTTGACAAAAGCCTCCTTGTTAAGCCCGTCGACCCTGGCACGGAGCATGCTGTGCTTCGGGCTGTGTTGGCCGCCGCAGGCGGCCAACAGGAGCGCCATGGCAATAAGGATACGGCAGTTCACTGTACCCTCTCTTTGAGTTTCTCGGCGTTCTCGGCCAGTTGGAGGGCTTCGATGAGGTCCTCGATGTCGCCGTCCATGAAGGCGGGGAGGTTGTACATGGTGTAGCCGATGCGGTGGTCGGTGACGCGGCTCTGGGGATAGTTGTAGGTGCGCACCTTCTCGCTGCGGTCGCCCGTGGCCACCATGGTCTTGCGCTTGGTGGAGAGCTCTTCCATATACTTGTTGTACTCGCGCTCATAGAGGCGGGTACGCAGGATGCTGATGGCCTTCTCCTTGTTCTTGATTTGCGATTTCTGGTCCTGCATGGACACCACGATGCCCGTGGGTATGTGGGTGAGGCGGACGGCGGAATAGGTGGTGTTGACGCACTGTCCTCCCGGGCCACTGGCACAGAAGGTGTCGATGCGCACGTCATTCATATTCAGCTCCACGTCGAACTCCTCTGCCTCTGGCAGCACCACCACGCCTGCGGCGGAGGTATGCACACGTCCCTGCGTCTCGGTGGCAGGCACGCGTTGCACGCGATGGACGCCGCTCTCGTACTTGAGGGTGCCGTAGACCTTCTCGCCCGTGACGGTGAAGGTGATATCCTTGTAGCCGCCCGAAGTGCCTTCGTTGAAGTCGGTGACCTCGACCTTCCAGTGCTTCTTCTCGCAGAAGCGGGTGTACATGCGGTAGAGGTCGCCGGCGAAGATGCAGGCCTCGTCGCCGCCCGTGCCGCCGCGGATCTCGACCACGGCGTTCTTCGAGTCGGTGGGGTCGGCGGGGATGAGCATGACGCGGATCTCCTCCTCCATCTTGTCGCGTTGTTCCTGGCTCTCGAGCAGTTCGGCCTTGGCCATCTCGCGCATCTCCTCGTCCTTCTCGGTGGCGAGGAGTTCCTTGCAGCCCGCGATGTTGTCGAGGAGGGCCTTGTATTTGTGGTAGGCCTCCACGATGGGCTGGAGGTCTTTGTAGTCCTTGCTCAGCTTGACATAGCGTTTCATGTCGGATGTGACCTGCGGGTCGTTCATCTGCTGTTCTATCTCCTGATAGCTGGCGTATATGGCTTCGAGTTTGTCTAACATGGTTTGATGGGTTAAAGGGTTATTTATTTTGTGGGGGGCTGGGAAGCCCTCGGAGGGACTAGGAAGCCCTAAGGAAGCCTAGGAAATCCTATGAAATCCTAGGGAGTCCTAGGGAATTCTGGAGAGCCCTAGCGGGTTGGCGTAGATGCCGAGGAGAATCTCACGGAAGCCTTCAACGGGGTTGTCGGCGCAAGCCTTGTCCAAGTAGGCGGTGAAGGCCTGGTGCTGCTCGGGGGTATAGTGGCCGGCGTGGTGTGTGGTGCCGGAGAGCATATCGGCGGCGATGTAGTTGTTGGGCCATAGGCGGTAGTTGTCGCGGATGTATCCGTCCAACAGGCTGGCTATCTGGGTGTAGTCGC
>LXOW01046193.1_pt3 | contig 19307 bp, 16 predicted proteins | sample 1368591 | NCBI WGS metagenome assembly LXOW01 (sample SAMN04884650, study PRJNA319009) | bovine gut metagenome | isolation source: Cow rumen | host: Bos taurus | place: Italy: Legnaro (PD) | collected 2014-07-09
AAATTATATATAAAACAAATTACATACTTTCTATTATATAATCAATATTACAAAAACAATTTATAAAAGAATATAAAATTATTTTTGAAAAAAATAACAAATAATCAAAATTAACAATTATTACAATTAGAAATATATAATTCTTATTAGGTGTTTTCACGTGAAAACACCTAATAAGAATACTTAATATTATGACAAGATTCTAAAAAATAAAACAGAATAAAATAATTCTTTAATAGCTCATATTAAAGTATCTAACATAATATTTATTATAAAATAATACTTTAATGGTATTTATATATGTTAATTTTAACATATAAACTATGAATTGAATAAAAAAATATATATTAAATAGATGTTTTCACATGAAAACATCTATAAAAGAGTTATGCTAATACTAATATATATATAAACAACGCAATATAATTTAAAAAAATATATATAGGGATTATTTCAGGAGAAAATATTTATTATATAAGGAATAATATTAATATAAAAAAAGTGTCAACACAAAAATTTTAATTCAAAAGATAAATACATAAATAATAGATAAATTTTATAAAAAAATATGTTATAGACTGCTTAAAATATTGAATATTTTGTCGGTAATATATATATTTTAATAGATTTATTAAACAAAAAAAAAAGGTTTANNGAAAACTATGATATCATAAAATAGTTCAGATTTGATAAAGATATCATTATTAATATTAAAAAGAAGTAATTATAAAAATGAAAGAGAGTAGTTTGGGATATCAATTTCTGATCTTATATAAATAATACATAATATGATTTCTATCTAAATTNNAAATAGTTGGTATAGACGAGAAAAATAAACGTTTAATGGAACAAATTGTGAGGGGGATTATGGAGATTAAGGAAACGCAGTAAAAGCCCCTTTTTATGCGTTTCCCTAATTATCACCTACTTCCTTATCATTGCTGGAATTTTCTTCGGATTTATTGGGCTTTTTTGAATCCCTATCCTGTCTTTCTATATATTCTTTTAGATCATCATAATTCATAGACGGAGAAGGGCCATAATAAGCAAAATTATTTCTTACATAATCAAACACATCGTATTTGTCAAATGTTTCTATTAGATATTTAGGACTTGTCTTGTCATTCTCACGGTATAGTTCCAGAGAATTTATATAGTATTCATCCTCCAAATTCATAATCACATCATCATCAGGATAAACTATATCACCTGTATTCAGGTATCTTACAAAAGTCTCTCCCAATGCGACATAGCTTAAACACCATACCCTTGTATCCATTTGTGCCAAATCATAATATAGATTAGATGAGTAAAATTTCCTGATAAGTTCCTTGCAAGACAGCTGCGTCCTTGTTGCGGCATACTCGATAATACCCTTTACCAGTATTTCCAAAGTAAACTGAGAGGGTTCCTTGACACCTTTCTCTATGGAAATCTCCGTATTATATAAAATCTCATTTTGATTCTTGTCATAACGAGGCAATCCATATCTATCAACGTATTTCAAAAAGGATAGAGACTTCTCTGTCTTGAACACAATGACGCTTGGATTATGATAATTATTTATCTCCCTATATTCTTTTATCATGGATATTTCAAAGGGAGTATAGGCAAAAGGGGATTCTTCTCGTAGAAAAAAATAATAATCAGTTGGCGAAGGAGCAGGCCCATATATGATATCATAGTCAGGATCAGAGGATATTCCAGTCCTGTTGGAAATTATAAAATCCTTCCACCCATTATCAATAGCATAAAAATGCTTTATTTTCAAACAACGGGCAGCTGCTTCTTCGTCAAAGTCATAAACAACCTCACAATCTGTAGCAAAGTCCCTTTCTCCTCTTGCCATAGCCAAGGTTTCAGAATATTCCTTATTTGGCGTGACATAAAATCCAGTACCATAATCCAACAATCTGCTATACGGATGTATCCTTGGACGAATCTTTCCTTCTTTTGAGCCTCTGTACACTATCATAATAGCCCTATTATAGGATTTATTTGCAAGCAGGGCAATGCTTTGTCCTTATAGCAAAATAAAAGCACTCCGATTTTTTGTAGAAACCGGAGTGCGATTATTTGAGTATTTTAGTAGAATAAGTACGGATTACTGGGGGGAATTGCCTCCATTTTCATCTGTCTTATTCTCTGTGTAATTAGATCCATCCTGGTTTGCAGGATTGTTTTCAGCCGCATTTCCTTCTGGCAAAAGTCCAGGCAAAGACTGCGGAGAAGACCCTTCATCTGGATTTTCCTGTGGTTCTTCCTCGGGAACTACTGGAACAACGCTGGCAACCTTGTCCCCCTCGTCGAGACGGAGCAGACGGACACCCTGCGTATTGCGGCTGATCTCACGCATATCCTTTGTATTCATGCGTATTATCTTGCCCTTTTCAGTCATAACCATCAATTCATCGCCTTTCTCAACGAGATATATGCCTACGACTGTTCCATTGCGTTTGTTTGCCTTGATTGTTATTACGCCCATTCCCGCACGATGCTGGACTCGGTATTCCCCAAGATTCGTGCATTTGCCGTATCCTTCGCGGCATACAGTCAGCAGGCGTTTCTGCGTATCCGGGCTTATTACTTCCATTCCGGCGACGTTGTCGCCCTCACCGAGGGTTATGGCACGTACACCCTGTGCCTCGCGTCCAACGGCACGGACATCGTTCTCATTGAAGCGTATTGACATTCCGTTCTTTGTTCCAATCATGATGTCATAATTGCCTTCCGTGCGGGCAACACCGGCAAGTATGTCCCCGTCTTCCAGGGAAATGGCTATTATGCCACTACGGCGTATATTGGCAAACCTTGAAATAAGGGTTCTCTTTATAGTACCGTTCCTGGTGCACATCACTATATAGGAATTGCTCGTCTTGGCCTCCTCAAAGGATTCAATACTCAGTACTGAAGTAATCTTCTCGTCCTTGATTTGCAGGAGGTTTACAATGGCCTTGCCTCTTGACGTGCGGGCAGCCTCCGGTATCTCGTATCCCTTCAAGGCGTACACACGACCCCTGCTGGTAAACATAAGCAGAGTGGAATGTGTAGTGGTCACGAACAGCTTTTCAATAAAGTCCTCTTCCTTCAGGTCTGAACCTTTTATTCCCTTGCCACCACGACCCTGAACCTTGTATGTCTCGGAGGAAATCCTCTTTACATATCCGCTATGGGACATGGTAATTACAACCTGTTCCTCGGCGATAAGATCTTCAAGGTCTATGTCATTGAGATCGTCCTCTATGTCGGTGCGGCGCTTGTCGCCATACTTCTGCTTCATATCATTGAGTTCGTCCTCAATTATCTGAAGGACCTTGGCCGGGCTTTCAAGTATGGAACGCAACTCCTCAATGAGCTTCATAAGCTCGTCGTATTCCTTTTTAAGTCCTCCAGCTTCAAGCTGTGTCAGCTGATGCAGACGCATATCAAGGATTGACTTCGCCTGTATTTCCGTAAGACCAAAGCTGGACATAAGCCTGCTTTTTGCCTCTCCGGAATCGTTTGATGTCCTGATAATGTTCACAACCTCGTCTATGTTTTGCAGGGCTATCATCAAGCCTTCCAAAATATGGGCACGTTCGAGGGCCTTTCTCAAATCATACTTTGTGCGGTTTGTTATTATTTCCTTGCGGTGGCGAATGTACTGCTGAAGAACTTCCTTGATGCTCAGAACGCGAGGCCTTCCGTCCACTATGGCAAGCATTATGACGCCANNCCGTGGCGGTCTGACTCGTCGCGAAGATCGGAAATGTCCGTTATCTTCTTTTCCTTGACAAGATTTGCGATACTCTCTATGAGCAGGGCCTTGTTGACCTGGTAGGGAATCTCATGCACCACTATTATTTCCCTGCCGTTCTTAAGTTCCTGTACCTCCGCCCTAGCCTGAATCTTCACGCTGCCGCGGCCAGTCTCAAAATAATCCTTGATACCCTGACGGCCTCTTATAATGCCGCCTGTCGGAAAATCCGGACCCTTCATATACTGCATAAGCTGCAAGGGTGTTATTTCCGGGTGACGCATTACGGCTATCGTTGCATCGCAGACCTCGGCCAGATTGTGCGTGGGAATGTTTGTCGCCATTCCGACGGCAATACCTGAAGATCCGTTTATCAGCAGGTTTGGCAGCTTTGCCGGAAGAACCGACGGCTCAAAAAGAGTACCGTCGTAATTGCGCATCATCTTGACTGTTTCCTTTTCAAGGTCGTCAAGCATTTCATTGGAGATGGTTTCAAGCCTTGCTTCGGTATAACGCATTGCGGCTGCTGGGTCTCCGTCTACAGAACCGAAGTTTCCCTGTCCCTCAACCAGTGTATAACGCAGATTGAAAGGCTGGGCCAGGCGTACCAATGTGTCATAAATTGATGCGTCGCCATGCGGATGGTACTTACCCATAACCTCGCCGACTATACGGGCGGATTTCTTTGTGGGTCTGTTATGCCTTATTCCCATCTCGTTCATGGTGTAAAGCACACGCCTATGCACCGGCTTCAGTCCGTCCCTAACGTCTGGTAAGGCACGTCCCACAATTACGCTCATGGAGTAGTCTATATACGAAGACTTCATCTCCACGTTTATATCGCGGTCTATTATGTTTGCGAAAAGGTCTGCCTGTGGCAGGTTCTCATTGTTTGCCATTGCTTGTAAAACTCCTAAATTGCCTAAATGTCAAGATTCTTGACGGTAAGTGCGTTCTGTTCTATGAACTCACGACGTGGCTCAACCTTGTCTCCCATAAGCATGGTGAAAGTCTTTTCAGCCTCTGCCTCGTCGTCAAGGGTCACTTTTAGCAGCTTGCGTTTGCTGGGATCCATTGTGGTTTCCCAAAGCTGCTCGGCATTCATCTCACCCAAGCCCTTGTAGCGCTGTATGTTAGCATTTCCTGCTCCAATCTTCATTACCTCTGAAAGAAGCTCCTTCAGGTCATGCACTGGACTATACTCATCTTCCTTAACAATGTCAAAAAGGAATTTCTCGTCTTTCTTGTCCCTTGGCTCAGGATATTCATAATCATATAGTGAATATCCGAATTCCGCAAGAGCGGCAGATATGTTCTTCAATTTGGCAAATTCGGAAAGAATCTGATATGCTGGAGCAATCTCGTCATCGTTTATGGATTCCTCTGCAAATCCCTGTGCGATAAGCTCGGCCTTCTTCTTTGCAATCTGCTCCTGCTCAAAAAGTCCATATTCCTCTTCGGTGTAGAAATAACGCCAGCTCTCATCGTCCTGTATAACACGGTAAAGAGGTATCTGACCCTGTTTCTGAAATTCCATAAACTGTTCAAGAGTTAGATTCCTTGTTTCAAGCTGAATAATGGTGTTTTCAAGGGATATTATGGTTTCCAGCAGCCTTGTCAGATCCTTGTTCTCAATAAATGAGTTGTTTTCCGCACCATGGCGTCTTACCCTCGTAGTATCTGTGGCTTCCTTCATCTTCCATTTCTGCAGCTGGTCATCATTGTCAAAATAGCTTTCAAACTTGCCCTTCTTGACCTTGTACAGGGGAGGCTGGGCTATGTAAATGTATCCGCCGTCCACAAGCTTTCTCATCTGCCTATAGAAGAATGTAAGCAGAAGTGTGCGTATATGCTGTCCGTCCACGTCGGCATCGGCCATTATTATTATCTTGTGATAACGCAGTTTTTCCAGGTTGAATCCGTCTGGGCCATCGCCTATTCCAGTTCCAATCGCGGAAATGAGAGTGCGAATGGCATCACTGCCGATTATCTTGCCAAGCTGGGCCTTCTCCACGTTCAGGATCTTTCCACGAAGCGGGAGTATTGCCTGGAATCCCCTGTCCCTGCCCTGCTTTGCAGAACCGCCTGCCGAGTCTCCCTCAACTATGAATATTTCAGATTTTGACGGATCCTTCTCGGAACAGTCCGCCAGCTTTCCTGGCAGTCCGGAATCCATTAGCGATCCCTTGCGACGTGCGAGATCCTTGGCCTTTCTCGCGGCCTCCCTGGCCTCGCTGGCATTTATGGCCTTCTGGCATATTGCCTTGGCAACTGTAGGGTTTTCCTCAAAATAAGTACCAAGTGCGTCGCCGGTGAGCGTCCTTACGATACCCTCAACCTCGCCATTGCCCAGCTTTGTCTTTGTCTGTCCTTCAAACTGCGGATGTGGTATCTTTACGGAAATAACAACGGTAAGACCCTCGCGAACATCATCACCACTGACGGGCTTGTCCTTGTTCATGTCGTACTTCTTGATGTACTTGTTTATAATGCTCGTCAGAGAGGATCTGAACCCGGAAACATGCGTACCACCCTCAATGGTCTTGATGTTGTTCACAAAGGAAATGACAGTCTCGCTGTAATCAGTGTTGTACTGTATTGCGACATCAAGCATAGTGTCGCCTTCGGTCTTGGATATGGCAATAGGTTCAGGATTGATNNGTCTCTCCGACGGGTACAACCTCGCTTACAGCCTTGCCTCGGCTGAATTTCTGATTCCAGATCTTACCATCGCGGCTTACATTGACTTCCAGCCATTCGGAAAGGGCATTGACGCAGGACACGCCCACGCCGTGCAGACCGCCGGATACCTTGTACGCACCGCTGTCAAACTTTCCACCAGCGTGCAGTACGGTAAGGACCACTTCCAGGGCTGATTTGCCCTTTAGTCTGGGATCCTTCACCTCGGTCATCGGGTCAACAGGAATGCCACGGCCATTGTCTGTCACGGAACACACATTGCCTTCCTTAAGCACAACATCAATCCTGTTGCATCCTCCTGCCAGAATCTCGTCTATGGAATTGTCCACAACCTCGTAAACCAGATGATGCAGTCCCTGAAGGCTTGTTGAGCCTATGTACATCGCGGGTCGCTTTCTTACGGCTTCAAGACCCTCCATCACGGTTATATTTGAGGAATCGTAAGTTTCCTTGTTTGTTGCCATATTTTTTTACTGCTCCTAGATTTTACTGTCTATCCTTATGCCCTTTATCCACGGCTCTGGGAAATGCTTGTTTATATTCCGCAGAATGGATGATGCCCTTAGGTTTAGCTCGCTTGCCGCAGCCGCGTTGACAGGTCTTACAACAAGGTATGGGCCATGCCTGCCTGATCTTATGCCAAGAAGGGTGCAGAACCTGCCCATTACGCCTATTTCCTTGTTCCAGGCATTATCCAGGATAGGCAGAAATGATACCCTTACACCACCAAGATATTCACCTGCCTGTTCCGGATGGCCGTTTTCCCTGTATACGACTTTCCGAATGGAAAGAATGTCCTTGGGAGTGGCCAGCCTGTTTATTCCCTTGAACCTGTCCTCGTAGAAATTGGGCATTATCTGACCGGCATTATTATGTAAAGCGGTGCCTCTTCAGAGGCAATGGTGAACAGGGCAGGCGCCGTGCCGGACCTGAACATCATTATTACCTCTCCAGCTGGGAGAACCCTTAGCATTTCCATTATGAAGAATGGGTTGAAGCTGACCTGGAACTCATCTCCCTCATAGGATACGGGGATCTCGTCTTCAAAATCCATATTCTGCGATGATGAGTTTACCGTAAGCGATCCTGTCCTGAACGTGTATGTCACCTTGCTTGTACGGTCGCTGGCACAGATTGATGCCCTCTTTGTTACTGCGAGCAATGTTTCCGCATCAGCCTTTGCCTCCATGGAATGTTCATTCGGAATTATCTTCTCGTAATCCGGATAATTTCCTTCAGCAAGCCTTGACACGAAGGATGTCTTTCCAAGGACAAAGCCTATCTGATTCTGTGTGATGTTCACACTCATCATTGCCTCTTCCTTCAGGCCTGATGACTTTATGTATTTGGTAAGCTCATTAAGTATCTTTGAAGGAACTATTACGCCAAAATCCTTGTCGCTCTGCACGCCGGAAACGGTCTTGATTGACAGTCTTCTTCCGTCTGTCGCGACCATTGAGAAATTACCATTGGCATATTTCCAGTAAAGGCCGTTGAGGAACTGCCTGTCGCTATCCGTGGATGCGGAGAACAGTACGGAATTTATCATATCACAGGCCTTCAGGGCATTGATACTGAATGAATGGCCATCCATGACATTTGGCAGGGCAGGGTATTCCTCTTTCTTTGTGCCGCCCATCTTTATGCGGGATCTGCCACTCTGTATCGTTATCCTGCTGGAATCATCCACGCTTATGGTTATGTCTTCCTTGTTGCCAAGATTGGTTACTATTTCCATGAATTTCTTTATTGGTACAGTAACGCTGCCCGGCTCTATTACCGTAAGGGGAATGAAATGCCTTACCGCCATTTCAAGATCAGTAAAGCTGATGTTCACTCCGTCCCCTGCGGTTTCCATAAGGAAGTTCTGCAATATTGGCAATGTGCCACTTTTGGCGTTCATGCCTGACTGCACTGTCTGTATTTCCTTGACAAAATTTTCCTTTGAAGTAGTTATTTTCATAATCATCATCACCTATATATGTTTTGTCAATTTTGTTAAATCTGTAAATTGCCTATATATTTTTTTTTACATTTTACTGCATTTTGTTTACAATTCTTACAATTCCCGGATTTTCCTCATTTTTCATCAATGTTATTTACATCCTTGATTTTCTTGATAATCTCGTTTATATGCTCATTGAAGTAAATCTCGTTGAGTTCCTTTTCAATGTTCTTTTTTGCCGTTATCACAAGGGAATGTGTCCTGCTGAAGGCCTTTCCTATGTCCTCCAGTGTCATATCCGTAAGTTCGGAGGCAAGATACATCGCTATATGCCTGGGCTTTACGAATCTCTGATCCCTCTTGCTGCCTACGAGATCCTCTATTTCAAGGCTGTACTTTTCCGCCACGACCTTCAGGATTGTCCTTATGCTTATCGGACCTGCCGGCTGGCTGCTCATCATTGGGCGTATGAGATCCTGAGCTATATCCACTGTTGCCCTCGCACCAGTCTGCATACAGAAGTTCCTTACGGTAAGCAGGCATCCTCCAAGATCCCGGCCTCCGGCGTGAACCTTTTCCGCTATGAAGTTTATCACGTCAATCGGAATGCCGTAATTGTTCATAAGGTTTATCTGCCTTAAGATCGCAACCCTCGTCTCGTAGTCAGGCAGCTTTATGTCCGCGATCACGCCGCTTCTGAACCTTGACATTATCCTTTCGTCCAATGCCATCTCATTTGGTGGTTTGTCCGAAGTTATGACTATGAGTTTTTTTGAATCCAGAAATGTCTTGAATGTGTGGAAGAACTCCTCCACGCTGCGTTCCTTGCCGAGAAGGAACTGCACATCGTCAATGAGGAAGCAGTCCTGATTCCTGTATTTCTCGCGGAAAGCGTCAGTCTTGTTTTCCGGAATGGCCCTCAGGAACTCGTTTACATAATTTTCGGCATCAGTGTACAGTATCTTGACCTTTGGGTTCTTCCTGTACAGTCCATGAGCAATGGCGTAAAGGAGATGCGTCTTGCCAAGACCAGGCTTGCTATAAATGAAGAGGGGGGAAAGCCGCTCATTGACTACGGCCTTTGCCGCGCCCAGCGCGAAACGGTTTGACGGTCCCTCTATGAAGCTTTCAAATGTAAGGTCGGAACGGAATGATGGATGCAGCGCGTTTGGATCCGCCGTCGCCTCTGATTCCGTCTCAATCCTGTTCATGGCCTGGTTTCTGACAATGCTGGGCTGCCATGCCGCCGTATTTATGTCCTCCGCCGGCCTTGCGTCCCTTTTCTGTTCCTGTGAGGCAAAAAGATCTTCAAGCTTATTGTTTTCCGGTCTGGCTGGTACTGGTTCAATCCTTACATTGCTTTCTGCGACAACAGTGTTTTCAGGGTTTGCAGAACTGACAAGAACCGTGTTTGATACAGTTTCAGCGGTCTTTGCTGTTTTTTCACTGTGTACTGCGGAAGATTCCCCGGAAACGATATATACGGCGGATATGTCCTCCGGCAGGCAGAGCATGTCCTTTATGGAAGAGGTTATCTTTTTTTCAAAACGTGTCTCAACGGTGTGCCTGTGTAGCGTGTTTGGCACTTCAAGCGTAAGCACATTGTTTTCAAGCGAGATGGGATTTATCCTTGAAAGCCACAGGTTTGCCTTTACAGGGCCAATTTCCTGGTCATTTGCAAGAAATTCCAGCAATTCCTGCCAGATTGCCTTGATATCTATTGAGTTTTTCACAATATGTAAATAAAATGTTCAAATCTTTGTCAAAAAGTTATCAGAAAAGTCCGAAAAACGCCAAAATCTTTATTTTTAATGACAATTCATCGTATTTATAAACATTGTGTAAATAAATTGTCAATAACTTAAAGAAAAAACCTTGAAAAAAGAAAAGAACCTCTATCTCCTTATTATATATATAATATAATAAATACCTTTTAATGTCAATAAAGCAATAAAAAAAGGCGTCAGAAACGCCTTTTTTATGAAAAACACGGCCAAAAATACTTATTTTTTCGCAGGATTAGGCCTGTTTTCCGTCTTCCACCTTTTTAGGGCTTCCTGTGTGTTTAAGGAATAGGACTTCCTTGTCTCAAAAACGGCCAGTTTCAGCCTTTTTATGCGGTCGTAAAGTATTTCCCCGCTTTTTGAAAAAGTGAATCCTGGGGCTTCAAGCAGCTTCAGATTGGCCTGTGTAAATCCCAGCAGGTAAAATGAACCATCCTCGTTCAGTCCTATCGCCGCTGTACGGTCATTTATCGCATCAAAGGCGTCATTTATCTGTGCCGTACTTGTTTCCGGCGACATTGGGTCTATGAGTATCGCCCTTTTCGCACCAGTAAGGAATGCCAGCCTGAATGTGTCCCTTATCCTTGTTTCCAGATTGTTCTTTATATATTCGACAAATCCTGGATCATCAGTGTCAAGCCATGTAAGATCTGGATTTTTGGCTGTTTTCTCATACGAGATTATGGGAATAGCGTTGTTGTAATTCTTTATCTTCCTGTAGGCCAGGGATATCAGTTCCCTGTATATCTTTTTTGCCTCTTCTAGTCCAAAGTTTTCCTTCAGATCCTTTCTTATCTTGTTGTCCTCAATGGGGTCTATCAGCAGTATGAGACAGTTTTCTCTATTTTTTTCCATACTTTAAAATTATATCATTTATAGAGAGGTCTTTATTAATTTGGAGATTTTATGCCAGAGGAAAAGAAGAAGATAATAATTTACGGCGGGAGCTTCAACCCTCCGCACGAGGGACATATAAAGCTTGCCAAGGCGGCCTATAGTCAGATGAGGCCTGACAGGTTCTATTTTGTGCCGAATTTTCATTCGCCCTTCAAGGAAATGCAGCCTGCCTCGTTCAATGACCGCAAGAATATGATTGCCATCGCCGCAGGCAAGGAATTTATGTCCCAGCCCGGTGTTGCAATAAGCTCGTGGGAGGAGGATCAGAAGAAAACCGTTTACACCTGGAGGACTGTTGAATATTTCAAGAAGGTTCATCCAGATTGTGAAATCTATTTCCTCATGGGTTCGGACTGCCTGCAATCTTTCTGGCAATGGCAGCGTAGCCGCGAGATACTGAAAAACGCCACTCTTCTCGCCGGTATAAGGCCTGGTTTCAACATAGTCGGTGGCGAGGCCCCATTTGTACCATTAAAAGGAATATTCCCGGAGGCATCCTCGTCTGGGATAAGGATGGATATAATTCTCAGGCACAGGATAATGGGAATTGGTCATGATGTTATGAATTATATAAAGAACAGGGGACTGTATTTCTCGCAGGAAGTGAACATATTACGGAAGGAACTGTCCGCACGTCGGTACAGGCATTGCGTCAATGTGGCACGCTGTGCCGTAAGACTGGCTCATCTGTGTGCCGTGCCGGAGTACAAGGCCGCCATAGCCGGACTTCTTCATGACTGTGCAAGGGAGCTGGACGTGGAGGTTCTCAAATCAATGCGGATTTCCGGCCCTGTCCTTGGAAAATACCGCCGGGAGACCGTAAAGTATGCTCCAAAATTACTTCATGCTCCCGCCGGAGCGATGCTTGCCAAGGAAAGATACGGCGTAAGGGACAGGGACATACTGGAGGCAATTCAGCTTCATGCTACTGGAATGCCGGATATGACTGTTCTATGCAAGATAATTTACATGAGTGATTATCTTTCCGAGGAGCGTAATTTTGCAGGAATAGACGAGATCCGTCAGCTTGCCGAGACTGATTTTGACAAGGCCTTTGCCGAGGTTGTCGCGGCAAAGGCAAGATACCGTGAATCCAAAAAACTATGGGGGCATCCGTTGAGTATACAGCTCTGGAAGCAGATGGACGGAAAACAGTAATGACTAGCTATAAGTACCCGTCAATGATTCTTGTGGCAGCCCTGCTTGGCTGGATTTCATATTTGCAGGCAAGATCCCCATTGTGCCGTGCGTTGAACGGACAGGTAGATGCCAATCTTGCAAAAATCGCAATATTTTCCTCGTCTGAAAGGCCGGAATTTGTCATAAATGCAGTCAATAATTCCTTCTATGCGGAATATTACGACGAGAAGGTGAATTATTACAGGAAAATAACTTTTAATGACATATCCTGTACTGAAAATGACAGCAAGTTATCAAAAAATGCAAAAAAAATAGAAAAAAATAATGAAAAATGCCAGGATTTGGCGGAAAAATTGCAAAATTTCCTAAAAAACTGGCGAAAAAATCCAAAAAATCTCCTTTTTGCGTCAAAAACAATATTCCTCGGAGAGAATGACCTTGATTTTGTTGAGCGTATTACATTCCTGCAATCCGTTCTGAATAATGGAATTGATATAAGGGAATACAAGGAATATCTGGAAAAAAAGGCCGCTAAGGAGAAGGCTGAAAGGGAAAAGGCCTTGGCAAAAGAGGCAGTCAGGGAATCAAAAAAACAGGTCAATACTAAAAAATCTCCCAAAAAACATTCAGGAAAAAACAAGAAGGCAGGCACAACGAAAAAAAGGAAATGAGAAATTGGAACAAATTACATAAAATACTATGCAAAATGTAAATAGCGGTATATGATTTACATAAATTTTTATGTAAAGAATATCTTTTTCTGTCGATTTTTCAGTATTTACAGTGTGAAATTGACAATTTAAAAAAATCATATGTTGTGAAATAATATATTTATTTTGCAAATTTTGTCATAATTGGCTAAAATCTTAAGAAAAGCAAAAAGGAGTTATTTATGCCTGCGGACATGGTTAAGCTGATTTCCTGCTTGTCTGATATGAAGAAAACCTATTTGGCAGACCCTACTGCTGCCGTAAGAGGACAGTCATTTATATACCAGCTTCACAAATACTGTGTTGATGAATTATACAGGGCTATCGGCAAAGACAAGGTACAAAAGATAGAATTGTCAGATATGGCTCTTCCTACGGGAACGCCTCATTATCCAAAAGTTCCATTAGATACTAGGAAATACCAGCTTATGCAGGAAGTCACGCTGTTCGGCTCGCACAAGAATAAAGATGAGGACATAGCTCTTATACACTTTGCCAATGGCCCCCAAATTGCAATAGGTGTAAGAAGCCAGATGTCTTCCGTAGGAAAAAACCTTGAAAACTATTATGAGGGCATTATTGGTGAATGTATATCCCTGCATGACAGTTTTCCTATGGCAACTTTAGGATATGTCTATCTGCTACCGAAAAATCCTATTAAAAAGGGATTAAGTGAAGAGATAGATTTGGACAGAGCTGAAACATTGTTCAGGAAAATAACAGAAAGAAAGGATTGGCACAGTCCTAATGACAAATATGAGCATTTTGCCTTTTTAAAGGTTGATTTCTCAAAAGATCCACCATTTATTATGCCATCCTGCGATGAATTAAGTATTGAGAATTTTTTTGACAAGCTGATAGAAACACATAATGACAGAAATCTTTTTAATCAGTTGTAAAACAATCTAAATAGATCTTCTTTTACTAGGATTTCGCCAACTGCGTAGCATTGAAATGGATTCTTTTATCTCATTGATTTCTTTGTCAGTGAATCCATATATGTCTTTGAGGACGATTTTGTCTCCGTACCAATAAATCTCTTCCGTAGAATGACATCTGGCATAATCAGCAATTCTTTTATATGTGCTTTCTATTTTGTCAGTCGGAAATCCAGCGATAATTTCCAACTTGTCAGTTTCACCTGGAATAAGGACAAGAGTACCTCCTCCTAGTGAGTGAATGTTTGTCTCTATGGAAAGCAGCGTAAGACTGTTATACCATCTGCATATAAGCTCTTTTCTGTCAGAAACTTTTGTAAAACCGCTTAGCAGACTATTAGATACATAAAAATTGCCGTTATTAAGCATTAATTTCGGAACATCACCGAAAACCGTCAGAATCAGATCAGGTATTTCAAGACCGGGTGTAAGATACCATGGATTCCTAACCCTGCATTTGTAGGCCTTATTTATGCCTTTTTCTTCACCCTGCCTTATATATTCTTTTTCTCCACTATGTATTGAGACTGGATAAAAAAGATAGCTGTATTTGTATGCCATGTCTGTTTCAATGCCGATATTTCGGTTGGAGCTAATTTGTTTTGCATTTAGCAGACATTTTTTTATATTTTCAGTTCTTATCCCATAATTTTCCACATCAGCTTTTGTGATATGAAAATAATCCTTGTTCCCGGAAACATATCCGATTTTAAATTTACAGTCCCTGACTAGTTTTAGCAGTTTTTTTTCATTACGTAGCTGATCAAGCATTTTCTTAACAGATTCTGTCAAAAGATTTCGTTCAAAAGGCTTTTCCAAACTGACAATATCGGATATATGTATTTCGGAATCTGTTTTTGCGTTGTCATTATAAAGATCTGATATGTTTTCAAAAACCTTGTATTTCACAGATTTTGTACTGTTTCCCTTTTTCTCAGCCAACAATATTATGGTTTCAACATCTACATCTGGAAAAAAATCATTGAAAATCCTGCATACAGTTATTGAGCCGTAATTTTCCGATAGATAATTCCATAAGTCAAAGGCATATCTTACATAGGTTATTTCATAAGGGAGTACAAATCCTAATCTGCCATTTTTTGATAAAAGCTCCGTGGAATGTATTATAAACGGCATCCATAAGCTGCCGCTTGTCTGCATATCAACATTGTATGATTTTGAAAGTTCCAAGGCCTTGTTTTTTTCTTCAACATCTATTTTTTTAAGGCTGACATAAGGGGGATTCCCTATTATGGCATTTATAGAGGCAGAGTGTTCAGGCCTGAAATCCAAAAAATCCATAAGAAAACCAGATATTTTGTCTTGGTTTACAATGTATGAATAGAACGGTTCTTTTTGCAATTCTACGCCAATTATGTCAGGATTTCTGTTGCCCAATTCATAAAATCTTGAAATGGCTGAATCAATAAAAATGCCATCGCCGAAAGATGGCTCAAGCACGCGGTCATCGGCTTTGCTTATAGCCCATTTCGCAATGTAATCGGCGATTTTGCCGCAGGTATAATAAGAACCTGTTGCTTTTTTTGTGGCATAACTCAGCATTTTTGTTTATCCGTTATTTTTCAGAAATACATTTAGTATTTATATTATAAAACACATTTGAGATAATGGCAATACCTTTAGAACAAAAAAATTAGCTTGTTTACAAGTTTGTTGCAAAAAAATGCAAAAATTCTGCATTTTTAAAAGTTTTTGCTCATTTAAAATTTTTTTTAGAAACTATAATTTTAGCCAAAATTATTTATGATGATAAATTTGAATTTTCTTATAAAGTCTTTCCTCAATTGCTAATTTCTCATTGATAACTACTAATTGAAAAGGCTTTTTTTTGCGTTTTCTAATTTCTCAAAAAAATTCCTAGAATGAAAAGGTAGTCGGAAAGACGGTTCAGGAATACGGCACAATCCTTTTCCCCGGCCTCCCAGGCATGGATCTCGCATAGCCTTGTCCTTGTACGGGCTATATGGGCAAGCGCCTCTTCCGTATTGCTGCCGGGAACGACAAATTCCTTTGGAGGTACGGCCTGCCTGTTCAGTTCCACTGTTTTCTTTATGATGGTATCAATATCTGGGCAAATATCTATATCCATTCCGGCATTTTTTGCGGAAATCTTCATAATTATACGCTGAATCTCATAGATTTCCTGCGGAATTTTGTTTTTTTCCTCGTTTTTTGCTTGTTTTTTGCCAATATCCGCCCGCAGAAGACCTAGAAAAGAATTCAGATCGTCCAATGCGGCATTCAGTTTTATGACATTGTGCGTCTTTGACACCCGTCTGCCGCCAAGAAGGTCGGTCATGCCGCAATCTCCTGTTCCCTGACAAGGCTTGAAGAATCCATTTTTTTCGTTCCCGTTATCCATATATGCAAATTATAGCAAAAACATATATGAAGAACGTCAATTCGGATAAAATTGTATAATTATTAATAAGGATTTGATATTTGGAAAATTTCAACAGGAGCAATTATGAAACAGAAAGTAGAAGCAGTTATAAACGAATTGAAACCCGCCCTTCAGGCCGATGGTGGAAATATTGAACTTATCAGCGTAGACGAGAAAACAGGCGTTGTGACGGTAAAGCTGGTAGGACATTGCGGCAGCTGCCCACATGCCATGGCAACCCTGAAAGGTTATATTGAGGCGAATCTGAAAATGGCCGTTCCTGAAGTGAAAGAGGTTGTTGCCGCATAAGAAAGAAACAATACGCAAAATTCCAAATGCCGATAGTAAACCTGCATAACCATTCAAGATTTTCTGACGGAACTCTTGAACCGTCCGAATTGGTCAGATATGTCAAAAGGGCAGGAATAGACTATTTTGCCCTTACCGACCATGACACAATGGATGGGCAGGCCTCTATGGCAGAAGCTCTTAAAGGCAGTGGTATAAATTATTGCAGTGGCGTGGAAATAAGCTGTAGTCCATTGGAGAATCTTCATCTTCTGGGATATGGGATAAGGACGGAAGGCGAGGCTTTTGAAAAATTCCGTCAGAAACTGTCAGGTTTTCGTGCTCGTCGAGCGGATCGCATAAGGGAAGTGCTGGAACTTCTCAAGGGACTTGGCATAGATATAGCTTTTGAGGAAATAATTGTCCCGGAAGGCAAGACCATAGGCAGGCCGCACGTCGCGGACTGTCTTAAGAAAAAGGGAATTGTTTCAAGCAGGAATCAGGCTTTCAAACGGTATCTCGCACCAACAAAACCGGCCTATGTGCCGCCAAACGGCCCATCCGTGGAAGAGGCCTGCGAGGCAGTACGCAGTGCCGGCGGAATACCGATTCTCGCACATCCGGGCTGCGTAGCCCAGCATTTGGAACTTCCAAAATGGAAGGAGGCCGGTCTTGCCGGAGTTGAGGCCTATTATCCAACACACAGCAACACCTTTGTCAGGGAACTGATAAACCTTTCCACGAGATATGAACTGATTGTAACGGCAGGCATAGATTTCCATGGGCCAGGAACGGACAGGGACAAGATGTTCGGCTTTCAGTTTGAGGAAGATCATTTCTCTGCCTGTTTTTCGGCCTTTTCGGATTTGTTTGTAAAAATGTAAGTCTCTGTAATACATCAAAAATTTTTGACAGGGACAAAAGTATACTTATGAAAATCATCGCACACAGGGGGGCATCCGCTTATGCCCCGGAAAACACATTGGACTCATTCAGGCTTGCACTTGAAATGGGATCAAGGGATTTTGAATTTGACGTTCACAGGACAAAGGATGGCGTTCTGGTTGTTCATCATGATTATTTCATAATGGATGGCAAGGAAAGAAAGGTTTACACGGCAAAAACATCTTTCGAGGATCTGCGTAAGATAGACGTTTCCCGCAAATTCATAGGGGCGGATTTCCACTGTGTTCCTACATTTGAGGAGGTTCTTGACGTTCTTTCCGAAAAGGCGGAATGGATCAACATAGAACTCAAAAACGACGGGAACAAATACCCGGGAATAGAGGCACAGGTTCTTGAAGTGGTGAATAAGAAAGGACTTTTGAAGAAGGTGCTGATATCCAGCTTTGACTTTCCGACGCTGAAAAGAATGAGGGATCTTTCTCCCGCAATAGCGATAGGATATCTTGTCGAGGGCAGATTTGCCTTTCTTTTCCATAATCCTATAGAAAAGGCGAAGGAAATAGATGCGGAAAATCTTCATATTGACATTGAAAATGCCTGTGAAAGGAATGTAAATGCGATAAGGGAGGCCGGTCTGCGTTGCTGCGTATACACGGTGAACAGGAAAGAGGATGCGTTTAGGCTAAAGGAACTTGGCGTAGACGGGATTTTTTCCAATTTCCCGGATATTCTGGGTGAGTGGAATCTGAAGCCTTGAAAACATCAGTGATGAGCGACGGATATATTCACAAGACAAACCTGGGGGATCTCTCCCGAGAAGGGCTGGAAAGGGCTTTGCGTATTCTGGGGGCAAAGCCCGCCGCAGCCGCCTCCATATTCCTTAAATATTACAAGGAACGGGAGGGGGAGCTGGACTGCCTTTCCCCAAAGCTGTGGGACAGGATAATTGCCAAATATCCGCCCGCACCAGGATTTTCCGTGGAGAAAAAGGTTTCGTCAAGGGACGGCACTGTAAAATTCCTGTTGATATTTGAGGATGGATCTCCTGCGGAATGTGTCTTGCTGAACGGAAAGGACGGCAGGATAACGGCCTGTCTGTCCTCGCAGTCAGGATGCCCTTGTGGCTGCAAGTTCTGTGCCACTGGAAAACTCGGATTCCGTCGGAATCTTTACCCGTCTGAGATAATATCGCAGTTCAAGACCGTTCTTGCCGAGGCCGGACATATAGACAACATCGTATTCATGGGCATGGGCGAGCCTTTCCTCAACTGGGACAATGTAAGGAACGCCATACTCATACTGTCAGATCCAAAGGCCTTCGCATTCTCGCAGGGAAAGATAACAGTTTCAACCGTCGGAATAATGCCTATAATTGAGGAACTTATGGAATCGGATCTCAAAATAAAGCTGGCAATATCCGTAATAACATCTTCCGACGAAAAACGCAGAAAAATTGCCCCAATGCAGGAAAAATATCCTATAAGCCGTGTCCTGGAACTGGCCGGGAGATATGCCGCCGCAAAAAAGACGCAGATTCTTGCCGAGTACATTCTTTTCGAGGGGGAAAATGATTCCCTGGAAGATGCGGACAGCCTTATAGGGCTTCTCAAAGGTGTTGAATGCAGGGTAAACCTTATACCCGTAAACCGTGGAAAGCCGCAGGAAGGCGTAGACCGTGTTGCGGCGGCAAAGGAATTTCAGCACCGTCTTATGGATGCGGGATTCAGGACATATCTGCGTATGGAAAAGGGTGCGGACATAGCCGCTGCCTGCGGTCAGCTAGCGGCGGAATAATGGAAACTCAGAAAAATTACTTTTTCTGTGTTTCCAATTAGGGAAACGCAGATTAAGTGCCATTT
>LXOW01072519.1_pt1 | contig 19300 bp, 21 predicted proteins | sample 1368591 | NCBI WGS metagenome assembly LXOW01 (sample SAMN04884650, study PRJNA319009) | bovine gut metagenome | isolation source: Cow rumen | host: Bos taurus | place: Italy: Legnaro (PD) | collected 2014-07-09
TATGGATCCATCTTCGCTATGATAAACCACCACAGAATTGCTGTCTGAATGATTCAATGTAATTTCGCTATTCATAAATCAAGAAAACAATTGTTTTATAAAGCCCCAACGAAGACACATTCTTTTAAGCTAACGCTATTGTTCAAATATGTCTTTTCGTTTCTTGGGCCTTACGCCCCTGGGGGTCATCCGCTATTTCGGTTGGTTAGACTGTTCGTTTTGTTTTGTCGGGGAGCAAAGATAATGATTTTTACCACCGTATCATACTCTTTTCAGAAAAATAGTTATTTTTGCAGCGACAAACTTAGATACCAATATGGCAAACATAGTAGAAACAGCGGCATCAAACGGTTACTCACAGGTTCAAATCCATGCCTTAAAGGACTCTCTCAAGGCTTCCATTGACAAAGAGAACAATATCGACCTGCTTCGGAAATGCGCTTTGCTGCTTTCATTGGACAAGGACATGCATGACTTGAGCAGAGCCATTCCAATGAACGAACTTCTTTCTATGGTGAAAGAGGACATCCATACTATGTTTCAAAACACCGCGCAATGAAGTTTCAAGTACTTGCCCTGCCTGAAGTAAGGGGTCACTTTACCGAATTGATCCAAATCCTTTACGACGAAGGCTATTTCAGTTTTGAGGCAAATGCTATTGAATATGTGACGGATTTGTTTGCTGATATTGAGCAGAACCTTCCAACCAAGTCCAGGAAACCTGCGCCCGCTTACTTTGAGAGATACGGAAAGAACCTGTATTATGCATGTTTCAGGAAAAGCAGGCATACGCAATGGTATGTGTTTTTCACCATACATACAGATGCGCTTTCCGACACTCAGACTTTTCTAATAAAATATGTTAGCAACAATCACATGACATCACAGCATCTTCTGTGATTCTATCACAAGCTAATAAACTAACGCCAATGTTCAAATATGCCTAATAGTTTCTTGGGCTTTATGCCCTTGAGGTCATTGGATTGTTCTTTTTGGCTAGTGTCTTTCGCTAGAAAATCAGACTGTCCCGCTGTCCCGTTGTCCCTCACGGTGGACACCCGGGACAGTGGGACAGCAAAAGGCGAGTTTTGGTTCCGCTCTCTGTAGTTTTAACTGTAACAACTGTAACAACTGTAACAAAACCCCATTTTGACTAATGACTAAATGACTGCAAGGGCAAATTTACTCTTCACTTTTTTCGGACAAAAAACTTGCAGAATCCAGCTTTTTTTCTTATTTTTGCAAATGCAAAACAAAGAAGCGAATGAGCTACATTAATCCCTGTAACTATCTGTGTTTGTGAACGATAAATAGCATAGATAGACTTGTAGGCTCTATTCAATCACATAACATCTTCACACACAGCATATTAAGGACTTCAAAACCATAGCAAGCCTATAGCAACGCTATACCAAGCCTATAGCCTCTCCGAGGTAACTTTGAGGTAACTCCGAGATTCCTATAAGATAGTTCCGTCCCATTCCATTAAGAAAAAGACAAAAGTTTTATCCGAATGGCAAGAAAGTGCGTATCTTTGCCGATGAAATCATTCGACAATGGAAGAACAAGAAAAACTCATATTCCCACAGAACTTCGACATCAAAGTCATCGTGGCAGCCAGCGTCGCCATCGACGAGAGCAAGGCCAACATCAGCCGCATCTTCAGCGAATGCAAGACGGTTCACAGCTTCGTCAGCGCCAGAAGTAGCTCAAAAGGCAACTACATCACCTACACCTACAACATCGACCTCGACAGCCAAGAGCAGATGAACGCTGTTTACGACGCTCTGAAACAAGTCCCCGGTATCAAGTTTGCCTTATGAAAAAAGCCTATTCCATACGGGTTTATGGTCGCGTGTTCAACGTGGGCTTCCGTCGCTATGTGCATCGCTACGGATTGCAATGCGACCTCGTCGGCTACGTCGAGAACGATTACGGCAACGACTGCGTCCACATCGAGGCCGAAGGGGATGAGAAAGACCTGGACCGCTTCACCCTGCTCGTCGGCGAAGGGACACCTTATTCCTATATAACGGACATGAAGATTGAGGCTGCTGAGCCAACAGAGAAATATACTGATTTTCAAGAAATAAGATAACGGTTTGTTGAGCCGGCCCTTCGACAGGCTCAGAGACCTTTACCGAATAACTGAACAAGCGACATGATTGACTTCTCCAAAATACTCTTCCTCGACATCGAGACCGTCTCGCACGAAAAATCCTTCGACCAGCTGAGCGAGCAGATGCAATCCCTTTGGGTCAAAAAAGCCGAACAGATCAGGAAAGGCGATGATGAGGCCTCCCCAGAAAGCCTCTATGATCGCGCCGCCATTTATGCTGAGTTTGGCAAAATCGTCTGCATCTCGGTTGGCTTCTTCAACGGCAACCGTTTCAGGCTGAAGTCGTTCTGTAGCCACGATGAGAAGGCTTTGCTCAAAGAGTTTGCCACGATGCTGGAGCGTTACTACAACACCTTCGACGCCCAGCTCTGCGCACACAACGGCAAGGAGTTCGACTTTCCCTATATCGCCCGACGTATGCTCATCAACGGCATCGAGATTCCCCGCATCCTGCAAGTGGCAGGCAAGAAACCCTGGGAGACCCAGTTCATCGACACGATGGAGCTGTGGAAATTCGGCGACTACAAGACCTACACCTCTTTAGAACTGCTCTGCGCCGTATTAGACATTCCGACACCGAAGGATGACATCAACGGAAGCGAGGTGGGACATGTGTATTGGGAAGAGAACGACCTGCGCCGCATCCAGACCTATTGCCAAAAAGACGTGCTGGCTGTCGCCCAGCTCATGCGTCGCTACAACTACCTCCCTCTTATCACCGAAGACCAAGTGGACTACACCAACTGACTATGCACATCCTATCCAAATCAACATATATCAAAGGCCTGCAATGCGAAAAGGCGCTGTATATGCAAAAGAAGCACCCCTACCTGCGCGACAAGTTGAGCTTTGAGCAAAGAGCCAAGTTCCAACGCGGCACCGATGTGGGCATATTGGCCCACGAGGTTTTTCCTGGCGGAATCGATATGTCGCCCAACTCGCCTTCCCAGTTCCCGAAAAAAGTGACAGAGACCCGCGAAAACCTCAGCAACCCGGAAACCAAAGTGATGTATGAAGCTGTGTTTCAACACAACGACACGCTCATCATGCTGGACATGCTGGTGCGCGACGGTGACCAATGGATAGCTATAGAGGTGAAAAGCTCTTTGAAACTCAGCGACACCTATTACAATGATGCAGCACTGCAGTATTATGTACTACACGGCTGTGGGGTGCCTTTGAGCGACTTCAAGTTGATGTACCTTAACGCCGACTATGAAAAACACGGCCCGATTGACGTTCATCAACTGTTCAGAATGGAGTCGGTGTTGGACTATGTGAAAGAACGTGAGGCCTTTGTGGCAAAGAATGTGGAACGACTGAAAAACGTGGTAACCCTCCCCCACGCTCCCTTGGTCAATATCGGGACGCAATGCAACGACCCCTACCCTTGTGACTTCAGGGGACATTGCTGGAAGCTGATACCCAAAAACAGCTATCTGTTCACCACAGCATTGGACGAAGAGACCCTGTTTCAGTATTACTTCAACGGCACCAACACCAACCAAAAGATGCTCCAGCAACTTGATACTGATTCAGAAGAGGCGCATCAAATAGAAGCCTTGGAAACGGGCTCATTCTACATCGACTACAAGACCCTTTACGCACTTGCCCCAACGCCCAAGCCGAAGTCCATCGCCTATCTGAACCTGCTGCTGCATCGTCCCGCAATACCTGAAATTGACGGGACCAAGCCCTACGAGGAGATGATTCTGGCTTTTGCCCTTCAAGGCGAACACGAGCCAGAGGGCACCTTCGTCTGGGACTGCTTCGAAAACCACGAATCATGGAGAGAGTCCGTCGGCATCTTAGTGGAGAAGCTTTCCCGATATGAGATGATTGTCTGCTTCACGCCACAAAACCTCAGCACCACCCTGCTGCGCCACGAAATCATCCAAAACCGCGAAGTGGGGCACAAGGTTTTCAACCTCTTTGAGGTGCTTCAAGAAGCCCATTTCTACCATCCGGCCATCAAGCGGGGGCTCACCCTGCAACGCCTTGCGGAAGCCCTTTTCCCAGCCTGCAAGTTGTTTGAACACAGCCGGATAATCATCGAGGCCACCAGCAACGATTTGATGAGTTATCAACAGGCCAAGGAAGACTTAATCGCTGAGAATGAAATGGTTGAAAAAACTTATCAACAGTTTTTCAAGTAGTTGATAACTTCTTGTCAGCCCCTTTTTAGGGTCGGCATATTCTTCGTAATTTTGCCCTCTCAAATATGATTTATGCCTACAGAAAACACGATAACCCGTCGTCCCTTTGGTGAAGCCGCGCGTCGCAACGTGCTGACGCCGGAACAGATATTCGCCACCCAAGGGCGCATCCCTCCACAAGCCACCGACCTGGAAGAGGTCGTACTCGGCGCCTTGCTGCTTGAGAAAGAAGCCGTCAACGAAGTCATCGACATACTCACCCCTGACGCTTTCTATCTCGACAAGCATCAGAAGATTTTCTCCGCCATCAAAGACCTCTTCGGAAAGTCGGAGCCCATCGACATCATGACGGTCACCAACGAGTTGAAACAACGTGGCGAGTTGGAAATGGTGGGGGGCGCCTACTATATCGCGAAGCTCACCAACCGCGTAGTTTCGGCTGCCAACATCGAGTATCACGCCCGCATCATCATGCAGAAGCATATCCAGCGGCAGCTGATACTGATTTCTTCCGAGATGATACACGATGCCTTTGAAGACACCACCGACGTCTTTGACCTGCTGGATAAGGCGGAGAACAACCTGTTCAAAATCAGCGAGAACAACCTCCGACGCAGCTACGACTCGATGCAAGACTTGGTCAGCAAGGCCATCAAGGAGATACAGAATGCCAAGAACGCCGACAACAAGCTGCGCGGTGTGCCTTCGGGTTACACCGAGCTCGACCGCATCACCCAAGGCTGGCAGAAATCCGACCTCATCATCCTGGCCGCACGTCCCAGTATGGGTAAGACCGCCTTCGCCCTCAACCTGGCCCGCAATGCCGCCGTCAACTTCAACCGTCCTGTGGCGTTCTTCTCGTTGGAGATGTCATCCGTGCAGTTGGTCACCCGTCTTATCTCAACAGAGACCTCCCTCACCGCCGACAAGCTTCGCAGCGGCGACCTGGCCGAATACGAATGGCAACAATTGTCCACTAAGGTAACCCCGCTGACTGATGCACCTATTTTCATAGACGACACGCCCCAACTATCGGTCTTCGAGTTACGTGCCAAATGCCGCCGTCTGAAACAACAACACGACATCCAGATGGTCTTCATCGACTACCTGCAACTGATGACAGCCAAAGGCGGCGACAAGGGCTTGAACCGCGAACAGGAAATCAGCACCATCTCGCGCTCGCTGAAAAGTTTGGCCAAAGAGCTGGAGATTCCTGTATTGGCGCTCTCGCAACTCAGCCGTAGTGTNNCAGGATGCTGATATGGTAATGTTCATCTATCGTCCTGAGTATTACAAGAACGATGCCGATGCCGAAGACAAGCCCAAAGGTTATAGCATCATCGACATTGCCAAACACCGTAACGGCAAATTGGGCGAGGTGGAGCTCAGGTTTGTGGGACAATACGCCCGCTTCGAGGAGTTCGAACAAGGTTTCGACAACAGCGACTTCACTTCCCTCGGCCCCAACCAACAGTTCGACAAGGGTTCGATGGTATTTGGCTCAAAGATGAACGATGATGACGGGATGCAGCCGTATATTACGGAAGACAGCAACAATGTACCGTTTTAATATAGTTGACAGTTGGTAGTTGGTAGTTAAAAATTGATAGTTAATAGTTTCTAGTTGATATAGTTTATGCAAAACAAACATAACAAGACTCCCCATTCAAAAGACAACCCTCTGAAATTCAACGTAACGGAGGAATCGCAGCTCATGGACTTCCTGATGAAGAAACTTGACGGTATCAGCCGAAGCAAGGTAAAACGCATGCTGGCCAACAAAGTGGTCAGTGTCAACGGCGAGCGCACCACGCAGTTCGACTTCGCCCTTCAGCCCGGAATGACGGTAGAAATCGGCAAGCCCACCGCGAGAGAGCGTTTCCATCATCCTAAACTGCAAATCGTCTACGAAGACAAGTACCTGGTGGTTATCGACAAGCGCGAAGGTCTACTCACCAACAGTCCCACCAAAGACAAAGACACAGCGCAAGCCATCCTAAACGACTACTTTATCGCCACCCAACAACGCTGTCGTGCCCACACCATCCATCGCCTCGATCGCGACACTTCAGGACTGATGCTCTTTGCCAAGAGCAAGGATATCGCGCTGATGTTTGAGGAAAGCTGGAAAGAAACCGTCTACGACAGGCGCTATGTGGCTGTGGTAAGCGGCGAGATGGAGCGACAAAGCGGCATTGTGGAATCGTGGCTAAAAGACAACAAAGCCTTCATCACATACAGCAGCCCCACCGACAACGGAGGCAAGTTTGCTCAGACCTACTACGAGACCCTTATGACATACAGAGGCTACTCGTTAGTGGAACTGAGGCTGGAGACAGGGCGAAAAAACCAAATCCGCGTCCACATGGCCGACATCGGGCATCCTGTGGTGGGCGATGTGAAATATGGCAACGGCGACAACTCTTTGGGTCGTCTTTGTCTACACGCCTACAAGCTCTGCTTCCACCATCCACTGAAAGACAAGGATATGGAGTTTGAGACACCCTTCCCGTCTGTGTTTGCACGTCCCTTCCCGAAACAAATGACGGATCAATAAACCACTTTGGTATTCAAGGTCTTCGAGTTGCCCACCCCATCAGTCACCACAACTTTCACATTGTTGGTGCCTTTCTTCATCTTCTCGTCTATCTCATAATACAGCAGAGCGTTCTTGGCGTCATATTTCCCAAGCACCCAGACTCCATCCAGATAAATGTCGTAGGTCTCGATACCCGTCATATCATCGGTAATTTTAAACCGCAACGAACTCAGATTGCTAACAGACTGCCCATCCTTGAAATTTGTGGTGCTCACCTTGGGAGCTATCGAATCGATTTTGATGGTAAACTCACCCATGTTGCGTGTCTCGGTCACCATTCTGCCGTTCTTCATCGTTCCACCTAGCGAAGAAACCTTTCCGTTATTGTCGATATACGCAATAAACATCTTCTTGGCATCCACCATCCATCGTTCTTCAGGCTGAATGCTTATAGAATAATTCTTAAAAGTGGTCATCTCGTCCGTACCAAAACGATAGACACGTGAGCAACAGCCTTTTTCGTCGCGTTGTCCAGTAGGTATCCACTCGTCGCGGAACAAAGTGCCGCGCTCCATCGAAACGCTGAAAGCCTCAATGGTAATGTCAGCATTCATCGTGCCGTCAGCCTTTACGAAATACTCGCTACGACGGTGCATCGGGCGCTCAACTTCAATAGGCGCAGTGCCCACTACCTTAAACTGAACGTTTGAACTGTTTCCAGCATAGTCGCTAATCTTGAAACGGACGTTCACAGTATCACCTTCCCCTATAGCTATCGTACCATTGCGTTTGGTAATCATCTGAAGCTTATTAAACGAGTCGGTCTCGGTGCGTACATAGCTCGTTTTCTTCTGCTTATAATGGCGATAATCCAGCAGGCTATTCACATAACGCGGCTCACTATAGGAGAAACTGTCAGCCTCCACCTGAAAAGCCAACTCGTCGTCAAGGAAAAGCTCGTAGAGGTAAGGACCGTTCTTATTGGTCGAGGTACCCACTTGATCGAAAGCTCGGACACCAAAGGAAATCTCGCCGTTTGCATAAACATAATTTTTGTCTTTCAGACTATAGCGTCCGTTATCACCCGTCACATCGAAATAGATTGGCTTGATGCCACCTTCCAATGTCGACTCGTCGCCCAATGGATAGACCGCTACACCCTGTATCAAAGGCTTCACCTTATCCTGAATCTTATAGCCGAAATACATGGGATTGACAGGCTTTTCACTCCCGGTGTGTCGGATTTCGAAGTGCAGGTGTGGCCCACCCGAGCCGCCCGAGTTACCCGAATAGGCAATCAAGTCGCCTTTCTTGACGGGGAACTTATCGGCATCAGGATAAATCTGAGCAGCGAACTTCTTGTGCTTGTATTGATACTCTTTCACATATTTCGCAATCTCACCCGAGAAACGTTGAAGGTGGGCATATACGCTGGTATATCCATCGGTATGCGTGACATACAGCACATTGCCGTATCCGTAAGGCGACACACCGATTCGACTGACGTAACCGTCGGCTATCGCGTACACTTTCTTCCCTTCCACACCTTGCGTCTTGATGTCAAGTCCTGCATGAAGGTGGTTAGGCCTCAACTCGCCAAAGGTGGCCGAAAGATAGATGGGGATATCCATAGGTTCGCCATATTGCGGAAAACTTTCTTGTGCCTTGAGTCCCAATACACTCAAAACGAGAAACAAAAGAAGGGATGTTCGGTGATTCATATTGTCTGAATTTTGTGCAAAAATAACAAATTTTCACTACTTTTGCGCCACAATAGCAAATCGCATGAACTACAAGACGCGAAAAGAACAAAGGGAGGAATGGCTGTCATCACCGCCTATACTGCTTGTATACAGGCTGATGGCAAGCCTGCTTACACTCAGTTTAAGCCGAGGATTGCTCTATCTTTTCAATTTGCAGTTCTTCCATCACACCACAATGGATGAAGCCTTGTTCCTCTTTTTCTACGGCATGAGGTTCGACTGGGCCGTCATTGTGGTGCTCAATCTGCCGATTATCCTTTATTATTGTTTCCCCTCAAAAAAAATATTCAACCGCTTCCCTCAGCGTCTTTTTGATTTCATATACGTCATCACCAATGCAGTCGCCATCTTGCTTAACTTTATCGACATTGTCACCTTCCATTATTTCGGGCGTCATCTCAGCATCGATTTCTTGAAACTGTTGCGCCAATCTGACGAAATCTCATGGGGCACTGTCGGGCAAGTGCTTTTCGACCAATGGTATCTCCTTGTCATATACATCCTGTTCTTCTTAGTTATCAACGTGGTAGCAAAGAACACAAGACTCCGTCCAGACAAGAAGAATATCATAAAAAGATGGCGGCTACGGCAAGTTGTCAGTTTGGTCTTGATGCTGGCTTTCGCGTTGTTAGCCTGGCGCAATGAGTTAAGGAACAGACATGTCAATATGGAGCTGGCGCTACGTCACACCACCCCACAAAACGTTCCCATCTTGCTCAACACACCCTTCTGCATCTTAAGCAGCCGTGAGGACAAGATTGTAGACAGGCATCAGTTCTACGAGCCCAACGAAAAATTCATACACAAAGACCTCAACGCGAACCGCTTCTTCATCGCCGACAGCATCTATTCCGACACGCTTCACGCCGACAGTCTACACGTTTGTCATTATCAAACTGACAGTCTGCCTTCCAACGTGGTTGTCCTCATCATGAAAGGCATCGGGCAAGAGATGATTGGTTATTACAACCCCAAACATCGTTTTCAGCTCACCCCCTTCCTGGACTCCCTATTGGCACAAAGCCTCACTTTTGATGGGCGTTCCAACAGTCGTCGCAGCACCGAGGCTTTGCCCGCACTCTTAGCCGGCATCCCATCACTGATGGATGACGACTTCTGCAACTCCGACTATGCACAAAACGATTTCGACGCTTTTGCACAGCACCTGCAACAACACGGTTACACCACCATCTTCATGCATGGCGGCAGCAATGGCGTGATGGGCTTCGACCGTTTCTCACACCGTGCAGGGTTCAGAAATTACTTCGGACGCATTGAATACGGCGACGACGATGACTACGATGGACAATGGGGCATCTACGACGGGCCTTTTCTGCAATATGCCGCCAATGCATTAAACCGCATTCACGGGCCTTTCGCCACCGCCATCTATATGCTCTCGTCACGTTATCCCTACAACGTGCCGGATGATTTTGTCTTCCCGAATGAAAGCTATTTCTGGACCGGTTACGAGAAAACCGTTAATTACACCGACTGTGCCCTGCGCGACTTCTTCCATACCGCTTCTCAAATGCCTTGGTTCGACAACACCCTGTTTGTTATCACCTCTGATTTCTCCAACAGCGAGCACTTCCAACCTGAATACACTAACATTTGGGGAATGTATGCTATTCCTTTCGCTTTCTACTGGCCTCAACGGCTTGAGGCTCGACATTGCGATGAAATCGCCCAGCAAATCGACATCGGGCCTTCTGTCTTGTCGGCTTTAAATGTGAATGATACAATATTCTGTTTCGGTCGCAATCTGTTCGATTCCCTCTCCCCGCAATCTTTTATCAGTTATTTCAACCTAATCTATCAATACTGCGACGGAACCTATCTCATTCAAAGCGACGGGCATCAGCCTTACGGTATCTACAGACCCCGTATCGACCCCCTGTTGCGCAAAAACTACTACGGTCTCCTTTCATGCAACGACCTTTTCGACACCTTGTATCGTTATCTTGAAGAATATAACAACAGAATGATTGACAATAATTTATCTCCAAATGAAGCACAAAAGTGACAACAATGGAGTAGTCTATTCCACCAATCCCGACTACGTTTTCGACTATGGCGAGGAAGAGGCTATTACTTTAGAACCCGCTAAGCAAAACCTCCGCATCATGCTCGACAAGAAACAACGCGCAGGAAAGAAAGTAACCCTCATCACCGGCTTCAAAGGCTCTGACTACGATTTGGCCGTCTTAGGAAAAGACCTGAAGTCAGCTTGCGGTGTAGGGGGAAGCGTCAAAGACGGCGAAATCTTGCTTCAGGGTGATTTCCGCCAGAAAGTGTTGGAGATATTGGTAAGCAAGGGCTATTCAAAGACTAAAATCAGCGGATTATGATTGAGAAATACATTGAAATACTTAAAAACTTGAGTATCAAGATAGGGCTCAGTGCCAACATGGCAACGGGTATTGCGGAAACCGTTGCCACCCTATCGCTGTTTGTTTTAAGCGCCAGCCTTTTCTTCCTCATCAAGTTCATCGTGAAGAAAACCGTCTATAAATTCATCAAGAAATCAACGAACAAATACGATGACCTGCTCATCAAGAACAAAGTCATCGGACGCATCTGTCTGCTCATCCCTGCCATGATGTGCGCAGCTTTGCTGCCGGAAGTGCTTCCCGACTATCCAGATACTGCCGAATTTTTGTTGAAATTGGTCAAGATAGTCGAAATCGGTTTCTTTACCATGATTCTTAGTTCCATCGTGACGACGTTGGAGGATATCTACAACACCCATGAGATGTCGAAACTCAAGCCCATCACGGGCCTTGTTCAAGTCATTAAGATTGTACTCTATGTTGTGTCTGGATTGGTTGTCATTGCCTTTCTGTTGGACACCAAAATCAGCACCATCTTGATAAGCTTGGGAACAATGTCTGCGGTAGTCATGTTAATCTTCCAGGACACCATCAAGGGTTTCGTGGGCAGCATACAACTTTCAGTCAATGATATGCTGCGTATCGGAGACTGGATAGTGATGGGTCCAGCCGATGGTAACGTGCTTGAAATCAACCTCACTACCGTGAAGGTGCAAAACTGGGACAACACCATCACCACCATTCCGACCTACACCTTAGTCTCAAGTCCTTTCACCAACTGGCGTGGGATGTCGGAGTCAGGCGGACGACGCATCGCACGTACTATCAACATTGATGTAAACACCATCCGCTATTGTACAGCCGAGATGTTGGAGAAGTACAAGCATTATGGTTTAATCAAGGACTATATCATCAAACGTCAGGAAGAAATTACCGAATACAACAAGGCCAATGGAATCGACACAAGTGAAATCATGAATGGACGTCAGCAGACCAATCTCGGCATCTTCCGCGCCTACATCAAGGCTTATATCAACAACAACCCCAAGCTCAACCACAATCTGACCATGATGGTGCGGCAAATGCAGCCCAGCGAGTTTGGCGTACCGTTGCAGATTTACGCCTTCAGCAGCGACAAGAGATGGATCAACTACGAGGAGATACAAAGCGACATCTTCGACCACATCATTTCAGCTGCACCCATGTTTGACCTGAAGATTTACCAGAAGCACTAAACCTATTAGATTGGAAGTATTATGAATGCCGGAGTTGTGTTTACTGAAAAGTACTTGCAGCTGATGTTCAAGTCGCTGCGCGACGCCACGCCCGAACAAGTGATGGAGGAACTTGAGCATTGCCGCCGCGAAAACCGTAGACCTGTTAGGGTGCCAAGATACTTCAGAGGGTATTTTTCAGAAGACAAGTTCCAATCCTCAAATGGTTTTACGATGCAAGTCTTCGGACACAACAACGCATCTCGCAAACTCATTTTCTACATTCACGGTGGTGCCTTCATCTATCCCCCTGTCTTCTTCCATTGGCGTTTCCTGCACGACCTTTGCCTACGCACCCATTGCAATGCGCTGATGCCCGTTTATCCGAAATCACCTGAGTACGACTGCGCTTTTGCAGTTGAGACTTTGTTGGATTATTACAAATCCGTTACCGACTCTGGTTGTTACGATGAAATTCATCTCGTAGGCGACTCGGCGGGTGCGCATCTCTGCTTGGTTGTGGCCCAAGAAGCCCACAAACATGGATGGATTAAGCCGAAAACAGTCACTTTGCTTTCCCCTTGTGTCGACCTCAGTTACAGCAAAGAGCAAGAAATGCGGGATCTGCAAGACCTTGACCCCATGTTACAACTCGACCGTATCATCATGCTGAATGCCATTTGGCAAGGGAGATTTCCCGCGACTCATCCTTGGGTCAGCCCTATCTTTGGTGATTTCAGCGGATTGGATAACCTAAGTGTCTATTATGGCACCAACGAGATACTAAAGCCCGACGCATTATTCCTGAAAGACACCTACGAAAAAGCATGCAAAACAGGCTACTTCCGTGAATTTGAAGGAATGTTCCACACCTTCCCCTTGTTCCCAATACCTGCAGGATTCATCGCGACCAAAGAGATTGCGGCAATAATAAAAGGGCGACTCTAACAAGCCGCCCTTCATTTCCATCATCATTCTCTTAGCGAATTACAATCTTCGAAATGATTTCTTCATTTTCGTTTCGAGCCTTCAGCAAATAGATTCCCTTGGGCTGTTTACTTAAATCAAGGGTAGCCTTCTCGCCGACTTGCTTTTCCAAAACGACACGGCCCATGTTGTCATACACTTGAACCAGCCATTGTCCTTCATCCAAATTGAGGGCAACCCATCCTTGCGAAGGATTAGGATAAACTACAGGCGAAGCCTCATCAAAAGACTCGTTTACCGCAAGAGTGCCGTCACACTGCACTTCTGAAGCCAATTCGTAAGTAAAATGCCCAACCGTTCCACCACCCTTCAAGATAATATTGTTGTTGGAATCCTTAAACTGGAAGAAACCGCTACCCATACCCTCGCCTGCTATATCACGCACTCGTATGCGATAACAACCCGCATTCATCAGCACAATATCTTCAGTATAAGAATGATTGGCTTGATCAAAAGAGAATGAATAAACATTCTCGCCACTTTCAGTTTCAATAATTTCAACCCTGGTATTCTCCGGATGCGCACCTGTTTTCAATTGCATCTTCAAATAACCATCAATTTCAGGAGCGTCTTCCATTTCCACATGAATGAAATTGTCAGGTAAATACTGGTCACTCTCACCATTGGGCATCACAGCATAGAAATGCAAAGCGTCACAAGGCGCTACCACAAACTCGTCCATCGTCACCGTCACCGACTGGCCTTTAGGCAATGTACCCGACCAAGATTGGCNNTTAACCGATTTTAAGGCGATGTCATAGTCCAAATCCAAGGCCATTGACATACGCACTGCCTGGTATACCTCCTTGGTTCCACCTGAATAGTTTTGCACCCAAGCTGTCAAGTAGCAGTCTTCCTTGGGCCAATGCATCTCAAAAGTCTCACTGATGGTCATTGTGGGAGCTGTAAACGGTGTACCCGTTTGTGTAGGAATCATATCACGACACACATGGTGCAGGCCTTGCATACCTTGCCAACCCACATCGATGTTACTTTGTGTCAAAGCAATAAACACACGCACATCAGATCCACTGCAATCACCCACCTGAGTCACTGTGCAATTCACCCTACATGAAGTGCCATCCACTGGCTCATAGCTCAAGTCGATAGTGAAGGGGCTGGGGACATTGATGCGTTGGTTATAGTAGTTCATGTAATAAGAGTACATGCTTTCGCTGGCATTTCCGCCGCCCGACACACCCGTAACACCATCGGCTTTCAACGTGGGATAGCTGGAAATTCCGTAATAGGTGGCACGAGCATTGGTCTCGTTAGTGTAATACTCCTCAGTGGAAAAAGCGGTAGTATGATACGCCACAGGCGCAATAGGCAATCCTTCTTCCAGCATTTGGGCGATTCCATTGGCTGCTGCCGGGCAATATGGGCATCGTACACCCGTGAAAATCTCAAAAAGCACACACTCGCGTGCCACATTGTCCTTGGTTTGGGCAAAAACCGCCAATGGCATCATTCCAAGCGACAAAACAATTAACAGTATTATTTTCTTCATTTCAGATAGTTATTAGTTTGCTGCAAAAATAAAAAGAATTAAGATAAAACCATTAAAATACCACAAGTTTTCCTATTTTTGCCTATCAAACCATGTAGCAATAAAAAACATCATGCAGAAATTCAAAGACTTAATTCACGAAGAGCTATCAGGCTGGAAGCCATTCGACATTATCTGGCTGTTGACGCTATGCGCCGTTATCACCACCGTCACGTTGCTCACTTCAAACGCCGATGCTTTCGGTGACACCCACCCGTTACTCTCAGCAGGGGCAGTCAGAGCCTGCGTAGTTTGTTCAATTGTGGCAGCCATTATTGGGGTCATTAATGTCGTCCTAGGCGGAAAAGGCAAACTGTCCAACTACTTCTTTGGTGTTGTCAGTGCCTGCCTAATGATATACATCAACTTGACCGTGAAGAACTATGGCATTATGCTTGTCAGCGTCTACAATCTTGTCATGCAGTTTGTAGGCTTCCACGCCTGGTCGAAAAACATGAATGCCAACACGCATGAAGTTAAAAAGATACACATGAAAGAGAAGGAAAGATGGATATACACAGCCATCCTTCTTGCCGCCACCTTCATTTTAGGCTTTATCATGAAAAAAGTTGGCGACTCGCATCCTTTCATCGATGCTTTCATCACATCGGCGCAAGTCCTTGCCATGATTCTGATGGTACGTATGTTCGCCGAGCAATGGTGGCTTTGGATTGTCATCAATATAGCCAGCATTTATCTGTTCCTCACCTCACGCGAAGTCACCTTTGCCCTTGCACTGATGTACATGGTCTACTTCGTCAATTCCATTATCATGTGTATACGTTGGGAACGTGAAGCTCGGGAGAATGACAAAAAGATTACAACTCGCTCCCGATAGAGTTTTTCATAATGCCAATCTTGGAACTCTCGATAAAGTTGAGGATAAACTCGGTGTCTTCTGTCTGTGGGAAGTTTTCTCGAATATACTGAACGGATTGGGAGACGTTCATACCCACGCTGTAAATAACGCGATAGACATCCTGAATGGCATTGATACGATTACGGGAGAAACCTCGGCGCATCAAACCTACAGAGTTGACACCCGCATAACAAACGGGATAACCTGGACCCGTTTTAACGAAAGGTGGAATATCCTTGTTGACCAAAGCGCCGCCACAAATCATCACATGGGCACCGATACGGCTGAACTGGCTCACAGCAGCCAGACCTCCGAAAATAGCCCAGTCGTCCACAGTAATATGCCCCGCCAAAGTGGCTGCATTGGCCATAATAACGTGGTCACCAAGAATGCAATCATGAGCGACGTGGGTGAAAGCCATCAACAAGCAATCTTTGCCAACAACCGTTTTTCCTAAAGCAGCCGTACCCTTGTTGACTGTTGCCGACTCGCGTATGGTAGTGTTATCGCCAATATAGCAATACGTCACCTCACCTTTGTATTTCAAATCTTGCGGAATAGCCGAAATCACCGCACCCGGGAAGATCTTGCAGTTCTTTCCTATGCGGGCTCCGTCCATAATGGTGACATTGGGACCAATCCAGGTGCCGCTGCTGATTTCCACATCCTCGCCTATCCAAGCGAACGGCTCTATTTTAACATCTTCCGCGATGCGGGCATTCGGATGGATATAGGCTAAATGTTGGTTCATGCTCAATATAATAAGGTGTGTTTAATCTTTCGTGCGAAGGAGGTGTTGGAGAAGTGTCCCGGCTTGACTGCCGTCACTTTGCCCAAAATGGGACGCCCGACCAGCGTCAGGTCACCGATGACATCCAACAGCTTGTGACGTGCCGGCTCATTGTCGAAATAAAGTTCCACATTGTTCAGGATACCGCACTCCTTCACCGTCACTTTCGGCTTCTTAAAGAACGTGGCGATGTGGTCAAGCTCTTCGGCTGAAATCTTGCGGTTGACAAACACGATGGCATTGGTCAAGTCACCACCCTTGATGAGGTTACGGCTTATCAAGGTCTCAATGTCATGCAGGAACACGAAAGTGCGGCATGGGGCAATCTCGGTACGGAAATCATTTATGTCGTGCAGCGAGGCCACCTGCTCGTCAAGAACCTGGGTATTGTATTTCACCTTGACATCAATCTCAAAACGGTCGCAAGGCTCGATAGTCAATTCGATACCAAGGACTTCGTTTTTGAACGAGATGGGCTCTTTAATCACCAAGTAATTACGGGGAGCATCCAGTTCAAGGATACCAGCCTTTTGGATAGCCTCGACAAAATACTTGCTGCTACCGTCCATGATAGGGGTCTCCTCCACATCGATATCAATCAGCACATTGTCGACACCCATACCACGCAAAGCGGCAAGCACATGTTCAACAGTATAGATTTTCACGCCACCTTTGCCGAGGGTAGTACCACGGGCCGTATCGATGACGTTGTCTGCATCTGCCTCAATGATGGGTTGATTGTCAAGGTCGATTCTACGGAAACGGATTCCTGAGTTTACTGGAGCCGGATTGAAGGTCAGCGTGCCGCATTGACGCGTGTGGAGACCTGCTCCCGAAATGCTCACTTTATTTTTGAGTGTACACTGTTTTTCAGTCATAAAAGCATATTATCGTGGAACATCTTCCACAAAAAACGTGCAAAGATAGGAATTATTCTCTTACCACCAAGAAAAAAAAGCGACGCAAAAGGTTCTATGCTGTCTTTGAGCCTTTTAGCTCCTTTATTTCTTTTTCAAGGGCAGCCAGTTTGCGCGCCATTTCATCGATGTGGCGGAAGCGCGCATTGGACACGAGATATTGACGCAATGGTTGTATCGGTGTGCCCATAAAGGCTTGATTTTCTTCTTTGATGCTGCCCATAATGCCGCTCTGACCACCAAACTGGGAGCCGTCTGCAATGTTGATATGTCCGACAAATCCCGACTGCCCACCGACGACACAGTTCTTTCCAAGACGTGTTGAGCCACTCACCCCCACCTGGGCCGCCATAGCCGTATTCTCACCGATTTCCACATTATGTGCCAGATGCACCAGATTGTCGATTTTCACGCCCTTGTGGATGTGTGTCGATCCCATAGTAGACCTGTCGATGGTGGTGTTGGCCCCGATTTCCACATTGTCCTCAATCACCACGTTGCCCACCTGCGGAATCTTCTCATAATGTCCATCGGCCTGAGGCGCAAATCCAAAGCCATCGGCACCCAACACAGCCCCAGCATGAAGAATGCAGTTCTTGCCGATGACTGTATTGCGGTAGAGCTTCACGCCTGGATACAGCACCGTGTTGTCGCCCACAACGCAGTTATCACCCACATACACCTGCGGATAAATCTTCACATTGTTCCCGATTTTGGCATTCTCGCCCACGAAAGCAAACTCGCCAAGATACAGATTCTCGCCGCATTGTGCCGACTTTGAAACAAAAGCCAGAGACGAGCTACCCTGCTTGTTTTGGCTCATCTGGTCGTAAAAGGCCAGCAGCTTGGCAAACGAAGCGTAAGCATCCGGCACGCGAATCAAAGTGGCCTGAATGGGTGCCGTCGCCTCAAAATCATCGTTCACGATGACGACGGACGACTGCGTCTCGTAAATGTAATGCGTGTATTTCGGATTGGCCAGAAAACTGAGCATGCCTGGGGCACCTTCCTCGATTTTGGCCACATTCCAGACCTCTGCGTTGGGGTTGCCTTCCACTTTTCCGGAGAGCAACTCGGCGATTTGCGTAGCAGTGAATTTCATGCGTTTATGTGTTTTCAAGGTAAACGGCGAAAGCCGTATAATATTACAGCAGCCGTTCAAAATCGTGCTTCAACACAGCCACAGCCTGTTCAACCATTGGATTCGGCAAAGCGACAAGACTCTGCGCGATGATGGATACATCCGCCTCATCCTTCAATTGTTCAAAAGTCGTATTGATTTGGTTGACAAGTTCTTCCTTGGCGTTCACTACAGCATTCCAAGTGGAATCGGAAACATAAAGCTGTTGTGCAAGATTGTGTTCAAACTCCTCCCTCACATTCTGCAAAAGCTGAAGATGGAACGCGCCCTTCTCCATACCTGGCACATAGATGCGCTTCACCAACTGGGGCAGCTGCACCCTTTCCAGATAAAGCAAAAACCGTTCGTATGCCTGCACCTTCAGCGGCATGATGATTTTCAGCGCCTGCACCTTCAGTTCCATTTTGCTTGCATTGCGCAGTTCAGCATCTTTCATCTTGCTCAGACGAACCAAAAGTATCATGGCGGCAACCATCAGCAAGAGGCCCGCACCCATTAGGGAATAGATAATCCAACTGTTCATAGTTCATTTCAATTTGGCTGCAAAGGTACGGAATTTTCGTTGAAGCGCAAAATCCTTTGAAATCATTGGACCAGTTCTGCGAAAAGTACCCTTCGCGCATCGGCAAGCGCATATTGCTTTATACCAAGAACTATCAGAAAGACGAGGTTGTTACTTACTTGCTGATGTATTATATGAGGTATTTGAAAATTCCGATTTTATGCAATAAACACGCTGTACTGCATAAAAAAGTATGTTTTTTGTGCAATAGGAATTAAAAAAACGCGTCGGAAAGCGCAGTTTGCTTTACACCAAAGATTATCAGAAAGACGAAGTTGTTAATTGGTTGTCGGAGTAATACTCAAGTGATATTGCATCTTGTCCGAGACACTCATATTTATAACTTATAACTCTGTCTCTTATACACATCT
>LXOW01089945.1_pt1 | contig 19287 bp, 14 predicted proteins | sample 1368591 | NCBI WGS metagenome assembly LXOW01 (sample SAMN04884650, study PRJNA319009) | bovine gut metagenome | isolation source: Cow rumen | host: Bos taurus | place: Italy: Legnaro (PD) | collected 2014-07-09
AATATTAAAATCTTGTTTTGATGGAAGTTCGATCATATCTTTGGTGATATTATATTCACATTCCCCGAATTGACCTATTTTTAATCCATCATTTTTAGTATCAATCTGCCAATTTTCTGTGCTTATCAGCCAACTTATGACAGAATTCATGTCTCCGATGACTTTACAAAAAACATTGTGAGCATTAACGTATATATATGTTGACCTATTATAACCCAAAGCACGTATTTTCCCATTATCACGTAAAACGAGGTATCTTTCAACTAATTTTGAGGTTTCATCTTTCGAATTCCAAAATTCNNCTAATTCTGCGGATACCAGATCCTAGCTTGTCAAACAATAGATTGCAACGTTCTTCCGAATATAAATCATAAACATTCAAGTATGAATACATTTGTTCGGAATGACTGTTGCAAACGAAAGCTTTTATAGTTGATGGTAATCCAAGATTCATCAAATAGAGAGAACGATGGATAACCAATGGAAATGAAAGACCCCTCGGGAAAAACAACTTTGTACCGTCTTGAATAACCTGTATTCCTCTCTGTACATCGCAGTAAAGTTTTGCCCAAGGAATAGATGCTTTATCAACAATCCTACAGAACTTTTTGTCAGCCGATTCGATAAACCATTGCCGTTGATACCATTTGCCTTTTGTTTTTCGCATCTTTGGAAAGAGAACCTCATCCGTATCCTCTAATTGCAAATCGTTTTTGGGATCAAACACAAATTTTTCAAATTCTTCTGAAGTAGATGGAACACTGTTTAATAGCGATAGGGCAATATCCTGTTCTCCTAAAATATCGCATTGATGTGAATACTGATTGACGAAATTCTCTGCATTAAAATTGTGACCTAAAAGGATCATCGGTGGAATTAGGCCTTTGTAAGTCTTTCCAATCATGATGAGTTTCTGGTAGATGCATACATTATTTTCTTCACAATATTGCTTCAAATCTGCCATAAATCTCGCTGTAAAACAACCAGATAGTAAATATAATTGATAATTGGCTCCACCAACCACCGATACGGGAACTTTTATAAAGGCCGGTGGCAATATTTGAATAGTATTCTTTTTATGGTTCATGTTGATATATCCCGTCACCCGCAAAAGCCATTTAACGAGATAATAATCNNATTATTTATTTCTGCTGAACCTTTGTTGTAACAACATGCCGCCAATAAAGTGACAAAATATGTATCACCCATTGAAGCATCTAACTTGACCAAATTGAATTGGGTGTAGCCTATTTTGGGAACGACAAAACTATTTCCTTCAATTATATTTCCTGAAAGAACATATTCTTCGGCTTCCTTTTCAACAATCTTCCCTGTCCTGTCAAACTTGTATAAACGATTTTGATCAAAATGAACATTTTGACTGCATACGTCAAAAACAAATGACTTATGTTCGTCTTCATTGGTTCGCAAAGTAATTCTGCATTTTGCATCTTCTCCCATTTTTGGCATTTGAAGAAAATCAACAACAATTCTGCCAGTCCGAGGTCTTAGGATTTGATAATCGGTCTTGATTTCAGAATGATTGTAATCAAATAGCGTTACGCTAATATTTTCGTTTTCGACCTCGGAAATATTCTCAATATATGGCAAAGCGGTGATAAAATACTTGCCTTCTTCGTTCTTGATGCCGCCACCATACTGAAAATCGTCTACGTGTAATTGCGTGTCTTTACTTGGTTCAATATCTTTTATGTCATCTGTGTAATATTGTCCAATTAGATGGCTGTCCGAATAATAGATCACCCAATTATTTCCAAACAAATCTCTAGTTTTGTTCAATTCTTTCCGTATGGGATAATTCTTGTTATCCTTACACCAATTTTCAAATTTGGTTATGGTCTCATCTTCATTTTTAACCGCAATAATGTAATTATTGTGTTCCTGTTTAAGTTTTCTTGTTTGAATGTACCAAGTGTCGTTGTATTTATAGAAAAACACAACATCGTCAATAGGCATTGAAGAAATCTTACATACTCCTCTTGCATGAAAATTGTGTTTTTCAATTTTCACTTCTTTAGAACCATTGTATTCAACAGAATAGATGTTATAATCTCCAGCGATGCTGTTAGAGGAACCTTCGGTTATTCTATAGTCATTTTGGTTCATTGCCTGTCTTACCGTTGTAAGTAAGCGAATAGACCGATTCCCATTCTCATATGGTTTCGGAAAATATATAGCAAGAGCAAAATTCCCTGTGACGATTGTTTGTGACGATTGTGTGCCGTCGCCATTCTTGCTTTCAAGATACCGCTCGTATGTCTCTACATCAAACTTTTCGATTTCATCTCGAATCCTTCTAGAATAAGCCCCATAATCATCTTTACCCATGCTAATTATATCCAAAACTGCGCTCAAATTCGTTTCACTATTTGTCAAAGATGATTTGAGAAGATTGACCTGATCGGCAAAAGACATCTTATATTCATATCTCCAAACGTTTGACTTGTATATGGCTTCTTTTAATACCCTTAATACTGTGGCAGATAATGGCAAGTGGTATTTGATTTTACCAACATAATCATTTCTTTGTCCTTCTTCTCTGACATATACACTTGCGTCCTTATTAAAGCAACAATTGTATATACTAATTTGTTCCCATAGCGCATTTATTACATTTGCAGATAAATTCTTGCCTACATTATTCCATTCTTGTGTGCCTTTTTCTCTATCATCAAATTTCAAAACGACATAAATGACAATAGCAAAGAAAGGGAGATTATGTTTTAAGCACTTATTATGTTCGTCAGTTTTGATTTTAATATTGTCTTTTTCAACTTCGTATTTATTCCAATAAGTAATATTTTTGAAACAAATATGATGGGCAATGGCTAATACATCTTGCCTGTTAACGACACAATATTTTGGGCTTGCGTTATAATATTTACAATCCTTAATTATACAATATTTGTTGAGATTTGGTTGACTTTTGGGACAAGCATATTTATTATAAACACTACAAAATCTTTCAACGGTTTCCTTAAAATGCTCTTCGTAAGTTTGTTTTTCACTGCATATAATCCCTACCTTTTGTCCAATTTCTTCTAACACCTTTTTATCCACTAATAAAAGAATCTCTCTGCCAAAATCATCATTAAGATAATGGTCAACCAGCCCTTCATTCCAAAGGAAATAATTGTAATATTCTTTCACAAAAGCTGATTCTTTAATCGTATCGGTTTCTATATCACNNGAAATCCCCATTCAATAAAATCTTCAAATGTATTTGCCAATTCTTTCAGCAATTTTCCCACCTCGCTTTTGGGATCCTTCAGTGTAATAATCAAGGTGTCAATAGGGCGAGTAAGTGGCATTAGTGACCACAGATAGACGATTTTTTTCTTGGCGAGATCTTTGTCAAATCCTAAAGTGTCGTCATCCACATCAACGGTGTTCATCTTATACTGGATAAGTTCATCAAATTCAGCACATACAACACACCAGCCCTCAAGACCTCTGCAGGAATCGTACTGATACACACGACATTGGTCTTTCGTTGGGTATGTTGTGCGAAGCTGATTGTTGATGCCATCAAAAATGGGGATGCCCGCCTTGATATACAGATCAGCAAGTTCAAACTTACGATTTCCTTTTTTATCGTATTCCACACGGGAAGGAGGGAAGAGCATTAGGATGTCATAATTTTCACATTTATTCTTTTGACAGTTAGCTTTGAGATTATTAAAATGCTTTGTGTTGAAAGTTGGGTATATTTTTATTTGCCCTCCTGGTAATTCAGGATTGGGGCGTACGTTCCAATCAAGACCTGCTGCTTTTGCAAAGGCATTTGCAAAAATTACAAGATTTGCCTTTTGGCGACGCTCTAGTTCCATAGACTTGGGTTTCCAGACCATATCGTTAGTCATTCCACGATCCCACAATTGACGTCTGCTTCGTCTCATAAATTGATCCACACCATCGGCAACAATGATACGCTTTGCACCATATATTTTGAATAATATTTCCTTTTCAAGATCAGAAAAATCTTGTGCTTCATCAACTAAAATGTAATCCCAATCAATGTGAGCATCGGCCATGTCTTTCAATGTAGCGATATCTTCGACACTACATTTGTCAACCACATAGTCGCTAAGTTCTTGCAAATTTGCTTCATATTGATGTTTATAATCACTATATGTTGGTGAAAGAGGACCCGAGAGTACTCCTGTTTCCCGCATAAGAGTTTGAAAGAAGGAATCAATTGTCTTTATGGAGACTGTACGTCCATCAACCTTTGTCGGCATAGGAGTGTAGTCAATCAATCGTTTGATATCACACACTAAAGCATTATTATAGGTGAGTATCACACAACGTTTTGCATTGTCTTCATTTGCAAGAAGAAACGCAAGCTGTAACAATTGGATGGTTTTACCTGTACCTGCTCTACCTTTTACAATAGCTAGTTTATCTCCTATGTTTCTTCTGATTTTATCTATGTCCGTGCTTTGCTGACTAATAAGTTCGAACTTTTTCTTGGTAAGTCCTTGAGGCTCACGTTTCTCTGTAAATAATTTTATAATCTTATCAAAGTCTGTTTTCCCTCCTTTAAATGTATCAAGACAATAGTATTTGTAGTCTCCCCTTGTGGGGATCGCTTGTTGGAGAATTACGGATACCATATCTTTGAAAGAGAAGTCAAGTGGCAGTGCATTGTCCATCTGATCCCCTCTCAGACTTATAATATCCTCTTTTGATAATCCGTTAAGCCATAGCATGTCTGATATGAACGCCTTTATATTCAACTGGTCTTCTAAATGATTGACAAGGGAAAATTTTGCCTCATTACACTGTTGTGACGCATTGTGTTTACCATTTGAATAGGTGACAATGTAATCACTCCCTTCACGATATACCTTACTTGCCGGATGTGATTTTAATTCTATGTTTGTGATAAAACTAGAAATGGTGAGTTCTGAAATCAGCCCGAAATTGTTGATTCTTAGATTACTCATCCTGAAATCATTTAATAATCCTATAACAAGAATATCTATATCATTTCGTTTCTGACCAAAAAGACGTATACTAGTTAGAATGTATATCGTCCCCGTACTATTATTATAAGACAAAAGGTCTTTTTCAAGTCTTTTTTGAAGTTGTTCTGCTGCCATATCTTCAACAGACACCTTTGTTTTATCATAGGCAAAACTAATATGTTTTACTTTTATGCTCATTTCTCGTTTTTAGTTTGACTGCAAAATACACCTTTTCAAGCCATGCTCTCCAACACCTAAAGAACCATAGAACATGATTTGACAATATGACTCTGCAAATATACAAATTTATCAAAAAAAAAAGNNACAATGTTCTTGCTGCTCTTGTTATCAAATATAATATGTGAACACGCTTCTTCATACCACTAGTACTCACAATCCACATACAAGAACTCCAACAGACGGTCATGTTTCTCGTCCACATTTTCAATGGCATCCACTTCGGCTTTGGGCACGAAGTTCTGGTCGAAATCGACATAGCCCACCACCCCGTTTTTCGTGAATAGAAGGGGCTCGCCCATGTCCACAAACTCAATACTGTCGTAGATGGGCTGCAGCAAGATGCCAAACTCCTGGTGCCACATACCATGAAGCGAGCCGCTGGTGAAAAACATCACTCCATTGCTGGGCTCGCTATAAGAGGTGAGGATGCAGGGCATCAGCTCCTTACCATCGCGAGTCATGATGCCAAAGGACTTACTTCCATTCTTTTTGAATAAATATCCACCGGGAATCGGCAAAATACTGTCACAGCCTAATGATTCCGCCGTAGGATCTTTAACTGCGTTAGTGTTCATTGATGATGATGCAACTTGTTCGTTCATGGTTTTCTTTTCGTTCATGGTTTTCATGTTTTTGGGGGTTAGGTTATTACTGATTTTCTCGTGGCAAAAAAACAAATTTTTTCTGAATTCACTGGTCAGAGTTTTTGCACAGTAGCTTCTTCACACTTCCACAGATGGAAACTATGAAGAGAGTGTCAACCGTATACCGTCAATTTCATTTGCAAGCGATGTCTAGCCGCACCACACAGCCCATCACAGAGTAATAAATCAGTTTGTCCTTTACTTCCAGTCCCGCAGCATGTAGCGCTTCTCCGTAAGCATTGAGTTGAGCGGCATACTTGCCTACATATTCCTCTGAGGACTTTTTCAGCACATTGCCGATAACACCGGGATAGTTTTTGAAGTCAACCAACACGCACTCCGTCGGTGAGGTGTACCACAGTAAGTCCATTTCTCCAGTCACCACTTGTCCACCCCTTTCATTGCGGAACGGTACCTCATGCGCTATCTTCTCAGCCTTTCCATATCGTTTCTCCAAAAACTGATACAAACGGTTGATGGAGTCGACTATGCTGTCAACATCAGGCAACATCTTGTTCATCTTGTAGGCATCGACAATATGCTGCACCTTATTCCGCATTTCCGTGCGGTCGATTTCCGGACGGTAGATGGTGAAAATGTTATGGATACAAGTACCCATGATGTCATATTCATCTCCCGAACCAACAAGGATGGAATGAGGTTTATCGTCTTGCACTGGATAAATCACCTCGGGCTGCACCTTGTTTTTCAGCACATCATCCTTCATTTTACTCGGTGACAGGTATTTCCCTTCCATTTCAGTTACGATGGTTTTCTCCTTACGGCAGGAATACTTATCAGGTTCCGGACGGCTCTGATAGGAATCATCATCGGCCACTTTCACAAACCTAGACTCAGAAATGCCAACACCTTGACCCCAAATAGCCCGATAATCTCCCGTGTTGTTAATTTCAGGCTGAATGCCAGAGGTAGTTAACCACGACATATTCGTTTTTTCCAGAGAAGTCGTGATGAGATAGTCGCGTGCCCGGGTGACTCCTACATAAAGAAGTCTGCGAGCCTCGTATCTGATTCTCTCAACATATTGCTGATAGGAAGCCGACGTTTCAATGGCATTCATCATCTCATCTGGCCAATTGGCGTTTGCAGCGGAAATAAACGCTGGCAGACAGGTAAGATAATAATCAGAGTACAACTGTACGGCATTGGGTTGGCTCATTCTGACATAGTTTACTCCAACGGCAAAACGCTTTTTTAGCGTCTTTTCTTTTAATGGGTCATCATCCAACGAGCAGAGAATAACAACATTCCACTGCAGACCTTTCGATCGGTGATAGGTTATCTCATGAACACCTTCTTGGAAGAACCCCTCTTTTACTATTACACCTTCGTCTTCGTTGTCAAGATGATCAAGATAATGTTCAATTGTGGAGGCTTCGCCCAGTGTCTCGGCATTAGTGTCGAAAACTTTGGCATCCTCGATAATAGCCTGAAGGTTGCGCTGACGCTGGTCAGCCCTACCCCATTTTTGGCAACGGTGGAAAAGGTCCAACTCAATGATTAACGATTTCACCACATCGGCCACTGGAAGGGTCTTCAATCTAACCTTCAACTCATCCAGTTGGCTAAAATCTGGAAGAGCCTTGCTTTTCAACACATCTTCCGTTTTCATGCCAAAGAGCAAATGGGCAATCTCCGCTTTCAGCAAAGGCGACTCGTCAATCATATAATTGAGAAGCAGACGCACCAACCTCAATTCTTTACTGTTGCCATCCACTATGCTTTCGCAAACCACTGGAATATCTTTGGCTTTCAGGGCTTCAGTGATATCGTTCACATCACTGTTGCTTCTGGCTAAAATGGCAATATCCGAACTGTTTACCTTACGGGCTTTCCCACTTTCTTTGTCAATGACAAATTTGATATCACCCTTACCATCCATCAAGTCTCTCACCTGACACGCAATGGATTTGAACAGTTTCGCTTTGCTTGCCGAAGCTCTCTTCATACCAGCTTCAAGTGTTTTTTGCTGCTCCCAATGCCACAATGCCGGAGTATTATCAGGTAACAATTCCGTTCTATGCGCCGTAAGTGTCACCATTTCAGGATCCAAGTCGTAAAATACACTCGTGAACACGGCAGAAGTTGTGTCAACCAACGGTTTTACCGAACGGCGCGACTTCTTCAGGGTGTCGTAGTCCATCCCATTGGTTCCCTTTTCCTTGACGATTTTATCAGTCAACGCTTGTACCAACACTGTGTCGCACCCCCTGAAACCATAGATGGCCTGTTTGGGATCACCCACCCAATAGCTACGCTCCACCAACTCGGACAAGAGGTCGAAAATCCTGATTTGTTTCGGGTTGGAATCCTGAAACTCGTCGACAAAGACATATTTTATCGACTGTGATATATCAGCCTTCACTTCCGGATCCTCCAATAGCTGGATAAACTTGCTTTCCATATCGTTGAACTCAATCAGCCCGTGTTCTTCCTTATACTGATCGAATAACACATACCATTCCTTGGCAATACGGAAGATACGCTTAATGCAATCGTAATACATGCAGCGCAATTCGTTTTCACTTTTGGTTGTTCCGCTCATGAAAGCAAAACGTCCATCGGCACCTAAAAGTAATATGGCCAGTTCAAGCGATTTTGCCTCTGAAAGCGCAAGGTCGTTAACACTAAAAGCATCAGCTTTTTCAACCAACTGCTGCACCAATGACTTCCAAAAGTCATAGTTAAATTTGGTCGATTGAGGCATTTTGAGTCCGAATGTTTCGGCATAATCCCTGAATGCGGCAATGTCATTATCAGTAACCACCTTGGTCATTGTGCGATTGAGGTAGCCTTTTTTTGCATCTTCGGTTATAGTTTCAACCGAAGCACTCAATCCCAACTTGTACCAGTATTTCTTTATATAGTTCAACCCGATGGAATGTACTGTGCCTATTGCCGCAGATTCCAGCTCTGAGGCTTCCATAAACAGCCCCTTCTGCAAGAACTTCTCTCTGGCGTTTTTCTTCAGGTCGGCAGCAGCATCATTGGTAAATGTGGATGCTATGATTTGTGAAGGTGAACAAAGGCCTTGTAAAACTTTGTCAACCATTTCTTCCGTCAGACGGAAGGTCTTTCCCGAGCCAGCTCCTGCGTTGATATAAGTGATATTTTTCATTATACAAGTCCTCCTTTCAATACAATGTTTTTATTGCCATAACTGGTTTCTTTGTTTGCATCTCTGCCGTATGCATGTTTCAGCGGGTAGAGTTGTCTGGATAAGGTGTCGGCATGATACTGCAAGTTGGCGAGTTCAATACCCTCTCCCTCTTCAACAATGCCTGCCTTCAGCTGTTCCATACGATAGATGTAGGAATTGGAAGCCAATAACATCAGGTCTCTGTCCATTTCGGTATTCACCACCTCGATATTGTGATGATGCATTGTCTCATACACAGTGTATAGAGTGTGTCTAGGTAGCACATAATAGCCCATAAAACTCACTTTATGGTTATCGCCAATATCTTTCAAATGTTGTTCAAGAACGGCTCGATAAACCGCCAATTGCAAAGCGTCATTCTCCTCAAGTTTCTTTTTATAGGTCCCTCCTTCGCTCCATTTGAAATCAAGGATAACATAATTGCCATCGGGGTCGGTCAATACATAGTCAATGGTAGCATTCATCTTTCCGATAACAGGAATTCCGATTTCATATTTCTGTTCTGAGCCTACAACAGCCAAACTGTTTTGCTCAATGATGTCAAGCAATATATCCACACTCTTTTTCAGCAACGACTTGAAACGCTTGAACTCCAATTCGTTTTCTTCCAAAAGCATGAGAGCACCTCTTGTTTCTGCCAAGAAATTGAGTTTATAGTTAAACTGGCTGTTATGCAGTTGACGCATAGACAACACGCTGCGCTTTCCCTCTTCGGTCAGTATCTCAATATAGGCATGTGCTAGATNNGGGCATGTGCTAGATGCCCCTTCAAAGTGTCCATGTCATCCATCGCTGCCTTGCCGTATTCTCTCAAACGAAGAATGTAGTCCATCACATAATCAAAAGGTCTTTGGATCAATTCATCCAGACTACTATAGCTTTCAGATTCACGTTTAAAATCGATAGGATTCACCTGATACTCGCTTTGCTTGGTGGACGCTGCCTCAACAGGTTTTTCTTCCATGTCGTGTTGCAGGGGTGACTGCTGCTGGGCTGCCAGCTTGCCTCTAAGTCGCAACTCGGTGGCTACAGGGTCTTCCACTGGAACCGCTCCCCCTATCACATCGCACTCAAGCATGACAATACGCTCTTTCACTTTCGACAGGGCACTCAGTGTCATCTCACGTTTGGCTTTCAGCAACATTTCTCTGTCGGGTACTTCAATATTGTTTTTCTTGAGTATATCAGTTTCGCCAGGACTCAGAAAATCGTGGTCGTTCTGGAAACGGTATTCTGTCATAGTGCAATCCCAATATAGCGTATTAGGAGCGGTATGAAGGTTTGTCACTGTATCAGTCACGTTGATGGAGCCTTTGCGGGCCATCAGGGTAGCCAACTCAACGGGGCGGCTGATTTGAGCCGCCCACAACATCAAATCGTGGGTCTTAACGGTATCGGGCTCGTCTTCCAGAATGAGCAGCATCGTCTCACAATTGTCCACGATGGCATTGAATTGCGATGCTTTCTCTTCGTCGTAGAGATTCGTCTTTGCCCACTTTTTCATCTGCTCGAGATACTTCACCACCTTGGATTTTTCCACGGTGCAGTTGTCACCCTGTCCGCTAACTTCTTTCCATTGGTTGACAAACTGCAGCGTCTTCTTCCTCTTGTCCAACTTCGTCACATCGTTACCATCATAATCATACACAGCTTCTTCAATGAGTGCATCCCATTTTTCACTGATGCCGTTATCCTCAAGCAACTGAGCAAGCAACGCTCGGCGCAACGATTGATAATAATCTTTTCCTTCCCTATCCTTGCGTTTAACACACACCGAGCTCAACGGTGTTGCCGGCAGCTGCAGATAGGCCAGTAGGGTGTTGATATTGACAGGCTTGTTGAAAAGTCCTAGCCCCAGCGAAAAGATTTGCATGATTGCTCCGATTGCATGGTTTTCGGAACCCACCTGCGGTATTCCGTTCAGAGCCAAGTCAAGGTTAAGAATAGAGGTGTCGCTGCAAACTAACACATCGTTGTCGCCCAACTGCTGTTGTGCCAGCCATTCGGCCATCTCTATGTCATTCTTAAACGAATAGACTTCGGCTTTTTTATGAAGCTCGTTACTGATAGTCCATGGTTTATAGCACACCTTACATCCTTTCGCCTCCATGCTATCGAAAAGCTGACGATACAGCGGCTCCATTTTTTCCCTCTCACAGGTTACTTCAATACTATCATCATCTTCAAGCAAGGCATAGTTTTGGGCATAGCTGAGAAGCTGGCGCCAACGGTCGGCTTCGCCCTTCTCATTAAAGTTGGCCTCCACCATTGCCAGATCATCAAGACGGCGGCTACCGGTCATGTTTTTATTCCAACCGCTTTTCACGAGCGTATCGCGCCACCTTAATAATATTATGGATGTACCGATTTTATCTTTCTCAAACGATTGGGCAAAAAACAGTTCGGGTTTTGTTTCAACAGCCTTTTTCATGGCTCTCGCATAGAGAATGGCACGCTGGAGGTCATCAAGATAACGTCCTATCAGTCCTGCACGGAGTTCCAGCTCATCGAGCAGTCCCTGTGGCCCCACTACCTTCTCGTCTATGGTGCAACCATGGTTATTCACAAAAAGCTTGGCATCATAAAAAGGGTTAAAAATCAGTTTCGCCATAATTTATTTTTTTTGTTTTCCTGTTTTACAATCTTGCATAATTATTTTTCTTTCTTATACCTCCTCCACATCCAATATAGGAAGGGGATGTTTGTTGTTTTTGACACCAAATTTGATGAGTTTATTAGCCGACCCTATGATGCTCTGTCCGCGTTCTTCCAATTTCTTTCTGCCGTCAGTATATGCAGTCTGGGCTTTCTTCAGGGCCGAACCTACTTCCTCATATTTTTCCACAAACTGACCAACACGTTCTATCATTTCGGATGCCAGCTTATAAACCTCTTCGTGGTTTTGCGCCTGCTTGATCTGCGTCCATGTCATGCTGATAATTTTCAGTGCCGCATAAAGCGTCTGCTCATCGGCAATAAACACATTCTGTTCCATAGCCTTGCGCCATAAGTCAGACTGTTTGTTGAGTGCTGTCCACAAAGCTCCAGTATGTGGTACAAACATAATTACATAATCCATTTTCACTTTCGGTGGCTGGATGTATGACGAATATTCCTTCTTCGACAACTCTTTTACATGCTTCTGCAAACTATCAACATGGGATTTCAAAAATGCTTCTCGATCAGCATCGTTTTCAGCATTCACATAGTCGAAATACGAAGTAAGTGACACTTTCGAGTCAACGATAACCTCCCTGTTCTCGTCAAGATGTAGAATGACATCTGGGCGCATGATATTTCCTTCCTCATTTTTGATGGTCTCACCCTTTGCGTTGCGAATAGTTACCTGCGTGTCAAAATGGACACCTTCGGTAAGTCCTTGATCTTCCAGCAACTCCTTTAACACAGTCTCACCCCAATCGCCTTGCACCTTGCTACGATGCTTGAAGGCATTGGTCAGTTCTTCTGTAGTGGCTTGTGCAGCCTGACTCTGTCGAATCATCTGTTCGAGGTTCTCCTTCATGGCACTGTTCATCGAAACAGCCTCTTTTGACGATTTCTGCATGGCTTCCTCCATCTTGGCGATAGTTTCCTTCAGTGGATTGACAATTTGCCCGATGTTAGCACTGCTACTCTCGGCAAACTCCCTCTGCCGGGCCTTCAGCATATCTTCCGTAGCCGCCTTGTTCTGCTCGGCAATCTTCGACATGGTTTCCTCGAAGCGTTCTTGCTGAGCCTGAATCGACTTGTCATAATGTTCCTTGAGCGCCTGCATAGCTTCGCTATTGGCCTTGTCCTTAGCCTCAAGGGATTCTTCGTAATGTTTATGCTCGTCGGTTTTCATCTCTAATAGGCGAGAATTCCATCGGGCTTCTGACGCATCCAAATCTGCCTGAGCATTAGCCTTGGTTTCCTCCAGCTGACGCTGAGTATTTTCCAAATTAATCTTTAGGGTATTGGCCTTATTTTTGAGAATCAAAGCACAGATAACAGCTCCTAAAACAACACCTACAAGGGTTCCGATGATAGTGGTAAAATTGATAATCATAATGTTTGGATTTTGAATGAGTGGTTCATAACTTTTTCATTGTTTGACGTGGCAAAAGTACAGTAATTTTTTTAAACTACCGGACAAAGGTTTTGCACAGTTCATAATAAGAAAAGATATATTTTTGCAAGCGATTTGAGGCATCAGGAGTGCATGTGTTGCACACCAACCGAGCCGGCGTTGGGCCACGGTGGTAAAATAATGCGGGTTAAACAAAGTATTAACTTAAAACAATAACGATATGAAATATAAAAGAATAGTGTTANNGGACTCTATGACGAGCACCTCAGCTTCTGGAACATTGATGCCGACTTTGTGAACGATGTGGTGCTGAAATGGACCGACTGGCATACCGATTACCTGTTTCACGCTCATCATGGAGAGAATGTCCGTACGGTAAGGTTCCCATACTCTCGCTTTATTGTGGATGCCGAAAGGCTTTGGAACGACCCACTGGAGGAACAGGGACAAGGCATATTGTACAAGCAGTTTGCAGGGTATCGGCGCAATATCCCCGAAGCTCACGAGCCGATGTTGTTGAACCTGTGGCACCAACACCAGCAGCGACTGAGGGACAACCTCTGCGAAAATGCCCTGCTGCTCGACTGCCACTCGTTTCCAAGCGAAGCCGGCGAGGTGGACATCTGCATAGGCTACAACGAGGACTGGTCGAAACCTGATGCAAGTACCCTCAGCATGGTGGTGAACCTGTTTGAGGAGAATGGCTACACAGTGGGCATCAACAACCCCTATAGCAACTCGGAGACTCCGGAGTGCCCGTTTGCCTACAAGTCAATGATGCTTGAGGTCAATAAAAGAGCCTATATGGAAGAGGGATCGCTGCGCCTGAAACAGCCCCTCCAACGGAAATGCATTCGCGATTTAATGACAACGGTGTTGAAAGAGTTGTCTTAAAAACATCAACTACGAGATATATGTGCAAATTGTAATTCTCCAACAAGTTGCTTTCTGATTTCCTCCTTCTCTTTGGCTCGCACCAAGCCACTAACCTTTCGGTGACCGCCTTTGGGAATGCGATGTCCACCATACGAGGTAGGCTCTTGAAGCCATGCCACATCCGCACTACAGTGTGTGGTAATATATTTCGACGGCCTGTTCTTGGGAGCCTCATCCATACGATGAGGGTTGCGTTTGGAGCTCCCAAAACGCTTCCGCATCCATTTGTCTTTTAATTTGCTTCTACTCATTGTATTTTTTTTAACCTTTATTATTCCACAAAATGAAAATCAGACCAAAACAAGCGTCCAATAGTGCTTCAAACATTCAAAGGATACCCTTTTCGAATTAAAACAGCATCACCTCGCCCATACCGCTTCGATGTATCCGCTCGCCCAGTGTGCATGGGATAGGATTAACATATATGTTTTTTTCGAACAAGATGCCATTCTTCCACGCTTTCGTGTCCTCCGTCTTGTCGCATGGCTCACCATTACAATCAATGTATATGGAAGACTTATCTGGTGCCTTTACCACCACAACATCATGATTGTATTTTCCGCACATGCGTTTTGCGAAATCAAACAAATCGTTATAGTCCCTCACATCGCCCTGCTTGCTTTGGTTAAATACTATAAATGACGGATTGTACCCATCCACTTCTCCTGTCTCAATGTTTTTGAATCTGCTGTATGTTGGCAAAAATGACCAGTGTCCTGCCCGTATATCTGACAACAGCTGTCTTGTGGCATCTTCGTTTTCCTTATCAGTTTTATCACCTCTACTCGCCGACAGGCATGCGTATCCATTGTCACCGTATTTGGCAATGATGCGGTCAAGCACCATTCTCTCAATAATATGGGGTTTACACCCATTGGCGTGGATTCCATAGAAGCGTTTCATCACATCCTCGTTTTCGTTGGTGCAATGTGTCAATTGGAATTTCCAAATATCCTCTGATTTAAGCTGTTTTCCGATTTCATCCAATTTCTGGTATTTCATAACTATTTGATTTGATGATTAAACATGATTTATATAGCGGTGGCGATACCGTCTCTCAACAACATATCGTTACCAGCGGTCGCTTCGTTGTGATAATCAAACTGGGCGGCACGCACCTCTTTTCCGTAGCGACGGGCAAATTTTACTGTATGGAGTGTGCCGCTTTTAGCCGGACATTGTGCTACCACCACCATCTGACTTAGGGCCGCCTGCAAACGGTTCCTCAAAACAAGATTCAAGGGTGTCGCTTTCACCCCCAAGGGATATTCACTGATGACTAGTCCATCATGGTTCAGAATCATTTCTTGTAAATCTTTGTTTACCACAAGATGGACAATATCGAGGCCGGAGCCCACAATGGCTATAGTTTTCCCATGTGCGGCCAAGCATCCCCGATGGGCGGCACTGTCGCATCCCAATGCCATTCCCGACACCACCACATACCCTTTCTTTGCGAAGTCTGCAGCCAAAGAGTATGCTTTATCGCAACCTTTACGGTCAGCGGCACGCGCCCCGATGATGGCCACGTTTTTTTCCTGTCTCAGAAGGTCTACATTGCCCATCAGGTACAACTTTTCAGGACAGTCGTTCCCAATTGCCAGTAATGCTGGCGGAAACAATTCGGAGGTCTTGGTAATTTCTATGATTTCGTGCTTCATCATACGGTGGATTAATTTTCAATAGGCAATATATTCTTAAACATACCCCAGACAGGATGCTGCTGGTACCCTTCCACCAAATTGGCCGGAACACACAATTTACATTCTTCCATATTTACCCCATAGAAATCGTAGGAGTCAAATTGGTCTGGAATATCAGGCATTCTCAGGATGACGGTTCGCAGATTCGGGCAATCGGCAAACGGAGCCATGTGCCAGCTGATATTGAAAACCGTACTGGGAAAATCAATATATTCCAGATTATCATTCTCTATAAAGCTCTGCACCACACATTCCTCCAAACCTTCAGGCAACACCACCCTGCGGAGTTTGGGACAACCGGCAAAGCTGTTGTCGCCAATTTTTCGGAGAGTTGTCGGAAACTGAATGGTTTCCAGATTTTTATGATAATAAAAAGCCAAATTATTGACTACCTCTACACCTTCAGGAATGACAACATGCGAACGGTCCACAATCCCCACAAGAAGCTCTTTGCCATCCTTTGAAAAAATCATACCGTCTTTTTTCATCAGATGAGGGTTGTCTTTATCAATATGGTAAACCCTTAGTTCGGGACAGTTATGAAAATTTTCACTGTCCAAATATTCCACACCTTTGCCAATATGTACGGAGCGAAGATGTGGACAGAAACAGAAAACGTCTCCGGCCACGTATGTGTAGCAGTCCGGAACGACCAAACGACGAAGTGTTCGCGGAGTGTTGAACGCATAAAACTCCACACTCTCTATAGTATAACGCTCACCATCAATCATCACGTGATCGGGAAGACGATAACGGCGACACCGCTTGATGTGCCCCTGCTTGATCCAAGCGGTTCTTTCTTCATCGTCGAGCAGATAGACAAAGCCATCCTGGCGATATTCTCTTCTGTGATATCCATCTAAACTCATAGGCTGTATCTTTGTTTCATTTTTTTGTTGATTTAACGCCGCAAAATTATATTTTTCGCTCCAAATCACTGGACAAAGTTTTTGCACAGTCTACTTCCCACCCTCTTCTTACTTTTGTCTGAATCGCTTGACAACCCAGAGCACAAAAAGCCTATAAAAACACACTCAAACATGAACATGGGTTCATAGCCACATGAAGCCTGCTGGAATGGCCCACGAACATAGGTTCATTGGCCGTTCGAGCGGGCTTCATTTTTTTGCCATTTCTCCGCCTATACTTCGCCTACGCTACACCTAAGGTTTCTCATGATAGAAAAGTCACCAAAAGATCTAGCCGACTTCCTTTTCCGTTACTTTTCGCTGTGATCGAAAAGTAACCAAAAGATCAAGCCGACGGTAAGTGCAGCCACACAGGCCCGTACCCCCCAACCGTCGGCCTTGCCCCCGCACGCAGCATCTTGGCAAAATCTCCCTAAATACTTCCGAAATTTCTGTCCCTCCCTCCCCTACTTCATCCTGGGTTCCAAAAATCTCACCAGCTCTTTTTTTGCCACTTTTCGCACACTTTTGTCCACTTTCTGACCCAAAAGTGCAATTTATTAAACTATTGATTTTTAGCAAATTAATACACTATTTACTATTGATTTTATGATTTGGATGTCGTAACTTTGTGGGCAAAAACAAAAAAACTATGGAAGAAAAGCAACTAGTTACAAACGGAAAACAACTGTTCAGTGATGCATGCCAGATTATTGAACAGGCACAGGCTGTCGCCTATCGTCAAATTAACGAAACACTAATAAAGCGTAACTGGCTGTTAGGAATACGAATCCAGCATGAGGTGCTAAAAGACAAACGGGCCGAATATGGCGAGCGAGTGGTGGCAAATCTAGCCAAAAACTTGACAGACAAGTACGGTGAGGGCTTTATAAAAAGGAATCTTCATCATTTTGTCGATTTCTATCTTAAACATCCTAACTTTTTCTACACGGAGATTGGAGCACTGGGGGTTGTGAACGCAGTGAGTTCACAATTGCCCACAATGGCTGAAAGCAACATTGTGAACGCAGCGAGTTCACAATCTTCTGCCATCGAAACTGACGTTTTCTACGCAGTGAGTAGAAAATCTGCAAACATGGTGGAATCCCTTGTAGCAAGATCTCCCATTCGTCTTTCATGGACGCATTATCGCATCACGCCGTACTGAATCGCTTGACAACCCAGAGCACAAAAAGCCTATAAGGACACTCTCAGACATGAACATGGGTTCATAGCCACATGAAGCCTTCTGGAATGGCCCACGAACATAGGTTCAATGACCATTCCAGCGGGCTTCATTTTTTGGCCATTTCTCCGCCTACGCTACGCCTAAGGTACAAAATAGGTGTTTTGCTGACTTCGTTGACTTAGATTTTCACATTTTGTTTTTACGACTGATCCAAGTTGACGGGTTGATAATTGACGACTGGTTTAAGTTGTCAGTCTGTGTGCGTTTCGCGGCAGGTGGGTGTCATCATCAGGGCAAATGCCCCGTGTGCCGCGAGGGTGTAGATGTGTCGCCCTTTCCCAGGGGTTCCACCCCTGTCTGTAGTCTTTTCGGCCCTACGGGCCTTAATTTGCCATGATGATGCGTGCGGGGGCAAGGCCGACGGTTGGGGCGTACGGGCCTGTGTGGCTGCACTTACCGTCGGCTTGATCTTTTGCACACTTTTCGATCAAGCGAAAAGTGTGAAGAAATAGTTGGGGCGTACGGGCCTGTGCAGTGGCACTTACCGTCGGCAAATGAATTTCACAAGCTCACGGTGACCATCGGGGTATGTGGCCTGCAGAAAATAGATTCCGGCATTCAATTTTGTGATGTCGAACCTTGCGGGACAAGTACAGAGTCTCTTCATGACGAGAACGCCCCTGACATCATAAATCTCCACCCAAAGAGGAACGTCACTATCAGTTTCTATGATGAGATAATTCTCCGCAGGATTGGGACGAATGTATAGTTGATAGTTGTCAGTTGATAATTGACAGTTGGGGACAGAGAGATGAACTGTGTCGATAACATAAACGGTGACTATGCTGCGGGGACTAACGCAGAGCAAGGTATCGTCCTGATAATGCTCTTCGAGATAATAGCTTGTGGTGTCGAAGAGTACAGGGGTGGTGAAGTAGCTGCCTATGGCAAGAGGCTGGGAGGCGGTGTCTGAATCGTACCACCAGACCTCATTCTGCGAGAGTGCGACGACAGTCGTCTGCATGCCAGCGAGGATATACTGGTCGAAGGCCACCGGCTCTTCCACCTGCGGCATGAGCTCCACATCATGCCTGATGCCTACCCCAGGACGGGTGGTAATGGTGAAGGTGGCCGTCTGGTAGCAAGGAGCGGAAACCTCAACAGTGTACGTACCGGCCATAATGGGACGATGATAGACGCCCAGCGGCAGATGCGATAAGACCTCGGAATGGAAATAGTCATGGTTGACGACCTTAATCATCGCCTCCACAGGCTCCCCTGTGATGGCATCAGTCACTGTACCCCAGAAACCGTAGCTGCACTCGGTGGCGTAGCTTAGCAGCGCATCTTTGCTTTTGTCCCAGAAGGTGGGCAGCACAAGGGTGTCTGTAATCACCGACTGGTAGCTCATCTCTATGGTTACCTC
>LXOW01351911.1_pt1 | contig 19277 bp, 18 predicted proteins | sample 1368591 | NCBI WGS metagenome assembly LXOW01 (sample SAMN04884650, study PRJNA319009) | bovine gut metagenome | isolation source: Cow rumen | host: Bos taurus | place: Italy: Legnaro (PD) | collected 2014-07-09
AACTCCATCCCCGTCATCATCGGCGCCATGTTGGTCTCCCCCGTGATGGGGCCCATCCTGGGCTTCGGGCTGGGACTTGCCACCGAGGACAACCACCTGCTGAAAGACTCGCTGATAAACTTCGCTGTGATGGTGGGCATCAGCATCATCGCCTCAGCATTGTTTTTCCTGCTCAGTCCTTTGAGTCTCGCCAACCCCTCGGAACTGCTGGCCCGTACCAACCCCACCATCTATGATGTCTTGATAGCCCTCTTCGGTGGTCTGGCCGGCATCATCGCCATCTCCCGCAAGGACAAAGGCACCGTTATCTCCGGAGTGGCCATCGCCACCGCCCTCATGCCGCCGCTCTGCACCGTGGGCTACGGTATTTCCATTTGGAAAGGTCAAATCATCTTTGGGGCTCTCTACCTCTTCATCATCAACAGCATCTTCATTTCATTGGCCACTTTCCTCGCCGTGAAGTATTTCCACTTCCCCATTGTGGAATCGGACGAGCAAAAACGCCATCTGCCGAAAAGCGCCTTATACTTCATTTTGCTGATCGTCATCGTCCCCAGCATCCTCTCCGCCATCAGCGTCGTCAAAGAGAACAACTTCATGATTCACTCAGAGAAGCTAGTCTCCGACAACAAGAACCTCGGCAAATGCTTCATCTACGACTACAAGGCCACCTATTCGCGCAAGTCGCCTACCTTGGAGCTGTTTCTAGCCGGCGAATCCCTAACGCCCGAATACAAAACCAGTTTCTACAAAGAAGCTGAAGCCTACGGCATCACCCGCAGTCAGATTATCTTCCATGAGGATGCCACCAGCATGCGCCAAGATTTGTCGGAAACTGAAATCCTCAAAGGCATATTCGAACACACCGACCAGCAAATCAAGCAGCTGAACGACAGCATCGCCAGCCTTGAGGCCAAACTTTCCGACTACAAAGCCAAGGAGATTCCCGTGCAAGCCATTTCGCGGGAGCTGTTTGCACAATATCCCGAAATCACAAGTCTCAGCTTGACACTGGGCACATCAATCGCGGCCAATGATGCCGAAGCCAACGAGAAGGTTGTGGCTATCATCAGTAGCGAGCAACCCATTGACAGCACCCTACATGACCGCATAGAACGCTGGCTTAAAGTGCGCCTGAATGATGAAAATGTGGTTGTGGTGAGTGAAAAGAAGGACTGAATCATTAAGATTCCATTAGGTGGCATCTTTGTGGATTACAACTTTGTAAACTGATTTTTAGACTATTTCAGCACCTGTTTTCCAACCAACCCAAAAGAAGACTTTCTTGCCACAACTGGGGCAACGTTTTACCACGAAAAGCCGCGCTTTGGCTGGTGCGGGGTCTGTCATTGTTCCCTCTGGAAGGGTGAACAACTTGATTTCGGTTTGGCAGCGGGGGCAAGTGCGTGTAAGTGTCATATTATCATTCATTTATCCATAGATTTCTCTCAGTTCCAATGGGGTAAAAGCCTTGAAGCGAGCCTTCCAATAGTCTGACTTCTCACGGTCGAATGCCTGGCGGTCTATTTCTGACTCCTTGCCGGCTTTGTGGAGTATCGTGTTGTTGCCTTCGCCCATGTGTTCCGCCCAAGTAAGTTCTGCGAAAGGCGAGTCTTGCTGTTGGCCAATATGGTGCAATTCATATGGGTCGCCATTGGCATCGCGGGGCGGGAATCCTTCGCCGATGAGGTCGGCATTGTTGTAGTCCACCCATTTGCTATAATCGGCGAGTTTGTTTTTTAGCCAAGTATTACGCCTGACACTGTAATCGCTCCAGTTGATGTCGGAGCGAATTAACGCCCATCGTCTTCCCACTTTTACAGCCTTCAGCCCAGCTTTGATGTAGATTTGGGCTTCTTCCATAGAGGAGATATGGCTGATGATTTCATCTGGCCAATGGGTTTGAGCTTTGATTTTCAGTGTTTCGACTATAGTCATAATTGTCTTATTAATACTACTGCTTTCCAGCCATTATTTCAATCTCTTTGGCTCTTTCATCGGAAATATCCATCCTTTTTCTCAATCTATCGAGCAATCGTCTTGAAGCTTCTGGAATTTTCCCATCAACCAATTCATCTTTTACTGCATCCAAATACTCTTGTTCGTCTTCGGTGAGGTTTGGCTGTTGAATGAATCTTTCAATTTCAGTAGCGCGTTCTTCGCTGATGCCCCACTTGATTCGTTTTCTTTCAAGAAGCCTTCTTTCCGCCTCGTCTATCACGTTACCGTCTTCAAGGCAGAATCTCACCTCTTCAGCGTAATCCTGTTCCTTTTCTGACAATGCATTAACAATCTCATCTTCAGCCACTATCGTCTCCGATTCCATGGTCTCCGCATCGTCAAAATCTTTTATGGAACGGAACTTGACATCCACTTTCCATTGTGTTTCGGTAGATTCCTTGAAGTGCTTCTCGAAACACTCATTTACTTCGGCCTGAACCTTTGCCCATAAGAATTTTGCCGAAGCCTTAATATCTGTCATCTCTGAACTTGAAGTGAACTTGGTTTCAGCCGTTGAAACAAACTCGCTGTATTCAAGCAAGTTTCCATGCAACCTGCTTTGCACCAGTCGTTGCCACTGGGGCATCTCATTGTACCATATCAAACCCTCTGGCAAGTATGGTCTTTGCATAGGGTCGAGTTTAACCGTCATGGTTCTCTGATTGTGCGATGATGTGTCAAATTGCCTCTTGCTTTGAGTATTATACTCTGCTTCTGCCGAGAACTTTTTTATTCCAACACCACCTGATACCCCAAGACTTTCATCGCTTAATTCGCTGACTTCTTTACCTTTGATTGAAGTAATGGAAATTTCTTCGGCACCCAAGCATTCCAACAAATATCTTAATTCACGTACCTTATCAAGGAAAAACAATTCCTCCGATTCTTCGTATGGTACATAAAGTGATGAAGTGAAAGGATGTCCAATATATAATTGGTTAGCAACTGGATGACCCATAGGGAATTTCATACAGGAAGGGATATTCGACAATCTGAAAGTAGCGATGCCATTGGCTATACAACCACCAATTTCGCTATCGCGAATCGGCATGATGAATTTCCTGTCCTTGTATTTAAACTCGGTCGTAAAGCAATCCCAAATATCACGCAACATTTTTTCTACTTCATTGAGCGATTCTACGGCCTCTTCTTTACAATCATCATAACAATCACCCAATCCTTCAATAAAATGAATTCTTGAATTAAGATAATGTCCTAAATAATATTCGGTACGTGCAATGCAAAGTATAACAAAGGATATAAACTCTTTTTTATCTTTAAGATTCTCTGTTTCTGCTATCTTTATAGACTTCCTATATTCCTTTAGAACAACTTCTAAATTTTCCTTGAATAAGTTGCTTTTTTCATATGATGGGTCATCCCTCATCTTATCAACTTCCATCATGCGCTTTACATGCGCCTTAGCCCAATACCCGTATGAGACATCTTTTCCTGAATTAATCATTTCTTCAGCTTTCCGAAAGGCTTCTTCAAAACGACCTTGTTCAGCAAGTTCATGTGGCAATAGGTTAGGATTTACGAATTGTGTCATTCTTGTCAAATCCTCAGTTAATTGCATACATTTTTCAGGGCTTAACCCATCACAAAGAATCTTTTTCTCAATCTGAGCAACTAATTTTTCTCCAGAATAAAAATAAAAAATCAATTCTTTATATATTACTTTATTAAAATCTCCCCATGACAAAAACCAATGTTCCTCGTCTTTTTTCAAATTGTCTATTGAGAAAAATGTATTAGCAGCATCTGATTTAGAATAATGGCAATATATGCCTGCATCAGTATACACTATCCCATAATCAAAAAACCAATCGCTTCTAAAAATACCGCCATAATCAGAATACTGTTCATCTACAAATAATATCGTCTCGTCAAGATTAATTATATAGCTAGAACGAATCCGGGACAAATCCTCTTCTTCAAAAATCAGGCAAGCATTTCTGTGTCTGTTCTCATCATAAGAACAACAATTCACCACCTGCCCTTTCCCAATATAATATGGTATAACATCATAGAAACGCTTAACCACATCAATATTTCTAATCGAATCTAAATCATTTAAATGCAGAATTGTACACAATCCTTGTTCATTAACTTTTTCAAGGATGGGCAATACATCTTTTTCATTAATCAATACAAAGTTATATTCTCCAAAACCTGTAGCACTAATTCTTACATAAGGACTATCTTTACACTTGACACGCGAAATAAAATAGTCTATTTCAGATTTAGATAATTTATTTGGTAACACATCAAAACACTTATTGAAATAGAACATCACTGCTGCCATTTCAAGTTTTTTCTTTTTTGATATCATCGTATCTAATTTTATTGTTTAGTCCCAATTTAGAATAGTATGCCCCTTCTATCACTAGAGTAGATATCTTTAGTTGTACCTTACAAGCGAGAAAAGCCAGCATCATCATAGTAAAAAGCGACACGCAGAATAATGAATTTGGCAACATTAATACTATTAGTCCTAAAAAGAAAGAAATTGTTAATAATAGCACATTAGCACATTTCAAGTCAACTTTACGACAATAGTTATTGCTATCTGAACGAGGTTCTTCCTTTATGACACAACCTACACAAGCAAAAAAGAACATAATGAAATAAACGATCATCAACATCTTGCCTTGTTTTCTATACACTTCCACACAAAGAAAATTACTTAAGTCATCTGACACAAAAACACTGATGCATAAACATATTACCAATAGCAAGAACATATTTCCAATAAATTTATATTGCGCTTCAAGAATTTGTATTGTTTTATAAATAGGTTCCTTAGAAATCCGATAATAATCAGCATAATATGCATTCATAGAATAGTCAGAAAAAGGAACCGTATGTTCAATATCTAATTTCTTGTTTAATATTTCTATTCCTAAACAAACCGCCCAGCGAGGATTTCTAGTCCACTTTGTCCAAAAAGCATTTTCAGCAAGCTTAGAAAATGCAAGTCCAGCAATGAATGCAAAGATAAAAAAGACCCATTCGTATATTGTATCGCACGGTGTGAAACCACAAATAAAAAGTAATAGTACTCCAATAACCTCATAATTAAGGAAATCGTACAATGTAACTTCAGTATTTGTATTCACATTCATCTAATTATTATTGTTAATCTTCCCCGCCTACTCTATGGTTTTCGGCATCCCCTATCGCAAAGCAACCACACAAAAAAGAGCGTGTTCCCCTATTTCATCCCATCCCGTTCGGCAGGCTCTGGTAAACCTTAATCAGAGGATAAGCGAAAAGCAGTCCACGCCCTAATGGGTCAAGAACCGCTTCCCCGAACTCACACTCTGATTCTTGAAATTTACCAGACTTCGCCGAATCAATGCCTCGTCAGAAAAACGACCTTCTCTATGTCTGCCGCCAAAGCGACACCGCAAATGTACGATTTTTTCGTTGTCACAAGACATCCAGACATTTTTTTCGCAGACTGCTGTCATTTTTTTTCAATACATCTGCTTCCATTGATGGTCACCACGAGTACAACTATTATTGTTGTAGGGTCTGGAGTCTGTGGTCACTTCAAGGCCACAGGTCGAACAGCGGAATCCATGCCGTGTGCCGTACTCACAAATTTTCATCCACATGTGGTAACCTTGTGTGCAACGACCTGAATTAGGTCCAGGTTTGTTCCACTCCGTGGCTTTCACCAATGCGTGGCAAAACTTGCAATAATACAAGTAAACCGGTTCATAATAAACCTTTTTAGGCTGGGATGGTGCTGGTTGAACTTGTTCAACAACAACATCCTGTTCCTCATACATAGTTCCGTTCTCGTCCCACCAATCGCCCTGTTCACCACCTTCATAACCCAAAGCATAGTATTTTGGCCGGATTTCATTGAAAAACCGAAAAGCCTGTTCGGTGGTCATCTTTTGTTTGTTAAGCTCCTCGTCAAGCTCAAGAACCTTTTGCCAGTCGCCAGCTCTTCCAGCGACCAACAATTCGTCCATCATTTTGTCAGGGTCAGGAGTGGTCTTTTGTGCAGATTTGTCATTACCAGACCCACAAGAGGCTAGCAGCAGCAAAGCCATTGCCATCATCAACATTTTAGTGAGTTTTTTCATTTTCATAGGTGTTTAGTTGAACTTCGGTTTACTTTCGCGCAAAAATAAACAAAGCTTTTTTACACCCATACTTGGAAATAATAAATGCTTGTAATGCGCTGAAAAACAATAGTTTTAATCCGTATAAAATCGTAATGCAGGCTACAAACCGAACAATTCTCGATAATACTGGATTGTAGTCGAATTGCTTTCAAGCAGCTTGGCGACTTTTTTTGGATTGGCGTTTTTCGCGATGTTGTTGTCGGCAAACAGACCTTCCAACTCGCTCCATGAAAGCCCTGAAAGATGCAAGCCGTGGAAAAGAACTTGTCCCGCCTTCCCTTGTATGGTTTTCAGTCGCTTACCGCTTCGACAAGCAACACCCTTGTGCAGCAATCCGCCAAGCAACTCCGCCAAATCACGCTCACCCTTGGCGGTGTGGACCGACACTGACGATCTTCTGAAGACACTGTAAACCAATGCCTCCAACTCTCGCATCGTCATTTTTGACGACATGTAATCCGATGGGCGTAAAGACTGTCCATGCTGAAGGTTACTACGGCGAAGATACAATGTTTTACCCTCACACACCAGCCCAACCTTTTCACAAGACACATTGCCGATTTCCAACAATAGCGCATCGCCTTTTTCAGTAATGCGGCACAAACCTTCATTCACAACGACATCTGGCAGCAGTTTGTCGCAATTTTCCACTTTCACCAGAGCCAAAACCCTCTTCAAACCATCACCATTCAATAATTCAAGAAGCAGTTTGAACGCATCATTTGTGTTGGAAAGGTAAACAACAGCTACATCAAGTTCTTCTGACGGACAAAACTTTCCCAATCTAAACCATGACAATTCCAGTTGTGTATCTCCTAAATTAATGGCTTGAGTCTCCATGAACTCCAACAAAAATGAAGAAGCCACACGACATCCTTTAGCTGACTTCTTTATTTCTGATTCAAAAGGACTTACATGCATATCCAAATCCAAATCCTTCTGTAACAAGCTAACGAGATAGATAGCTAAACTTTCATCCCAAATACTGCCACTCACCCATTCCACCATAGCGGAGGTAATCTCTAATTCTTTAGCGGGCACAAACTGGCGGAAACGCGCTTTCTGCAAGGCGTTAAGCATCAGTCGAGCGGTTTTAGAATCGTTCAAATCCGCACTAAACTCAAGTTGAAATGCCTTAAATAGCTTTTCGGGTGTGTTTTTTGGCTGCACCTTATATAAATAGCGGTTGATGGTCAACGTCTCGGAACGGAAATCATCGAAATGGGTCAAACCTTTGATTTCGCCTTCGGCAATTTTCTTGTCCAACAGCGTTTTCAAGGCTGCGTTCCACACCAAAAGCACTTCGGGGAGTAAAGTGTCCAGCAATTCCATGAAAGCATTCCAGTCCTCAATCCGATAGGTCGAACCATCCTCTTTATATTCAAGCACTTGCGGCGAAGGACAGAAATATTGAAGGTAGTTGGCAAAAGTCACCTGCTCCCAAAACGTTTCTTTCTCAGCCTCGGTGCAATCGTCCGATTTGCCCAACATCAATTTTGTAAAATAGGAATAGGCAGGATAGCGGTCATACTCTTCCAAAAAAGCATCAATTTCAATTTGATTGCTTTGCGAAAGGCGCAAGTCGTGGCGGTCGCCATAGGCAGGGCAAACTGCATCATAACGTGCACAATTTTTCTGATGGACGCAATCCTCATAAAAGCGGCAATGCTTCAGTGTGCAATGGTGCTTGACACCCAACACAAGGGTTCGATAACCCCTAAAGCCCTCTTGATAATGCTGCCCTATGCGTGGTTGGAAGAACATTTGACTCATGTTTACGGGGCAAAAATAACACATTTTTGAGCAACCGATGCACATCTATCCATACAAATCACGGAAAATAGTATGATAACTTGCTGTTAAGTACTTTGAAAAACGACTTAACAGCACATTATCTTATGTTTTTTGTTTATTATTTGCTGTTAAGTTTAAAAAATTTCGACTTAACAGCAGATAATCTGAAATAATTTCGTTCCTTTGCAGCATTGAACGAAAAAAAACATCATCATGCTGATTGGACGCAACAAGGAAAGAGATGAGCTGCTCGAACTGCTCGACAAGGACGAATCACAATTCTGCGCCGTATATGGACGGCGACGCGTAGGCAAAACCTATCTCATCAAAGAAACTTTCGAAAACCACTTCTCGTTTTATCATACAGGCGTAGCCAACGCCCCAAAAAAAGAACAACTGACAGAATTTCGAGAGTCGTTGCGCAAGGCCGGACTGAAACGCTGCAAGATACCACGCACCTGGTTTGAGGCTTTCCACATGCTTGAGATGGTATTGGAGCAATCTCCCGACAAGAAAAAAGTGGTCTTCTTAGATGAGCTGCCCTGGATGGATACGCCCAAGTCACAACTCATCAGCGCCTTGGAGCATTTCTGGAATGGCTGGGCCAATATGCGTAAAGATATCGTCCTCGTCGTTTGTGGTAGTGCCACCTCGTGGATTATCAAAAAAATCATCCGCGATCACGGTGGACTGCATAATCGATTAACAGACAAGATTTACCTCCAACCATTCTGCCTCAATGAATGTGAACAATTGGCTCGGTCACTCAAACTCAGCATGACAAGAAAAGACCTTGTGGAAACCTATATGATCTTGGGCGGCATACCTTATTATTGGAGCCTTTTGCGACGTAATGAAAGCCTAGCACAGAACATCGACCGTCTGTTTTTTGAAGAGGACGGGCGCCTTGCAGACGAATTCGATGCTCTCTATGCCTCCCTGTTCAAGCGACCTGCACCATACATTTCCATCGTTACTGCTTTGGCAACCAAAAAAGCGGGGATGACCCGAAAAGCACTGCTCGAAAACACAGGGCTTGACGACAATAAGGTTTTCACACAAGCGACCGAGGAGTTGGAGAAATGCAATTTCATCCGTAAATATCAGGTCATTGGCAAGAAAAAACGCGAGGCGATTTATCAACTGATGGACCATTTCACCTTGTTCTATTTCCGCTATATCGAGAACAACTACCAGCACGACAATCACTTCTGGAGCAACAACTTATCGGCTCCAATCCATACAGCATGGGCTGGATTGGCCTTCGAGCGGGTCTGCTTGTGGCATCTGCCACAAATCAAGGCCGCATTAGGTATCGCTGGGGTCATCAGTAACGCTCAATCGTGGCACGTCGAAGCCACAAAAGAACACGAAGGCGTGCAAATCGACTTGCTTTTGGACCGTAACGATGGTATCATCAATCTTTGTGAAATGAAGTTTTCGGACGACGTTTATCGGATTGACAAGGAGGAAGACAACAAACTTCGGAGACGTAAGTCTGTGTTTCAGGAAGTTACCAAAACCCGCAAGGCTATCCACCTTACCATGATTACCACATACGGTGTCGCTCATAATGCGTATTGGAATAACATCCAATCGGAAGTGAAGATGGATGAATTGTTCAAAGAGTCACGATAACATGCTGTTAAGTCCATAAAAAATCGACTTAACAGCACGCTATCAAACATTTTTTGCAGATAAAGTGTTGTTATGTCTGAAAATTTTGTACTTGACAGCACTTTATCACATCCTATTTCTCATACTCCGCCATCACCTCTTCCCGCTCCATCTGCTTCAGCTCCCAGTCGTCCAACAGAGCCTGTAGCTCTTCTTTTTTCTTGCCGTAAGCCCAGTACCAGTCGTTGTCCACCTTCACCTCGGGATGCTCAGCGGGGTTGGCCATAATGGTATCCTGCTCAGCGAGTTCGGTTTCCAGCTTACTGATAGCCGTCTCAAGACGTTGAATCTCCTTGTCCACCTTGCGCAGTTTGGCGTCAATCTGCTTCTTGCGCTCGTAGTTTATCTTGTTCTGCGAGACTGGCTCGGCGGCTTTCTGGGTCTGTTGCTTGGCGGCGATCTCAAGCTCTTTCAGATGGTTGAGGTTTTTCTGTTCCAGGAAGTCGTAAATGTCGCCGATATACTCCTTGATATGTGGCTTGCGGAACTCGTAGACCTTGTTGGTGAGTCCTTGCAGGAAGTCGCGGTCGTGCGAGACGATGATTAGCGTACCGTCGTATTGTATCAAAGCATTCTTCAGGATGTCCTTCGAGAGCATATCCAGGTGGTTGGTAGGCTCGTCAAGCACCAACAAATTGGTGGGGAAAAGCAGCATCTTGGCCAACGACAGACGCGCCTTCTCGCCGCCCGAGAGCACCTTCACCTTTTTGTCGATGTCGTCGCCACGGAAGAGGAAGGAGCCTAACAAAGCCTTCACCTTCAGTCGCATCTCCCCTACTGCCACATCGTCCAAGGTCTCGAAGACAGTCTTGTTCATGTCGAGCATATCCTGCTGGTTCTGGGCATAGTAGCCAATCTTGACCTCGTGACCCAGTTTCACCTCGCCCTCATGGTCGAGTACGCCGCAGATGATTTTCGACAGCGTGGACTTGCCCTCGCCGTTGCGTCCCACAAAGGCAATCTTCTCCCCTCTCGGTATCAGCAGGTTGATGTCATTGAGGATGACGTTGTCGCCATACGACTTGCCCACATGGTTCAGCTCCAGCGTCACGGTACCTGAATGCGGCGCAGGCGGAAACTTGAAATGGATAGCGGTACTGTCGATGTCGTCAATCTCAATCTCCTCCATACGCTCCAGCATCTTCACGCGGCTCTGCACCTGCTTCGCCTTGGTGGCCTTGTAGCGGAAACGCTCGATGAACGCCTCAATATTCTTAATCTCGCGCTGTTGGTTCTCGTATGCCGAGCGTTGCATGTCGACACGTTCCTCGCGCAACGCCACGTAGTCGGAATAAGGCACCTTGTAGTCGTACACCTTGCCGTTCGAGATTTCCACCGTGCGGATGGTGATGTTATCCAAAAAGGCGCGGTCGTGCGAGACCATCAAGATGGCCCCGTAGTAAGACCTGAGAAAGCCTTCGAGCCATTGTATAGATTCAATATCGAGGTGGTTAGTAGGTTCGTCCAGCAGCAGCAGGTTGGGCTTCTTCAGCAATATCTTGGCCAGCTCCACGCGCATCTGCCATCCGTTGCTGAACTCACGCATGGGGCGCAGCATATCCTCGTGTTCGAAGCCCAAGCCCACCAAGATGCGCTCCGCCTCTCCCTCGATGCTGTTGCCACCCAAAAGATGGATTCTATCGTTCAGGTTGTTCAGTTTCACGATAAGCTTCTCGTATTGGGGGCTCTCGTAGTCGGTGCGGTCGGCCAGCTCCTGTTGCAGGCGTTCCGACTCGCGTTCCAGCTGATGGTATTCGTCGAAGGCGGAAAGTGCCTCTTCCATAACAGTATTGGGGCTGTTCACGTTCTTCTCTTGGGGCAGATAGCCGATGGTAACCCCTTGCGGGATGGCGATATCCCCTTTCGAGGGCTGTTCCAGTCCGCAGATGAGCTTCAGCAGGGTGGTCTTTCCAGCGCCATTCTTACCCACCAATCCGATGCGGTCCTTCTCCCGAATGAGAAAAGAAATGTCGGTGAAGAGGTCCTCACCCGTGAAGTGCATACTCAAATTCTGGATTGAAATCATCGCTTACCGTTTTAGGGCTGCAAAGGTAGTGAAAAAATCACTATTTTTGCAACCGAGAACAATCTAATAAGGACACATTATGATGAAAAAAAGCTTATTTATCCTGATACTCTTGATGTCGATAGCATCGGTTCAGGCTCAGATTCAACACTTTGAATGGCAAGGCGTTCAGCGCGAATATTTGGTGAGGACTCCTACGCAATACAAAGCGGCGACGCCGATAGTGTATTTCCTGCACGGCTTGGGCGACAACATCACCCGCTTGGACAACGAGTTCCACTTCCAGCAGATTGCTGATACGTACAACTGGACGATGGTGGTGCCACAGGCACTGGCACAATCCGGCTACACCATGTGGAACGCGGCGCTGACGAATAGCTCCATCGACGACTCGGGGTTCCTGATGGCCTTGCTCGACACCTTGGCCGTACAATATCCTGTCGACCTGGACAGCGTCTTCTTCACAGGCTTCTCGATGGGCGGTTTCATGACCCACCGTATGGCCATCGAGCACGGCGACCGCATCACGGCCTGTGCCCCCGTCAGCGGACTCATCACACACACGATGGCTACTTATACGCCGGTGGCTCCCGTCAAGATGCTGCACATTCACGGCACCTCCGACCCTGTGGTGGGCTACGACGGCAACTCACAGTATTTCGGGGGCAACCTCGGATTGAGCGTGGAAGCCATCCTCAACTACTGGAAAAACGCCAACCATTGCACAGATGAGCCCACCATCGACACCCTTCCCGACCTGCACAACGACGGACTGCGTTTTGTGCGCTACACCTACGAGGGTGAAGCCGAGGTGCAGCACATCAAGGTCATAGGCGGCAACCACACCTGGTATCTCAACGAGAACCAGTACGACATCAGCTATTTTAATGAAATCCACAAGTTCTTCACCCAAGGCAACGGGGGCAATGTCGGCCTAGCCGAACCCGATTCCCCAGCCCTTCGCCTCTGGCCCAACCCCACCAACGGAATATGCAGCATCGAGGTGGAAACGGACTCAAACATCGAGATCATCGACCTGCAAGGCCGCATTATGGCAACCCGTCCTGTGAAAAAAGGCGTGAACCAGATTGATTTAAGCGACTTTTCAGAAGGGATGTACCTCATCAAGACCGCAGAAGGAGCCGCTGTGAGGGTGATGGTGAGGAAGTAAAAATTATAAAAGTTTACACAGAAAACAAGAAAACACTTGGATAAGTGTGCAAAAATTTGTTCAATTTCGGCCCCATTTTGAGCCTCGGTCTTGGGTTAGCGTAAAGTTAGAGTTAGGTTAGACTTAGGTTAGAGTTGAAAAACTGGATTTTCAGGTTAATTTCGGGTGGTTTGTAGGTAGGCGAAAAGTAGGAGTTATATAGGACTTACATAGGAGTTAGATTTTGATTGTTATTGACAATGACAACGGAAAATCTTGTCAATTGTCATTGTCAATTGTCAATAACAATCGGTCACGGTGTCAAAGTGGTCAAGGTCAAACTGGTCAAAGTCGGTTTCGCGTTGCAGTTGTTGCAGTTGCAGTTAGAAAAAAACGGGGTGGTCGTGCAAAAAAACAGGTTTCTGAGGCAATTTGTAGATTTCTTCGTTTATGTCTAATAAGCGAACACCCATATGCAGAAATAATATGAGGAATGGTCAGTAGTACAAAAAACTATGGACAGCGTCGTGAATGACTATTACCGTTTCTCCGCGAACATCAACTGTAATCTCATACGCGAAATGGAAATCCTCGCAGATAAACTCCTGCCATCCCTTTTCAATCCATTCCGACTTAAGTCTGGCTTGGGGGAATATAGTCGCATAATTGGCAAGGGATTCCAATCCGTCATAAAGACGGTTCTTCTTGCGTTCCACGACTTCATAACTTAATGTGTGCCAGTGCTTCAAGATGGCGGCATCATAGAAAGAGTCTATTGCTTGATGCACACGTTCTTCAACAATTATCTTCATGCCTCAGGGTGATAGAACTTGTAAATCTTCTCCGTCAGCCGACGACGAGACTCTTCAAGCGGAATACACCGTGCTATTTCTTCGTCGGAAATTACCCGATAAGCTTGTTTCGCGACAGTTCCATATTCTGCAACGGGTTCACTCGCCATCGTGGGCTTGGGCTCTTCTATGGGATAATCGTTTGCCATATCACGTGTGTTTTGCAGTGCAAAAATACACATCATTTTAATACCGTGCCAGTTTTCCTCTTATTATTTCAAAGAACGTTCTTATATTTCTTGTATGCAAAACTAAGTGGCAGTATTTTGTTTTTTCCTGACAGGGTTGTCACCTGTTTTCCTGTCCAGGGCGATTTACTGATTAGGTTGTCACTTTTGTGTCCTACAACTGATTCAAGTTGACGGTTTTGACTGTTACTGACAATGACAATCGGTCGCGGTGTCAAACTGGTCAAGGTCAAACTGGTCAAAGTCATGTTTAAAGGCTTGAAAAACGAGTTTGACAACTTTGACTTTGACCAAAATGACCGCTTTACCGCTTTACAGTTCAAAATTGGCGTCAAAATTGGCGTTGCGCCGTTCAAAGTTACTGTTAAAACCCAACTACTTGCAAGAGGTGTTGATGACTTTTATTGTGTCACGATTACCCAATGCCCTTCTTTTCAGCCAACGCCAATGTCATTGCCGAATCTTCAGTAAAACGGCAACCACGACCCAACAAATCGAAATTCGTGCTTTTCGTGCCGTTAAATTCNNCGTTAAATTCAAATCGAGAACCCATGATGTCTCCTGTGATTGCGCCTAACATAATTGCTCCTTTTTTTGACAATTTTTCAAATGCAAAGATAGAACATAATTTGCTCAAACTAAAAGCTAGTAGTTTCGGTCTCACAAAGTTCTTCCATGGTAAAGCCGCGGTTGGCCATCAACTCGTTTACCTCTCGCCAAACGAGTTCGTCGAAGATATAAGACTTGTTTAATGGAAGAAATTAGAGAGTTTTAGCTCATTTGATGAGACACATTCTTATTCTTAAATTACGTCAGTCGAAAATATCAATAGCTTATTTTCTTATCATAATAAGTCCAAATAATCCACGGCACTACTTCCTGCATCAATATGCAAATATCCGAGTCCACCTCCCATATGTTACCGTGTTTTATTATTGCATTCTTAGCGCATCCTCCTCCACAAAGACTGATGGCAGGACAATTCCAACATTGGGGCATATTAAATGTAGTACGGCTCCCCCATTCTTGCCAATTTGGATGTTTAGCTATATCCCCTTCAAAATCTACATCTATATCGAAGTATGTATTGCTACTTGAGTTTTCTTCGTCTGGCCATAAGCCATGACAAACCCCAACCATTNNGATATTAATGTTACCATTAGGTGCTGGCAAATTAAAAGAAACGCTAGGTAGATGATACTTTTTCAGACAGTTTATTATATCTGCTGGATTATCCTTGTTATGCTTTGACAGCGTACAACTAATTCCAGGAGTGATATTATATTGAAGGAGCATTTCTATTGTTTTCGTAACTTTATCAAAAGTACCTTCCCCACAAGAATCTATACGCATCGCATCATTTATTTCTTTATTCCCATCTAAACTAATGCCCACTTCAAATCGGTTGTTTTTTAAAAACACTGCAATTTCCTCATTCATTACACTACCATTGGTCACTATCACATAATTCGCATTAATTTGTAATTCTTTTGCGCAAGTAACAATATGTTGTAATATCTCAAACTTAAGTAAAGGTTCGCCCCCATAAAATACAATTGATACGGGATTATCCAGAATTGTACGTTTAAGTAAAGTTACCGCTTTTGAGGCAACCTTTTTAGACATGCTGATTTCCTGAGGCTCTTTCATTCGAGTTTCCACAAAGCAATACTTACATCGGAAATTACACGAAGAGGTCAAAAGAAAATATGCGACATTTATGCTCGGTTGTAAATGAGGGATATTATTACTGAAATATTGAAGAGCATTAAAATCTGATGCAACAAAAAACTCCTTGTCTAACAATAATTTAGAAGGATTCTCAAGACAGGTTTTATATTCGTCTTTATCTAGATATGCTGTATCCAAGGTTAATGCGTTAAAAAGAGCAGTCACACCATCTTTATAATAACGCGTTACAAATGGATTGAGTCGAAAGTTCATAATCGTTTTGCTAAAAAGAGAGTGTGTCTCAAGATTGGCACACCCTCAACTTTTAATCACTCCTCTTGTTCTGAGCCCAAAGTTTTTCGTCTTGGTGAACACTTGCATTGATAACAACCACCGCCACCACTATTCCTACAAGCAGAACTCATTGTGATAGTCATTTCAAGCTGGTTAGGGAAAGCAATTTGCATGAAATTTTCTGGATTTACTTTTGCAATCATATTTAATCTTTTTTCACTCCTGCTCTTACGGCTTTGCAGGTCTTGCCTTTTATTGTGTACTATTATTATTACTAATGGTTCTCTGAATATGAGGATACAATACTTTAAAGGTTTTACAGAAAGCATTTTTTCCATTAGGCAGAAGATGTCTATAACAACCTCCTCCACAAATATCATGGATTTCACATTTATCACAGTCTTTTATAGCTGTTTCTTTTGCATTGTCAACTACTGATTTCAGATCTTTTGATGACTTGATATCAAAAAATGTGTTTTTGAGAATATTACCTAGAGGACTTACGTCAAAAGAATATTGGTCGCAGAAAAACACATCACCATTTGGAAGGATAGAAAATGCATATCCACATTTATTTCTATAGCTAAATGTACAGGCGTTTGTGGTTGATCCAAGACACAATTGCATTACAAATTNNAGATGATAGTATTTCGTTTTTTACGGTGATTCCTTTTTTGTCATCATAAATGCAATAACACAAACCGACTGAATGGATTTTGTTCTTCACCAAAAAATCATAATACTGGTTCGCATAACCATCATGAGCATCTGTTATGACAGATAATATACCAAATTTACATCCAGCCTGGTTTAATTTGCATATGTTTGCAAGAACGGTTTCTTTTTTATCTTCATAAACGTTCTTGTGAAAGTTTATTTCACTAGGACCATCTATAGAAACACCAATGTGAAAACCATTGTCTTTAAAAAAATCTATCCATTGTTGATTTAATAATGATCCATTGGTTTGAACATTGTTAATTATTTCTATGCTAGGAAATTTCTTTTTTAATATGCTTTGAAAGCTTACTGCTTGCGCAAAGTTTTGATAGCCCCATAGCAATGGTTCCCCTCCATGATAAATCACATTGAGATGATTCCAGCCATGTGATATGTTATATNNTGTGATATGTTATATTCGCATGCTTTCTCGACAATGGTTTTATAGGTTTCAATACCCATTATACTCCTACGCTCATTCGTGTGATATCTACAAAACTCACATGTGAAATTACAATTCTCTGTAACTTTGATTATAGGAGTTATGAATTCTACATTATCACATAAGAATGGTCTGCATTGCTTGTTCATAGTTTAATAAAATGGGATACGAAATTAACCATGAGAATCCCGCCAGCTATCAGTTGGCCAACTATCAGTTGGCCAACCATCACTTTGATGTGGCCAATCGTCACTCCAATCACGCCACCCTAATATTTGTTTCCGAGAAAGCTCTCGTCTAATGCATTCTAGTCTCATTTCGCCATTTGATCTAATCATTTTTCTTTTTGCCCAGTTTTATCCCGTTAGGCACTTCGGTTTTAGTTAAACTATCGAATCGCAAAAATATATAAAGAGATATGAAAACCAGAATTTTAAATATGAATTATATTACCAAATAATTGGTAATAATATTAGCAAATAACAACAACAATTAGTTTGTTTTCTTGGCTTCAAGATACTCTGAACAAGCCTTAAAGAAATCATAATCCAAGGCCTTGCTGATCTCAAAAAGCAATGGCATGGTTACCCACTTTTGACGGTAGGTTTTATAGATGTTTTCAGGGGTACAATGCACTTGTTTGGCGAGCCAAGTTGCGGTGCGACCTTGTCGGGCGAGTTCCGCTTTAATCAACTTGCCTAAATGAAATTCCTCGTTGGGTTTGGGTTTTGCTTTGGTCATAGGGCTTTTCTGTTGAAGGTTTTTTGGTCTTGCCCTCATGCAATAAAGAAAGGCGCTCACCATTCGCTTGTTGCTTATTTCTATTGAGGGCGTCTGGAAAAGCCTGCGGGTAAATAAGCACGAAATAGTTCACGCCTGAAACGCGAACTTTCCGCTTGCTTATTCTCACCCTTAAATAGTTTTCCAGACTTTTCAATAGGAGGACAAGAGCGTAAAGCCAAAGAATTATGTTATATCAAATAGTTGTTTATTTCTAATTTATTGGTTTATATTATATTAGTTGCTATTTATTGTATTAGTCATCCTTTTTCTCAGCAAGAAACGAATGTGGTGTTTTTGCCATTATGTCCCGCAAAAATACGGTTTTTTCGTTATAAAGCACTGTAACGATGAAAAACTATTCATCTTTTATAGTTTGAATTAAACTTGCGCAGCAGCATCATTGCCCTATATTCTCTGCCACGGCCTTTTTCCGGCTGGTTTCAGTTGTCGCATTTTGGCTCATAAAGGATTCGCTCTGGCTTCATATCTCTGTCTCAATTATAGAAAAGGCTTGTCGCTCGTAGAGAAAAGGCTTATCGCATGCTGAGAGAAGGCATATCGCTCGCAGTTTCCAAAATTTTCCTGTCATAAGTGAAGCAATGGGTAACTGAGTAAGTTCCGGACACCAAGCCGGCTCTAATTCGTTTACCGTCCAGCTAGCAGTCAGGAGGTAAACAACGGGTCGTTTACCGCCTCGGAAGTTTGGTACAAGCTAACCAGGTGTTTGGTGCCACCAAACTGAAAGAGTAGTTTTTTGTTTTTTTATGCCGTTTTAGCCATCTGTTCCCCGCCTACCGTTCGCCTACGGATCGCCTATACTTCGCCTATACTTCGAATTTAAAGTTTTTTTGCTGTGTGTTATCCTGAAATTTTTCCTCGGTTTATGGCAGCGTTTCGGATTTTGTTGTTATTTTGCAGGCAGTTGGTCGCGGAAACGGATAGAAAAACAGCGGACTATCAAGACGTGAGGGACGGGCCACAAGACACGACACCCTCCGCGATATCGAATTAAAGCCTCCTATTCGGAGGCTTTCCTTTTTCTTAGCGACTGGAAAGCAAGGCTTTTATTTTTTAAAACAGCCTCGCGTCCGTAAACTTTACAATGAAATAACCAAACGGCGGCTGATGATTCCGCTTTGGGTGGTGATTTGGAGCAGATAGACTCCGCTGCCGCAGCTTGACACATCGAGCGTGAGGCTGTCAGCATCCACTTGGAGGGTCTGGACGCGCTGTCCAAGAGCGTTGAAGAGACTCACCTGCCGCATCCCCTGGGCTTTTATCGTGAGACGACCTTCGGTGGGATTGGGATACAGCTCTACTGCTTCCGTCTGGTTTCCTGGAATATCCCATGCATCGTCCACCATCACATAGTCCCAGTCGGGATGTACCATCGAGGCGGCATAGTCTGACTCGCATTCCTCGTTCTCGTCGGAGAGATAGACCGCTGTGAGTTTGTAGTAGAACGACGAATGAGCCTCCCCTACCAGCACGTCGCGGTATTGATAGTATTGCTGTCCCTCGATGGCTGGGACGGT
>LXOW01286052.1_pt1 | contig 19274 bp, 23 predicted proteins | sample 1368591 | NCBI WGS metagenome assembly LXOW01 (sample SAMN04884650, study PRJNA319009) | bovine gut metagenome | isolation source: Cow rumen | host: Bos taurus | place: Italy: Legnaro (PD) | collected 2014-07-09
AGATGTGTATAAGAGACAGGCGTAGGCGTGGGAGCCGACGTAGGCGCGGCGGTGGGGGCGTCGGTATGGCCAGGCGTCGGCGTGGCCTCACTCTCCGGCGCAGGCGCGGCAGGGGTCCCGCAGCCCTGGAGAAGCAGGGCCGCCAGCAGGAGGAGGGCTATGGCTTTTTTCAAAAAAGCTTTCATGGAGGACAGTATACCAAACCGTTCGCGCCCCTGTAAAGGCCGCTTCACCGCACGGAGGCCTTCTCCGGCAGGCGCTGGAGGATGAAGTCCTTCACTGTCTCGTAATCCTCCTGGGGCACGTACAGGGTGACCCCGAAGGCAAGGCGCATGGCGTCGTACTGGGGCAGGAGCCGCACCCGGCGCATATGGCGGAAGGTATGGGGCCCGGCGGCCTTGGCCCGGAAGGTGGTGACGCCCTCCTCGTCCATGGCGTAGTTGAGGACGTCGTCCCCCTGGAGGTACAGCAGGCCCGTGGTCAGCAGAAAGACGCCCAGGAACAGGCCCAGGACCATGAGGGGCATGGCCCAGTCGGACATCTTCCCGGGGTTGGGAGAGCCGATCACCAGCAGCACGGCGGCACTGAGACAGCCCATGGAGAAGAAGACCTTGCCCACCACGGACAGGGGATGCTTGTTGCGGCGGGGGTTCATCCGATAGCACCAGCGATAGACCCCGTCCTCGCTCCGTGTCACCCGGTCCGGAAACTGTTTCAGATCGCAATACATAGCCCGTCGCCTCCCCAGCTGTCAGTACTCGCATCATATCACAGCCCACCCCGAAAATGAACCCCCATTTTCGCGGTGCCGAAGCGGATAAGCGGTTGCTTTTTCCGTCGGGGACAGGTATACTATAAATACGACCTATACTTTTATATCCCCTGCCTATGACAATTACACATACGGAGGAACGCCCCCCATGAACAAGTTGCAATGGAAGCTGGAGTTCTACGATCGTTTCGCGCGCCACGAAGCGGAGCTGACGCGCCTCTATCGGGAGCTGTACCACAACGACATGGCCGCCTTCGACCGGTTCGTCGACATGCTTTACGACGCCTACGAGGCCCGTCCCGAGGGATTGAAGCTCATGGACCGGGCCAGGGAGGTCCACAGCAACTGGTACAAGGGCCACGATCTCGTGGGCATGCTCATGTACGTGAACGCCTTCGCCGGGACGCTGCAAGGCGTCCGGGAGAAACTGCCCTACATCGAGGACTGCGGCGTCAACTACCTTCATTTGATGCCCCTTCTGGAGAGCCCCAAGGGCCGCAGCGACGGGGGCTACGCCGTCAGCGACTTCCGCAAGGTCCAGCGGTCGCTGGGCACCATGGAGGACCTCTATGACCTTGCTATGGACTGCCACCAGCGGGGCATCGCCGTCTGTCTCGATTTCGTCATGAACCACACCAGCGAGGACCACAAATGGGCGAAAAAGGCCCGGGCGGGGGAGAGGGAGTACCAGGATCGCTATTTCTTCTACGAGGGCTGGGACATCCCCAACGCCTACGAGCAGACCGTGCCCCAGGTGTTCCCCACCACGGCCCCCGGCAACTTTACCTGGTGCGAGGAGGCCCACAAGGTGGTCATGACCACCTTCTATCCCTACCAGTGGGATCTCAATTACGCCAATCCCGCCGTATTTCAGGACATGACGGACAACATGCTGAACCTGTGCAATCACGGCGTGGACGTCATTCGTCTGGACGCCGTGCCCTACATCTGGAAAGCTCTCGGCACCAACTGCCGGAACCTGCCCCAGGTCCACACCCTGGTCCGCATGATGCGGATGGTGTGCGAGATCGTCTGTCCCGGCACCCTCCTTCTCGGGGAGGTGGTCATGGAGCCCAGCAAGGTGGTGCCCTACTTCGGCACCGTGGATCGGCCCGAGTGCCACATGCTCTATAACGTGACCACCATGGCCACCATCTGGCACACCGTAGCCACCGGCGACGTGCGGCTATTGAAGCATCAGATGGGCCAGGTCTTCGCTCTGCCCAAGGAGTATACCTTCCTCAACTACCTCCGCTGCCACGACGACATCGGCTGGGGCCTCGATTATCCTTACCTTCGCCAGTTCGGCCAGGAGGAGATCCCCCATAAGCGGTTCCTCAACGAATGGCTCACCGGCTTCTTCCCCGGCAGCACCGCCCGGGGCGAGCTCTACAACGACGATCCCCGGCTCATGGACGCCCGGCTCTGCGGTACCACCGCCAGCCTCTGCGGCGTGGAGTCGGCCCGGAAGAAGGGGGACGAGGCGGCCCTCGAGGAGGCCGTTCGCCTGGACGCCATGCTCCACGCCTTCATGTTCACCCTGAGCGGCGTGCCCGTCCTATACAGCGGCGACGAGGTGGGTCGGGAGAACGACTACGACTACCACAAGGACCCCCTGAAGTGGGAGGACAGCCGGTATCTACACCGGGGCGACATGGACTGGGCGCTGGCCGACCAGCGGAAGGATAAGACCACCGTGGCGGGCAAGCTCTTCTCTGCCATCCACCGGATGGAACAGCAGCGGGCCAAGTACGCCGCCTTCGACGACGAGGCGGACACCTGGCTGCTGGACACCGGCAACGACGCCGTGCTGGGCGTGGGCCGGTACTACCGGGGCCAGAAGCTCCTGGGCGTATTCAACTTTTCCCGGGAGCGGCAGATCGCCTGGCTTCGGGAGACCGAGGAGTATCGGGATATCATGACCGGCCGCAAGCGGGACGCCGGGGCGGTGGCGCTGCCGGCGGGGGGCTTCGTCTGGCTCCTGCACGAGTACAAATAGGAGGCGCACATGGACCGCAAACTGGTTTTTCTGGATATCGACGGCACATTGACCCCCGCGGGCAGCAACGTGCCCCCCAAAAGCGTCTCACGGGCCAAAAGCAGGAGGCGCTGAAGAAGCGCCGGGAGCTGGGGCTCACGGGCTGGGTGAGGAACCTTCCCGACGGTCGGGTGGAGATGGAGGTCCAGGGGGACGCGGCGAACGTGCGCCGGTTCTACCTGCGGCTCAAGGACCGGCCCCCCATCCGCATCACCCACGCCGACATCGCGGTCGTCCCGCCTGTGGACGGAGAGAGAAATTTTTCCGTTTCCCGGTGGGAAATCATTTGACAAAAAGTACAAATATTTGTACAATCATTTCGTGCGAAACGCATAGAAAAAGCAAGGAGGAATCTATTTCTTATGACAGGCGTAGCACTGATCATCGCCTTCGTCGTGGCCATCGTGGCCATGATCCTGCTGATCTCCAAGCTGAAGGTCCATCCCTTCCTGGCGATCATGGGCATCTCTCTGGTGCTGGCCATCCTGGCCGGTATCCCCCTGACCTCGATCCCCGGCGTCATCGGCGCGGGCTTCTCGGGCACCTTCTCCTCCATCGGTATCGTCATCATCCTGGGCGCCTTCATCGGCGCGGTCCTGGAGAAGACCGGCGCGGCGCTGAAGCTGGCCGACATGGTGATCTCCCTGGTGGGCGAGAAGCACCCGGAGCTGGCCATCGAGCTCATGGGCTGGGTGGTCTCCATCCCCGTGTTCTGCGACTCCGGCTTCGTCATCCTGAACCCCATCCGTAAGGCCCTGGTAAAGCGCACCGGCACCTCCAGCGTCACCATGACCGTGTGTTTGTCCTGCGGCCTTTACATCGCCCACGTGTTCATCCCCCCCACGCCGGGCCCCATCGCCGCCGCACAGACCCTGGGCGTCGGCGAGAGCCTGCTGCTGGTCATCGGCATGGGCGTGCTCTGCTCCATCCTGCCCCTCGCTGCGGGCCTCGTGTACGCCAAGATCATCGGCAAGAAGATCAAGAGCGCCGACGAGCTCACCGACAACGGCGAAGTGGTCAAGTCCTATGAGGAGCTGAAGGCCGAGTTCGGCAAGCTCCCCGGCGGCTTCAACGCCATCGCGCCCCTCATCATCCCCATCGTGCTCATGGCCCTCTCCTCCATCGTGTCCATGGCCAAGTGGACCGGCGCCGTGGCCGACCTGTGCACCTTCCTGGGCACCCCCATCATGGCCCTTGCGGTGGGCGCGATCCTGGCCATCGTCCAGCTGTTCACCGCCGGCAAGAAGGCTGACTTCTACAACCTGACCAACGACACCCTGAAGACCGTGGGACCGATCCTGTTCGTCACCGCCGCCGGCGGCGTCCTGGGCAAGGTCATCTCCTCCTCCGACATGGTGAACTTCATCACCGAGCATGCCGGCGTGCTGCAGACCATGGGCATCTTCTTCCCGTTCCTGCTGGCCGCCATCCTCAAGAGCGCTCAGGGTTCCTCCACGGTGGCCATCACCACCACGGCGGGCATCGTGGCGCCCCTGCTGGGGATCCTGGGCTACACCACGCCCGTGGAGATCTCCCTGGTGGTCATGGCCATCGGCGCCGGCGCCATGACCGTGTCCCATGCCAACGACTCCTACTTCTGGGTGGTCACCAACTTCGGCGACATGAAGCCGGAGCAGGGCTACAAGACCCAGACCCTCATGACGCTGGTCATCGGCCTTGCGTCCATGGTGGAGATCTTCGTGCTGAGCCTGATCTTCTGAGCCTGAACACAGCGCGCCCTGCTCCCGCAAGGCGCGCTTCTTTTATATAGGAGGTAAAACATGGATAAGCTTTTACGTTCCCACGGGGATCTGATCGTGAAGGAGGCCATCGCCGCCGTGCAGCCGGACGCCGCCGTGCAGCGGGCCCTCAAGGAGATGACCTTCCCGGGCCGGGTGCTGCTGGTGGCGGCGGGCAAGGCCGCCTGGCAGATGGCCAAGGCCGCTTCCGACGTGATGGGCAGCCGCATCGAAAAGGGCGTGGTGGTCACCAAGTACGACCACGTCATGGGCCCCATCGCCAACTTCGACTGCTTCGAGGCGGGCCACCCCGTCCCCGACGAGAACTCCTTCAAGGGCACCCAGGCTGCTCTCGACCTGGTCAGCGATCTTGCGCCCGAGGACACGGTGCTCTTCCTCCTCTCCGGCGGCGGCAGCGCCCTCTTTGAGAAGCCCCTGGTGGAGAGCGCGGAGCTCCAGGACATCACGGGCCAGCTCCTTGCCTGCGGGGCGGACATCACCGAGATCAACACCATCCGCAAGCGCCTCTCCCAGGTGAAGGGCGGCCGGTTCGCCCAGCTGTGCTGGCCGGCCCGGGTGGAGGCCGTGATCCTGTCCGACATTCTGGGCGACCCCCTGGACATGATCGCCTCCGGCCCCGCCTGCCCCGACTCCTCCACGGCGGAGGACGCCCAGCGGATCGCTAAAAAGTACGACCTGAAGATGAGCGACGCCGCCAGGAACCTGCTTTCCGTGGAGACGCCCAAGTCCCTGACCAACGTGCGCTCCCAGATCAACGGCAGCGTTCGGGAGCTGTGCGCGGCGGCGGAGCGCACCTGCGAGGCCCTGGGCTACACGCCGATCCTGCTCACCGACCAGCTCTGCTGCCAGGCCAGGGAGGCGGGGAGCTTCATGGCCTCCATCCTCAAGACCCACGAGAACGACGGCCTTTCCCTGGCCTTCATCGCCGGCGGCGAGACCGTGGTGAAGCTCACCGGCAAGGGCCTGGGCGGCCGGAACCAGGAGCTGGCCCTGTCCGCGGCGGCGGGCATCGCCGGCATGAAGGGGGCGGCGGTCTTCTCCGTGGGCAGCGACGGCACCGACGGCCCCACCGACGCGGCCGGCGGCTACTGCGACGGCGACACCTGCGCCGAGCTTTTGACCCAGGGCGTCGTCATCGACGACGTGCTGCAGAACAACGACGCCTACCACGCCCTCGAAAAGGTGGGCGGCCTCATCATGACCGGCCCCACGGGCACCAACGTGAACGACGTGTCCGTGGCGCTGCTTCGCAGGTAATCCAGCTCGGTGAAGCCTTTGAACACGCAAACGAAAAGCCCCGTTACGGGGCTTTTTTTATTATACCAGCTGTCCGGGCAGCTTCAGCTTCACCTTGGGCGGGAAGAGGGCCTCGAAGGCTTCGAAGGCCTCGGGCTCTCTATCGGCTGCGAAGTACCCCTCCGGGGGGCCGTAGACGCCGGTGACCCCCGCAAGGCAGCCTGGGATCAGCTCCCGGCACAAAAAGAAGGAATCGTCCATGCCCTCCGGCAGATCGTGATACCGGATGCCGAAGGTCCGGGCGAAGGTGAAGCCGCTCTTCCCGTAGAAATCCACGTTCCCCTCGAAGCACACCGCCCCGCAGCCCAGCGCCGCCGCCTGCTCTAAGGAATAGTCCAGCAGGATCTTGCCGTACCCCTGCCGTTTCAGGTGGTTGGCGATGCAGATGGGGCCCATGGTCATGATGGGCACCTGCCGCCCGTCGTCGGCCTCGATATGGGCCCGCATGAACACGTTCTGCCCGATCAGCTCCCCGTCCTTCTCCATGACGAAGTCCAGCTCCCGGACGAAGGCCGGGTCCTGCCGGAGCCGATGGAGCACGAAATGCTCCAGGCACCCGGGCCGATACACGTTCCAAAAGGACTCCCGCACCAGGTTCTCCACGGCGAAGCGGTCCGCTTCCGTCTCCCGGCGGATGACGATGTTCTCCTTCATAGCTTCTCTCCTTCCAACTGCGCTAACGCGCGATCCAAATACTCGTCCAGCCGGGCCGTCACCGCCCCCTTGTCCTCCGCCCCGTCGTAGACGCTGTACAGGAGGAACATGGGCCCGTAGAACTCCGCCGCCCGCCGGTCCCCTTCCCTGAAACCCAGGCCCCGGAACAGGTCCGCCACGTAGCCCATAGGGCCGGCGGCCAGGTACTGCTGATAGAGACGGGCCATTTCGGGGCTGTGAAACTGCTCCACCGTCAGCATCCGGCGGAAGGGGGCGGCGAAGGGGTCCTCCGTCCAGTACCGGAACATGGCCTTGCTGAAGGCGACGATATCCGCCGGTGAGGCGGCTTCGTAGGCGGCGGCGTCCGCTTCCAACCTGTCCTCCGGCAGATCGTGATCCCGGGCCTCCTGAGCGTCCTGTCGCTCCATGCGGCGAAGGATGCTTTGGAAGATAGCCTCCTTGCTCTCGTAGTGCCGGTACAGGGCCCCCTTGGTGAGGCCCAACGCCCCGGCGATGTGGCTGATAGACGTGGCCCCGTAGCCCCTGGCCGCGAACAGCTCCAGGGACGTCTGCAAGATGCGCTCCTTGGTGTCCCCCATGACGATGCCTCCTGATACTCCTCGACAATACCCCTTCCACCACCTGCGGTGGTCCCCCTCCCCCATTCCGCTTATCAGCGTAACAGGGGAGGCATAAAGTAAACGCTCGTTTACTGAAAGTATAGTAAACGAGCGTTTACTTGTCAAGTCCCTTTTGTTTACAGCTTCACTTCGAAGAGGCCGTGGCGGTTGCAGCAGCCGTAGACCCGCCGGACGCCCTCTATGCGGAACCGGGCCAGGGCCTCCCCCTCGGGGTACAGCTTTTTGAGCTGGACGGACCCGTCCGACACAGCCGCCAGGAAGGAGATATAATGTTCCTTGGTCATAGGGTGATCTACGGTGACCAAATATTCGTCCTCCGATCGCCCCACCCTGATCCCGTGCTCTTCGTCCGGGGCCTCCGGGATGAGGGGCGGCAGGGTGAGCCCGCAGCAGCAGACGACCGCCTCCCCCGCGGCCCACAGGGCGTTGCCGCACAGGGGGCACACGTACCACTTGCCCCGCATCAGGTTGGCCGCCCGGTTCCGGTTCGTCACGGATCGGCCGTTCAAAAGCTCCAGGACGCTGATGCCCAAGGCCGCCGCCAAAGGCTCCAGCAAGGTCACGTCCGGGTAGCCCTTCCCGGTCTCCCACTTGCTGACGGCCTTGCCGCTTACGAATATCCGCCGGGCCAGCTCCTCCTGGGTCAAACCCTTCTTCTCCCGCAGGGCCCGTATCACGTCCCCGGTCACGTATCTGTCCATAGCTTTGTCCTCCTGTGGAACGAGTGTACCCCATGGACGCAGAAGCGGCAACCTACGGAGCGTGGAGACGGGCTATTGCTCCTTCCGCTTCACCGGCACCCAGATGGCGCTGTGGTAGTCGGGGTCGGTCATCTCGCCGTTGATGCAGTCGTACCATTCCACGGTGGCGCTGCCGCAGAGCTCGTAGTCCGGGTTGGCGGGGAGCCACTCCTTGAAGACGCGGGTGTTCACCCGCTGCAGCGCCTCCGGGATGGGACCGATACAGTCGAACACCGCCCACAGGCTCCGGGGGAATTCATAGAGGGCCATGCCCTCGGGCACGGGGCCGCCGGTATACCTGCCCGCGATAAGGTAGCGGAACTTCCCGCCGCCCACGTCGTCGATGCACACGCCGTATTCGCCGATACAGTTGTCCACCAGGGCCTGCTCATAGGGGTTGGCGGGGTCGTTCCCGGCGTAGACGCTGTTGGCGTACTTCTCACAGACCTCGTTCCAGAATTTGGGGATCTGGTCGTAGGCCGTTTCGTAGTCGAACGCCTTCTGAAAGCCGATGACCTTGAAGGGGAACATAGGGGTGATCCTGCAGTCCATTTGGTTGCCTCCTTGGATGGTGATCTGGATGGTCAAGGGCAGGAAGGGCCGCAGGGCCGCCCCCTCCCGCACCTGGGTGGGGGTGACGCCGTGAAAGCGGGCAAAGGCCTTCGTAAAGCTCTCCGGGGTCTCGTAGCCGTACTTCAACGCCACGTCGATGACCCGCTCCGGCCTCCGCTGCAGATCCAAAGCCGCCTCATAGAGCCGGCGGCTGCGGAGGTATTCGCCCACCCCGCAGCCGGTCATCAGCGAAAAGCCCCGCTGCAGGAAGAAGGGCGAAAGATGCACCGCCCGGGCCACGTCCTCGAGGCCGATCTCCTCCTGCAGGTTCGCTTCCATATAGCCGATGGCCGTTCGGATCGCGGTGAGCCACTCCATGGGTCATTTTCCTTTCCTTGACTGGGCACAGTATACCCGATCCCGGGGGACCTGTCCTGTCGATCCTTGCTCAGTTCTGTCCCACGGTGAACGCCGTCCAGTCCATATGGCTGTACTCCATGACCTCCGTGGACCGCTGCATGCCCAGCTTCTCATAGAAGGCCACGGCGTTCTCGTTGGCGATGAGGTACACGGCGATATCCTTCTCGCCCCCGGCCAGCTCCAGGGCCTTCTTCATCAAAGCCCGGCCGATGCCCCGGCGCTCGTAGGCCCTGTCCACGCCCAGGTCCGTCACGTAGAGCCAGTAGGCAAAGTCCGTGAGCCCCAGCAGCGCCCCCACCAGGAGGCCCCCTTCGTTCCGGGCCGCCAGGCTGACGGAGGCGTTTTTCAACAGCCTCGGTATGCGCTCCTCGAACCGCTCCCGGGGGTACTGGCTGCCCAGGTCCGTGCGGGCGAGAAAGTCGATATATTCCGCCGGGGTCAGCCGTTCGCTGTGGATGTCGATCATTTACTCCGTCTCCTTCCCCATCTTCGCAAAATGCAGGGTCACGATGGTGTCCCGATAGCCGATCCTGCGGTAGAACTCGTTGACGCCGCCGGTCATGATCCGGGCCCCCAGGGGCCGCAGCCGCCGTTCGTGCTCCGACAGGGCCGCGGCGGCCAACCCCTTTCCCCGATGGGCGGGGACGGTGCACAGGGGCTCCAGATAGGCCAGAGCGTTCCTCTGTACCCACCACATGCCCGCGAAGCAGGCGTAGTCCCCGTTCTCATCGGCGATGACTACGGTGTGCTCGTAGGTGGCGTGGGGCGAGGGGGCCAGCATGGCGCCCAAAACGCTCTCGTACAGGTCGTGGGGCCCCGTGCCGGGGGTCTCCCAGCCCGCAAAGGGGCCCAGATGGCCGTTGAAGCCCTCCCACATGCACCGGGCGGCCTTCAGCGGGTCCACCCGGGCAGGGTCCACGAAGTGATAGCCTGACGGCAGGGGGTGGCCGAGCCGCCCGGTCTGAAAGTCGAAGGTCTTGTATTCCTCCCGAAATACGACCCCGTAGCCCCGTTCCTCCGCCGCCTCTATAAGGGCCTTTTGGCCGCCGGTCAGGACCAGCTCCCGGGGCGAATCGAAGGCGGGGAAGGCCCGCTCCCCGTAGTCGATCATCTCCCCGGCCAGGGACTCATACCCCGGGCGAAGGACGAAATGGAGCCGGTTGGGATCGTTCTCATAGAACAGGAACCCCACGGGCTTCTCCCCGTCCAGCCAGAACCGGTTCAGCCGAAGATAGGTCTTGTCCTGCCAGGAGGAGGTGAGGGCGTACTCGAAGAAGGGGGCCGCCGGGCCGTTGCGCTCGTCGGGGGTGAACACGTCCGTCATCAGCGCCCAGGCTAATTCCGCGTCGGTCAGGATCTGAAACTGTTTGGTGCGGATGCTCATGTCACGCTTCCCCGTTCACGATGGCGGCGTACTGCTCCTCCGGGATCATGGGGGAGCAGATCTCGGCCAGAAGCTCTTCATCGATCCTCCCGTTCTCGGCGTACTGCCGCCCCGCCGCCTGCACCAGCGCCAGGCAAGGCTCCGTGACCACCGCCGCCTCCGGCACGTTGAACATGGGGCTCTCGGGCACGGTGATAACGGTGCGGCCGTTGGGAAACAGGAGCTTGAACTGGCTGACCGCCGGCTCGAAGTTCTGCCGGCTGTTGGGGAAGCCGCACCCCGAGATCATCACGTATCTGAGGTGGGCGTAGTCCGCCTGGCCCACGTGCTCGTACCGGTCCCCCACCTTCTCCATGGTCATCCTGGAAAGGGGCAAAATGCGGTCGATGATGGCCTTCAACGGCGCGGGCATGCCGTAGCAGTAGAGGGGGTAGCTGAAGATCAGCAGGTCGCTTCGCAAGATCTCCTCCAGGATGCCCCGCATGTCGTCCTCGTGGACGCAATGGCCCCCGTTGTGCATGCAGGCGAAGCACCCCTTGCAGTACTCCACGTGCTGATCTATGGCGTGGATCACCTTCACTTCCTGCGCCCCCGCCTGTTCCATGCCCGCCAAAAAGGCACGGGTGATGCGCATGGTGTCGCTCTTTTCCCTTTTGGGGCTGCCGTTGAATACCAGTATCTTCATATGTCGCTCCTTCTCATCGTATCTCCTTGTCCAAAACCCCTCATCCACCGCAAGCGGTCCCCCTTCCCCCGAGGGGGAAGGCTATCGGAGGCGTCAGTCCTTCCGTTCGTATGGTCTGTTCCAGGACCCGATCTCGATCAAATTCCCCTCCGGGTCGGCGATATAGCAGGTCCGCTGGCCCCAGGGCTCCGTGGTGGGCTCCAATATGGGCGCGGCGCCCCTCTCAACGGCGTCAGAAAAGGCCCGGTCCACCTCCTCGAAGGTGTCCGCGTACAGGGCGATCTCGAAGTGGCCGTTGACGCCGGTCAAATATTCGTACCTCCGGTGGGTCATTTTCTCGAAATCCCCCCGCCCGTAGAGCAGAAACAGGGTGCCGTCCTTTACGAGATACACGTTCTCCGTGTCCTCCGCCTCTTTGATCTCAAAGCCCAGCACGTCCCGGTAGAAGCGGATCATGGCGCCCATGTCCTTCACCAGCAGTCCAAAGCCGTCCAGTCTCATCCTTGCCTCCCTTTCAGATACGCCAGGAATTCCGGCGTCCGGGACCAGTAGCGAAGGCCCCAGTTTTCAAAGCTCCATTGGTCCATGTACTCGTTGCACTCATAGTCCACGTACCAGAGGCGGCCGTTCTGGACCACGAAATTGGTGGGAAAATAGTCGATATTCAGCCGGTTGGCCCGAGCCTTTTCCGCCATCTTGCGGACCTGTTCGAGATAGGGCGCTGCGTCCTTCCCGTCCCGAACCAGCTCGAAGATCGTGGGGCCGTCGATATACGCCTTCACCAGCCGCTCGGCGTCCCGATCGAAGGCCAGCAGCCCGGGGATGGGGATGCCCGCCGCCCCCAATCGCTCATAGTCGAAGAGCTCCGCCCCCAGCTTGTCCCCGAAGGTATAGTAATCGCAGGGCTCGTGGTGGATCTGCTTGAGGACCGCTTGGCCCTCGTCCCCCTCAACAAGATAGGAATACCCGCCCTTGCCGTGGCCCAGGAGCCCCAGGACGGTGAATTGGGCCTCGTTCACCCTGACCCGATCGCCGAAAGAAAAGGGGCCCCTCATGTATCCAGCTCCCGCCGCATATAGACCAGCTCCTGCCAGCCCGTGAGCCGGGAGCGAAAGCCCCGGGGGTTGCGGCCGTACTCCGTGAAGCCCTCGCTTTCATAGAGGGCCAGGGCGTGCTGGTTCTCCGCCACGGCCTGGAGCTCCAGCTGCCCATAGCCCGCTTCCTTAGCCAAAGCGATGCAGGCCCTTGTCAAGGCCCGGCCCATGCCCAGCCCCCAGTAGTCCATATCGATGCTGATGCCGAAGTCGGCCCGGTGCTTCATCTTGTCCGTTTGGCCCAAAGCTTCGATGCCCGCCTGGCCCACGATGCGGCCGTCCACTTCCGCCACCAGCTCCGCTTCCTTGGGGCTGTCGGTCTTCTTCTGCAAATACTCCGCCTCCTGCTCCGGGGTGAAGGTGATCTCGTCCGGGTAGGTGAGCAGAAAATCCGTCTGCTCATGGTTGCGGATGAAGTTGCTGAGCACGCCCTGAGCGTCCGCCGCCGTGCCGTTTCTCAGGACGCAGGGCCGCCCGTCCTTCAACGTGATGGTCTCATAATATTCCATGGCCTCAATGTCCCCGCTTCTTTTCCTTCTTCTTCTGCTGTTTCAGCTCGAAGCGGCGCTGCGCCTCAAGTTCCCGCTGCTCCTTGCTGACGATCCTGCGCTCCGTCTTCATCAGCTCCCGCAGGGCCTGAAGGGCCTGCTGGGACTTGGTGCCCACGCCGGTGGGCTGCATCTCCCTGGCCGCCGCCCGCTGACGCCTTTTGGGGCTGTCCGCCCGCTCCCGCTCCTCGTGGGGCACGGGATCGCTGAAGCGGAGCTCCTGGTAGTGGTCCAGCACGTAGGCAAGGACCTCGCAGTCCTTGGGCTCCGCGCCGAAGGTGACCTTGGAGACGCTGAGCCTGTCCCCCTCCGTGCGCTCGAACACACCCACCCAGAAGGGCTCCTCGAAGTACACGGTCAGCTTGCCGCAGCGCTCGTCCATGGCTCAGCGTCAGATCATCGGGCGTTCTCCAGCCGCCGGAGGGCGTCCTGGTTGTTGCCGGTGATCATGGAGAGCTTCTCACAGGCGCGCATCTTCGGGCAGCCGCCGCAGGTCTCGACGCCCTTTGTGAGGGCGCACCGGCGGATGGGGCACAAAGAATCGCAGAAGGGGGTCTTGACCCCGTCGATCCGGCAGCCCTCGCAGCGGATCATCTCCGGGGTGATCTCGATCCCGTTCATTTCGGACCACTCCTTCGCCACCTTGACCCGCAGCGCCTCGTCGTTATGTATCGTGGCAAGGCGAGCTTCGCAGGCCTCGCAATCCAATCCGCAGTAGGCCACGTAGTCCCCGGGCTCGATCTCTACGGGCATCCAGATGCCGCTTTCGTAGTCTTGGGACCTGGGATCGGCGTTGGAATAATACTCCACCGTGGCCCACGTTCCGGCCCGGAGCCGTTGGCCCTCTCCGGGCATCCACGCCTTCCAAACGGCGGTGTTCAGGGCTTGCAGGGCCTCCGGGATGGGGCCCTTCGCCGTGAACAGGGCCCACTTGCCCGCCGGGAAGGTGTACAGCTCCAGCCCCTCCGGCACCGGGCCGCCGGTATAGAGGCCCGCGATCCAGTAGGTGAAGGTGTCCTGCCCCTCCACGCAGATGGCGTACGTGCCGATCCCGTTGTCCAGGACGGCCCGCTCCACGTCGTTCTCCGGCTCCATGGTCTGCCAAAGCCGGGCGTACTTTTGCATGTACTCCCTGTCCCAGAATTCAGGGCATTTCTGATACCCCTCCTCCCGGCGTATCCGGGTGTGAAAGCCGATGAAGGTCATGGCATCCTTTTTTTCATACCGCACGTCCATTTTCTGTTTCCTCCTCGTTCTTCAATCTTCGTGTGCCGCGAACATAGGCCGGACGCCCCGCAAGGCGGCAGTCCGCCGGGCCTGTATCACGTGTCGCCGTCCTCCGGGCCCGTTCCATAGGTTCGGATAAAATGACGGCTGAAGGATTCGATCTGCGCCAATGCCGCCTCGATCTTCTCCGGCTCCCGATCGCACAGGTGGATAAGGGACGAGATGGGGGCGGTGTAGGCGAAGGCCAGCATGGCGGGATCGTCCCGTATGAGCAGGCCTTTGTCCATCATGGCCCCGAAGAGGCGGGTGAACATCTCCGTGAGCCCCGTGAGAAAGTGCTTGGTGGCCAAATCCCGGGCCCTGTCGTCCCGGAACTGCTCGATGGTCAGGAGCTTGCGTACCTTGACGACCCGCTCATCATGGACCGTGAAGTCCACCAGCCCCATGGTGGTTTGGACCAGCCCCTCCAGGGAATCCGGCACGGGGGGCAGATGCTCCGGAGAGCCGAACCGGGCGTCGTAGTAGGCCGCCATCTCGTCCAGCAGGGCGTTCCATATCTCCTCCTTGCTCTCAAAATGCCGGTACAGGGAGGACTTCACCAGCCCCAAAGACTCCGTCAGCTCCCGGACGTTCGTCCCCACGTAGCCGTTCTGGGAAAACCGATCCAGCGCCAACCCCAATATTCTTTCCTTGGTATCCTTCGCCACAAAAACCTCCCAAAAAAGTGATCGCCCGTTCACATACGATTATAGTGAACGGGCGGTCACATGTCAAGAAGCAATTGGATATATCATCGTTCCTTGCGGCCAAGGGCTTCCAGCTCCCGCTGGATGTCCTCGGCCACCTTGGCCCAGCGCTGCTCGGCGCTCTTGTGCACCTCCTGGATGTTCTCCATCATGCCCTGGGCGGTCTCCTTAAAGTCGCTGAGCAGCTCCTGCCGGATGCGCTTGAGGCGCACCCGCTCCTCCAAGCTCCGGGAGGCGAGAGCCACCAGATGGTCCGTCGCCAGCTGCCGCTTTGGGGGCAGGCCCCCGCTCTTCTTCAGCTCCAGGATGGCCCCGTACCGGTCGTAGGCCCCGTCTACGGCGCTCTGCCAGGACAGGTAGATCTCGTCCATGGCGNNCTCTCGTCGATCAAAAAGCCGTTGCGGCCGTCCGTGATGCCCTCGGCGGCGCAGGAATCGCGGATGAGCACGCAGGAGAGGCCGCAGGCCGCCGCCTCCCGGACCACCAGGCCGTTGGTGTCGAAGGTGGAGGGGAACAAAAACAGGTCCGCCCGGGTGTTCCAGGCCCTTAGCTCGTCCCGATCGTACACGGGGCCCACGAAGATGCACCGGCCCGAAAGGCCCAGGCTTTGGGCCTTCTGCTCCATGAGCTCCTTGTCGGGGCCCTTGCCGATGAACACCATGCGAAAGTCCTGTCCCTGGTCCATAAGGAGCTTCAGGGCGTCCAGGATAAGGGGCAGGCCCTTGTAGGTCATCATCCGGCCCACGAACAGCAGCACCGGCACCCCATCGGGCAGGTCGTATCGGTCGGTGGCCTTCGCCACGGCAGCCTCGTCCGCCCGGCCCCGGGGGAAGTCCACCCCGTTGTTCATGACCCGCCACTCCCCCGAAAAGCCCAGGGACTTCAGATTCTCTCCCGCGCCCCGGCTCACCACCCAGACCTCGTCGCAGGCCTCGATGTTGGACACCATGACCCGGATGGCCTCCTCCGCCGCATAGGGGAGCTTCACCGCCCGGTGGATGTCGATGTCGAACTTGGTGTGGTAGGTGAACACCAGGGGTGCCCCCGTCCGCTCCCGCAGGAGCCGGCCCAGGATGGTGGAGGCCACGGGGCAGTGGCTGTGGAGGATATCCGGCCCAAAGGCGGCCAAGGCCTCCAAAGCCTTGCCGGACAGGGGGTTCCCCGCCCGATAGCCGCTCATCAGGGCCGTGGTGTCCAGGCTCGGATAGGGGATCACCGGATAGGGGTACTGCTCATAGCGGGCGTCGGGATACTCCGGCGTGCCCACGGCCACCCGGACCCCGTGATCCTTCTGCAAGTGGTCCGCATAGTTCAGCACCACGTTCACCACCCCGTCCATGGCCGGGGGAAAGGAATCGTTCAGCAGACAGACGTTCATTTTGACCGCTCCCTCATTTGATGCTTGATTATACCACAGTTTTGCCGCCGTGGAGAAGGAAAAAGCCACCTGTGCGGGTGGCTTTTGGGCGAATTGCTGTTACATGGCGGGATAGATGCCCGCAGAGCATATCGAAAGACCCCTTGCGGCCTCACATCTCCAGGTTCGCCGCGGTCCGGGGGAAGGGGCCCACGTCCCGGATGTTGGTCATGCCGGTGACGTACATGACGATGCGGTCGAGGCCCAAACCGAAGCCCGCGTGCTCCACGCCGCCGTAGCGCCGCAAATCGAGATACCACTGGTACTCGGACATGTCCATGCCCAGCTTGTCGCACTTGGCTTTGAGGACGTCGTACCGCTCCTCACGCTGGCTGCCGCCCACGATCTCGCCTACGCCGGGGACCAGCAGGTCCGCCGCCGCCACGGTCTTCCCGTCGTCGTTCTCCCGCATATAGAAGGCCTTGATGTCCTTGGGGTAGTTGGTGACGAAGATGGGCTTGTTGAACACCTTCTCCGTGAGGTACCGCTCGTGCTCGGACTGCAGGTCCGTGCCCCACTCCACGGGGTATTCGAACTCCACGCCGGACTTCTGCAAAATCTCCACCGCCTCGGTGTAGGAGACCCGGCCGAAGTCGTTGTCCACTACGTTGTGGAGCCTATCGAGGAGCCCCTTGTCGATGAACTTGTTGAAGAACTCCATCTCGTCGGGGCAGCGCTCGAGGACCGCCCGGATGATGTACTTCACCATCCCTTCGGCCACCTCCATGTCCCCTTCGAGATCACAGAAGGCCATCTCGGGCTCGATCATCCAGAACTCCGCCGCGTGCCGGGGCGTGAAGCTGTACTCAGCCCTAAAGGTGGGCCCGAAGGTGTAGATGTCCCGAAAGGCCATGGCGAAGGCCTCCCCGTAGAGCTGGCCGGTGCCGGAAAGGTGCACGGGCTTCTTGAAGAAGTCCTGGCTGTAATCCACCTTCCCGTCGTCGGTCCTGGGCGGGTTCTCCATGTCCAACGTGGTCACCTGGAACATCTCGCCCCGGCCCTCGCAGTCGGCGTTGGTGAGGATGGGCGTGTGCACGTACACGAAGCCCCGCTCCTGGAAGAACTCATGGATGGCCGCGGACACCACGGACCGGACCCTAAACACCGCCTCGAAGGTGTTGGTCCGGGGGCGCAGGGTCTGCTGGGTCCGAAGATACTCCAGGGTGTGCCGCTTCTTCTGCATGGGGTAGTCCGGGGGACATTCGCCCAGGATGGCGATGTTCTCCGCCTTCACCTCAAAGGGCTGCTGGGCGCCGGGGGTCAAGATGAGCTCCCCGTCCACCCGGATGGAGCAGCCGGTGCTAAGGCCGCGGCCCAGCTCCCGCTCGTCGTTCTCAAAGACCACCTGTACGGGCTTGAAGCAGGTGCCGTCGTTGAGCTCGATAAAGCCCATGGCCTTCCCCTGCCGCACGGTGCGGACCCAGCCCCCCACGGTGATCTTCCCCGCGTGGGCTTCGGGCGCTCTCTGTATGTCACGCAATTTCAGCATACGGTTTTCCTCGCGTTTCACAAAATATTCTCATTAGTATACCACGAAATTCCCAAGGTGCAATAGTATTTTCACAGCAAAGGTGGTATACTGAGGAACACAGAAAAAAGGAGGCTCCCCCCATGCGTATCCTCGGCGTCTATGTAAGCTACGAGACCCTTATGCTGGCCCTCATCGCCGTCTTTATCCTGAGCCTGATGGCCCAGGGAAGGGTGAAGCGGGTGTTCCGCCGGTACAACGACGTGCCCGCCGCCAGGAACGTGCCGGCCCACGAGGCCGCCCAGCAGATGCTGTGGGACAGCGGCAGCGCCGTCACCGTCCATCCCGTGGAAGGGACGCTGACGGACCATTACGACCCCAGGAACGGCACCGTGGGCCTCTCCACGGAGGTGTACAACTCCTCCTCGGTGGCGGCCCTGGCCATCGCGGCCCACGAGATCGGCCACGTGCTCCAGTACCAGGAGGACTACGCCCCCATCAAGTGGCGCACGGCCATCCTGCCCACGGCCAATCTGGGGGCCACGCTGGGGCCCTACATGATCCTGATCGGCCTGTTTATGAACCTGTACCCTCTGGCGGTCATCGGCCTCGGGCTCTACGGGGCCATGTTCCTCTTCCAGCTGGTGACTTTGCCCGTGGAGTTCAACGCCAGCCGCCGGGGGCTGGAGCTTCTCGATCGGGGCGGGTACATCGACTGCACCAACCGTGCCGACGCCCAGAAGGTCCTTTCCGCCGCCGCCTGGACCTACGTGCTGGCGGCCCTGGGCTCCCTTCTCTCCTTCCTCCGGTTCTATATGCTGGTGAACGGGAACCGGCGGCGGAACTAAGGGCCTTCCGCGATCAAAAAACAAAAGGACCCGCTGCAGGGGCTTCCCCCCGGCGGGTCTCTTTTTTTGCGTATTGTTTTGAACGGTCCGGCACCGTTCAGTTGTTCTTCGGATCGTCCATGAATCCCCGGAGCTTCCTTTGGGTCGCCTGCATATAGGCCTTCCATTCGGCGGGATCGACGAAGGGGTTGTACGGGACGCCGCTGAGCATCAACTCCCGCTTTTGAAGCAGGTCGTTGTTGCGGGTGTGGTTGCCCAGGAAGATATCCACGGGCTCGTCCTCCACCTTCTTGAGCGAATCCATGAACTCCTGCCGGCGATAGTAGGTGGTGTCCCCGCACTCCAGCAGCATGTCCTTCACGATGGTGTTGAAGCCGAAGCCGCCGAAGTAGCCGAAGCGCTTCACCGCCCCGTTCTCCGCCCCGTCGAAGAAGCAGGCGATGCAGCCCGCCGTGTGCCCCGGCGCCTCCCGAAAGGTGATGGCGGTGTTGCCGAAGGTATGTACGTCCCCCTCATGGATCAGCACGTCCGGCGTGAACAGCTCGGCGGACAGGTCCGGGCAACCCTGGATGAAGGTCAGCTCCGGTTCCTCCCGCAGCATCTGCGCGTCCCTGGCCCCCAGATATATCTTCGTCCCGAACATGTTCTTCAAAAAGGCAGCCGCGCCGAAATGGTCCACGTGGGCGTGGGAGAGGATCAGCCACTTGACGTCGGCCGGGTCGAAGCCCAGCTTCCAGATGGCGTGGATCAGCAGGTGGATGGCGCCGCAGTTGCCCGCGTCGATGAGCAGCAGCCCGTCCCCGGTGTCGACGAGGTGGACGCAGACCCAGCTGTCGCCCACGTAGTACACGTTCCCGTAGATGCGGAAGGGGTCCACGTACCGCCGCTCCTGCTCAAAGAAGTCCTCCCCGTGGCTCCGGCTCCTGGCCGGCGACAAGGCCGGTTCCGCCTCCGCCATCAAGCTGGTCCGGTCCATCTTCATGA
>LXOW01400470.1_pt1 | contig 19249 bp, 20 predicted proteins | sample 1368591 | NCBI WGS metagenome assembly LXOW01 (sample SAMN04884650, study PRJNA319009) | bovine gut metagenome | isolation source: Cow rumen | host: Bos taurus | place: Italy: Legnaro (PD) | collected 2014-07-09
ATTAGCCGGCCCTTCGACGGGCTCAGGGGCCTAGGTTTGTAACGCAAAAATAGTTTTTTTTCGGGTATGATTGGCCCAATCGATGCATTTTGTATATTTGTATCGCCTTAACAACAAGGAAAAACCACCTCAATCCTTTGAAAATGAAAACAGTAAAGGTCTTAGACAAGGAATTTGGGCTTTACATCCCCCAAGAGAAAATCGAAGCCGACATCCAGAAAGTGGCTGACCAGATCAATCATGACATGGACGGCATGAACCCCATGTTTCTCGTAATACTCAACGGTGCCTTCATGTTCGCCTCTGAGCTGTTCAAGCGACTGACGATTCCCTGCGAGATCAGCTTCGTCAAGCTCACCTCCTATGCAGGTACCGAGACCACCAACGTCGTCCGTGAACTCATCGGTCTTGACCATTCGCTGGAAGGCCGCCATGTAGTCATTGTGGAAGACATCGTCGACACGGGCCACACCATGCGCTACACCATCCAGAAACTCCATGACCTGAAAGCCGTCGACGTGCGCATTGCCACGCTGTTTTTCAAGCCCAAGTCGTTCCAATACGATTACCCCATCAACTACGTAGGCATGGAAATCGGCAACGAATTCATCGTGGGCTACGGACTGGATTATAACCAACAAGGCAGAAATTTACCAGACATTTATAAAATCATTGAATAATATGCTAAACATCATCCTTTTTGGCCCTCCCGGGGCAGGCAAGGGAACGCAATCGCAGTTCCTGCGCGAGAAATACAACCTGACTTATATCTCCACGGGTGAAATCCTGCGCGAAGAAATCGCAGCCGAAAGCGAGCTCGGCCTGCAGGTCAAAGAAATCATCAGCCAAGGCAACCTCGTCTCCGACGAAATTGTGGCCAAGATCATCGAGAAGAAGCTCTCCGAGAACATGGACTCGGCCGGTTTCCTTTTCGACGGCTATCCGCGCACTGTACGCCAAGCCGAAATCTTGGACGAGATGATGGAGAAGTTCAACATGTCGCTGACAGGTATTTTGAGCCTCGAAGTGCCAGAGGAGCTGCTCATAGAGCGCATGCTCGAACGTGGCAAGACCAGCGGCCGCGCTGACGATAACCTCGACTCCATCAAGCACCGCTTTGTGGAATATGAGGCCAAGACGCGCCCTGTGCTCAACTTCTACGAAGGTAAAGGCAATTTGCACCCCGTGAACGGCGTGGGCGAAATCCCGCAAATCTTCGAGAACCTCTGCACTGTTATTGATGCACTTTAATGCGCCCAGTGGACCTCGCGCTTCAAAATTGACGGCGGGTTGCCGCCAATGACTTGATTATCGCCAGCAAATGCTGATTTCAGCAGTGTGCCTGCCGCCAAGACAGTGTTGTTCGGCACCTCGGCACCTTTCAGTAATATGCACTTACATCCAATCCAGACATGGCTACCCACGACGATGGGCTTGTCTGGATTGATGCGTTCATTATCCATATCATTTGACACGAGACACGGGACTTCGGGACGCGGGACAGGGCTGGAGTCTCGCGTCTCGCGTCTATTAAACAAGGGATGCTCGTCGGTGTCCATGACAAGGACGTCCCAACTCATCAGGCAGTCGTTGCCGAAAGTGATTTCCTTGGCGCAGACAATGGTGCTTTCTGCCGTCATATTGAAGTCTGCACCCAACTTCAGGTCGCCGCGCACCGAGAGTTTGGAGCCATGTCCGATGCTCGCCTTGCCGCCAAAACTGACCGTACCACTCACCTGCCAGATGCCACGGGAGCGTTTGCGGTCGTAGTGTCCCACATCGCCAAATCCGATTTTCACCATCGCCGTTCCCACTTTTTCGGGAAGCTCCACCTTGCCGTGCAGCTCGCGCAAATACGTTCTATGTGACACGACAACGGGCAACTTCAAGGCTGTCTTGAACGGAAAATAATGGAAATTGAAGCACAGGGTCTTCGGAATGGAGCGAACTATATTAAAGAAATCGAATGCAGTCATGGCGGTAACGGATTTATGGTGCAAAAATAGCAAATCCATATCAACGTTCAATATTTTGCTGACATTTCCATACCTTTGCGGCATGAAAACGCTATTCAGATTACGATACGACAGCCGCTGGGGCGAGGAATTGTTTCTCACAGGAAACATTGCAGAATTAGGCCTTTGGAATCCTAACAAGGCCTTGAAAATGGAATATGTGGGGCCAGGGATTTGGTCGGCCTCTGTAGAGACGCAATGCCTTGCGTCTCCAAAAAACGGGAAAACAAAACGCATGGATGAGACGCAAGGCATTGCGTCTCTACAATACAAATATTTCATCCGCGAAAACGACCAAATCCGTTGGGAAGACGGCCCCAACCGCATCCTTCCCGAGAACAAGGACCGCATCTGGGATTGGTTCAACCTCACAGAACGACAGACGATACAAGGCGTAGCTGTGCCGTTGTTCAGTCTGCACACGGAGGAGGATTTCGGCATCGGCGAATATGCCGACCTGCCGAAATTAGGCGATTGGTGCCTTGCCAATGGACTGAAAATCATTCAAATCCTGCCCATCAACGACACGACGGCACACTATGATTGGCGCGATTCTTACCCTTATAATGCCATTTCGGCATTTGCGTTGAATCCGATTTATTTGAACCTAGAACAACTGAACGCTTTTTCCCTCATAGATTCCCAAGGGAATGACATGAGGGAAAAAGCTTTCAAGCGGACACGAACCTTGCTCAACAAAACCGACTTCGTCGATTATCCCAAGGTGCTGAAAGCCAAATGGAAATACTTCCAAATCGCTTTCGAGCAGCAATGGGAAACACTGAAAGACAGCGAAGATTTCAAGCGTTTCTGCGAAGACAACACCGACTGGCTCCCCGACTATGCCCAATATTGCGCTGAACGCGACGGTAATGGCACAGAAATACATCTCTTCCTGCAATACCACTGCGACAAACAGTTGCGTGAGGCTGTCAAAGCCTTGCACGACAAAGGTTTGCTGCTGAAAGGCGACATCCCCATTGGCGTGAATCCTTCAGGCGTGGACGTGAAATCGCATCCCGATTTGTTCAACCTTGACGTGCAAGTCGGTGCACCGCCCGACGACTTTGCCGCCGAGGGACAAAACTGGGGCTTCCCCTCCTACAATTGGGACGAGATGGCCAAGGACAACTACGCTTGGTGGCAACGCCGCCTGCAAGTGATGGCCCGCTATTTCGATGCCTACCGCATTGACCATATCCTAGGTTTCTTCCGCATTTGGGAAATTCCAAAAACGGCTAAATCGGGTTTGCTGGGGCATTTCAGTCCCGCCCTGCCGTTGAGCGTGGAAGAAATCGAAAGCCAAGGTTTCCTTTTCGCCAAAAGCAAACACGTGAAGAAAGGCGTGGACACCCTTTTCATCCCTGACCCGAACGAAAAAGACAAATACATCCCCCGCATCGAACTGCAAAAAACAAAGGCGTATCAAAGCCTTCCCGATGACCAGAAGCAAGCCATCGACCATATTTATGAGGACTTCTATTTCCACCGCCACAACGCGTTTTGGAAAGAAAAAGCCTTGAAAAAGTTGCCCGCTTTGATCAATGCAACGAAGATGGTGGCTTGTGGTGAGGACCTCGGCATGATTCCCGCCTGCGTCCCCGAAGTGATGCAGCAGTTGGGCATCATGAGCCTTGAAGTGCAACGTATGCCCAAAGTATTTGGCCACCAGTTCGTGCAAACCGAAGACCTGCCCGAAAACTGCGTCTACACCACGGGCACCCACGATATGCCCACACTGCGCGGCTGGCTAGCCGAAGACCGCGTCCGTACTTGGCAGTTCCTCGACAGCCTTGATTTAGACGACCGAAAAGTCACGGCAAAAACCATCAAGAAGGTGACGGACAAGCATCTGGACAGCCCATCAAAGTGGAACATCTACCCGCTGCAAGACCTGCTGGACAGGGACGAAAAAAATTGGTCGCCCAACCCAGTGGACGACCAAATCAATGTTCCCGCCAACGCCAAAAACCAGTGGAAATGGCGGATGCGGATGACGTTGGAAGAACTCTGACTTACGGATTCACTTCGTGGGTAATCTCCGAGCCGCCAGTCGTGCTGCTGTCACCCGTGAAAGCAGTACCCGTAAAGTGCAAGTCGCTGGCACCCGAAAGAGTGACTTTGATGCTACCATCGCAGTGGATGAAAGCATTGCTGGCACCTGACATAGAGCCTTCGCATTGGTCGCAAACCAGAGCATATCTGCCGTCGACCACTTTTTTTATGATATTGCTCGAACCTGCCAAATTCATGTAAAGTTTGGTGACCTGGCCTTCAAAGGTGGCATCGGAAGCGCCACTCATATCGAGGTCAAGGTCTTCTGCGGCCACCTGGCCTTCGATGTCGGAAGCACCACTCAAACTCATATCGATTTCTTCAGCCACAATGTCGCCATAGAAGTTAGAAGCACCAGACAGTTCAACGTCCACATCGACGGCATCAATGTCGCAATAGAAATCCGAAGCACCCGACAACTCGACCTCAACTTTCTCGCCATAAAGGCCGTAACTGGAGTGGAACTTCGAGGCACCCGACAAATCAACACTCGTCAAATCAGCATTGTCAGGGATAATGGCCTTCATTTCCGCGCCATAGATGTTGCCCATGGGCTTGACATAGATTTTCAGCGTGTTGTCAACGACTTCAACCATGACATACGGCATAACCTTTTCACCCACCGTGACGGTGACAACGTCAACGGCATCGCTGACGGTGACATTAAACGCATTACTCACTTCAAGTGCAGTGTAGGCTCCCGAAATGTTGAAATCCTTTGTGACAGGGTCGCCCGCAAACTTTTTGCAGCCACTGAAGACCAGCAAAACAAAGGCTGAAAGAACAAACAAATACTTTTTCATTTTAAAAACTAACCACTGTTATATACCATCGGGGCATCGGTTTTAGGTTGTTGATTAAAAAATTGGCGCAAAAATACGGTTTTCCGTTGAAATCGCAATCTTTGTTTTCGGTCATTTCGGGATTTTGCCTAATTTTGCGGCATGAAGAAGACGAAAGGCAAACGGTTTGAGGACGGAAGGCGTTCACTTTGGCAGCAATTGAAACAGATGGGCTGTCTATGGTCCTATGCCAAAGATGCAAAGCCCGATGATGATATACTCATTGAGAAAGCATTACTCTACCTTGAATTTGAAGATTTGCACAAGCTAAGCGACCTCTACCCGATGCAGCGCATCCAAAGCGTATGGCGCGAGCGGTTGGTCTCGCAAGGCGACTACTACGGTATCATCAACTGGCTATTGGCCGCCATGTTTTTCGACATCAAGAAACCCGAAAGATATTTGAAACGTTATGGAAAACCAAGACTGGAAATTAGGGCTTAGGGAGGAAACGATTCCTGTTTTCGAGGCCGTTTCGCGAATGGATGTGGTCAAAGGGCTGTATCTTTGCGGAGGCACGGCTCAATCCTTGCAAATGATGCACAGAAAGTTTCGCGACTATTACGACATTTATGCCCTACTGAAAGAAGGCTACGATTTGGCCAAAGGCGTGGATTATGCAGGCCGTTTTTCACGCCACACTATCCATTCCAAGTTCATTTACAGCATTTTGCTGAACGATAGCTACTTCCACAAACCTGCTGAATTTGCCTTGTTTGAACCGAAATACGAGGTTTCAACCAATGACATTGCAGAATTTGTACGGTTATATATTGAGGAAAAAGAGATTAAGATTAAAAAATAATGCATCATGAAATTCAAACCCTACAACCATAGCGAAGAGGCTCTCAATGAGCGCATCAAACTGATTGTCAACGAAGAGAGGAAACAAGGCCATGAAAAAGAAGCCCTGCGCACCATCTTCCAAAGCATCGACTTCACTACCCTTGAGGCTTTCGACAACGAGGCCAAGATCAAGGACTTCTGCGAAAAAGCCTTGGCTTTCCCGAAGCAGAAACCGCATCTCTCCGTGCCAGCCATCTGCATCTACAGTCCATTCGTCCGTCAAGCCAAACAACAACTTGAAGGCAGTGGCATCCGCGTGGCTACGGTAGCTTGCTGCTTCCCCTCGGGACAGATGCCCTTCGACTTGAAAGTCAAGGAGGTGGAATATTGCGTTAACGAAGGAGCCGATGAGGTGGATATGGTCATCTCTCGCGGAACCTTCCTCGCAGGACGTTACGATGAGGTGTTCAATGAAATCAAGACCATCAAGGCGACTTGCGGCGACAAGGCACGCCTAAAGGTCATCCTGGAGACAGGCGAACTGAAGACCGTGCAGAACATACGTAAGGCCTCCGAACTGGCCATCCTCGCCGGTGCCGACTTCATCAAGACCTCGACGGGCAAAGTGCCGGTGGCAGCCACACCGCTTGCCGCCATCGTCATGATCGACACCATCAAGGAATACTACGAGGCTACAGGCAAGAAGGTCGGCTTCAAGCCTGCTGGTGGTATGAAGGTGCCGGAAGACGCCCTCACCTATTATTATCTGGTGAAAAACATCCTCGGCAACGAATGGCTCAACCCGAACCTCTTCCGCGTGGGCACGAGCCGACTGGCGGGACAAATTCTTGAATTTTTACAATAATGTCGGCGTTTCGACAAGCTCAACGACCTTAGCTTTTGCAGGTCCCTGAGCCTGTCGAAGGGCCGTCCCTAACAATATAACATTATGGTTACAATCAAAGGAACATACAAAGGCAATCTCCGCAACGAGATGACCCATGTGCAATCGGGCAACACCATCCTCACCGATGCCCCCACCGACAACCACGGCAAAGGCGAAGCCTTCTCGCCCACCGACCTCGCCTGCGCAGCTTTAGCTGGCTGCATGATGACCATTATGGGCATCAGCGCACAAGGCCACAAATTCGACATTGATGGCACCACCTACACGGTGAAAAAGACCATGAACGCCGACCCGCGCCGCATCGGCCAAATCGACATTGTGTTCAACTTCCCCGCAAAGGAATACACCGAGAAGCAGAAAGCCCTGCTGTGGGCCGCTGCCGAGAGCTGCCCCGTGGGCCGCTCGCTGCATCCCGATGTCATCGTCAACATCACCATGAATTTCCAAGGCTGATGGAATACGATGCACTGAAAGGACTCCGCCACAGCGTGCAGCTCGTGGTGGAGCATAAGGACACCGCCGCTGTCTACGGCTCGGGTGCCTTGGAGNNCCCCCGCCATGATTGCCCTTATGGAAAAAACCTGCTTGGAAGCCGTTGCCGACAAAATCGGTGAAGGCAACACCACCGTGGGGATCGCGGTCAACATCAAGCATTTGAAAGCCAGCCCTGTGGGTTCCACTATCCGCTGCGAAGCCGAGCTCGTCGAGGTGGACCGCCGCCGCTTGGTCTTCGAGGTGAAGTGCTTTGAGGATGAAACACTGGTTGGCGAAGGCATCCATGAGAGGTTTGTGGTTGATAGTGCAAAGTTTATGAGTAAATTCTAAAAACCGGCCCTTCGATGCTTCGACCAGGCTCAGCAACCACGGGCTCAGGGACCTAATTCTTTCAAATATGAAATACACTTACCGAACCCAAGGCACATGCAGCCAAGCCATCGAATTTGAAATCGAGGACGGCATCGTCAAGAATGTGCAATTCTACGGCGGTTGCAACGGCAACACGCAAGGTGTCGCCACATTGGTGGAAGGCATGAAAGCAGAAGATGTCATCGCCAAGCTGGAAGGCATCCGCTGCGGCTTCAAAGGCACCTCCTGTCCCGATCAATTGGCCAAGGCCATCAAATTGGCGTTGAAAGGTGACAATTAATGGATTTGGCACAAGTTTTGTGACTTTTTCAATGTTTGATGCAATTTTGAAACCAAACAATCGTTATACAATTCTGAAAACAACCAAAAATACTGAAGTATGAGAAAAAACATCATCATCGTGGCAGCTTTGGCACTTGTCATGCTAACCACCTTCAACAGTTGCAGAAAGCCCCAAGCTGAAGACAACACTCCCGCCAAGGAAGGTCTTTATCTGGGCATTATCGGATTCAACCAGGAACTTTACACCATGCCGCTTGGCTTGCTCAACCAAAACACCAAAAGCTCATTTGTGAACTTTGTCGATGGACTCGCCATGCAGGACGGCACCATTCTCTATCACGCGGTCAACACTGGTCTCAACAGCTTGGCCTCAGCCAGAATTCCAGAAAACCTCATCAACGTATCGGTAGTGACCTTCACTGACGGCTTGGACCAAGGCTCGTATAGGCTTTCCGACCTCTACAACTCCGGCAGTGAATACCTTTCCGCCGTCAATGGAAGAATCAACAACGAACTCATTGGTGGCACTAACATTGCCGCCTACTCCATCGGTGTGAGAGGATATGACGTGGCCGACGTGGAGGGTTTCCGCAATAACCTGAACAAGCTTTCGAGCGACCCCGCCCACAACGTCTTCGAAGTGAGCAACATGAGCGAAGCCTCGGACAAGTTTGCCCAAATCGCCCAGCAACTCTACAACCAAAGCACCTTCTACAACGTCACCCTCAGACTCCCTGCCCAGGAGCCCAACACCAAACTCCGCTTTACCTTTGACAATGTCAACGATGCCACCGCCTCACAATGCTACATTGAAGGCACCTACATCAGCAATAACAACAAAGGACAGCTGACCGACATCCAATACGTCGGATTGGAAAGCACGACGGGCGTAACCGTTACCGCTTCCTCTGAAGGCATCTTTGACGTGTTCGCTTTCCAAAACCTCACCGACATGGAAGGCCATCAGATCAGCACCGACTATGTGAAACAATGGAAGTGGCTTGAAACGACAAGCCAATGGCAATTCAACAGCGAGTTCACGCCTTCAAACAACACCGAAATCGTCAACGAATACAAGAGCGCCATGATCATGCTTGTGCTCGACTGTTCCAGCTCGCTTGGCAACGACTTCGTCAACATGAAGACCGCCGCCAATGGTTTCATCGAAACTCTGAGTGGCAACTACAGCGGAAAGAAATAAGTTTTTGACAACACCTATAGCAATGACCATGACGGCTGTCGTGGTCATTGTTTTTTAAAACCATCAAATAGCATCATCACATTATGGAGAAAAAAGAGCTTCGTGCCCACATCAAGACCCTCAAGAAGCAGCACACCAAAGAACAACTGCTGGAACAATCGGAACAGATTCTCGCCAAACTGGAGCAGCATCCCGACTTCGCCAAAGCCGAGATAGTCATGCTTTACAGTGCCTTGCCCGATGAGGTGCAGACGCAGGCTTTCCTCGAAAAGTGGCACCTGAAGAAAAAAATCATCCTGCCCACCGTGGTTGGCGACGACATCATCCCCGTGGAATACGGCAAAGACACGGCTTTTGCCGTCGGTGATTTCAACATCCTGGAGCCGCAGAACGAGCCTTACACAGGTGGTTTTGACCTTATCATCGTCCCAGGCGTGGCTTTCGACTGCAAGGGCAACCGTCTCGGGCGTGGACGTGGCTACTACGACCGCTTCCTTTGCCAGCATCTCGACGTGAAACGCATCGGCATCTGCTTCGACTTCCAATGCGTCGATGAAGTGCCTGCCGAACCGTTCGACATCCGCATGGATGAAGTCCTCACGCTATAAATTTGCAATTTTTTTTAATCAAATGGTGGCGTATCGTTATTTTGTCTATCTTTGAAGCCTTTTAGACATATAACACTTTTTACTATGAAAAAACACATTCTCATGCTACTTGCCCTGCTCTTGGGCATCAACTTCTTGAACGCCAATCCTATCGACATGGAAAGGGCGAAAGCCGTGGGCCAGAAATTTGCCTGCGCAAAATTCAATAAAGAACTAAGAAGCAACGACTTAAGCCTGGTCTATACCGGTGCCTCACAACGAGGCGAGTCCTGCTTCTATGTCTTCAACACAGGCGAACAAGGCTTCGTCATCGTCTCTGCCGACGACCGTTTCCGCCCCATCGTGGGTTATTCCGACGAAAGACCGTTTGAAACCGAGAACATGTCGCCCGAGCTTGCCTTCTACCTTGACAAAATCATTGAAGCACGCACGAGCCGCAACGCCGTCTTCTTTGACAACACCGAGGAAGAATGGCAAAGCGTGATGGCCACAGGCAAGTTGCTCTCACGCAACGGCGGACGTGGCGTCGACTACCTCGTTTCTACCATTTGGAACCAAGACTCGCCTTACAACCTCTATGCCCCCGAAGCCAGCAACGGTCCCGGCGGGAGATGCTATGCAGGTTGCGTGGCCACTGCCATGAGCCAAATCATGAAATATTGGGACTATCCCGAGCACGGCACAGGTTCGCACACCTATAGCTCAGGTGGCTGGTGGGGTCAACCTTACTATCCCGACCTTACTGCCAACTTTGGTGAGACCTACTACGACTGGGACAACATGCCTATCCGCATCTCCGGCGGTTCTCCCCAAGAACAGATTGAGGCTGTCGCCACCCTGATGTACCATTGCGGCGTGTCGGTCAACATGGGCTTTGCCGCTGACGGCAGCGGCGCCAACTCCGAAGATGTGCCTGATGCCATCCAACAATACTTCTCCTATTCGAGCCACGCCTCTTTGAAATACAGAGAATCCTACTCGCTCACCAATTGGCAGAACCTGCTGAAGGAATCGTTCGACATCGGCTGGCCCGTCTATTATTCCGGCTATAGCGAGGAAGGCGGACACGCCTTTGTGTGCGACGGCTACGACGACAACGACCTGTTCCACTACAACTGGGGCTGGGGCGGCAGTAACGACGGCTATTTCGTCATCGATGAAATCGACTATGCCGGCTGGGCTGCTGCCATCTTCAACTTCGTCCCCGCCAACGTGTACGACTACATGCCCCTGCAACCTGAAAACCTCACCGTGGAACCCAGCGGCGACACCGACTATGCCGCCACCTTGCACTGGACCAACCCCACCCAAAACGTCCACTTCAACAACCTGTCGTCCCTCGACTGCATCGTAATTACCCGCGACGGCGAAATCATCCACACCATAGACAACCCGACGCCAGGTGCCAACATGACCTATACAGACCACTACATGCCCGCCGTGGTGGATTACGCCGTGTACGCCGTCTCACATAGTGCCAAAGGCCTGGAAGCCACAGAGACAGAGGTGTTGCTCGGTCCCTCCTGCGATTGGACCGTCGAGATGACCTCTGCTGCCGGAGGATGGCAAGAAGGCGCTTTGTCGTTCGTCAACACACGTGGTGACGAGGTCGCCCACGTCACAATCAACACGACCAGCGGCAGCCAAACAGTGCGCCTGCCTTACGGTCATATCGACATCCAATGGCTCAAGCCCACGACAAACGTCAGTCAGATGAGTTTCGTCGTCAAAAACCCGTCGAACAATGAAGAGGTCAGCTTCAGCGGCAGTGCCAACGACATTGAACCCGGCAAGTTCTTCGTTGCCAACAACAACTGCGACAAGACCGGAGCCGACCTTGTCGGTCCCCAGAGCCTGACCGCCTCGCAATCGGGCAGCAACATCACCCTTTCCTGGGAACCCGTCGATGGCGACGTCATCCACTATCAGGTTTACCGCGACAACCTTCTTTTCGCCATCACCAACAGCACCAGCTTCTCCTATACGGACAGCGAAGCCGTCTTCCACAACTTTTACGTGGTCGCCTTCACCGAGAATGGCGAGACCTGGCCCTCTAACATCTGCAACATACAGCCCGAATCAGAATACATGAAGCCCACCAACCTGCGTTACGAGATGCTTACCCCGACAAAAGCCAAAATCTCTTGGGACGCACCTCAAGGCGAGGGACTGAGAGGCTACATGGTTTACCGTCGTCCGAAAGGCGGGGAGTTCAAGCGCATCAAAATGCTGTCGGGCACCTCTTTCACCGAAAACCTAGGCTCGCAACCTGACTCCCACTACGAGTACGTTGTCTGCGCTTGCTATACCACCCACAACTACACATCCGCCTACGCCTCCTCACAAGAGCATCCTGAGTTGAATTTCATCGAAATCAACAAGACCATCATCCCGCAACATCTGAGTTTCTATATCCAAAATGGCTTTGTGGTACTGGAATGGCAAGAAGCTACTATGGCGGAGGCATACAACGTCTACCGCGACGGACAGCGCATCGGCCACGGCATCACTGGAACCAGCTTTGTGGACTATGACGCCAACTCGAGCTATACCTACCATTACACGGTGACCGGCTACACCGATTTCATCGAGTCGAGCCGCTCCAACGAGGTCTATATCGACTGGACGACGGGTATCGGCGAAAACGGCAACAGCCAAGAAGCGATCCTCTACCCCAACCCGACCCAAAGCAAGGTCATCGTTGAGGCTGAAGGTCTGCGTCAGGTGCGCGTCTTTAACGTGATGGGACAAGAGGTGCTGAACCAAGCCGTTGACGGGAACCGCTTCACGCTTGACCTCTCGTCGCAAGCCCAAGGCTGCTATTTCATCGAAACGACGACCGAACAAGGCAGCACGATAACGAAAATCATGAAATTATAATCGCATCTGACATGAAAACATTTGTGAAACTCGCAGCCGTTGCGCTGCTGCTCGGCATGGGTACGACCCTCGTCGCCCAAGAAGCCGAAGAAAAAGAACCTGTCTACAAAATCACCGAGACCGTCAACGTGAAGCACACGCCTGTCGACAACCAAGGCAGCTCTGGCACTTGCTGGTGCTTTGCCGGTATCGGCTTCGTCGAGGCGGAAATCCTTCGCATCTACGGCAAGGAATTCAACCTCTCGGAGATGTTCGTCGTCCGCAACGCCTGGACCGAGAAAGTGGCGAAATTCATCAACATGCATGGTAACAACACCCTCAGTCAAGGCGGAGAGGTGTGTGACGTGCTCTATATGATCGACAAATACGGCATGATGCCTGAGGCCGACTACAGCGGCAAAGTCATCGGCGAAGACCGCCACATGCATGCCGAGATGAACGAAGTCATCAGCTCGGTGGCCCGCGCCATCATCAAGAATGGCAACAAGAAAATCTCCCCTGCCGGCCCCAAGGCGGTGCAAGGCGTTCTGGATGCCTACCTCGGCGAAGCGCCCGAAGAGTTTACGGTGGACGGCAAGAAATACACAGCCAAGTCGTTTGCCGAAGCCTATCGCATCGACCCTGCCAACTACATTGAAATCTGCTCTTTCACCAGCGAGGAATACAACAAGCCTTGCATGGTCGAAATCCCCGACAACTGGACTTGGACCCCTGCCTACAACATGCCGCTCGACAAGCTGATGGAAGCCGTCGACTATGCCCTTGAGCATGGTTATACCCTCGGCTGGGCGCAAGATGTGACCAACCCTGGCTTCTCGCGCAAGGAAGGCGTCGGCATTGTGCCCGAAGACCCGAAGAATGAAAACCTTTGGAAGGAGATTGTTCCCGAAAAGCAAGTCACTGATGAAATCCACCAGCAAGCCTACGACAACTGGGAAGCTGGCGACGACCACAGCATGCTTGTCGTGGGTATCGCCAAAGACCAGAACGGCACCAAATACTACAAGATCAAGAACTCATGGGGCGACGCTGGCCCGTATAAAGGCTACTGGTACTGCTCCGAGCAATACCTGCGCCAATACACCATCTTCTTCACGCTCCACAAGGATGCCCTCTCGAAGGCGATGAGGAAAGATCTTGGGTTATAAATCAATTTTGAATCTTTAAATTTTAAATCTTTAAATCATAACAAATATGAAATTCAAACACTTATTGACTGCAACCGCTTTGATGCTCAGCATCAGCGTCGTTGCACAGCCTCAGGCTAAAGAAGAAGCCAAAGACGAAGAAGGCTTCAAGTTTACCACCATCAAGGAACTGCCCGTCACCTCAGTGAAGGACCAAAACCAAGCCGGCACCTGCTGGTGCTACAGCTCGCTGGCCTTCTTCGAGTCAGAGCTGCTCCGTATGGGCAAACCCGAGTATGATTTCTCGGAGATGTTCATCGTTTACAAGACCTACCTCGACCGCGCTGAAGCCGCCATCCGTACCCACGGCGACGTCTCCTTCTCGCAAGGCGGTTCATTCGGCGACGTGCTGTACGCCATCAAGAACTACGGTCTCGTCCCTGACGAGCTGATGCCTGCCGGTGCCATGCACGGCGACTCACTGTCGAACTTCACCGAGCTTTCCGCTGTCACCGACCCCTTCGTGGAAGGTGTCATCAAGAGCCGCAAGATCCAGATGGACAAAGACGGCAACCCGTTGTGGAAGAAAGCCTTGGCTGGCATTTATGATGCCTACCTCGGTGTGCCTCCGACTGAGTTCACCTACAACGGCAAGAAGTACACGCCCAAGAGCTTTGCCGAATCGACGGGCCTCAACATGAACGACTACGTCAACCTGACTTCGTTCACGCACCATCCTTTCTATGAGCCTTTCGTCATCGAAGTGCAGGACAACTGGCGCTGGGGTCAGGCCTGGAACCTCCCCATCGACGAGCTGATGCAGGTGATGGACAACGCCATCGAAAACGGTTACCCGATTGCTTGGGGTTCCGATGTCAGTGAAGCTGGCTGGCTGCGTGGCAAGATGGCTGGTATCGCCGTCCTTCCCGACCTCGAAGCCAAAGGCCGCGACCTGCAAGGCAGCGATATGGCCCACTGGCTGGGCATGAGTGCCGCCGACCGCAAGAAAGAGGCCATGAGCCAACCCACCCCGCAGAAGTGGGTCACGCAGAAAGAGCGTCAGATTGCCTATGACAACTACGAGACTGGCGACGACCACGGCATGCTTATCTACGGCACCGCCAAGGACCAAATCGGCAACGAGTACTTCATCGTGAAGAACAGCTGGGGCGATGCTGGCCAGTACAATGGCATATGGTACGTCAGCAAGGCTTTCGTCCGCTACAAGACCTTGAACATCGTGGTCCACAAGGACGCCCTGCCGAAGGACATCGCCAAGAAGCTGGGCATCAAATAAAGCGCTTTCAACAAGCCACTACAATTAAGGGAAGGTCGAAAGGCTTTCCCTTAATTGCAAGTTAAAAAACAATACCAACCAACGACTTATGAAAAAACATCTTTTAGTTATCGGAATGCTGGTTTTAGCGGTTTCCTGCGCTTCGCAAAATCCACAAAACAACAACGAAATGAATTCAGAACGCCTCACTTACTTCAGCTTTGACCATCACAACACGATGGCGCGTTTCAATGGAGAGAAATACCAAGTTTCCGCCATGACAGACGGCCGAATCCATATTATCATCGACGAGGGCTTCCCCAAGGAAAAGGACTTCTTCATCGATGACACCACCATTCTCGATGATCTGACGGCCATCGTCAAGGAGTTCAAGATGGACAAATACAAAGCTGACTACAAGCCCTCGATGCGCGTTTTTGACGGCGATTCGTGGTCGCTCTACTACAAATACGATTCCGGGCAAAGACATAGTTCGGGCGGCTACATGGAATGGCCTGATAACTATAGAGAAGCCCGCCAAGCCATCAATGAATACTTCAAGAAATGGCGCGAATATGCCATTGAGACCAAGAGAATTGACTTCTTCCGCTACACTAGCAAGAACAACCAAGGTTGCGACATCGAATACCGTCTCGAACGCGGCGAGGAGGAGGCCACATTGTATATTCGCAATGCGGAATACCATACCGACCAACAGCTTTCAGTCAGCAACGACTATCTGGAGGAGATTCAAGAGCTTGTCAATATTTATGGCTTAAAGGACGATATCAGCCGCACCACCGACGAAGACGATGTGACGAACTATAGTTATCTCGTCAACTACAGCAATGGCGACACGATTGACATTAAAGGTTATTATACCACGTTCATCAGCGGTACGGGGGCTGCTTTCGAAAACTTCTTCGAGCGTTGGCTGCCCAAAAAAGAATAATTGGCTCAGCGTTTCATGGGTTCAAAGCCCTTGCCGTAAGCCCCCATCACGGTGTTCATCGTCATGAAGGCCTTGGGGTCTTCGTCTTTCACGATGCGCAGAATCTGTTGCGACTCGCGCTTGTGGGCCACTACCATCAGGATGGGACCTTCTTTCTTGGTGTACCACCCCGTCCCGTTAATCACGGTCACGCCACGCTGCATCTCGTTGGCGATGCGGTCGGCCACCTTCTCAGGCTCGGAGGTGAAGATGAAAGCTTGGACGGTCTGTTTGTTACCCGTCAGCACAAGGTCGATGCAATAGCTGCACACGCCCATCACCACGAAGCTGTAGATGAAGTCCTCGACAGTGTTGCCCACGATGAAGCCGCAGGCAATGATGATGATGTCGCAAAGCAGGATGACGCGCCCTTGCGAGATGTTGCGGTATTTGCAGACAATCATGGCGATGATGTCGGTGCCACCCGTGCTGCCTCCTTGGGTGAAGGCCACGCCGATGCTCAATCCCGCCAAGCCACCGCCAAGGATGGCCGCCAAGAAATGGTCGGAGACGAAAGGCTGCATCGTGCCCGCCATCATCGGGTCGGTGATGAAATGCTGCAACAGTGACATGAACAATGAGGCTACAATGATGGAATAGCCCGTCTTAATGCCGAAGCCCACGCCGATGACTTTCAAAGCAATGAGCAGCAGGATAGCATTAATCACAAACACGGAGACACCCGTGGAGAGGCCTGTGCCCCAATAAATCAGTGCCGCGATACCGCTCACGCCGCCGCCCATAAGGTGGTTCGGGATGAGGAAGGCCGTCCAGCCCAAGCACATGGTGAAGAGCGCAAAGGTGATGATGATGTAGCGCTTTATTTCGGCTAATACGTTTTTTTTGTCTGCTTTCATCTTTATGCGTTTATAGTTGTTGTTAGGTGGTTTGAAATTGGTGGCAAAATTACAAAAAAGGGATAAAATCCAGCCCAAATACCTTAAAGTCTAAAGTGAGAAGCTATCTAAGGCGGCTTGCGCTTCTTCCTTCCTCTCTTCACGTCGGCTTGCTTTCTTTTCCTTACGTTGATGGGCACGCTGGTGGGGAAGGCGATGCGGTAGGCGGCATCGAGGGCTTCCAGGTTTACCTGACGCACGCCGATGCCGAGCTTGTGGGCGACCAAGACGCGCAGGAACTCGCGGCTCTTGCGCGGTTCGAGTGAGGGCAACGGCAACTCGTCCATTCCGTAGACGGGTTCGTCGAAACTGAGTGAAGCCAGGTTGCACACCTCCCAGATGAAGTCGTCGGTGGCCTCGGTCGGCATCCATGAGCGTAGCACTCTGCGGATGCAGAATCGCTTGTATTGCATCCCGAAGAGCTGCCTCGTGCGCTCCAGCTGCCGCCAGAGCGCCACGAAGCATTCCTTGTTGTTTTGAATATCGATTTGCATATCCGAAACGATTTTGACCAAATGACTAAATGACTAAATGACTAAATGACCACGTTACAATTTCCTCAGCTTACCATCTGCGATTTGTTCAACCAACCCTTGTTTTCTCCAGTTCTTCAACATCTGCTGTACGCTGTTGCGAGTCACATCGGCACCCTTGACAGCCACTGAGTGTTGCATGGCCTGCTCGAAGGTAAACTGCACGTCCAAGCGTTCAAAGATGGAGTCGTTCTTGCCGTGTTTCATCCGTTCTCCCCTGAAGCCGCCCGCATAGTCGCGGCTGCCGAAAGCGTTCTCGATGCGCTCGCGGAAGAAGTAGAGGGCGTTGTCCATCAGCGCGTCGGCAATCACGTCGTAGGTCTCCAGCATCTGAGGGGTCTGCGTCTTCAGCAGGAGTTCCTTCCACAGGTCGGGGTGCTGCTTCAAGCGGTTCTCGGCGCCGTTGACCCCGTGCTTCTGTATCAGTGTCTCACACACCTTGCAGAGCATCAGGCAGCAGGTCATGCGTTGGGCGGTGACGCAGACGCGCATCCTCTGTCGTGCCATTGTGCGGTCGTCGTTCTTCATCGTCTCCAGGCGGATGCGCTCCACCCACTCGCGACCTTTGGCCTCCAGCTTGGGCAGCACTATCTCGCCCTGCATCAGCGGCAGCAGGTGGGCCACCTGACGGATGCGCTCCTCCTGACGGTCGGTCATCACGTAGGGGGTGTCCTCCAAAGGGGCAAAGGTGTTGTCGGGCGTGCGGGCCAGGGCAATGCGGCTCTGGAAGCCGTCCGTGTAGTTGCTCACCACGCGGTAAAGGGCATCGGGTGTGCCGCACATCGTCACGTTCCACAGCAGGTTCTTGATGTGCACGTTGACCGCATCCGCGCTTTTTGCCTCGCGCTCGAAGCTGGTGCCGTCGTAACTCTCGCGCAGCATGAGGGAGAAGTCGCTGAGGGCGGATTTCCACTTCTGGGCCACCGTATCGGCCTCAGGGGTGAAGGAAAAGGCGTGCTTGCCCTCGGTGTTGGCGAGTCTTTCAGCCAAGTTAGCCACTGTATTATTCAAGGTGAGGCATCTGATGGGCAGCTTGGGCTCCTCGGGCTGTTCCTTCTTGTTCTTGGCGGCGCGTTTCTTCGCCCTCCATTCGTCCTCCTGCGTCAGGTACATCTCGTCCAAAGCCTTCACCTCGCTCATCCAGGCATCGACCACAGGGTCGATCTGACCTTTTCCGCTGGCGTAATCTCCGGCGATGTAGGCGATAAGGTTGAGGCCGCGCTTCTGGCTGTGGACATCCAGCTGGACACCCGTCGCCAATGCCCCAATACAAGGACAGATGGCGGTAACCACAGGCATAGCCAACTGCGGCCCCACCGCCTCGACGGACTCCCTTACGCCCTGCGGGAGTTTTTTAATTGAGAATTGGGAATTGACAATTGACAGATCCTCTTCTCCGTCCTCGGCCACCTCACACCTCACACCTCCAACCTCATCCCTCAAACCTCCAACCTCAACCATCCTCTGGCTCTGCGTAAACAACTCTTCCTGATACTTATACAGCCTCTGCGAAGGATTGGTATAGTTGGCGTAGAAATCCTCCACCAGCCGCTGGATATTCTCATCATTCCAATGCTCGGGCATCAGCTCGGAAAGGATACCGTTGGTCTCGGCCTTAGTGAGCAGCTGGGTCACGCCACCGAGGAAGATCTTCACGGTAGTATGCCTGCCGCCCTCGTTCACGAAGTCGCTCTCCTTCAAGTGTTTCTCCTTCATCACGCCCTGGGCGATGAAGCGCGTCCGCTCCGTAGGATTTTCCAGTTGAGAGTTGAGAGTTGAGCGTTTAGCGTCAGTGGAAAGTTTAGAGTGGTCTGTTGTTCCGCATTGACTATGTCGAACGCATTGCATTTCCTCATTCACAAACAGCCCATCGTCCAAGTAAATCAGGTCCTCCTCGCTCCCCGTGGTGGTGAAGAACACACGGGTGATGTCTTTCGCCCCTTCGTCGAACTGCACGCCGAGCAGCTCGCTGGCCCAGCGCAG
>LXOW01024313.1_pt1 | contig 19240 bp, 19 predicted proteins | sample 1368591 | NCBI WGS metagenome assembly LXOW01 (sample SAMN04884650, study PRJNA319009) | bovine gut metagenome | isolation source: Cow rumen | host: Bos taurus | place: Italy: Legnaro (PD) | collected 2014-07-09
AGAAAATTCCCCCTAAAGTAGATTTGGTTATTTACCTTGTCTACTTTAGGGGGATCATATCAAATTTGCTAGATTGACTATACGCCTTGTTTTGAATCGCTTACTTATAACTTACATGCTTTATTTTTTTTGACTAGTCAAGTATAGTATTTAGGAAGGAAGATGAAAGGATTATGGGTACAATAACAATGGCATCAAAAAGACAGAAAGAAAAAGCAAACTCGGCAAGTGCAAAAATTGCAAAAGCAATCTTAGAGGAGTATCAACCGGAAAACACTTCTGACATGACCTCTGCGTTGAAGGATATATTTGGTTCAATGTTCGAAGCTATGCTTCAGGGTGAGCTGGATGATCATCTTGGATATGCCAGCAATGACCATGGCAAAAAAGAGACTACAAACAGACGAAACGGATATTCTTCTAAAAAAATCAATACCTCTTTTGGGGATGTTGAAATTGAAGTTCCAAGAGATCGTTATTCAGAGTTTGAGCCAAAGGTAGTTCCAAAGCATGAAAGCGACGTGACAGGCATCGAAGACAAAGTGCTTTCTATGTACGCAAAAGGAATGAGCCAACGGGATATCTCTTCGACAATTGAAGATATATATGGGTTTAAGCTTTCACACGAAAGTATCTCTAAAATAACAGACAGAGTACTGGATGAAGCAAATGAATGGCAAAATCGTCCATTAAAGAAAATATATGCGTTTGTCTTTGTTGACTGTCTTTACGTTTCCATCCGAAAGGAAAATGAGGTTCGTAATTGTGCCGTTTATGTTGTATTAGGCTACGATCTGGATGGTATGAAAGACATTCTGGGCATTTGGATTTCTGATGCTGCAGAAGGAAAGCATTATTGGATGCAGGTATTCGATGAATTAAAAGCCAGAGGCGTTGAGGATATCCTCTTTATCAGTATGGATGGTGTATCTGGACTAGAAGCCGGTGCAAAATTTATCTTTAAGGATATTGTTGTGCAGAGATGCATTGTCCATTTGGTTCGTAACTCTGTGAAATACATTCCTACAAAGGATTATAAGGCATTTACGAGCGCATTAAAGAAAATATACGGAGCATCAAACCTAAAAAATGCAGAGGCTGAATTCGAGAAATTCAAGCAAACCTGGAGTAAATATCCCGGCGCAATTGATGTGTGGGTTCGAAACTGGGCGCATGTAGAACAATTATTTAATTACGGAAGTGCCGTCAGGAAAGCAATGTATACTACAAACGCTGTGGAAAGTGTAAATTCGAGCTTTAGAAAAATGACAAAAAAGGGATCATTTCCAAACGAAAATGCTGTATTGAAAGCCCTGTATTTAAGAACAAAGGAACTTATGAAGAAATGGGAATACCGTCCTGTAAGTAATTGGGCAATGGTAAGAAATCAGCTTGCAATGGATGAAAAAATACAAAACAGAATACTTGCCTATGAAAATCAACAGTAGTCTCAAAGATTAATAAATGCGATGAAAGACATTGAAAAAGAGCTAAAAGAACAGGTTGCACGTGGAGATTTTTGGGAAGATGCATATAACGTAGAACGACAAAGATATCAAAAATTAAATATTGAGACAGAACATCTCAGGGAAGAGAACAAAACTCTACAGATGCAGGTAAATGACTGGCAAAACTATTCTCCAGAACATAAGCACAATGAACGAGGAGCCGGAAGAAAATGGCATGATTCTAAGTGGCAAAGGAAATATGAGTCATTCTGTGAAATGTATGAAGCTCAAAGGACAATATCGGATGTTACCTCCTCGATGGGGATTAGCAGAGCAACTTACTATAGATACAAAAAAATATACGATAACAATGATACTGAAAAGAATTAGCTGGTATCGCTACCAGCTAAAAAAAACTTACACAAAATACTTGAAAAACCCACATGGGCACAGGCATATCCCTGCATTCTGCCTATGCCCTTTATTAGTAAGCAATGAATAAATCTACAAATCAACAGTATGAAATTATTCATCGCCTACATACTCACACTATCCGGATTGTGCAAATAAAAAATTTCATCCTCATAAAAGTAAATCAACATCACCAACTTTCATTTAATAAATCAACCGATATTTGACTAATTGCCTCTATAAATTCTATAACATATTTTATCTCTGCATCAAACTGAAAACTAAAAGTAAAGCTCTCATCATAACTACATCCATACTCTCTACTTGAAGTTAAACATGGTTCTGTTTTCATTATTTGTTTGAACCTATGATGCACAAAATCAATAATCTTACCATATACTTCATCTCCATTGCTTTCCTCGGCCACAGGATTATATAATTCGACTGATACTAATAATTGTTTTTCTTTTTCCTTAATCTCCACCTCAAAATTACTAAATTCATTATCCAATTCAGACGTCCAAACGCCNNTTAATGAATTCATCTTCAAAGTGTTGATTATAATATTTTTTCAAAAGATCTTTCTTATCTTTTTTCTTTTCTGCTTGTAATATTTCTTTATATGGATATTTACTTTGATCATGCAGCAATTTTTTTATGAGAAAATAATGTAATTGACTCTGTTTACTTGGTATGACATAATCAATATTGTTTTTTTCTATTGCATTTTCTATCATCTCTATTTTTTCGTATACCGGTCTATTCTTTAATTCCGAATTCACAGAACTTTCCAAAACAATATAATTTGCCAATGTTGCAATATATTTTCTGCATCTGGCCGGCAGTTTTACTACTACATCTATCATTTTTTCATCATCTTCATATAATGCATATTCATATTTTCTGTTTATAATAAAATGTTCATCATTACAACTTCCGTCCCTCGCGTTAATGGACTTAAACACCTTTTCATTTACACTTAAATTTCCACTTTTCCATGAAAAAGAGTCCATCATACAGTAATATCTTCTTGCCATATACTGACCACTTTCAATAGTATATGATCTCCCCAATTTACATACCTTTGCAAAATCTATGATATCATACATTTCACAAAGTAATTTATATCCATATTTTTTAATTTGTATTTCCCACTTTTCAGATAATAATTTATCGGCTACCTGTTCTGAACTCTTCCTACTTCCATTTGTAGAGAAAGTATTTGCAATAGCAAATATGTCATATACAACCTTGTATTGCTTAGATTTCACTTTTTCAGGTTTTAAAATATCAAGATATAGTTTCATAATCATCATCTTAGGAACCACATCATCATTTAACAAAATATTTTTCATTATTGTAAATGCATTGGATATCGTATAACTATCAATCAATGTTCCATCTTCTTTTTTGAAATAATTTTTAAACTCTTCATCCAATCCATTTCCAGCTTTTAATATAAACAAAATGAAATCAAGATAATCATTTAAGTCTATTAACATGCCTGAATAGAATTTGTCATTTGAGAACATATACCAAACACTTGTACCTGAGGCATATAATCTTCCTTTTAAATTTATTTCTTCCTTTGTCGTGTATTTTTGACCAAGCGATTTTGTTAACCGATAATCAAGTTCTTTATTTACTCTACATATAAAATATTGATAGAATAGTTCTTCTCTAGAATATTTAACCTTTTTCCTAATCTCACTACATTTTTTTTGTATATCTATCCATTTTGAAGACATAAAATCAAAATCNNAAAATCCAGACTATCCAAATCAACACTCTTATTGTTCATATCTATAAAGTAATCAATACAAAATTTCTTTTCAGCGTCGGTCTTTCCAATATGATTTACAATTACATTCAAACTGCTATCAAATAGGGATGTCAACAATTCTTCCTGTTCACAGGAAGTTAATCTATCTATTCTTTCTTTTAAGCAACACCAAATTCTCCTAAAGTCTTCTTTTTGTTCCAACAGATCGGTATCATTTATTCGATCATATAACACTATATTTTTCTTTGAAATAGTCTCATAGTCAAATCCATCAACTAATGCATCCTCAAAACACTCAAACGATGCATTGATCAATCTACAAAGTGGTCCAATCCTTTTATTNNCAGATGTACTCAAAATAATAGTACCAAGAAATTTACTTCCTTTTTTTAAATCATCAACTAAAATTTGAACCTTTTCGTTATCCCACTTTATTTCCCTTTGATATCCAGGAATAATGTAAACACGATCATTATCAAGTGGAAATGGTAACTTACGTCCACCACTAACATCATATAATTCAGTTTCTTCACTCCTAAACACCTCTGAAACGGTTTTTATTCCACTAAGAATTCTCATTTGTATTCTCCTCCATCATATTTGTATCTTTACCTATTTTTATCTATCTCTTCATTTGACTATCACCAGTTGCATAATCAATTACTAATTTCCAATTTTTCAAACATTCAAAAAAACATTATTTTCAAATAACAACATTCCTTCTAATATCATGTGCCAATAATCAAATTCTTTTCATTTATATTTNNAAACCAATTTTTTCTCTCCTCATTACGCATTAAACCTGAATAGTTATTTGCTCATAATTATCAATAAAACATGGTACAACAGCACTCCAATTTACTATTGTACCATATCTATATCTTACTATTATACAAATAAGATTCTTATTAAACTCGTTTCGAAAAATCACTAATCTTTGTCACTGTTGGTTCTGACGGTCCTACCGTACCATTCGTTTTCATCTTATCCCCCACAGCAATACACTGACCTTTCTGTAATTTCTGTACGGCAGGTAGCCAATCGTTTTTACCGGTTGGATCAAGCTGTTTTGCAATTTTAACCATTTCATCATCCGTCGGTTTGAAGTATAATTTAAATGCAGCTTGAAGTAATCTTACTACTTCATCATCCTTCAAGACTTTTAAGGATTGTGTTGCAAACCATGCAGACCATCCAAATTTTCTACCTTCAGTTAAAATTGCAGCACTTGGAGATTTCATCGTATGCGACAAATTCTGTGCCTCATCAAGGACAACAACAAAAGGCTTCTCTTTTGTACCATTTTTCTTCGTAAAATACCATGCATCCCAAAGCATTAGCTCCGTAATTGCAACTTGCATTTCTCTCGTAAATACAGTTAATTGCATAATGTTTACCTTTGCTTCCTTTGCATATAAAATATTACTCCAATCAAACTCTGGATTTTCCTTAAATTCTACTGTATGGAAAAATGGAGACATTTTTGAAATAACCGATTTCGCAGCCTTATTTTGTTCCACAACTTCTTCTAACTCACTCTGGAATGTTTTCATACTCATTGAATCTCCATATTTGTTTAAACCGTTCAATGTAGCATCAAATATTGCAGAATATTGCTGTGCTCCAAAATCATATACATGTGAAAAAATATCTGCCAACCTTGCAGCAACCTGTGATTCCTTTTCAAGAATTTTTTGTCCTGCAATGTCAATTTCATGACGTTTGAAAGGATTAATCGGAACCCCAGAACTGTAAACTATATGCTGATTGATCTTATCAGCTAATGCATCCTTAAACTGCTTTTCTAATTGAGGCAACGTAAATCCTTCGGTGTAATCAAAAATTACAGAAGACACATTTTTTTCTGCTAGTTCGTAAAGCATTGTCTGAATGCTATAAGTTTTTCCTTGTCCTGATGTACCTGTAATAAGCAGATGTCTATTAGCTAAATCCTTATTTCCAAACTCCCAATATATTTTGCGATTGTATCTATCTTCTCCGATTAAAACTCGAATTTCATCATCATTAGAAACTTCTATTTCATCTTTTATTATTGGCTGTTCATCTTCTACGTCTGTTTTAGTTTCTACATTTTCCTCCCCCCCCTCGTCATCTTCTTTTTCAATAATGGCATCTTCACCCTCTAACTCGAGAACAGTAGTCTCCTCAATCAAAAACCAATCTACAGCATCTATTTCATTGAATTCTTTTGCAAGAAGATTAACCCCCTCTTTCTTTGTCTTTTCAATAATAAGCACATCTTGATTGCGAATTTCCCTTTCTTTGTTACATTCTTCACGAAATGAAATCACACCGGCTTTCCCCATCTGTGGAATAAATGCATCAACAATCTCATACTCTTCATTTAAGAGCTTTCTTCTCAGTTCACTCCTTGTTATCTTATCCCAATTTTGCGTTTCGTCTCCAACTTCATATATCTGCATTTTTTCTGCATTCACCATTACTTGTTGCATAAAAAAGTTACGATATAATCTTGTTTTAATATCCTTATCTAAGCACTCTCCTGATCCAAGTATGGTATCAAATATCTCTCTTGTTTGTAACGCTTGTGTTATTCCCTTCTCAAGGTAATTTGATGGAACTTTTCCAATTTTCACTTCCACTGGATAAAAAGTAACTTGAACCTTCTCACCATCTCTTATTCCCACTAAAAGTAAATCATCACTCGTCTGTCCCTCAAATCCTAAATTCTTTGCCGAAAAAATTGAACCACTTTTTGCAAGACCAACTGAACCAGACACTCTAAGTATTTCTTCCAATGATACTGGAACCCAAATCACACCTTCCACAGAGTATCTCTTTATTTCTAACTTCATAGCTGATAAGATACTCAATTTTTCTACTGGAAAATGAGATTTGTACGAAAGCATTCTTAACAACCAATCACCATTCAACGCATTAAACATATTAATAATTCTTTTTGAATGAAGCTCTACTTCATCTACACCATTTAATCTTAAATATCTGCAGATAGCNNTCGTCGGCAGCGTCAGATGTGTATAAGAGACAGATGAAGCTCTACTTCATCTACACCATTTAATCTTAAATATCTGCAGATAGCTTTCTGGTACTGTTTCGACTTTTTTGTTACCGTAATTGCATCATAACCACTTGATGTCATATTATACTGATCGCTGTAATGAATAATCAACAAATCCTTCGAGCTAGTATCATTCTTAAAATAGTTTAAGTCTACCTTTGGATTAATGAATGTCACCCAATTACTCGCATCATAAACCCTATCCAAAATTTTCTCTTTGTTTAATCCCATTTTTAATGCAAAACAAGCATCGCTTCTATAGGCGTCTCCGTTTAAGGCTGCATTAATGGCATTAAACTTAATTGCCGTTTGCATAAGCATTGAGTTTGTGTCCATATATCGAATACCAAATCCTGTTCGATATGAATCTCCTAGCATTTCTGACGGGGTCCCTGATGCAATTCCATTCATAACAACTCCTGATGGAATATCATTCATTCCAGTTGTTATTGCTTGATGATCATCATCAAGCTCCATAAATGTTATATGCGCATACTGAAATTCTTCGTCTATTTGTTTACAATAAAAACATACATTATTTCTGTAAACATCTATAATTTCTTCCATACTCATCTCTTCAACTTTTGCTTCTATTCCTAATGATTGAACAAGCATATCTGTATTATCAATCTTTGACATCACCTCAAATGCATTATCCACTTTTCCATCAGCATACATTGTCACCTGTATTGGAATAACACGCTTGCTTTTCTTCTCATTTAATAAATAAGCATAATACTCCACAATCCCCTGTACAATTTCTTTACAGTCACCTGTATTTATAAGATTAATACAAATTGGTGTAGTTGTTTCATCTAAAAAAAGATAATTAAAATGCTCTACGAATTCTCGTATCTTTTCAGCTACAAGCTTTGATACAAAGTCTTTAGAACCTTTATATCTAGGCAATTCCTCTTCAACATATATTTTCCATTCAGGCGAATGCACCTGTTCTACTGGTATATATATTTTTTTCTCCTTTGTATACGGATCAATGTTGATATATGGTAATAAAGAAGTCTGCTGAAATCTTCTAATCAGATCATATTCATCATCACCTAACCCATCAATATCTTGTGTATTGATAAAAAGCTGATATACAATATTGATTGGATGTAATGGTGTCAAAAATATTTCACCATCCCCATCCTGTCGCTTTATCATTCCAAGACAAAATACACCTTTTTCTTCTTCTGTCAAATAAGCACCTTCTGCTATCTTTCCTACAATTCCAGAAATTGAAATAATATAGTTTCTATATAAATCTTCCAATTCTTTATTAACATACACCAAACTTGGGATTACACTATTCTGGTTAAAATAGTTTATAATAGCATCAAAAGCATTCCTTATCTCTATTGGCAAAGAAATCTCCACCTCTTCTAACTCACCATTTGTTCCAGCTCTCTCAATCACAAATGGACATGCCTTCTTGATATACTTTTTTTCCAAATTTAGGATTTTCTTAAATTCACCTCTTGCATAATATTTTTTTGTACCAAATACCAGACTATTATCTCCTTGTATCTCAAAATTGCATTTTCGTGTTCGTTTCATATACCATAATTTCATTCCTTCAATTACTGTTGGTTTTTCTCCAGAAAATGCCTTTATTATCGGAATAACAAAATTCTCAGTCGTTATTGAAAAATGTACATCTTCACTTTCCTCAGTTCCAGGATAATTTTCGTTCACAGTTAATACTAATGCATCTTCCTTTTCCAACGACACAACCTGACCAATTTCCGAAATTTGAACCTCTTTCTTATTTATTCCCTGTTCATTTATTAGCACTTCATCGTCTTCTGTGTTAATTCGAATTGCTGAATTATTTCCATTTTTCACTTCTACGCTATATTGGGTTTTTATGCTATCAAAATATTTCATATTGACTCTTAACACAGCAATTCTAAAATCGAATTTAACTCCATCATCACTATATTTAAAACGTACAAATACAGTCTTATCCTCAACATTTGATATCNNCTGTTAGAACATTCTACAATTGACTTAAATGCTTTTAAAATTTCTATCCCAGCACTTTTGATGAATCCAGTAAATTCAAGCGTAAACTCTGCACTATCCTCCTCATCATCAATAAATACAAGGATGTTTCGAATTCTACTTTTTGCTTTAGTCGTTCCCTCTTCTCTGTCCCATATTTTAGGCTCTGTCATTATAGGAAGATATTCGATTGTGCTTTTATTCTTTTTACTGGCAATAAATTTTTCAATTTCAACAAACGGTAGCATTTCCCAATCTGGCTTTAATAATGCCTTTGCGCCATCTTCTCCGTACATATTTTCTAATTTAACATTATCAGAACCATAACTATGAATTTCTGATACATTCACAAAATTCTTATGATTTTCTTGCAGTCTATCGTCAAGCTTCTTTCCTGATAAAGTCACAAGTGTATCATCTGGAAATAATTCAAATTTTTTATATTCATCTGCTGTAATTTGCGAATCTCCTAAACAATCAATGATATCTTCATATTCAAAAATTGATGCCGTAGTTCCTTCCAACTCTTTTTTCTTATTCTCTAAATGTTGTTCCAAAATCTTCTTATCAACAGTACTGTAGCCTGTTTCATTTATCTTTCTTTTGATATCTTTCTCTATTTCTGCTATATTAAGAGGCATTCCCTCCTTTGATAAACTTCCTGCACCGCCAAGAATACTATCCAAAGACGAACAATGAATAAACAAAATTGCCTTTTGGGTATAACCTTCTTCCACACCTACAAGGTTTCGCATAGTTGCCAAGAAATCAGGATGTGGTCCCCCTTTCATTGCTGCTGCAATGATCAATTGCACAGAACCAAACCCCAACTCATAAGTAGAATATTCTTGATTACGTTCTTTATCTTCATACACAAATGTTTTTGCAATTGTATTTTTACGTAATTCCCTATATAAAGTTTCTACCTGCTCCTCTGCTTCAAACTGAACATAAAACTTCTCACCTGGCTCTGGAGTATTAATTTGAAAATATTTGATTACCTTCTCTGATANNATCAAATAACAATCCCCTCAATTCAAATTCATCAAACATCTTTGCCAATCGAATTCTGCCTTCATTTTCTTCCAAAATTATCTGAGTAAACATAATAATATCACTATCATGTAAGCTCAATGTGTATCCATTTACACCACGAAACTTACCAAAATTTTTCTGCACAAATTCGCTAAACTTTTTGTTATATCCGTTATAATGCGATTTTCTTCCTCCATTTAAAAACTGGTAATCAATCACGTCAAAAAGCTTTTTCACTTCATTAGACACCATACAATCAGAATCTTTATCATAATCATGTTTACAACCAGAATAATCCATTACAATCCACTCTTGATATGACTTTCTAATCCACTCTATTTCTTCCGCAACTTTTTCATCTTCTTCTGTATTACGAAACTTCTCATATAATCCAATATAATCAACATGTGAATGATCTATATTATGCGACAACAGCTCCAACAAAACAGAATGAGAAAACATATGACTTATTTTTTCTTTTACATACTTCCATCCATATTCATATCCTGGACGAACCCTCGTGACAACTTCATCATATAAAGTGAGATATATCTTCTCAATCTCATCTCTTTTTCCCCTTTCAAATCTTCCTAATTTTACAGCCAGCTGAGTCACGTAAAACATATAATAATATGCTAAAAATCGATTAATATTCTTTTGGTAATTACCTGTATTTTTTGTTAAAACCTCAAAATCTTTTATAAAAACTTCTTTAACATAAGGCAAAAAGCAATCTGCCTGCTGGATAGATATTTTCCCTGTGCCTTTATCATTTTCTAATGAATCAAAGACCAGCTTTTCTAAAACATTTGTATCTTCACTCTCAGTCATAGCAGAATACTTTTCTTCTAAGCCTGTATTTTCAATAAATAAACTGTACAAATATTCAGCTACCTGCTGCTGTGAAATATTGCTATCTATATAGCACAGTGCCTTTGTATTTACTGGTAAAAGTTTTCCATCTTCAAAATACATATTTTCCACAATTCGAAAAAGCTGTTCAAAATCTTTATCCGAACAGTCTGTGCTCATTTTGCTTTTCATTGTCGTTTTTAATAACTCTTTATCTAATCCCTTTTTCAAATTGATATTAGACAAAATTCTTGAAAATGCACCTACTACTCCCGAAAAATCTTCATATACATTTTTACCTGTTTTTGTTGTAAAAGGAATTAATTTATCATCTCTTTTGTGTTTTTTTCCCTTATTTAATTCATCATCAAAAATCGAAGCAATTCCATCTTTTCCTTCAATAACTATCCATGTTGTATCCATCAGTTCACCTCAAACGAATATCCAAAAGTTTCATCATATTCAATTACATATTCTTTAGCTTTCTTTTGTGACATATCACGAATATATAACCNNTCCACCTTTTGAAATCTTATTTATAAATTCAACACATTTAATATTTACTCTCTTATCATTGATACTAGGCACATAACCATTAAGTACTTTTTTTAACAGTGAAAACAATGCATAATCAACATCAATTTCTGCAAATTCATTTCCATATCTAAACTTTAATCTCAGTTCATCCCTAAATGAATAAAGAGTTTCTTCCGAGCAACTTGGCAAATTATCTACTGATTTTTTTATCTGAATGCTTTGCACTAAATGATAGTCTGAATTTTTATTTCCACTTAAAAGTTGCATTTCGTTTTTCTCGGCATAACCATTCCAAGCTAGCACTCCCTTTTCAACTATACCATACACTTTTTTCAATCCATTATAATTTCCCTTATTCCAGTTATAAATTGCTTCCATATATTCTATATAATCTTCATCATCTGGAAGCAACTCTTTTTTTCTTTTTGTTAACCAACATAAACGAATATATAATTTTAGTATTTCCTCTTTTACAACATGCATAGAAGGATCTGAAAAATCTTCTTCTTCTACTCGTCTTAATAATGACTTATATTCCCCCAAGTCCTCTAAAAAAATACTAACAGTGTCATTTGAATTTTCGTAANNTGCTCATTTCCAATATGTAATGGATCTACATTTTTTATAGCATCGAAAATTTCAGCAGATTCCCTTTTTTCAAATATTATGTTAGGCAAAAGCGTTTTATAATAATCAACACTCGTCATCTTCTCAGGTTCTTTTCTTGGCTCTAAAGACCCTCTATGAAATGTACCTTCGTTTACAAGAATTTCATAAATCACATTCAAAAGAGACCGTGTAGAAACTATTTGTTTATTTTTCACAATGCTTTCTACCAATACACTTATAATTCCATTTTGAATGGTTTCATCTGAAAGCAATTCATAATTTGCCTTTACCGGACATTTATTCGCTGCTTCACATTCTCTGCAACACGCACAATAATTTTTATAATAGTCGTTTTTTTCATCCTTCAATACGATTTTTTCTAACAACCCTTTTACATAGCTTGAATGTATTCCATTAGAAGTGAGTTCATACAAATGATAATCCGCAAAATTAACACTATGAAAATACTCATTCTCCTCTGAGACATAATTATTCTCATCAAGTATTCCTGCCTCTCCTATATATTTTTTCAATTTCGTAAAACGATTTTCCGTATCCATTGTCAGAAAATTACTTAATGTTCCAAGATTTATTGCTAATATTACCTTTGCAGTCGAGCTTTCTATTTTATCGTCCGCAAAATCTTCCATAATTTCCATCAAAGTAAATGCTGCAGACTTATCAACATATAAACTTGCAGTAGAGTCGTTATGAACATAAAATTCACCTATCATTGCTGGATATTTTTCCTTGCAATATGACAACATATGTGATTTTCCGTCACCAACACTTCCACAAAGTAAAATCAACTCTGCATGATTAGAATTATATGTGGACTCCAATATAGATATAAATTTTTGTTGCACAGGTCTATCGACATGCATATACATCGTATATGGATCAGAAAACTCTGCTGAAACAACAGCAGTCTTAGATGATTCTCTTAGCCTTACTAATGTATTGACAAAGCAATCTTGGCTAAATAAACTATTGCTAACATCCATATTATTTACCTCGCATTTCTTTTCGTATTTTATGTTTCCTCGCTAAGTATCTTCATCAAGCTCATAACATCTTCTTCTGATGTGTACTTATTCAACGATATTCTAAGTACTCTATTTACCTGCTCTTTTAATCCTAAAGNNCCTGCACTGCAAGCTGACCCACTAGAAAGAGCCACTTTATCACTAATCTTTTTCAAAAACCGCTCATTATTAAAATTTTTTTTATTTACAATAATGCTTACAATACCAGGAACTCGTTTTGCCAAAGGACAGGTTAAGCTAACTTCATCTAATTCTTTAATCGCTTCTACAAGCATATCATCTAACATTGCAATTTTCTTTTCGTTCTTCTCAAAATCTCTGATTGCAATTTGTGCTGCTTTTCCAAATCCAACAATATTATGCACAGCAAGAGTTCCAGCACGAACACCAAATTCCTGTTCTCCTCCATGAAGCAATGATGTAATTGGTTGAATTCCATATGCATCACTTTTCAAATATGCTGCACCTATCCCTTTGGGACCATATATTTTATGTGCAGAACATGATGCATAATCCACCCCCAGTTTTTTCACATCCAATTTCATTTTTCCCAATGCTTGAGTTAAATCTGAATGAACTGCTATTTCTCTTTCTTTGCATACATTCGCAATCGATGCAACATCACTAACTGAACCAATTTCGTTATTAACGTAGATTACAGATACGAGCGCTGTGTTATCTTGAAAGGCTTCCTCTATGTCCCTAGCAAGAATCTCTCCATTTTCTGATACCTTCACAAAGCTTGCTTCATAGCCACGATCCACTTTACGCTTTCCACCAAACAAATCTATGGTCGGATCATCATTAGAATATAAATCTCCATTCAAATACTTACAAGTATTCAATGTCGCCTTATGTTCTGCCACTGAAGTTATCACATGATTTTTTCCATCAACATAATACTTACGATAATCCATGTATCCTTTGATAATAAAATTTGTACTTTCTGTAGCTCCTGCAGTAAACACAATTTCTTCTGTATTAGCCCCAAGAAGTTTTGCAACATTTTCTCTTGCTTCTTCCACTGCATCCTTAGCTGTTGTTGCTTTACAATAATATTTACTTGATGGATTCCCATACTCTTCTTTTAAGTATGGAAGCATCGCCTCTAATACTTCATTGTCTACAGGCGATGTTGCACTATTATCGAAATAAATCATCTTGTTACTACCTTTCATATTATGAATTTACACTGTATCTCCTACTCCAAGTGTCTGTAAAACGTATCTATCTACCGTTCCTGCATGATTGTACATATCCAGCAGAAGCATACTTCCTCTATCAATATGTGCTTTCACATACTTAGGAAAAAATTCCTCCTCTGATAAGTATCTTCCCTCGACTTGTTCCATAAGTACCTTAAAAAAAACCTCATGGTCCCCCGTAATGGTTTGACGATTCAAATCCATCCCATCCGAATCTGAAACGAACTCTGCAACCGATGTATTTTCTTTCAGCGACCATGCAATTGCATGTTTTACAAGAGTATATGGCTTATAATTTGTCCTACCTTCTAATTCTTCAAATATCTCCTGTGTCCTTTTTGATGTCCTTAATCTAAATATCATTCTTTACACCTCAAAAAAATAGTGATTTTCAACTGAAGTCCTATTCTGATTTTCGTCGTTTACTAACAAATACTCTTTCGCAACATATGGTTTAATTATTCCATAGTATTCCTCGTTAATTTCCTCGTCAGTAGACAAAATAATAACCTGTTTACTGATATTAGGAAAGAACTTCTCTGAAATTTCTCTTCTATGGTTTGCATCAATACGCGCATATGGTGTATCAATGACAAATGGTATATCTTGTCCAGAAATTGTAATAATAGCCCAGTAAAGCGCTAATATAAATATCTGACGCTCACCCTTTGATAAGCGATTTAATTCAATTTTCTTATACAAATGAAACTTTCTTTCACTTGCATTAGATTCTAGCTTTGCTTTTATATCTACTATATTGCTAACATTATACTCTTCGAACAATCTCTTTTGCCCTTGTTTTCCGATCAGTTCACTAAACGATATTGTGCCTAGATTCTTCATCAAATGCAAAAGTTCAGCTTCTGTATATGCTTCATCTTGATATAGATTAAATTGAAACTCTTTCGTCACCTCTACATGAGTGATCAAGTTATTCTTACGATATATATGATTTAGATTTTCAACAATATTTTGCTCCAAATCTCTTCGTAACGAAATAGNNAACCAGAACTCAATTCATATACATGTTTATTCTGTGCATTTTCCTTAATTACTGCCAACAAACGATCTCTTGTCTGTGTATTTTGGATGATTTTATCATTGAGTTCATCCAACTTTTGTTGTGCCACATGTATCTCTGATATTACTTTATCTTTTTCTTTAAGTAGCTTTACTTCTTTCTCCGCAAATGTTCTTACTTCTTCCTCTGCCATTGAACTTTTCAATTTTCGATTAATTTCTGCAGTCTGCTCTGCAGCTTCCAATCTACTATTAACTGCATCAACAATTTCCTCTTTATCCATTCCATCAATACTTGATAACATACCATTCACATACGCATATTCGTTCTTTGACAAATCGAAAACTACATTATTCCCCTGTTCATACCCCGCTGGCATGAATTTCTTTATTAACATATCAAATAATACATTTGCCGTATTCACACTTTCATTTCCTAGTGTTGCTAAAACCTTTTTTATATCCTCTTTGTCTATCCTCTCCTGAACNNTGCCTTGATATTGGCATTGTAAAATCCGATAAAATTATAAAAGGCATCATTCCTTCTACAAAAATCTTAATTTTTGCAGTAGCTTCTGCTTTTCTTGCTTCTGCTGCCTTATAAGTATTCTCTAATACTTCTTTTTCCTGTTCTGTAATACCACCAGCATTTTTAAAAGCTGTTTCTAATTCAGATAGCTGAATCCCAATTTCTTCTATTTGCTGCTGAGCAAGCACTATTTTTTCTTCCAGTTGTTGTTTTTTTAGTATTTCTTCATCAACCAAGGACTTTATTTTTTCATATTCCTCATGCACATTCTCATCATCTGAGTTGGTTGACTTAGAAACATATCCCTTTGTTTGTTTTCTTACGATTTCAAACAAATCCATTCCACAAAGAGTAAATACAGCATTTTTCACATATAAATTGTAACTACATGTTGCAAATATGTTTCCAACTTCCTCGCCATCAAAAAGAAAGAACTCAAATAAATCAGGAGGAACAATACTTTGTAAAAAGTTTTGAAAATATGATAATTCTTTCTCTGAAAGTCGTTCTCCTTCTTTCTCAACAAAGTATTCCTCATTCAATTTTTGCTTTGTATAATCCCATCTTCTGGTTATAACATACTCTTTTATTTCTCTCTCAACCTTTAATGCAACCGCAATCTGTACTTCAGACTCTACGGTATTCTGCTGAAAAGCCTTACTATTTATCAATTCCTTTATTTTTGCAATATAGTGGGAATTTGCTCCTACATATCCATATGCTAGTGGTCCATACAACGCAACCTTAATGNNCCTGCACCATTTTTTCCACCAATCAACACTATATTCTTCTTATTATCAGCACTAGAAAAATCAAATAAATTTTCACCTTCGTAGGAGCTGAAATTATAAAGTCTTATTCTATTTATCCTCATTTTCAATCTCCTTTAAAATCTCATAATGTAGCCATTGCTGATTTAACAATCGTGCAATTTCTTCTTTCATTCTTCTTTGATTAGAATAATTCTTGTTATGATTAACTGAAAGAAGTATGTTTCTTACCAGATCAAAAGGAACATCATTTTTTTCTGCTAATTCTTCTAATTGCTTCACTGTTTCGTCATCAATTAGTGGCTCTTTATACTCATACCAAGGCAATCTTTCGCCAGTTAATTCTTCATATAGTTCTACTAACGTTCTTCTTGATAAATCAAGCTCATTGTCCCAAATTTCATCTATTGCTTTCAATTCATCCATTGTAATAAGTTCATAACCCATTTTTTTCTGTGTTTCTATAAGCTTTTTTAAAATAATCTGACGTGCTTCCCATGTAAATGGTCCAAACCCCATATTTCCCTGCTTATCTTCATATACAGTACCATTTCTTCGTTTCTTTTCTCGATATTCTTCTTTATCCCGAATATCCATGAGCCATGTTCTAAATTCTGCTAATGGTATCAATTCTCGATGTCCACTCTTAATAAATCCATTCAATGATTTATCTTCTTTGACAACAGTGCAAACCCAACATCCAAATCTAGAATTACCACAACTCTGCGTTTGTCCGCCTGCATTGATGCCTGCAAACGGACATTCTCCACTATCTGCATCTGCATACAAGCTTACTAATTCTGAGTTATCAAATCCCCATGGTGTTTTTCCGCCATTCTCTCTTAACAACACATCCCATACATCCTCTGTTGTCAACTCAACAATTGGATTATATACATAGGCATCTTGAATAGTTTCATGTCTATTCAAAAGTCTATTGGCAATTTCTCTTCCCTCTATTCTTCTTTTTCTTGCAATACTCTCTGCTTTTCTAACACCTAAAAGGACTACAACTTCTTTGCCCTCTTTTTTAATAATACCTCTAATATAATCTGCACTTGGATTAATTTTCAATCGATCGGTACACCATCTAAATGTCCCATTCATTCTAGGTGTAGGAAAACCTCTTCCGATTACATTTGCCCAAAATGAATTATCTGGTGTTGGAGTAACCATTACAGATTTTATTGGCAATTTATCTCTTTCTGCAGCTTTGCCAATTAAATCATTCATTTTTGTTAAATATATTTTTATCAATGGATTCTCTATCAACGTATCAGATGAAACAATATATACATTTTTATTTCTCTGCCACTTTGGCAATGATAGCAACATTTTATATACAAGTTCAACAACAGTAGTAGAATCTTTTCCGCCACTATATCCGATTACCCAAGGACGATTGTCTGATTGATAAACATATTTAATCTCTTCAAGCAATTCAGCCAACGTATTCTCATTAAAATAACTATTTGCTACCATCTTCATTACCTTGATATTGAGCTACCTGACTTAGTAATCCAAGACTCAATTCCTTTCCTTTTTTATCCATTTGCTTTATATATCCTATAATCTGATTTTCTACATCATCCACATTTCCACCATAGAATTCTCTTCCTACTAGTTGATCTAATGATATTTGATATATATCAGCAAATTTTTTCAATTGTTCTATATCTGGGGTCGTCTGACCTCTTTCTATATTGCTTATTACCTGTTGTGACACATGAAGTTTTTCTGCAATATCATTCTGTTTATAATGATTTTCTTTCCTTAATTTTGCTAAACGCTCACCTATTGTTCTCATAACAATCTCCAACACACTATTTGGCTTAAAATGCTTAAAAACAGCCTAATTCACACATCCACATCNNCGCTCTTGACTAACAATATATTTGTATTTTATAATAAATACAAATATATTGTTAGTTTACAAAAAGAATGAAAGGAGAAAACAAACATGATTTGTAAAGAATGTGGCAATGAACTCTTCTCAAACAACATTTATACAGCCGACCATCGATATTGCATTACATGTGGCACCAAACGATCACAATTTTTAAAAGAACGACGCGAAACATTACAATCATTGCAAAATATGAACTTAAATTCCAAAATCATACAAACAGAGCATTTAATAAAACAAGCGGTAAATGAGTTTGGATTAGATAAAGTCTACATCTCATATTCAGGCGGAAAAGACTCAACTGTACTTTCCCATATTGCCAAAAGACTTTATCCTAATATATTACACATATTCTCCAATACCACCAACGAATACCCCGAAACTCTTCAGCACATTGATTGGGAAGCAAAACATAACGGAACTAATATCATTACTGTAATTCCACGTGATACAAAAGGTAATGTTTGGACCTTCAAAAAAGTAGTAGAGTGTTACGGTTATCCCATCTTTTCAAAACGAGTTTCAAATGCAATCAGAACTTATCAACATGCATTAAGTGATCGGACAAAGCAAAATTCTATTGATTACATATATAGAAATTTCAAAAAATATAGCAAATACATGGAACTTCCTATATCTGATAAATGTTGTGATAAATTAAAAAAGGAACCATTAAGGAGAAAAGCCAAAGAACTCGGCCTAGAATGTGCCATTCTAGGCATCCTAGCCTCAGAAAGTTATCAAAGAAAAAAAGAATGGTTAGAATACGGCTGTAATGTTTTTCACCAAAGAAAAGATAACCAAAGCCGCCCTCTCTCCTTTTGGACCGAAACCGACATTCAAGAATATATAGATCGTTTTGATGTGAAAATCTCCGCACTCTATGATATGGGATATAATCGAAATGGATGTATGTATTGCGGATTTGGGGTACATCTTGAACCAGATGGAGAGAATAGATTTCAAAGACTCAAAAAAACTCACCCTAGACAATACAGTTATTTTTCGAAAAATTTTGGTCCAC
>LXOW01094086.1_pt1 | contig 19235 bp, 16 predicted proteins | sample 1368591 | NCBI WGS metagenome assembly LXOW01 (sample SAMN04884650, study PRJNA319009) | bovine gut metagenome | isolation source: Cow rumen | host: Bos taurus | place: Italy: Legnaro (PD) | collected 2014-07-09
ATGTATTCAGCCCTTATAGGGCTGTTTGCAAACCACCACTTGAAGTGGTGGTTGCTGACTTGTTCCCATCTTTACGCCGCGTTCACCCAGCTGATCGTCCCGTCCTCCGCTGTCAGCGTCAGCACGGGCTGGCCGGCGTCGTTCACGGTCATGGTATACGGCGCGGACTCGGCTTCTCCCTCAAAATTGCTGAAGGCCACATAAAGCCCCGCGCCGTCGCCTTTGTCGCCGCTGTCCACCGCATAGGCTTCAAAATCGGCGGTCTGCACACCGTCCATGAGCGTGACGCCGTGGCCGGCTTCATCGATCGTCATGCGCAGGTCGATACCGGCGTAGGTCTCTCCGAAGGCGGCCAAGTCCGCTTTCCATTCCCCGACAAAGCCGAGCTCCGTGAGCTGCGCGAGCGCGGCGTCGGTATGCGCGGTATAGTCCATGTTTTCCAGAGTGAAGAGTGTAATGACCTTCCTGGTCAGCTCCTCATCCGCGTCAACGGGGAAACCGGCGGCCAGCCAGTAGGCGTAAGGACCTTCGTTGTACTGCGTCAGCGCGTCCACGTCGCTGCCGTAACGGAACTCGAGATGATAGGTACTCGCGGGCGTGTCGGGCATCAGGAAAAAGCAGCGGAACTCACCCGCGTCCTCGTCGGCGGTCTCATAGAGAGTCCCTTCCATCATGCCGCCCAGACTCAGCGGGCCGACATAGGCGTAGTCGTGGCGGAAGACCTCCTCGCCCTCGAGAGTGCCGCTGATGCAGGCGCCGTCGAAGGTGATCGTATCCACGCCGCCGATGAACAAACAGTCAAACTGCGCGCCGTTCGAGCCGTCGCCAAAGGCTTCGACTGCCTCCTGTCCGTAAATCGTGCCGCTGCAGGCGGATTTGAGCATCTCGGCGAACATCGGGGCCGCGTCTTCACCCATGACTGCCGCGCAGAGCTCGAGCCAGAGGGAATCGTAGGCGGGCGCGGTGATCACCGGGAACAGCGGTTCATAGCTGCCTCTGACCGCTTCCAGCAGGGCGGCGGCCTCCGCGGCGTCGTCTTCTTTGACGTAAGAGAAGGACAACTCGGGATAGCCGAACGCGGCGACCGTCACGGTGTAAGGAACCCCGGCCTCAAACAGGGGGCTTTCTTCACCGCTGCGAGCCTTTACGATGCCATCGGCGTTCAGCACACCGTTGGCATCCAGCGCGATAAAGCTGCCCACCGTGCCGTGATGACCCACGATCTCCTGCACGACCGCCTGCTCAGCGCCTTCGGCCAGGATCTGAACGTGCTCGATGTTTTGCAGATAATCCGCGAGGGAGCCGGAGGCCAGGACGACGCCCTGCCCGTCAAAGGCGATATCCTCCGCTGTCAGGCCGCTGTCAAGGATGAAATACGGGGCCTGCGCCGCGCCGGGGCCGCCCTCAAAGGAGGGAGAGCGGTACTTCCCGCTGTCATCCACGACGTTTACATAGTAGTAACCGGGCTTCATCGCGGCCACGTCCCGGAACGTGATGGTGACAAGGCCGTCTGTGATCTCTGCCTCATAGCTGTCGGCAGCTACGATCTCCTCGTTGCGCACACCCCAGCGGATGTCCAGCACCCGCAGCGCAAAGTCATCGGGCAGGGCATTCCGCAGCGTGACCGTGCTGCCCTCAATACTCTCCACCGGCAGCGCGGAGCCGTCTACCTCCAGGAAGGTCTTGCCCGTTCTGCCCTCAAAGGCGTTCAGTACAGCCTCCTGCGCGGCGGCGCTCACGAGGGTCGCGCCGGAGACGGCGTCCGCGCCGCCCGTGCTCATATCCATAGCCCTGACTTCCTCCGCCGTCTTGCCGACGAAGCTGTCCAGCAGACCGCTGCTGACCGCCGCGTCAAAGTAGGGCTTGTTCTTCTTGGCCCAGAACTCCTCGTTGCCCTCCTGTACGGAGCCCGCGCCGCCGGTGCCGTTGTCCCGCACGGCGGTGATGACGCCGCTGTCGTCCACATCGATCGCCAGCTTCACATTGTAAAAGGGCGGGTGGACAAAGGGAGCGGCAGCGGGATAATTGCGCTGATCCACATTGGCGTCGCCCTCCAGCGTCTGATCGGCAAAGGCGCAGGCAGCGCCGCAGCTCAGGCACAGCGCCAGCAGCAGGGAAAGGACAGTGCGCAGTATTTTCATGGGGAAACCTCCTTCAAAAAAGTTCGTGTTCCGTTTTACGCCAGCGCCGCGCCGAGCGCCATACAGGCGGCCAGCGCCGTTTCATCCGGCGCGTCGTTGCAGATGACGCTCTCCGCCGACAGGGCGATACCCGCGTCGGCGCAGCTTTCCTCCCAGTTGCGCATCCATTCCCCGTCGCCCCAGCCGTAGGAGCCGAAGAGGGCGACCTTCTTCCCGACGAGCTTGTCCTTGATCGACTCAAACATCGGCTCAAATTCGCTCTCCTCCAGCGCCTCGCTCCCCATCGCGGGGCAGCCGAGCGCGAAAGCGTCAAAGCCGTCCGCCCTCGCCGCGTCGAAGTCCGCCGCGACAAACAGCTCCGCTCCGAGGCCCGCGCCCTTTGCGACCGCGTTGGCCATCGCCTCGGTGTTGCCCGTGCCGCTCCAATAGATGACTGCTGTTTTGCTCATGATATACCTCCTTATATTGCCACTGCCAGTTCCTCCAGCGTCCTTCCGGCGCGGTAAGACCGACAGTAGGATTCGGTACATTTTCTGTATTCTTCGAAGGTGCGCTGCGCGCTTTCCTCGTCACCGTATACCTTCCAGGCGCAGACGCGCTTATAATTCTTCGCGCCATTGTCGATAAAGCCCTGCACGTCCTCCGGCGGGTAGCTCAAAAACAGCCCGATCTCATGCGGAAAGTCTTCCCGCTTCTCCAGCCTCTCGATCAGGCAACGCACACAGCGGCCGAGGCGGAGATCGTCGTAACCGGCCTGTTTGAGAATCTCCCGCGCGCAAGGGCAGCTCAGGTCTTTTTCCAGCTCCGCCGGGCGGAAGAGATACAGCAGCGTGCGCTTGTCTCCGAATCGAAGCGGCAAAAGGTACAGCCCTTTGCGGGAGAGCCTGCGATTCATCTCCCGCAGACCGGCCAGCAGCGTATCCCGGCTTTCACAGGTGAAAGAAAACACGCTTCCGCTCTTGAGACCGGCCAGGGTCGGCGCGCCGCATTGTATGATCAGTTCTTCAAGCATCGTCAGGCTTCTCCTCTGTTAAACTGAAGCGGTATGCTTTTCCAGTATTCCCTTCAGAGCTGAAAGAGATGCGCTGGGACAGTACTCCACCTTTGTATCATGTCCACGGATCTCGCGCAGTGTGCCGTACAGCATCTTGTGGGACATGGTATTGGTAAAGAATATCAGCAGGTCCGGCGACCCGAGTCGGCTCTTCATCCCGCCTATGGGTCTGGTATAGATGTCCGCTTCACAGCAAAAAGACTCGCAGAGCTGCTTGTATCGACGCTCCATCCGCTCGTTTCCGCCAACGATCACAATGCTCATCTTTGTCTCCTCTTTGCGGTTAGAGATATTTAACCTTTAGTGAAATGAAACTCTCTGACCCTTAGCTCTCGTTTCGGATCAGAGATACCGACCACGGTCAAATATGGATGTGCCCGTCTCCGGGCTGAATATGCGGCACAGGGTTTTGCTTGCACGCTGGTTAGCGACTGCTAACTGAAATGTTTATACCACACCCACCCTCTGTTGTCAAGATGAAAATTGCGGCTTTAACCGGGATCATGAAGCGTCAGACAGCGCTCCAGATGCCGTTTCAATTTTTCAAAAGTATCCTCGCTGATATCGTGTTCGATCCGGCAGGCCTCCAGCTCCGCCATCTCTGCCTCGACCCCGAGGGCGATCAGCGCCCGTGTCAGAATACGATGCCGTTCATAGACACGTTCGGCGGTCTCACGGCCTATCTCCGTAAAATGGATATGTTTTTCCTCATCCATCGTGATAAAACCGCCCTCGGTCAAAAGCTTGACGGCGCGGCTGACGCTCGGTTTCTTGACGTTCAGATACTCCGCCACATCCAGAGAACGGATATAGCCGTTTTTCAGCTGCATCACGAGCATCGCCTCGAGATAATCTTCACCGGATTCGTGGAGCTTCATTGTCATCACCTGATCTGTAGGAATTGTTTGTATTATAGCCTAATGACCGGTTCCGGTCAACGGCGGGCAGATCATTTCACATAAGTATTGCGCTTCCGAGAGGGAAATCGCAGTGCGCCGAACAAGCGAGAATTCACTGCGCACTTCGTGCTTGTTGTCCTACGAAAGCTAAAATAAGTATTCTTCTCTCTGCCTTTGCCGTCCCGTTTAGCTTCTACCTTCAAGTCAGCCCACCATGACCCCACCCTCGGTGCAGCAAGCAGGCGCAGTATTCCCCTGGCAGGGAGCTGCGCCTGCTTTCACTTTACGCGGTATAGATTGGACTTGAAGCTGCCGTTGTCGCGGTGGCGGGGTTCCTTCTCAATAGCCGTGCCGTTCCAGATCGGCGAGGGCGCGCTTGACCGTGCTCCTGGAGAGGCCAAGATCGGCAGCGATGGTCTTGTTCCTAGGCCAGCATTCACCTTTGGAGGCGGACATGCTCTTGAGGTACATGTAGGCGGTTTTCGCCCGGTGCGGCAGGCTGTTGTCGGCGTAGATCGTATCGAAGTAGCTGATGGCATCGCCTCCTACGTCTTGACGTGCGCTGTCTCGGCCTCCGGTTTCGGATCGCCGGGCTTGGTGTCGGGGTTTCTGCCCGCGCCTCTTGCGCCGGCAAAGGCTGCCCCTGGCAGCCTTTGCCGCGGTGCAAGTTCCTCAAGGAGAAGGCAACACGGAACGCAGGTTCCGGCGGCGGGCAGAGCCGCCACAGGTGGCGCCTCTACCTCGTCAGCACCGCGAAGGAGTACGCGGGCAGGCGCAGGACGCCGGCTTCCAGCGCCGCTTCCAGCGTATAATCGGTACACAGCGAGGCGGCGAGGGCTGCGAACTCCGCCGCCTGTCCGTCGAGCGGCAGGGTGAGATCGCTCTTCGAGGGGTTCACGGCGAGGAGGACTTCTTCACCGTTGTAAGTGCGCAGGATCAGACAGGCTTCATCAAACGCGCAGGGGAGCACGGCGCTCGTCCCGCGCGCGATGGCCGGGAAGCGCTCGCGCAGGGCGAGGGCGCTCCGGTAGTAGTTCAGGAGCGAAGCGGGGTCTCCCTCCTGCTCCGCGACGGAGGGGTAGGCGTATTCGATGCGCGTCACGCCCGGAGGCGGCGTCGTGACCTCGTCCTCGCTCGTCCAGAGCATCCCGAGGCGCTTGTTTGGATCCTCGCCGCTGCCCACCATGCCGATCTCCTGCCCGTAGTAGACGAAGACCTTCCCGCGCAGCAGACAGAGAAGCCCGCCGGCCATCTTGGTCTTGTCGGGGTTCTCGCGCCCCGTGAAGCCGACCGTGCGGCCGGTGTCGTGGTTCTCGGTGAAGGGCGCGGGGACGGTATTCGCGGGCAGCGTCTCCTCGAGCAGCGTCACATACTCAGCGAATTTCAGCCCCGGCTGCCTGGCGCGCCCGCCGAGCACCTTCGCGATATAGCCCTCCGCCTGGGAGACCGGGAAGGTGAAGAAGCTGTCGATCCGGCTCTCGCAGTAGCGCGCGAGGGTCGAGAGTCCCTCCCAAGCCTCGCCGACGAGATAGCAGTCCGGCCGGATGCCGTGGGCGGTATCGGCGAGCCAGTTGAGGAATTCGACGTTCTCCTCGACCCGGCCGGTGTAAAAGCTCGTCACCGCATCGAGGCGGAAGCCGTCCGCGCCGACGTCCTCGAGCCAGAAGCGCAGGATCCTCTCGATCTCCTCCCGCACGGCGGGATTCGAGAGATTGAGGTCGGGCATCGTGTCCACAAAGCGGCTCTCGTAGAACTCGCCGCCGAGCTCGGTGTAGCCCTGCTGCGGCGTGTCGCTCCAGTTGAACCAGTCACGCCAGGGCGAATCCGCCGAGGCCGCCGCGCTCAGGAACCAGGGGTGCAGGCTCGAGCAGTGGTTGAAGGGCATGTCGAGGATGACCGCCATGCCGCGCGCGTGCGCCGCGTCGAGCAGCGCGCGGAAGTCGTCGAGCGTCCCGTACTCGGGATCGACGCCGTAGTAGTCCGTCACGTCGTACTTGTGATAGCTCGGCGAGGGCATGATCGGCATGAGCCAGATCCCCGTGCAGCCCAGGGAGCGCACATAGTCGAGCTTTTCGGTCACGCCGTTGAGGTCGCCGAGGCCGTCCCCGTCGCTGTCATAAATCGAGCGCACGAAGACCTCATACCAGTTGTCCCCCGTCTCCGCAAAGGCCGCGGGACAGAGCGCGAGAAGCAGACAGAGGCACAGCAGAAGGGAAAATAATCTTTTTTTCATATCCAAACCCCACCAGGCGGCGCAGCCGCCAAATTCCAATCCGTCGCGAAGCGACCACAGTTTTTCATTATTCATTTTTCATTATAAATCACAGCTCCAGCCCCGCGATCTCTATCAAATCCCGAACAATACAGTCCTCCTGGCCGGTCGCCTCTCCGGGCGCGGCGGGGTCGAGATAGAGGATGCTGCGGACGCCGGCGCGCCGCGCGGCTTCGATATCAAGGCTGCGGTCGCCGACATACCAGGTGTGCGCGGGGTCGAGCGCGTATTTATCGAGCAGATACAGCAGCGCGTCGGGCTCTGGCTTGCGCGGAAAGCCGCTGCGGCTCGTCAGCACCTCGGTCAGATAGGGCGCGAGACCGGTGTTCTCGAGGATCGGGAAGCTCGAATCGCCCCGGTGAGTGTAGACGAAGCTCCGCGCGCCCTGTCCGCAGAGCGCCGCGAGGGTCTCCTGCGCGTGGGGCATCGCGCGCACGAGCGCGAGGCGGCTGTCGCTGAGAGTATTGAAGCGCTCGATCAGCGGCAGGGGGTCAAGTCCGCGCTGCGCGGCGAGCTCGCGCAGAAGCTGCCCCACGGAGGTGCGGATCACAAAGGCGTGGATGTAGTCGTCGGAATAATCCGCGCCGATTTCGGCGCAGACCTCCCGCGCGCTCGGCACAATGGCCGGGTAGGAATCCAGCAGCGTGCCGTCGAGATCCCAGATCAGGGCGATGCCGTTCATCCCCAAGCCCCCTCTCGTTTATTGATTCCATTGTATGCCCCCGCGCCCGCCCTGTCAAGGAGAACGCCGTGCGTCTGCGTTCTGTTCCCCTTGCGCGGCGGCGCGGTTTTTGGTATTATGGCCTCAATGACAACGACGAAGGAGGGAGCGCGATGCTCCGTCTGATCCTGGGCAAGGCCGGGGCGGGCAAGACCGCCGCCGTGATGGAGGAGATCCGCGCCGCCGTGGAGGCACGGCGCGGCGGGCAGATATTGCTCGTGCCCGAGCAGTACAGCCACGAGGCCGAACGCGAGCTCTGCGCCGTCTGCGGCGATCGGCTCTCGCTCTACGGCGAGGTGTTCAGCTTCACGGGTCTCGCGCGGCGGCTCGCGAGCGAGCTCGGCGGCGCGGCCGCGCCCTGGCTCGACAAGGGCGGGCGGCTTCTGTGCATGGCGCTCGCGCTGCACGAGGTCGGGCCGCGCCTGCGCGTCTACACCGCCGCGCACAAGCTCGAGCTGCAAAGCGCCCTTCTCGCCGCGCTCGACGAACTCAAGAGCGCCTGCGTCACGCCTCAGCAGCTCGAGACCGCCGCAGCGCAGGCCGGGGACGCCCTCGGCGACAAGCTGCACGATCTCGCCCTGCTCTCGGCGGCCTACGACGCCGTGGTCTCCCGCGGCCGCGCCGACCCCGCCGACCGGCTCACGCGCCTCGCCGAACAGATCCCGCAGAGCGCGCTCGGGCCGGAGACGGCGGTCTATGTCGACGGCTTCCTCGATTTCACGCGCCAGGAGCAGAACGTCCTGCGCGCGCTGCTGCAAAAGGGCGTGCGCCTCACGGTCTGCCTCACGGTGGACGAGCTGGACGGGAACAGCGAGCTCTTCTCCCTCTCTCGCCTCGCAGCGCGGCGGCTGCTCGCCGAGGCGCGCGCGCTCGGGCAGGAGATCGAGATCACGCGGCTCGAGCAGCGCGAGGGGAAGGCGCCCGCCCTGCGCTTTTTCTCGGAGGAGATGTTCTCCTACGGCGCGGCGCGCTTCGAGGGCGGGGGCGAGGCGCTCCGCCTCGTGCTCGCCGAGAGCGTCACGGCCGAATGCGAGGCCGCGGCGGCCGAGGTTCTCGCGCTCGTGCGCGACGGCGGCTGCCGCTGGCGGGATATCGCGATCGCCGTGCGCGGCTTCGAGGACTACCGCGCCACGCTCGAGAGCGTGTTCCGGCACTACGGCGTGCCGCTCTTCACCGCGCGGCGGGATGAGCTGCTCTCCAAGCCCCTCCCGGCGCTGATCTCCCTGGCCTACGAGCTGCCCGAGGGCGGCTGGGACGTGGACGATGTGATCAGTCTGCTGCGCACCGGGCTCGTCGGGCTCTCGCTCGAGGAGAGCGACCTGCTGGCCGACTATGTGTACAAATGGCAGCTGCGCGCCTGGGCCTGGGAGCGCGAGGAGGACTGGCGGCAGCACCCCGAGGGCTATGGCCAGCCCTTCGACGAGGCCGCCGAGCAGCGCCTCGCCGCGGTGAACGCGCTGCGCCGGCGCTTTGCCGAGCCGCTGCTGCGCTTTGCGCGCCAAAGCGAGCGCGCCGGCGCCGCCGCGGGGCAGGCGTCCGCGCTCGCGGGGCTGCTCGAGGACTGGAAGCTGCCCGAGCAGCTCGAGGCGCGCGCTGAGGCGCTCGAGGCGGCGGGGGAGGCCGCGCTCGCCGGGGAATACGGCCAGCTCTGGGAGCTGCTGGTCTCGGCGCTCGAGCAGGCCGCGGCCATCCTCGGCGACATGCCGATGACGCGCGGGGACTTCGGGCGGCTCTTCACGCGGATGCTCTCGCAGTACGATATCGGGCTGATCCCGGTCTCGCTCGACAGCGTGTCGGCGGGCGACTTCGACCGGATGCGGCGGCGGCATATCAAGCACCTGCTGGTGCTCGGCTGCTGCGATGCGCGCATCCCCCGCGCGGAGGAGCGCCAGGGGCTCTTCGACGCTGGGGAGCGCGAGCGGCTGCTGAGCCTCGATATCGACCTCGGCGGCGGCGAGGGGGAGCTCTGGCGGGAGTTCTCCCTGCTCTACGCGACGCTGACCCTGCCCGCGGAGAGCCTGACGCTGAGCTGCCCGAGCTGCGACGAGAACGGCGACCCCCTGCGCCCGGCCTTCCTCTTCCACCGCGCCGCGCAGCTCTTCTCCCTGACGCCGGCGCTCGCCGCGCTCGACGAGGCGCGGCTCTCCGCCGAGGCTCCGGCGCTCACGCTCGCCGCGCACGCGGTGAAGGGCGGGAGCGCGCGCGCGGAGGCCGCGGCCGCCTGGTTCCGCGAGAGGGAGCCGGAGCGCTTTGAAAGGCTCGAGGCCGCCGCCTCCATGAGCCGCGGGCGGCTCTCCCCACGGGCGGTGGAGGCGCTCTACGGCAAGCGCCTGCGCCTCTCGGCCTCGCGCATCGACCGCTTCGCCTCCTGCCGCTACGCCTACTTCTGCGAATACGGCCTGCGTCTCAGACCCTACGAGCCCGCGGGCTTCAGCCCCCCGGAGGTCGGCACCTTCCTGCACTATGTGCTCGAGCACGTCGCCCGCGAGGCGAAGGAACGCGGCGGCTTCGCCTGCGTCGACGACGAGGCGCTCGCGGAGATGACCGAGCGGCACGTCGCGGACTACGTACACGAGGAGCTCAACGACTTTCATGAGAAATCCAAGCGCTTCGTACACCTCTTCCGCCGCCTCGCCGCCGACGCGAAGCAGATCGTGCGCGACCTCGCCGCGGAGCTTCGCTGCTCGGACTTCGAGCCGCTGGACTTCGAGCTCGACTTCTCCCGCGCCGAGGAGCTCAGCCCCTTCACGCTCGGCGAGGGCGAGGACACGCTGACGCTCACCGGCATCGCCGACCGCGTGGACGGCTGGCTGCACGAGGGCAAGCTCTATCTGCGCGTCGTGGACTACAAGACCGGGAACAAAAAGTTCGAGCTCTCGGATATCTGGTACGGGATGGGGCTGCAAATGCTCCTGTACCTGCTCGTGCTGACCGAGGACGGCGAGGCGCGCTACGGGCACGAGATCGAGCCCGCCGGAGTCATGTACATTCCGGCGCGAAACGCCCTGCTCGCATTGGACAGCAGCGGCGAGGACGCGGATAAAAAGCGCGCCGGGGAGCTCAGGCGCAGCGGCCTCGCGATGGACGATCCGGCGCTGCTCGAGGCCTGGGATCGGAGCGAGGACAGGCGCTACATCCCGGTGAAATTCTCTAAGGGCGTCGCGAACCCGGATTCCGTGGCCTCGCTTGAGCGGCTCGGGCAGCTCGCGCGGCATATCCGCGAGGGGCTCTGCGAGCTGACGAAGGAGCTGCGGCAGGGCAGCATCGCCGCCGACCCCTACTACCGCAGCCAGCAGGAGAACGCCTGCCTGCGCTGCGACTACTTCGACGCCTGTCACTTCGCCGAGGGCGAAAACGGCGAGAGCAGCCGCTTCATGCCGAAGCTCAAGCCGGGAAAGGTATGGGAAATGCTCAACGGCAACTGATCAGTTGAGACGCTCGCGCTTATCGCAGCGGCTATGCCCGCTTTGGTCGGGCCGATCCCTCGCACAGCTCGGCTTTAGGCGCAGCTGCCGCAAAGCGGCAGGCAAGTAGTATGATATGCGTATCGGCTTGACTCACTGGAGGGACTTGCGCCGTGGCAAAGGCTGCCGGGGGCAGGCTTTGCAGGCGCAAGAGGCGCGAAGCGACTAGTGTCGCGAAGCGACGGATGAGGTGGCCCCCGCTGTGACGAGCCTCGTCCGAAGAGGCCCACCTCATCAGTCATGGCCTCGCGGGGGATCGGCCATGACAGCTTCTCCTCCAGGAGAAGCCTTTGCCTCATGTCTCGGCTTGCTGCGTTGACCCGATACCCATATTGATGAATAATGAATCATTATGATGTCCGCTGGCGCGGACGGATGGGGAAGCTGTTTTTCGCCTCCCGGAGCATGGGGCGCATGGATCATTGCGAATGAGTAAGGTAACATCATGAAACGAAACATCCTGCTTATCAATAACCGTCTCGTGGGCGGCGGTTCGGAGACCATCTTCCAGCTTGTCGCCGCCGATCTCGCCGCGAACGGCGCGGCGCTGACCGTTTGGAGCCCCGAGGGGACGCGCGAGCAGCTCCGGCGCTGCTATCCCGCCGGGACGCGCTGGCGGCGCCTGCCCTTCTGGGGCGAGGAGGCGCCGCGCTTCACGCCGCTCTGGGTCTGGGAGCGCTTCTGCCGGACGCTCTTCGAGCGCTTTCTGCTGCGTCTGCGGCCCTGGGACTGCGTGATCGCCATGAAGGAGGGGCCGAGCATGCGCCTCGCCGCGCGGCTCAGGGCGAATAAAAAGCTCGCCTGGATCCACACCGACTACGGGACGCTGCACTGGTCGCGCTTCTGCTTCCACAGCGACGCGGAGGAGCTCGCCTGTATGCGGCGCTTCGACCGGGTAGTCTGCGTGTCCGAGACCGTGCGGCGCGGTATTCTCGGTACGGTCGGCGACCCTGGGAACCTCTGTGTCCGCTTCAATCCGATCGATGCGGCGCGCATCCTCGCGCTCGCGGAGGAGCCGATCGCCGAACAGAGGGCGGAAAACGGCCCGCTGCTCGTCGCGGTCGGGCGGCTCACAGCGGGCAAGCGCTTCGATCTGCTGCTGGACGTGTGCGCGGAGCTGAGAGAGGACTACCCCTTCACGCTCTGGCTCGTCGGCGGCGGCGAGGAGGAGGGGGCGCTGCGCGCGCAGATCGAGGCCGCGGGGCTTCGCAACTGCGTGCTGCTCGGACACCGCGACAACCCCTATCCCTATATCGCGCGCGCCGACTGGCTGCTCTCGGCCTCCGAGAGCGAGAGCTACGGTCTCACGGTGCAGGAGGCGCTGATCCTCGGCGTGCCGGTGCTCGCCTGCGCCTGCGGCGGGATCGCGGAATGCCTCGATCCGCGCTTCGGCATCCTGACCGCGCTCGACCGGGACGCGCTGCGCGACGGGCTGCGGCGCGTGCTCGCCGAGCCGAAGCTGCGCGGGGAATACGCCGCGCGCATCGCGGCGGAATATGAGCGCGAGACCCTCTGGCAGCCGCGCCTCGAGGCAATACGGGAGCTGATATAAACGAATCCCCGGCGGCAAAGCCGCCGGGGGTTCGTTTATTCCTTCTTCCCCTTCTTCTCGCTCAGCGCGAAGGGGAGGGTGACGAGGAGCATGTAGGGGACGAGGATGCAAAAGCAGGGCATCAGGTACAGAAACGGCGCCGGGATCCAGCCGTAAAAGAGCTCGAGCAGGGCGTTGCCCTCGGTCTCGACCGCGAAGAAGTAGTTCGCCTTCGGGTTGAGCCCGGTCACGCGAATCAGCATGTCGATCAGAAAGACGCCGAAGGCGATCAGGAGGATCGCGAGCGTCGCGCGGGGGATATCGCGCAGGCGCGGGCGGTAGAGCCCGAAGGCGGCCAGCGCCAGCCCCTCGAAGAAGACCATGAAATGCGTCCCGTAGAAGCCGAGCATTCGCGGCAGGAGCAGGGAGAAGCCGTCGAAGCTGCTCCCCGGCATGAAGAGAGCCATCCCCGCGCCCAGCGGCGCGAGAAAGAAGCAGAAGCTCAGCAGCGGCCGCTTTTTGGTCAGCACCGCGACGGGGATCAGCAGCATGTTGATGTTGCACAGGTGCAGCGGCAGCTCGCCCCACCAGTTGAAGCCGCCCATCGCCGCGTTCGTCACGGCGAACTCCGCGTCGATAGAGAGATAATACTTGTATACAAAGAAGCCGACCGCCGTCACGCAGCAGGCCGCGACCAGCACGAGCTGCCGCGTCCGCTCGCTCTTGCGGCGCAGCAGCAGCGATGCGAGCACGAGCAGCAGCACGAAGGCCGCGAACACCGCGCAAAACAGCGCGTTGAACGGCCGCATGATCCAAAGCTCGGAACCGGCCATAGCGCGCGCCTCCTTTTTTTGTTCTTGCGCTTATTGTAGCATGACGTCCCGCGGCCTGCAAGCCCGGAGCGTCATGTTCAATATTACGCTATGAATCTTTTACATGTTGATAATATTTCGGTCAAAGGGCTGTTCACGGGATATGCCGACGCATCTATCTGATCTTGTCCCAGCCGAGATCGGCGTAGATTCGTTCAAACGCAGCGGTCAGCTTCTCGCCGAAAATCCAGACCTCTCTGCGCCAGGGATGACTGAGATAGCCGAATTCCAGCGACTCCGCGATAAAAAAATAGTAGTCTCCGTCGGGATAGAAGTCGGGAAAGTGAGCCCAATACCCGCCGCCCGTACAGCGGGAGTCCTCCACAAAGACGCTTTGCTGTTCCTCCGGTTTTCTCGGGTCGAACAAAAAGGCGCTGTGGTGCCAGTCAAGCGCATACAGGCGTTCGCCCTCCCGCGTGACCGAGAAAAACGCCCCCAGAATCAGCTCGTCCATCCGCTCAAGCTGCGTGTCGTTCATGTGCTCGATCCCGTAGACGGCATATTTTCCATTGATATGAAACGGGGGAGAGCGGTTCGGGTCGTGTCCTCTGTAATGGCAGGACGGCGAAAAGCCCAGCTCGCTGTCGACCCAGTCCCATATTCTGTTATACTCTTCTGTGTCTTTGATAAGCATAGCGTTTCCCGTCGACAGCATGAGCCGCCCGGCTGGGCGGCTCATACTCTGGTTTTGGTTTCGTTTACCGCTTGTTGTACTGCTCGATCGCGACCTTGAGGATATCCATGGCGCGCTCGATGTCCTCGGCCTTGAGGACGTAGGCCATGCGCACCTCGTTCTTGCCCTTGCCGGGGGTGGCGTAGAAGGGCTCGCCGCAGGCGAACATCACGGTCTCGCCGTGGTCGTTGAACTCGTTGAGCAGCCAGTGCTGGAAGGTGTCCGCGTCGTCCACGGGCAGGGCGGCCATGACGTAGAACGCGCCCTTCGGCTCCTTGCACACGACGCCGGGGATCTCCCGGAGCTTGCGCATCAGGGTGTCGCGGCGGTGTTTATACTCCGCGCGCGCGGCGTCGAAGTAGTCCGCGGGCAGGTCATAGAGCTTCGCCGAGGCGATCTGATCCATCGTCGAGACGGCCAGGCGGCACTGGCACCACTTCATCGCCTCGCCCATGAACTGCTTGTTGCGGGAGATGAGCAGGCCGACGCGCGCGCCGCAGGCGGAAAAGCGCTTGGACACCGAGTCGATGACGATGACGTTCTCCTCGTACCCGGGGTACTGCAGCGCCGAGCTCAGCGGCTCGCCCGCGTAGACGAACTCGCGGTACACCTCGTCGCAGATGATGAACAGCTCGTGCTCGTGCGCGATTTGCAGCATCAGCTCCAGCTCCTCGGGTGTGAGCACCGCGCCGGTGGGGTTGCCGGGATTTGTGATCATGATGGCGCGGGTTCGCTCGTTGATGCACGCCTCTACGCGCTCGCGCACGGCGTAGCGGTAGCCCTCCTCGGGCGAGGTGGTCAGCGGCCGGATCGACGCGCCCGCGAGGGTGACGGCGGTGTGGTAGTTCGGGTAGAAGGGCTCGGGGATCACGATCTCGTCCCCGTCGTCGAGGAGCACGGCCATGATCATCTGCAGCGCCTCGCTGCCGCCGTTCGTGGGCAGGATCTCCGCGCGAGACAGCTCCACGCCGATCTTGTCATAATAGCCGCGCACCGCGTCGAGCAGCACGGGCAGACCGCCGGAGGGCGCGTAGCTCAGCACCGGCTGAGCAAAGCTCGAGAGCGCCTCATAATAGCGCGGCGGCGTGAGGATATCGGGCTGGCCGATATTCAGATGGTAGATGTTGATCCCGCGCTCGACAGCCTGCGCGGCCTCGCCGTTGAACTTGCGCATGGGCGAAAGGCCGCAGCGCGCCATTTTCGACGACAGTTTCATGGAGAACCCTCCTCATTTAATGCGTTAAAGCAAGAATGCTTATTTATACCACAGTTTGCCCACGGATGCAAGGGAAAATTTGCAATAGTTCACCCCCTGTCATGGCTTCGCGAGCGAAGCGAGTCGAAGGATCCTTTTTCGGCGTAAAAGATTCTTCGTCGCCTGACGGCTCCTCAGAATGACACAGGGGGGCCTGGATCGGCACGAAAAAATGGCTTTTACCGCTTGTTGCTGCGGCGCCAGATCTTCTGCCGCTCGGCGGCGGCGATGAGTTCCTCGCGGAAATCCGGGTGCGCGATCTGGATGAGCGCCTCCGCGCGCTGCCAGGTCGCCTTGCCGGGCAGGGAGGCGACGCCGTATTCCGTGACGATGCTCGGCGCGAGGCTGCGCGGGGTCGTGATAATATCGCCGCTTGAGAAGCAGGGGCGGATGTTGGAGTGGAGCCGCCCTTCCCGGTCGGTGAAGGTCGCGTGCATGGCGAGAAAGGCGCGGCCGTGCTCGGCCTCGAGCGCGCCGGTGATGAAATCGACCTGCCCGCCGGTGCCGGAGATCTGCCGCAGCCCGGCGGACTCGGCGCTCACCTGCCCGTAGAGATCGACCGCGAGGCAGCCGTTGACCGAGACGAAGTCGTCGAGCTCGCGGATGACTGCGGGGCTGTTGACATAGCGCATCGGCGCGGAGAGGACGGCGGCGTTGTGATCGAGGAAGTCATAGAGCTCCCGTGAGCCGTTGCAGATCGAGAACACGCCCTTGCCGCGGTTGAGCTTTTTCTTCGCGTTCGTGAGCTTCCCGGCGCGATAGAGGGCGAGGTAGCCGTCGCCCATGAGCTCGGTGTGCATGCCGAGGTCGCGCACGTCGGATTCGGCGATCATGCCGCCGATGGAGTTGGGGATGCCGCCGATGCCGAGCTGCAAGGTGCAGCCGCTCGTGATAAAGGGGAAGATATGCGCCGCGATCTGCCGGTCGACTTCCGTCGGCGCGGGGCTCGCGACCGTGGGGACGGGCAGCGCGCATTCGACCACCGCGTCCACGTCGCGGATGCTGATCCCGTCGCAGGCGAGGCCGGCGATGCGCGGCATCGTGGGGTTGACCTCGACGACGATATGCTTCGCCGCGTCCAGGATCTCCTGCATGGTGCAGTTGGTCAGGCCGTAGGAGAACACGCCGTTTTCGTCCATCGGCGCGACCGTGACCATCGCGACGTCGACCGGCGCGTAGCCCTTCTGATAGTAAATCCCGTTGTGGCGGAACATCATGGGCAGATGGTAGGCGCGCCCCTGATCCAGATACCTCCGGTCGAGCGCGGAGCAGTGCCAGAGGTTGTAGGTGAAGGAGCCGCCGGGGTCGTTCTCCACGGTGGCGATCGGGATCATGGAGATCGCGCTGCGTATCTTCACGTCGCGCACTTCGCCGCTGCGCTTTGCGAGCGCGGTGTCCAGCGCCTGCGGGTAGGAGCAGGTCTCGCTGTAGTCCACCCAGTCCCCGTCCTTCACGAGGCGCACGGCCTCCTCCGGCGTGCGCAGCTTCTGTTCGTAGAGCGAGCGATAGTCCATCCCCCTCGGCCTCCCGTCCGTATTTGTCGGAAATATTATATCCCCCGCGCGGAGAGCTGTCAATCCGCGGGGGGGGGGTATTGATTCAGTGAGGAATCAGGTGTGGACGAACCGTTCATCCCATGCCGTCCTCCGCTTTCATGAGCTCGTCCCGCAGCGCGAGGTGCTGTTCTTCGAGCCCCTTCCACTGATTTTGCAGCTCTGTGAACGCCTGATACGCCTGCTTCATCTCACCTGAGTCATACGAAACGCCCTGTGAAACCAGGTCTCTCAGCCGTTCCCGCGCCGCCTCCACATCCACGCCCAGACTGTACAGGCGCGCGGCGGAGGCGAGCAGCAAATCCTTTCTGTAGTCCATATCATCACCGCCCTGTTCTCAGTCTCCGCCTTGAAGTATAGCAAAACTTGCAAGCATACGCAAGTGCGTATACGCATGAGCGTTATGAACTCTACAATGAGGCGGGGGTGGGGTATATGGCGGTCAAGGATACGGTGGCAGCCCGTTTTCGGCAGATATGCGCCGAGCGCGGCATAAAGACAAACGCGCTTGCAACCCTCTCCGGCGTCACGCCGTCGACGGTCTACAGCATGATGGACAGCAAGCGCAGAGACCTGTCGATCATCACGATCAAGAAGCTCTGCGACGGGCTGGATATGACCCTGGGGGAGTTCTTCTCCACACCGGAATTTGACGCGCTGGAGCAGGAAATCGAATAGAGTAAACGATGATTCATTCGCCTTCGGCATCTCCCGGAAAAATGTGCCCTGATCTCGTCACTTTTCCTTGAAATACACAAAGTATTCCTGCGGAAAAGTGCCTTTATCAGAACCCATTTTTTCTCGGGATCTGCTCTTGCCGAATGAAGCACCGTTTACAAAAAACCGGGGGCTGTCTCAAAACGGTTTTCGTTCTGTCATTCTGAGGAACTTCGTTCCGAAGAATCTTTCTTTTTGAAGTTCTCAAGTATCTATTCAGTCCCCCGTGTCATTCTGAGGAGCCGTAGAGCCCATGGCCGGAAGAATCTCATCCCGGAATAAAAAAGATCCTTCGACTCGCTTCGCTCGCGAAGCCATGACAAGGACTGAACAGTTACGTTTTCAAGAACTTCCAGAGAAAGATTCTTCGCTTCGCGAAGCCATGACACGGCGTTTTGAGACAGCCCCCTCTTTTTTCTTCTCAGTCGATGTCCAGATCGACCGTGACCTCGTAGTAGTCGCAGGCGTGGGCGGTCCAGTTGCGGACGTTGGCCTTGGAGATCATGTTCATTTGCAGGAAGGAGCAGAAGACGTAGGCGTTGTCGTCCAGGATGGGCTGCTGCAGCTCGATGGCGAGCTCGGCGCGGCTCGCGGTGTCGAACTCGGTGGAGAGCTCGTTGATGAGCGCGTTGACCTGTTCGTTCTCATACGCGCCGAAGTTGTAGCTCATGCCGGGCAGGCAGGAGGTCGTGAAGAAGTACTGCGGGTCGCCGGAGGGCGCGGTCACAAGCGCGGAGGCGTAGATATCCCAGCTCGTCATGTCCTTGAGGAACTCGCGGCGGTTGGCCGTGCAGTTGATGTCCACGTCGATGCCGATCTGCTTGAGAGAGGCCTGGCTGGACTCGGCCAGCAGGGGCAGCTCCTGACGGCTGGGATAGGTCAGCCAGCGGACGCTGAGCTTGACGCCGTCCTTCTCGCGGATGCCGTCGCCGTCGGTGTCGACCCAGCCGGCGGCCTCCAGCACGGCCTTCGCGCCCTCGGGATCATAGCTCTCGGCGTTCAGGTGCTCGCCGCCGAAGCTCGAGAAGCCGTCGGGGAAGGCGCCGTTGCCGACCACGCCGTGCCCGTCGAGCAGCACCGCGACGAAGCCCTCCTTGTTGATGCCCATGGCGATCGCCTGGCGCACGGCCTCGTCCTGCATGATCGGGCTCGTCATGTTCATGGAGCCGAAGAAGGCGCGGGAGGTCTGGATGCTGGAGAACTGGTAGTTGGGATTCTCAAAATTGGGGTAGGCCTCGTAGGCCATGCCGTAGGCCGCGTCGATATCCCCGGCCTGCAGCGCGGCGGAGAGCGTGTCGCCGTTGGAGAGCGTGCGGATGGTGATTTCGTCGAGCTTCGGCGTGCCGTTCCAGTACAGGGCGTTCGGCTCGAGCGTGAGATGGTCGTCCGTCACCATGTCGACGGCCACATAGGGGCCGGTGCCGACGGCGACGCCGGTGTCAAAGTCGCTCGCGTCCACGTCGATGATGCAGCCGTAGGGGTCGCCCAGGTAGTTCATCAGGGCGGGGTTCGGCTCGGAGGTGACGATGGTCAGCACCTGGCCGTCGGCCTGCATGTCGGCGATCTTGGTGTCGCCGGGGGCGCGGTCGTGGTTTTCCAGCAGGTGCTCAAAGCACTGCTTGACCGCCTCGGCGTCCATGTCGCGGCCGGAGGAGAACTTCACGCCCTCGCGCAGCGTGATCGTCCAGGTCAGGTTGCCGTCGTTCTCCCAGGAGAGAGCCAGCCAGGGCTCGAGCTCCATGGTGTCGGTGTAGTGGACCAGGGTCTCGCCCACGCCGTAGCGGATGCAGGGCCAGCCGTTGTAGGTGCGGTGGGGGTCGATGGTCTCCTCCCAGTTCTCGGCGTTGAAGGTGGTGTCGCCGATGACCATGGTCTTGCCCTCGGCAAAGGCGGCCGGGGCGAAGAGGCAGAGCGCCAGGCTCAGGGACAGGATGACAGCCAGGATTCTTTTCATGGTTTCAGCTCCTTTCTTTTTTGGTAACTGTTCAATCCTTGTCATGGCTTCGCGAGCGAAGCGAGTCAAGGATCTTTTTTATTCCGGGATAAGATTCTTCCGGCCATGGGCTCTACGGCTCCTCAGAAT
>LXOW01360427.1_pt1 | contig 19203 bp, 13 predicted proteins | sample 1368591 | NCBI WGS metagenome assembly LXOW01 (sample SAMN04884650, study PRJNA319009) | bovine gut metagenome | isolation source: Cow rumen | host: Bos taurus | place: Italy: Legnaro (PD) | collected 2014-07-09
GCCGTTACCGGAAGTTATTCACTGTCGTTCGATTACAACGATGAAGGGATCAGAATAAGCAAAACGGTAAACGGCTTTGAGCACGTATACCGACTGTCGGGCAGGCAGATTGAGACCGAGGAGTGGGACGGTAATCTTCTTGTCTACCTGTACGACGCCGAGGGCTCGCCGATCGGTATGCAGTACAGAAACGATACGATGTCCGCCGACGACTTCTGCACTTTCTGGTTTGAGAAGAATCTTCAGGGTGACGTTGTTGCCGTTTACAACTCGAGCGGAACAAAGTGCGTGTCATACACGTACGACGCATGGGGGAATGTGACTACCAATTCGGTCAACATTTCCGGAACGAATGATTTCGCGACATATAATCCGTTCACCTACAGGGGGTATTACTACGATACTGAAACAGGATTATACTATCTCAACAGCAGATACTATGATCCGGCTACCGGGAGATTCATTAACGCGGACAGACAGCTTAATAATGGTCTGCTTGGGTATAATCAATTTGCGTATTGTGAGAACAATCCAAAAAACAATAGTGACCCAATGGGTTGTAGAACGTACTATGATGCTGATGAACCTGACTGGCCAAGTTCTTTTACTATATCGCAATTGGAAATGATACACGAAATTGGTATAACAGAATTTGACTCATACCCTGACGAAATACAGGATATACTCCTTTTTATGTCATTGAATGGATTTCTCCCCCCTGGAATTAAACTAAGAGACTTATATAGCTTTTATTGTGATTACTCATCGAATAACAATTCTATCTTTTCATCTTCATACGCAAGTCAAATGGCTAATGAGTACAACACATACTTGATGATATCATCAACTTCTATTTGCTCAATCCCACGTATCGGACCCATTTACGAAATAATAAGCAATTATAGTAGTGCAGTTTATGATTATTACGGCTGCAATCAGATGATCTTGATTAAAGGGAGCATTGATTGCATATTTACGGGTATTGGCGTTGCTCTCGGAAGTAAACATTTTTCAGACACGTTTATCGGATTGCTTCCCAATATCAACTCTGCCATTCAAATTGTTTATGAATTATTGCCATAAAAAGATAGTAGGAAAGAGATTCAGAAGATGGCTCGTGAGCATATGTCTAGCTGATATAGAAACACTTGTTTATTATTCTTCGTCTTTGTTTCGTAATACCAGATTTCTGTTTGAAAAGCGTTTAAAACACAATTTGCTGTAATACAATTAAAAAGATTGAAAACACTATGAAACAAATAAAAACGATTATTGCAATATTATTCGCCGTGACTTTATTACTGCTTTGTTCTTGCACCGGCGGAAATCGTGGCGTGGGAACAGACTCTATAGATTCCGAGAGCGGAACAAACAGCGGGAACGCAGGCGATGAGATCGGTTCTCAGGGGTTCGCTTACAAAAATAACGGCAACGGGACGTGCACGATAACGGGTATCGGGACCTGTACCGATACCGACGTCATTATTCCGTCCGGGATAGATAACCTGGACGTTGTTGAAATAGGAGAAAAGGCGTTTGAAGATTGCGCGATTACAAGCGTTACCATTCCGGAGAGCGTGACGGGCATCGGACTTTGTGCGTTTTTCAGCTGCACTTCTCTGAAGTCAATATCCGTTCCCGGCAGCGTAACGAGCATTGGTAACAGTGCGTTCTACGGCTGTACTTCACTGGAGTCTGTCACACTCCTCGACGGCTTGACGAAAATCGGTTTATGCACGTTTTTAGGATGCACTTCGTTGACGTCAATATCCATCCCCAGCAGCGTGACGAGTATAGACAGTCGTGCGTTCGAAGGTTGCATCTCGCTTGCGTCAATCGCGATTCCGGCAGGCGTGACGAGCATTGGTGAAAATGTTTTTAACGGTTGCACCTCGCTGGAGTCGGTAACTGTCCCGGACGAAGTGACGAGCATTGGAAAAAGTGCGTTTTCGGGCTGCACGTCGCTGACGTCGATTTCAATCCCCGACGGTATAACGAGTATAGGGAACGAGGCGTTCAAAGATTGCACGTCGCTGACGTCGATTTCAATTCCGGACAGCGTGACCGGTATTGATAGTGACACGTTTTCTGGTTGCGATAGCCTTGTTGTGAAATGGATGGTCACCGATCTCGCGGGATTTTGCGGGAATTCACATAAATGCGGAGCCAACTGGGAGTGTTACTTGAACGGCTTGCTTGTTTCTGATCTTGCAATCCCGGACGGCGTGAAGGAAATATGCGGAAGCGCGTTCTACGGATGTACCTCTCTCTCGGCGGTTTCTATCCCCGATAGTGTGACGAGTATAGGCAACTGTGCGTTCGACGGATGCACGTCGCTGACGTCAATTTCCATCCCCGGCAGTGTGACGAGTATTGGCGCGAGCGCGTTTTACGGATGCACATCGCTGATTTCAATCACACTTTCGGACGGCGTGAAGACCATCGGAACCGGGGCGTTCACCGGCTGCGCTTCGCTGACGTCTGTTACTATCCCGGCCAGCGTGACGGACATTGGAATGGCCGCGTTCCTCTATTGCTCCCGACTGACTGACATCAACTATAGCGGAACCAAAGCGCAATGGCGGTACCTCAGCAGTGTATTGCTGTTTTACGACGACTGTGCTCCGACAGTCCATTGCCTTGACGGAGATTGCCCTGCTTTCGGCTGAAAGCAGCTATTCAGCAGAAATCGAAGAAACATGGGATTGCAGATTTCGAGCCTTAATCCCAACATTTGCTGTGTGGACTGGTATGGGATTGCACAAGATGGTAAAATGTGGCATCATATTCATTTAGTGAAAGAAAGAGGATGATATCCATCCACATTCCGGCAACAGTCTGCAGAAGAAAACATATTATCTGACCGCCGAAGGGAACGCGCCGTCAAACGCGGACCTGATAAGCACCGACGTCTACACGTACAACGACGCGACCTGGGGCGACAAGCTGGGTAAATACAACAACGTATCCATCAGCTACGACGACGTAGGAAACCCGCTGAGTTATTACAACGGCAGTAGCTACACCTTCACGTGGAAAAACGGAAGGCAGCTGGCGACAGCCGTTACCGGAAGTTATTCACTGTCGTTCGATTACAACGATGAAGGGATCAGAATAAGCAAAACGGTAAACGGCTTTGAGCACGTATACCGACTGTCGGGCAGGCAGATTGAGACCGAGGAGTGGGACAATAGAATATCTTGGACCGATAGAGGTACTATTTATTCCCGTCCTAGAGCGTTTGCCAAAATAACCAGAAGTATAAAGTGAGGAGTATTAATGAAAAAGTATTTGACCATTCTCTTAACAGTAGTAACCTTTGCTCTCGTTTCGCTGGTGTCTTGCGCAGATACCGAGAGCGTCTGTGTGGATAAGGGGGCGAGTTTTTTTTCAGACTATTCAGTTGACGGTAATGAGGTTAAGATAAAATGCCACGTTACGCTGAAGAACTTATCCGATTCCACACAAACCGTAAATCTGTCTGCCAAGCTTCCTGAAGACGTTGCCGGCGGTCTGCTTGTAAGCGAAGATGTTTACGCTTTGAATGACGACGGTTCTTTGACTAAATATGTTGTTCCCCCCAATTCATCTATTGTTGTTGAAGTCGTTTTTACAGGTAANNTGTAGATGGTTGAATTTGACAGAAGAACGTATGTTTACGAATCATTTTGTGCGCCATATAAGAATATAAGAATTGACAATGAAAAAAGCAATAAAAAAAATTCAGGATTCCTGTTTCAAGAAAACAATTTGTCTGTTGCTTGCTCTTATTACTTTGGCTTTTTCCGCCTCATGCAATCGTCAGCAGGACGACGCAGAGCAGGCTTTCGATTGGTCGGATTACGTTATTGTTACTCCAAATCTGGGAATTCCGCAGGAAGACGTCGGCTTCGGCAGAAAAACGAATATGCTTCAGGAGATTAAGGAAGCAATCGAAAAGGTGTCCGGATGCTTTCCCGACCATTTTTACGAATCCAGCGTGCCGCGTGAGCATGAAATTCAGATCGGCTTCACCGGAAGAGAAGAATCCGAGGCGCTGAAAGGTGAGCTCAGAGAGAACGACTGGGTCGTCGCCTACAGGAACGGTAATTTCATAATATGCGGAGGAAGCGACTACGCGCTTCTTGCGGCAATCAGGGCGTTTATCAGGGAGATCGGAAATATCAGACCCGGTATCGAAGACGGCGACCTGGTAAGATATACCGGCAAATATCCCGAACTGATTCCGGTTATTATCAACGGGACGGATATAAAAGAGTTCAGCTTTTCCTCCTCGGAGCATTGCACGCCCGCACATTTATCATTTCTGGATTCGTTTTACCGCAAATACGGTTACAGGCCGAGCTCAAACGAGATTAATTATAGTGCCTATATTCCGCTTATTACCAGTGAACGTTCACATTATATCGTTTTCGGATTCGGCAGGGACTTTTACGACGGAGCGCCCGAAGCCGAGGAGGGAACCGCGGTAATATTGTGCAACGGTTCGAGCATTATGATTTATACTTACGGCGAAGGGCAGGACAAATATAAAAATCTTCACAACTATTTGTTGAAGGTGATTGACGAAGCGCCCCTTGTCGACGGAAAGAAAGAGGTAACGATACCCGAAGGCGTTACAATAATCCCGGTTGGGTGAAGCAAATATCTTAATATGCTAAGCACGGCGGCCGAGAGGCCGCCGTGCTTAGCATATTAAGATCTTAAAACCCTAAACTGTCTTTGTCAAGAAGGAAATCATAGATTCCCATAATCAGGATTCCGTTTTCGTTATAGTGAATTGCTGTCGGGCTTCCGACGATGATGATTTTTTTGAACGAGTCGTTAACGCTCGTTAAAGGACGCTGCTCCTGCCGCTCTTTTTCCAAAGTCGGTACTGCAAGCGCTGACTGAATATAATAGCGCCTGTATCCTTGATTTGCCACAAAATCTATCTCGTAACGTTTGCGGACGCTTCTTCCGTCTTCCGCCTTTTCACGAATTTCTATCACGCCGACGTCTACGGAATAACCGCGCATTTTCAATTCGTTGTAGATGACGTTCTCCATTGAATGAGTCTCTTCAAGCTGACGGAAATTGAGTCTTGCGTTGCGAAGCCCCAAATCGGTAAAATAGTATTTTTTCGGGCTGTTGATATATTTTTTTCCTTTCACGTCGTATTGAAGGGCTTCGTCAATCAGGAAAGAGTCCTCGAGATATGAAATATACTTTGCAATCGTAAGCTGCGACAGCGGTTTGTTTTTCACGCTTCTGAACGTGTTGCTGAGTTTCGCGGGGTTGCTGAGCGAACCGATTGCCGACGCAAGAACGTCAGTCAGTTTTCCCAATTCCTCCGCGTTGCGCCTGACGCCGTATCTGTCGACAACGTCCTTTATGTAGGTCTCGTCAAACAGTCCGGCAAGATACGCCGCTTTCTGCTCGTGCGTTTTCATAAAAGCAGCCTGCGGAAGACCGCCGTAGGTCAGATAATCGCGCAGCCCCTCATACTTGTCGCCGTCGTAAACCTGCATGAACTCCGCAAAAGAGAGCGGCTGAACGTGTATTTCATCTCCGCGGCCCCGGAATTCGGTTCTTATATCTGTAGAGAGAAATCGTGAATTGCTACCGGTTACGTATACGTCCGCGTTTCTTTTGCGCAATAAGCCGTTAAGAACGCCGTAGAGCGGCAGCGGTTCGTCGCTTTTCGCGTCTTCTTTGGAAATCGCGTATTGGACTTCGTCGAGCAATACGTAGTACTGTTCGCTTGTTTTTATGCGCGAGCAGATATAATCATACAATCTGAGCGGGTCTCTTAATTCGCGGCTGTCGGCGTCTTCAAGATTTATTGCGATAATATTATCCTCTTTTACGCCCGACTCAATAAGGTAATCGTAAAACAAATTGAACAGAAGAACGCTTTTTCCGCATCTGCGCATACCGGTAATGATTTTTATCATTCCGTTATGCATACGGCTCTTCAACCTGTCAAGGTACAGATCGCGTTTAATTGTCATAGCGGCCTCCTAATTAATTTTTTCGGTAATTTTACCGGTTTTCTATATTATAGCACAAACATCGTTTCAATGCAAGGCCTGACGCGAAATCGGTTGCGAAATAATGAAATAATAATACGTCGGCCCGCCTTTCCGATTTTCATTGACTGACGCGAGCGCGTTGTGATATAATATATATGCAAAAACAAGTAAATAGAATCCGGCTTTATCCCGCCGGATTTCCGGAGGCGGACGTGTCGCGTGTGAAGTCTCATATTTCGCATACGAGAATAATTGCCGCGGGATTCATTCTGATGATTCTCGCCGGCACTCTCTTGTTGTCTCTTCCGGTTGCGTCTGCGGACGGACAGGCGACGCCTTTCGGCGACGCGCTCTTCACTTCGGTCAGCGCCTCCTGCGTCACCGGACTTGTCGTCGTCGACACCGCGACGCACTGGTCGCTGTTCGGCCAGGCGGTAATACTCGTTCTGATCCAGACGGGCGGCCTCGGCGTGATGACCTTCGTCACCTTGATATTTATCGTGCTCGGAAAGAGGATAGGTCTGCGCGAGAGGCAGCTTATGACCGAGAGCATTAACGCCTCGAAGATAGGCGGAATCGTCGCGATGACGCGGCGGATAATCACAGGGACAGTTTTCTTCGAACTGACGGGCGCCGCGCTTCTCGCTGTCAGGTTCATACCGCGGTTCGGAGCCGGCAAAGGTATCTGGCTGTCGGTCTTCCACTCGATCTCCGCCTTCTGCAACGCCGGATTCGATTTGCTCGGAGAGGGAAACGAGTATATTTCATTCTGCGACTACGCGGCCGATCCTCTCGTTGTGATTACGCTGTCCGTCCTGATAACCGCCGGAGGCGTCGGCTTCCTTGTCTGGGACGACGTCTGGAAGCACGGCCTTAAAGTCAGAAAATACCGTCTTCAGACGAAGGTGGTGCTTGCCGCGACGCTGATCCTCACCTTCGGCGGAACGCTGCTCTTCTTCATATTCGAATCGGGCGCGACGGGCGCCGGGAAGACGTTCGGCGTGCGGGTGCTTGAGGCGCTCTTCGACGCGGTAACGCCGCGTACCGCCGGATTCAACACCACCGATACTGCGGCCCTGTCTGCTCCGTCGACGGTGCTGACCTATATCTATATGTTTATCGGAGGCAGCTCGGGATCGACCGCCGGCGGCGTCAAGACGACGTCTGTCGCCGTCCTGCTCGCCTTTGCGATCGCCGGCGCGCGCAGAAAGCAGTACGCATCGCTCTTCGGACGGAGTTTGCCCGAAGACAGCCTGAAACAGTCGATATACGCCGTCAGCGGAAACCTTCTGTCTGCGCTTGCCGCCGCGATGGCGGTAGGAGCAATCCAGCCGCTGCCGCTGAAAGATCTGCTGTTTGAATGTTTCTCCGCGATAGGAACCGTCGGAATGACGACGGGCATTACACGCTCGCTTCTGCCGGCGTCGCGGCTGATAATCTGCCTGCTTATGCTGATAGGCAGGGTCGGAAGCGTCTCATTCGCACTCGCCGTTATGGAGAAGCGTGCGAGACCGCAGGTCAGCTTCCCGACCGAATCGATAAACGTCGGCTGACGCCGGCGCCTTCACAAACGAAAGGACGTTTGCCATGAAAACAAAATCATTTCTGCTTATAGGGATGGGTACCTTCGGACACCAGCTCTGCATGCGACTTGCCGAGCAGAAGAACGCCGAGATTATGATCGTCGACGTCCGCTCGGAGGCGCTCGAGGACCTTCTGCCATACGTCGTGTCCGCCAAAGTCGGCGACTGCTGCGACGAAAAGGTGCTCTCGAGCTTCGGCGTCAACAATTTCGACACCTGCTTCGTCTGCATCGGAGGCAACTTCCAGAACAGCATACAGATCGCGTCGCTCCTCAAGGACCTCGGCGCGAAGAAGGTCATCGCGAAGGCCGAACAGGACGTTCAGGCGAAGTTTCTGCTCCGCAACGGCGCCGATCAGATCATATACCCCGAGAGGGACATAGCCGAGAGAATCGCCGTGACAGAGTGCAACAGCAGCATATTCGACTATATCGAGCTGTCGCCCGAGTTCGGCATCTTCGAGATCGAGCCGAATCCGAAGTGGATAGGGAAGAGCATCCGCGAGCTCAACATCCGAGCCGAGTATGATATCAACATCCTCGCCGTGAAGGTCGGAGATTCGATCACCGTGCTGCCCTCGCCTCTCTACGTCTTCAAAAAAGGCGAGCACCTGATGGTCAGCGCCCGCCGCAGAGACATTGCCAGAGTGACAAGATGAAGGACGGGGTTGAACTCTATCCTCAGGGGAAGGTAAAGCTTTCCTCCGGACTGCTTTTCGAAAAAAAGAAGCTCAACCGCGAGGTGACTCTCGGCGCCGTCCGCGACCGTTTCGAGGAGACGGGCAGATTCCGTGCTTTCGGCTGCTCATGGCGGAACGGCGAGCCCTGCCGCCCGCACGTCTTCTGGGACAGCGACGTCGCCAAGTGGATCGAAGGCGCGTCCTACGTGCTCGCGGAGGAGCCCGATCCGGATCTTGAAGCAAAGATCGAAGAGATCGTCGACTGCATCGAAAAGAACCGCGCGTCCGACGGATACTTCAACAGCTATTATCTTTCATGCGAACCGTCGGCGAGATTTTCCGACCGCTCCAAACACGAACTCTACTGCCTCGGACACCTGATCGAGGCGGCCGTCGCATACGCCGAAGCGACCGGAAAGACGCGCTTTCTCTCGCTCATGGAGGATTACGTCGCATGCGTCAGGCGCGCCTTCGTGACCGAGAAGACGGCGAAATTCACGACTCCCGGACACGAGGAGATCGAACTTGCTCTGATCCGCCTCTACCGTTTTACCGGTAAGCGGGAGTATCTCGATCTCGCTCTTTTCTTTCTCGACAACCGCGGCGCGAACGAGAAGGACAGGGAGGCGTCCGGCCCCGCCGTACAGCCCGGAAAACCGCCCCGGAATTATGATTACAACCAGTCGCATCTTCCGGTAAGGAAGCAGTTCGAGGCGCGCGGGCACGCCGTCAGGGCGGTCTACCTCTATTCGGCGATGGCAGACGCGGCCCGCGAGACGGGCGACGCTGAGCTTGAATATGCCTGCCGCCGTCTCTTTGAAGATATTACCGAGAGGAAGATGTACGTGACGGGCGGGATCGGTTCTACGCACGTCGGAGAGGCCTTCACGTCCGCCTACGATCTGCCTAACGGAGAAGCGTATACCGAAACCTGCGCGTCTATCGGACTTGTCTTCTTCTGCCGCAGGATGACCTCTCTCGGCCGGAGGGCCGAATACGCCGACGTGATCGAGCGCGCGCTCTACAACGGAATCCTTTCCGGACTGTCCGAGAGCGGCGACCGCTTCTTCTATGAAAACCCGCTGCGGATCACGCTCTCCGAGCGCTTTTCGTCCGACGTCGGCCAGCGCAGACTGCCGCTGACGCAGCGCCCCGAGATGTTCTCATGCTCATGCTGCCCGCCGAACGTCAACCGTCTGCTGGCCTCTCTCGGCGGATATATATACGGCAGAGAAGGGGATACGCTGATAATAGACCAGTACTGCGGCTCGACGCTCGACGACGGAGAGCGCGGCGCGGAGGTCGAAACCGACTACCCGCGTTCGGGAAGAATCGTAATCAGGCCTCGCGGATTTGAACGCGCTGCGCTGAGAATTCCCGGATGGTGCGCGTCGTATACGCTGAACCGCCCGTACACGCTTGAGAACGGCTACGCGGTCTGCGAAGCGGACGGAGAGATAATACTCGATCTGGATATGACTCCGTTCCCGGTCAGAGCCGACAGCCGCGTGCTGCGCGACGCGGGAAAGATATGTTTTGCCCGCGGCCCCGTTATTTATTGCGCCGAGGGAGTCGACAACCACTTCCCGCTCGATACGGCGACGCTGCGGGAAATCCCGGAGATAATCGTGACGTCGGATCGCGTATGCGGACTGCCGGTGCTTGAAGTCGGCGTAAAAGTCCCCGAGCCGGGCGGCCCGCTCTACGCCGACGCGAGGCGCTTCCCCGTGCGTCTGCGGGACGAAAGAATGCGCCTTGTGCCGTATTTCTTCTTCGCCAACCGCGGCGAGAGCGATATGAGAGTGTGGTTTCAGTTATAAAATATTGAGCCGTTAAGTTTGAACGCACAGCGTGCAAACTTAACGGCTCTTCATACTTTTGTGTGTTGCAGATGGTAACAATTATTACGATCTGCGCGTCATTTGATACTGTAGGGGCGCCTCAGCGGGCGCCCGCCCCGAGGGGAGCGCATGAACGATTACAGATAACACTGATTGTACTGAAATGGAACAGATGCTTCGATTCACAGTCACGCCGGATTCTGATGTCTGTTACCGCTTATGCGTATCCTGCGGGGCGGGCGCCCGCTGAGGCGCCCCTACGGTATCAAATAACGCATACAGCGTAACTGCCATTACACTGTATGCGTCGTATTACTTCTCGTCCGGCTTGCAGGACGAGTATGCAGCTCAGCTGCCAAGTATCCTCTTCAGATACTGTCCGGTAAACGACTCTTCCGCCTGCGCAACTTCTTCAGGCGTTCCTGTCGCGACGACGGTTCCTCCGCCTTCTCCTCCCTCGGGTCCGAGGTCGATGATATAATCGGCGGTCTTTATCACGTCGAGGTTGTGCTCGATGACAAGAACCGTATTTCCGGCGTCGACAAGGCGCGAGAGCACCTCTATCAGCCGCCGCACGTCCTCGCTGTGAAGTCCTGTCGTCGGCTCGTCGAGTATGTAGAACGTCTTTCCGGTGCTGCGCTTGGTAAGTTCTGACGCAAGCTTGACGCGCTGCGCCTCGCCGCCCGAAAGCGTCGTCGACGGCTGCCCGATCTTGATATATCCGAGGCCGACGTCGCACATCGTTTCGATGAAGCGGCGGATCTTCGGGATTCCGTCGAAGAAGGCGAGTCCCTCCTCTGCCGTCATCTCGAGGACTTCGTATATGTTCTTCCCTTTATATTTTACTTCGAGAGTCTCGCGGTTGTACCGTCTGCCTCCGCAGGCGTCGCAGGTGACGTAGACGTCGGGCAGGAAGTGCATCTCGATCCGGCGCACGCCGTCTCCTCCGCAGGATTCGCATCTGCCGCCCTTGACGTTGAAGGAGAATCTGCCGGGTCCGTATCCGCGCGCTACTGCGTCCTGCGTTCTCGAGAAAAGCGTTCTTATCTCGTTGAACACGCCGGTGTAGGTCGCGGGATTCGATCTCGGCGTCCGTCCTATCGGGCTCTGGTCGATGCAGATCAGCTTGTCGAGGCATTCGAATCCTTCGATCTTTCCTTTTATACCCGGACGGCGGCGGGCGCCGTTGAGCTCTGCCGCGAGGACCGGAGATATTACTCCGTTGACGAGCGACGACTTGCCCGAACCCGACACTCCTGTCACGCAGACGAATCTGCCGAGCGGAATATCGACTGCGAGATTCTTCAGATTGTTGAGCGTCGCGTCTGTTACGTGAAGAAACTTACCGTTGCCCGGGCGCCTCTGCGCGGGAATACCGATTTTTCTTCTTCCCGACAGATAATCCCCGGTGATCGATCCCTGAGTCGCGGCGACTTCGTCGGGCGTTCCGGCGGCCACGATCCGTCCGCCGTTGACTCCGGCTCCCGGGCCTATGTCGACGATATAATCGGCAGACCGCATCATCTCCTCGTCGTGTTCTACGACGATTACCGAGTTGCCTATGTCGCGAAGCCGCTTGAGCGTAGAAATGAGCCTGCCGTTGTCACGCTGGTGCAGACCGATGCTCGGCTCGTCGAGAACGTAGAGCACTCCGACGAGCGCAGAACCGATCTGCGTCGCGAGTCTTATGCGCTGCGCTTCTCCGCCCGAAAGCGTGCCCGCGCGGCGGGAAAGGGTGAGATATTCGAGTCCGACGCTGTCGAGAAACTCGAGCCGCGCCTTTATCTCCTTGAGCACGTCGCGGACGATCTCGGCCTCGGTCGGGGTCAGCGACAGCGTATCGCCTCTGACAAATCTGAGGGCCTCCGACACCGACTGATCGCAGAAGCGGTCGATCGGCATCCCGGCGACCGTCACCGCGAGAGATTTCGGATTGAGACGGCGTCCATGACAGACGGCGCAGGGGATCTCCTCGATGAAGGGCTCGTAGTATTCCTCCATCCCCGAGTATTTCATCAGCTGTTCGATCTTGCCGATGACTCCCTCGAATTTGACGAGCTGTCTGCGGCCCTGATGATCGAAATAGCGCGTGACGTCGTAAAGTTCGTCGCCCGTGCCGTACATCAATATATTGTACTGTTCGGGCGTGAAATCCTTTATCGGCATATCGACCGTGAAGCCGTACTTCTCGCCGACCGCAGCGAAGAGCGGTCCCTTCCAGCTGTCCTCGTCGAGCGATTTGAATCCGTTGACGGCGATCGCGCCGCCTCTGAGCGTCAGCGATTTGTCGGGAATCACGGCGTCTGCAGACACCCGGCGGGTGACGCCGAGTCCGGCGCAGTCGGGGCATGCCCCGGACGGATTGTTGAAGGAGAACATCCTCGGCTCGAGTTCGCCGAAGGATATGCCGTGCTCCTCGCAGGCGTACGCCTGTGAGAAGAAGAGCGAGCGCTCCTCGCCTTCGTCGCGCGGTACCGTTACGATAAGAAGATGTCCGTCGGCCAGCGCGAGCGCCGTCTCTACCGAGTCGGCGAGCCGGGAGCGTATGTCCTCCCTCATAACGAGACGGTCGACGACTACGTCGACGTCGTGACGCAGATTCTTGTCGGGCTTTATCTCCTCGTCAAGGTCGTAAAGACTTCCGTCCACCCTGACTCTCGAGTAGCCCGAGCGCCTCGCGTCGGCGAACACCTTTTCATGCGTTCCCTTTTTCGCCCTGACGACGGGAGCGAGCACCATAAAGCGTTCACCCTCTTCGAGCTTCATTACAGCGTCGAGTATGCTGTCGACGGTCTGACGTCTGATCTCCCTGCCGCAGATCGGGCAGTGAGGAACGCCGACTCTCGCGTAGAGAAGACGAAGATAGTCGTATATCTCGGTCACGGTGCCTACGGTCGAGCGCGGGTTTTTCGAAGTGGTTTTCTGGTCGATCGATATCGCCGGAGAGAGTCCCTCGATGAGATCGACGTCGGGCTTGTCAAGCTGGCCTAGAAACTGTCTCGCGTATGACGAGAGCGATTCGACGAACCGTCTGTGTCCTTCGGCGTACAGAGTGTCAAACGCCAGCGACGACTTGCCCGAGCCCGACAGGCCGGTGAATACGGCCAGCGTGTCGCGCGGGATATCGACGCTGATATTCTGAAGATTGTGCACCCGCGCTCCGCGGATCTTTATATATCTGGATGCCATTATTTCTTAATCTCCTTGATGCGGTCGCGGATGTACGCGGCGAGTTCGAAGTCGAGCCGGGCGGCGGCGCGCTTCATTTCGGCTGTCATCTGCTCGACAAGTTTGGCGCGTTCCGCACCGGACATCTTCGCGGCTTTGTCGGCCGTGCGTTTCGCGGCTCCGTCGCGACCCGACGCGCTCTTGATACCGCTCTTCGAATCGTCTCCGCCGATTGAGATGATGTCGCGGACGCCCTTTTCGATCGAGCGCGGGACGATGCCGTTCTCTTCGTTGTATTTTTTCTGGACGGCGCGGCGGCGGGCCGTCTCGTCGATGGCGCGGCGCATCGATCCCGTGACGGTATCGGCGTACATAATCACCCTGCCGTTGACGTTTCTCGCGGCGCGTCCGATCGTCTGGATCAGCGATGTCTCCGACCGGAGGAAGCCCTCCTTGTCGGCGTCGAGTATCGCGACGAGCGACACTTCGGGAATGTCGAGGCCCTCGCGGAGCAGGTTGATTCCGACAAGCACGTCGAACACTCCGAGGCGCAGATCGCGGATGATCTCCATCCGCTCCATCGTTTCCACGTTGAAATGAATATATCTGACTTTTATTCCGTTCGTCGAAAGATAGTCGGTCAGGTCCTCCGCCATCGAACGCGTCAGCGTCGTGACGAGCACACGCTCGCCTGCTTCGACTCTCTTTTTTATCTCGCCGAGCAGATCGTCGACCTGTCCTTCTACAGGCCGCACCTCGACCTCGGGATCGCAGAGGCCGGTCGGCCTTATCAGCTGCTCTGTGAAGCCGTCGCTGTTCTCCTTCTCGTAATCGCCCGGCGTGGCGCTCACGAACACCGCCTGATTTATCCGCTGCTCGAATTCGTCGAAGAAGAGCGGGCGGTTGTCGTATGCCGACGGCAGGCGGAAGCCGTAGTCGATAAGATTCTTTTTTCTCGCCGTGTCTCCGCCGCTCATGCCGCGTATCTGCGGTAGAGTGACGTGGCTTTCGTCGACGAAGAGAAGCCAGTCGCGCGGGAAGTAATCGAGCAGGCAGAAGGGAGTGGACCCCGGCGCTCTGCCCGAGAGAACTCTCGAATAGTTTTCGATGCCCGAGCAAAATCCGATTTCACTCAGCATCTCGAGGTCGTATCTCGTGCGTTCGACGATACGCTGCGCCTCAACGAGTTTTCCGCGCGAAAGGAAATACTGCTCCCTCTCATCCATCTCGCGGCGTATTTCGTCGAGCGCCGCCTCGCGCTTGCGGTCGGAAACGGCGTAGTGCGTTGCCGGATAGATCGCGGTATAACCGAGGCGCCTGATTACCGATCCGGTAACGACGCTGATCTCTGAGATTCTGTCGATCGTATCGCCGAAAAACTCGACTCTCACTGCCACGTCGCCGCTCGAAGCGGGTACTACGTCGACCGTATCGCCCTTGACGCGGTATGAGTCGCGGACGAGGGACATGTCGTTTCTCGTATAGCTGATTGAGGTCAGGCGCTTTATGAATTCGTTCCGGTCCATCCGCATGCCGGGTCTGAGGGACAGAAGAAGCGTCGAATACTCCTCGGGGTCTCCGAGCGAATAGATGCAGGAGACGCTGGCGACGATGATGACGTCGCGGCGCTCGAAGAGCGCCGACGTCGCGCTGTGGCGCAGCCGGTCGATCTCGTCGTTTATCAGCGCGTCCTTCTCGATATACATATCCTTGCCCGGGATGTAGGCCTCGGGCTGGTAGTAGTCGTAATATGAAACGAAATACTCGACCGCGTTGTCGGGGAAAAACTCGCGGAACTCGGTGCAGAGCTGCGCGGCGAGCGTCTTGTTGTGCGCGAGCACGAGCGTCGGGCGGTTGACCGCCGCGATGACGTTCGCCATCGTGAAGGTCTTGCCCGAGCCGGTGACGCCGAGCAGCGTCTGCTCGTGCAGTCCCGCGTTTATTCCGTTTATGAGGTCCGAAATCGCCTTCGGCTGATCGCCGCATGGCTTGTAATCTGACACGAGTCTGAATTTGTTGTCATTCATCCCGCGTTACCTCCGTGGACGTCTTTTCTTCCGCGGATTCGGCGGCTGCGGAATCCTGCGCGGCGACCGCATTATCCGCTTCGGACGGTGCGTCATCCGGACCCTCTGCAGACTCTGCTGCGCGTATGAAGCGCGGCAGACAGAGCAGCGCTCCGACCAGCGCCCCCGCGGTATTGAGCAGCAGGTCGTCGACGTCGGTATATCTCGGCATCGGTATCTGGCAGATTTCGACGAATAGCGAAAGAGCTGCTCCGGCGGCGGTCGAAAAGATTATTCCCCGCCTTGAGACGAGCCGCACGGCAAAACCGAAGGGTATGAAAATCGCAACGTTTCCGACGATATTGACGAGCAGGAAGTCCCAAAAGGCCGCTCCTTCGGTCGAAAGCAGACGCCTGAAAATCCGTCCGGGAATATAATTGTAATACGCGGACGACGTTGCGAACTGCGGGGAAATCACGAACCCCGTAACGTTTCCGTCAGACGAAAGCGTTGACGAAATAATCGCAACCGCCGTCGCCCAAAGCAGCCATAGCGCCGCCTCACGCGAAAGTCGCGAGGGACGCCTGAGAGTCAGCATCCTCGCGGGAATATAGATCGCGGTGAAGATCAGAAGCCAGGGCAGAACCGCGGCGGCCCGATGTAAAAGAGTCATTTTTTCAAATTATGAGCATCGCGTCCCCGAACGAGAAGAATCTGTATTTCTCCTCGACGGCCGTTCTGTAGACCTCGAGCATCTTCTCTCTGTCGTAAAACGCCGACACGAGCATAAGAAGAGTGCTCTCGGGCAGGTGAAAGTTCGTGATCAGGGCGTCGGTCGCGCGGAAGCGGCAGCCGGGATAGAGGAATATACCCGTGTCGCCGGATACCGGACGGATAAGTCCGTCGTCGCCGACGGCCGATTCGAGAGTCCGGCAGGAAGTCGTTCCGACGCAGACGGTTCTGCCGCCGGCGGCGCGCCGCTCGTTGATTATCCGGGCGCTCTCCTCCGACACCGAGATGTATTCGGTGTGCATCACGTGATCGGATATTTTTTCCTCCTTGACCGGGCGGAAGGTCCCGAGTCCGACGTGCAGGAGCACGGGTACGACGGCTATTCCCTTTTCGCGGATTCTGTCGAGCAGTTCTTCTGTGAAATGCAGCCCTGCGGTCGGAGCTGCGGCCGAGCCCTCGGTCTTCGCGTAAACCGTCTGGTATCTGCCGTAGTCCTCCTGCTTTTCGGTGATATAGGGAGGGAGCGGCATCGAACCGATTTCGTCGAGCAACTCGTATACGCTCTTGTACGCCGACTTGTCGTACTCGAGCCTGACGCGGCGGTTGCCTCCTTCGAGGACCTCCTCGACGACGGCGCGGCATCTGCCGCCGAAGGATATCGCGTCGCCCGGACGCGCCTTTTTTCCCGGACGGACCAGCGTCTCCCAGACGTCCTGAGAGTCGAGCTGACGCAGAAGCAGAACCTCGACGGCCGACGACGGTTTATCCTCGCGGAAACCGCAAAGGCGCGCCGGTATGACCTTCGAGTTATTTATGACGAGCGTGTCGCCCGGGTTCAGGTAGTCGATCACGTCCCTGAAAATCCGGTGTTCAAGCGTTCCGTCCTTCCGGTTCACGACGAGAAGCCGCGACGAGTCGCGCGGCTCGGCGGCGTGCTGAGCTATCAGTTCGGGCGGAAGATCGTAGTAAAAATCGCTCTTTTTGAGATCTGTTTCGGGTTTTGCGTTCATATCGCGTTCGCTTTCGGAAAGCGCTTCTCCTCGATTATAATGTCTTTATATTATACAATACTTTTATAATATTTTCAACATCAAAAATCGCTTTCGCGCCCCCGTCCGCCGTTGACAACGCGCGGCAAATATATTATAATATATATTGCATTATGATTGTCTGCCGCCGGAAGGCGGCCGGAAAGGACTTATACGTAAAATGGCCGACAACAAGAAAATGGTCGATCAGATTACCTCGATGGACGAGGATTTCGCCCAGTGGTACACCGACATCGTTAAAAAAGCCGAACTCATCGATTACTCCGGAGTCAAGGGATGCATGGTCATCCGCCCCTACGGATACGCGATCTGGGAAAACATACAGCGCCTCATGGACGCCGAATTCAAACGCCTCGGACACGAGAACGTCTATATGCCGATGTTCATCCCCGAGTCGCTGCTCCAGCGCGAGAAGGATCACGTCGAGGGCTTCGCGCCCGAATGCGCCTGGGTCACCGTAGGCGGCAAGAACGTGCTGTCCGAACGCCTCTGCGTCCGCCCGACCTCCGAAACTCTCTTCTGCGAACACTACAAAAACATAATCCACTCCTACCGCGACCTGCCGAAACTCTACAACCAGTGGTGCAACGTCGTGCGCTGGGAGAAGACGACCCGCCCCTTCCTCCGCACGTCTGAGTTTCTCTGGCAGGAGGGACACACGATGCACGAGACCGAAGAGGAGGCGCGCGAAGAAACGCTCAGAATGCTCGGAGTCTACGCCGATTTCTATGAGAAGCAGCTCGCGATACCCGTCGTCAGAGGCCGCAAGACCGAAAAAGAGAAGTTCGCCGGCGCCGTCGAGACCTACACCGTCGAGCCGATGATGCACAACGGATTCGCCCTTCAGGGAGGCACATCGCACTACTTCGGCGACGGATTCGCCCGCGCCTTCGACATCACCTATACCGCGCGCGACAACTCGATCAAATATCCTCACCAGACCTCCTGGGGCGTCTCGACGCGTATGATAGGCGCCATCATAATGACTCACGGCGACGACAACGGACTCGTCCTGCCGCCGGCAGTCGCGCCGATCCAGGTCGCGATCATACCTATCGCGCAGCACAAGGAAGGCGTCCTCGAAGCCGCGAACAAGCTCAGAGACCGCCTGTCAGCGCGTTTCCGCGTCAAGCTCGACGACAGCGAAAACAGCACCGGCTGGAAGTTCTCGCAGTATGAAATGAAGGGCGTGCCGCTCAGACTCGAACTCGGCCCGCGCGACATCGAAAACAACTCCTGCGTACTCGTCTCGCGCGTAACAAGAGAAAAGAAGTTCGTCTCTCTCGACAACATCGAAGAGGAAGTCGCCTCGGCGCTCGAAACCGTCCGCGAGGAACTCTACGCGAGAGCGCTCGAGAACCTGAAGAACCGCACCTCGAACGCGGAGTCCTACGAAGAATTCAAGAAGATCGCAGAGGAAAAGAGCGGCTTTATCCGCGCCATGTGGTGCGGCGACGCCGCCTGCGAGGAGAAGATAAAGGACGAAACGGGCGGCGTCAAATCCCGCTGCATCCCCTTCGACGAGGAAAAGCTCTCCGACGTCTGCGTCTGCTGCGGCCGTCCTGCGAAGCACATGGTCGTCTGGGGCAGGCAGTATTGACGGGAAACCGCTAAGCGGAACCGCGGGTGACGGTCTTTCCGTTCCGACGTCGCAAAAAGTTGTCTGAAATTCAGAAAGGGGAACAAAAAGCCAATGAAGACGTATTGCAAAAAATGCGGGAAGGAAATACCTGAAGGCCTGCCCTTCTGCCCGGATTGCGGGGAAAAGGTATCGCCGGCCGGCTCCGCGCAGACTGCAAATCCCGAAAAGAAGGCCGGAACAGACGAGGATGCAAAGCTGAAGAAAACCATAAAGATTGTTGCGATCACGCTCGGTTCAATTATGGTTATCGCTTCGATCATCATAGGTATTCTTATCTCCGTGAAGCCAACAGTCGACCTGAACAGGTATACCACCGTCGCGATCGAAGGAGAAGACGGATACGCGAAGTACGTCGTCGTTTTCGATTTCGATAAACTTGAGAAGGATTTCGGCGGAAAGGTCGATATCCCCGCAAGCGACGAGTTCTGGTTCGGGGACTTTTCACAAGCGCTTATTTACCAATACGTAGACTACAGCGTTGAGGTAACC
>LXOW01193981.1_pt1 | contig 19200 bp, 16 predicted proteins | sample 1368591 | NCBI WGS metagenome assembly LXOW01 (sample SAMN04884650, study PRJNA319009) | bovine gut metagenome | isolation source: Cow rumen | host: Bos taurus | place: Italy: Legnaro (PD) | collected 2014-07-09
CTCGTCGGCAGCGTCAGATGTGTATAAGAGACAGTGCTTGAGTCGATATTGAAGTCCTTCCTTTCAGCCGACATTGACGCTCAGGGTGTTATCACCCAGCAACGGCAGGTGAAGAAAGTGGCACTTATCGTCTTTGCCAGCAACACCAGCCTCTGTGGTGGCTTCAACTCAAATATCATCAAGAGCATGCAACAGCTCGTTGAGAAGTATACCCAAGAAGGAATTGAGGTGGAGATCTATCCCATAGGACGTAAGGTTTATGAGAAAGCCCGTAAGCTGGGATATGCCGTTATGGGCAACTATAATCTGCTCTCCGACAAGCCCAATGTGGCTGAATGTACTGTTATTGGCGAGGAGGTGCGTGGGAAATTCGTTCGCGGTGAGGTGGACAAGGTAGAACTCATCTATCACCATTTCAAGAGTGCGGGATCTCAGATTCTGACGGTAAAGACGCTGTGTCCCATAGATATCCGTGAGGCAATGGACTATGACCATACTCGCGACCTGAAGCACCTGTTGGCTACGGAGTCGGCAACGGAGTATCTGGAGCAGCATGGCGGGCATCAGGCCCTGCAGGGTGAGAGCTCGGATTCGAAAGCACGTCCGCTCAATGACAACTTCATCGTTGAGCCAGATATGGAGACGGTGCTGAATGCCCTCATTCCCCGCTATGTCAACCTGATGGTGTATACAGCCCTGTTAGACAGTACTGCCTCACAGCATGCTGCCCGCATGGTGGCGATGCAGACAGCTACGGATAATGCCGACGAGCTGCTCAAAGACCTCAACCTGCAATACAACAAGGGTCGTCAGCAGGCTATCACCAACGAACTGCTCGACATCGTTGGAGGCTCGGCAGGATAAAGCGACTGCATCTTCTATACGCATACTTACAAAAATCCCTGACATTCTTCATGCCAGGGATTTTTATGTGCCGACAAGATTTGTGATTCCATTATTGCAGGACGTATTTGAGGTCCAGTTTCTTATATTTCCTGTACAAATTATTTTGAGTGCAGAATGTCGATGAGTTTCTTTACCCCCTCAGATGCTCCGCATTGCAGTTGTGTCACGTTGTGCTTGGCTGCTACGGGCTTTGGATCTATGAGATAAACGGGCACTTGCGGGTTGACATACTGTACGAGCCCTGCTGCTGGATACACATTGAGTGATGTGCCAATGATGACGAAGATGTCTGCCTGCTGTGCCTGTTGCACGGCATCATACATATTCGGCACGCCTTCCCCAAAGAAAACGATGTATGGCCGCAACAGGGAACCGTCTGCGGCTTTGGTGTCGTGGGGCACTTCCAGACCGCTCTCCCCGAAGCCTTCGTGGGGTAGGGCGATATGGTATTGTGGGTTGTCTACGTCACGTGAAGAGCACATCTTCATCATCTCGCCGTGAAGATGAATGACGTTGGTTGAGCCTGCTGCTTCATGGAGCGCATCGACGTTTTGGGTCACTATGACAACCTCGTGCTCCTTCTCCAGTTGGGCAAGCAGCTTGTGTCCCTCGCAAGGCTGTACGTCTTTGTACTTCACGCGGAGCATGTTATAGAAGTCGTTGACATAGTTGGGGTCTGCTTCCCAACCCTCGTGTGTGGCAACACGCTCTACGGGATAGTTGTCCCATAGTCCGCCAGCATCCCTGAAGGTGCTCAGTCCGCTCTCTACAGACATTCCGGCACCGGTAAGAACTACAATTTTCATGTTATTGCTCTATCTTGTTAAGTTTGACGAGTTCTATCTTGGTCTTGGTATTCTTAAGTATCTTTACCTTCCAATTGTCGAATGTTATGACCTCGTTGAGTTTCGGGAAGTTCTGGTAACGTGTGAGTATTAGGCCTCCCACGGTTTTGTATGCATCACTCTCAGGCAGGTCTATTCCTAAGGTCTCGTTGACGCGCTCTATCTCCAGACGTGCCGAAACGAGGTAGCCCCCATCGCTGGTCTGGCGGCATTCGTATTTTACTACGTCATGCTCGTCCTCTATCTCACCGATGATTTCCTCTACGATGTCTTCCAATGCCACGATGCCGCTGGTTCCTCCGAATTCATCAACGACGGCTGCCAGGCTCACTTTCTGTGACAGCAGCGTATGGAGCAGCTTCTGGGCGGCCATTGTCTCAGGCACAAAGGGCATTTGGTGAATGTGAGACTGCCATTCCTTGTTGATGCGGAAGAGTTCCTGAGAATGGATATATCCTATGATATGGTCTATGTCTTCTTCATAGACGATGATTTTCGAACGCCCGCTCTCTATGAAGTGTTGCTTGAGTTCTTCAAGACTGTCGTTCTTCTCTACGGCATTGATTTCCGTTCGTGGTATCATGCAGTCGCGCACCTTGGTGTCGGAGAGGTCAAGGGCGTTTTGGAATATCTTCACTTCAACCCCCTCTCCGTTTCTTCCAGAGGGTGATGGAGTGGCGACACTGTCGTTACCACCCCCGCTGTCAATGCTCTGCTGCACAAGATATTCAAGGTCTTCCTTTGAATATTCATCGCGCTCCTTGCCGCTCTTTACTGAGACACCGGCCAGTCGTAGCAGGCCCTTTGAAATCATCGCACAAAACTGAGAGAGCGGATAAAGTATGACATAGCACCTGTCTCTTATACACATCTGACGCTGCCGACGAGCGATCTAGTNNAACTGAGAGAGCGGATAAAGTATGACATAGCACAACCAGGCTGGTATGGCCAGGATGTCAAGGAGTTTGTTGGCGTTGTTCTTGAATATTATTTTCGGCAGGAATTCGCCTGTAAAGAGTACTATGACGGTGGAGAGGATTGTGTCGGCAATGACCCTCGTTGACTCTGGATAGTTGCTGAATATGGTGCTGTCGAAGAGTTGAGCAAAGAGTATTCCGTAGATGACAAGTGCAATGTTGTTGCCCACCAGCATTGTACTGACGAACGTGTTGGGATGACGATAGAAAAAGGATACTATACGTCGGCTGATGTTTGTTGCGTCGGCATTCACTTCTGCCAGCATTCTGTTGCTGGACACGTAAGCTATTTCCATGCCTGAGAAGAAGGCGGAGAAGAGTAGCGCTATAAGTATGCCGAGTAGTTCGTTATTGAACATTTCTTCTTATCTGCGGTTGGGCCGGAGCGCGTTTTGGAGTACTGTCAGCGGCGCCGTTGGTGTTTTGATTATTGTTTTTGTCTTTCTTGTCGGCATCCTCCTGTTGGAAGGACCCCTTGGCGGTGGTCACTGAGTAGTGACGCATGTGCTCATCGCTAGTGAAACGGGTTCCCTGCAGTTCGCGTTCAGGAGTCACGACGCGTGAGAACTTGTTGGAGTAGAGCTCATGGCGCTCCTGATCCCAATATAGTTCCTCACTGTTGAAGCGCAGACCATCCACGGTCTTCACTCTGACGTTGCCGATAAGATGCCACAGTTTCTTTGTGGTGTAGTAATATGCTGTGTCGGATTGCACATAGGCCTCGGGATGGAATGTCTCGTCGAACTGCTCCATGAAAATTCCCCTGGGGAATATCCATTTTGGCGGATTGACCGCTTCATTAACCATCCAGCGTTCTGCTATCATTCTGTATTTTATGACACCGGAGTCGCTGATTAGCGTGTTTACTCCGTATGACCTCATCATGGGCAGTGAGTCACGCGGATTCACAGCAGGTGCTGTGTGCTCCTTCTGCTCTGAGCACGCGGTGATGCAGAGCAGTAGTAGTGCCGCTATGGGTATGCCTATGATATAGAGGTGCCAACGGTGCATGATTATTCAAATTTCCATTTTGCGAACCAACGCTCGTTGAATGTTATTCCGAGATTAATCATAAAGCAATTCTCCTTGAGCATTGCCGAGGTTGATGCTGTTTTGTTTATCCATCTGACTCCGATATTGAGTGTGGAGCGGTTGTTATACATGTTGGTGATGGGCAATCCTACGCCTGCGCTGACAGATATCTCACGCGGACCGTTGAGGTTGTTCACCTTTACGTATGGTGTGGCATACGACATACCGAAGCGATACATTATCCTGTCGGTATAGTCATGTCCCTGAGCGTTCCGGCAGTACTGTGCTCCCACGTTCACTTTGTGACGGTCAGTCAGGTCATCTGTCGACTCCGCCTTTGCACCTTTGCTGTCAACATAGTTCCTAACATTTACTGCTGAGCCGCGGAAATAAGTATAGTCCAGTCCTACAAGCAGCCTGTTATTACGCTTGTATGATATGCCCGCTCCGAACGTGAGCGGTATGTTGTAAGCGTCTTTGGCGGTATATGTGGTGGTGTCTACCACACCGTCCTGGGCGTTGGCGGTGATGACGAAACAATATGGGTCTTCTGATAGCTTGCTGCCCGGACTAAGCGTCACACCCAGTGTGACATTGTCCTTTTTCGAGAGGTTGAGGCTGTAGGAGGCACCCAGGTCAACGGTGATTTTCTTGGTCTCTATGAAATAGTATTTCATGAACGACTTCACGTAGCCATCAGAGAATGTGGATGTCACGAAGTTATCGATGTTGCCCCACAAGTAATTGATGTTGGCACCGACAGAGAAATTGCGGAAAGGTTGCACGCCAATACCGATAAATGCTTTGTGTAGGCCTCCGCTACCGGTGTAGGTGTTTGTCTGAGTCACCGCCGTTGATGTCGTTGAGGGTATTTCATAGTTACTCAGCGTAGAGGTCTGCTTAAAATCATACCCCACGTTGGTGTAGGGTACTACGCCGAATGCCATACCCACATTCTTCCATGCCCTGAAGGCTCCGACAGCATATTCGAAGTCGGCATTATTGGCATTCTTGCTCTTGCCGTCCTCCTTGAAGTGGGTCTTCTGCATCGACATGCCGATGTCGAAGATGAAGGTAAGCGAGTCGAGGGAGGAATAGGAGGCTGGGTTCAGCGTGTTCACCTGATTATGTTCGCGAAAGGCGATGCCCACTCCGTTCATGCCGCGCGATGCACCCTGGGAGGGATCTGCGAAGACGCCTAAACCATACTGTGAATAGGGAGAATTCGTTCCGCTCTGTGCTGCAATAGTTGTAAAAACAAGCAGCATGGCGAACGAAATAAACAATTTTTTCATTATTCTTGAGACACTTTTTTGCTATTTGGTGCAAAATTATTCAAAAAATATGAAATAAACGAACGTTTTCTCAGAAATATAAGTTATTTTTGCATCGTGAAACGAAATATTTGGCTTTTTAAGAGATTTTTAATATGTGTGTCGGTGCTTCTGGCAGACATATCATCGGCATATGGAACAGAAAATGCCGACAGCTATAGTAGTTCCCTTGACAATATAGAGGTGTCGCTGCTTACGTGCCAGCCCCACGATGAGGTGTACAGTCTTTATGGTCATACGGCCATTAGGGTAAAGAACAACAATACCGGAGCCGACTGGGCCGTGAACTATGGCGTGTTTGACTTCAACACGGACTATTTCGTGGTGAAGTTCGTCTTCGGCATCACCGATTATATGATGGGAATCTTCCCCTTTGATGACTTTCTGAGGGAATACAGGTTCTTCGGCAGCGGGGTCTTTCAGCAGCGTATCAATCTCTCGCCTTCCGAGAAAGAAACATTCATGACGGCCTTGGCAGAGAATGCAAGGCCGGAGAATCTGGTGTATCGCTACAACTATTATTATAATAATTGTACGACACGCGCGAGGGACATCATCTATGGAGCACTTGAGGGCGTCGTGTCCAAGCCTGAGGAGTGCGGCCTCACCTTCCGAGAGCTCATCCATTCAAAAAATGAGGACCATCGCTGGGCCAGGGCGGGTAATGACATGTTGCTTGGTGTGGGGTCAGACAAGATGGCATCTCCTGAGGAGGCGGAATTCCTGCCTGAATACCTTATGAAGGATTTTGAGACGGCCCGTGTCGTATATGCCGATGGTACTCAGAAAGCATTGGTAGATTCAGCGTTCTGGGTTCTCATGCCGGGTGAGCCCTGGCATCCCGCAGGTGGGGTGGATATGCCCCTGACACCCTCGCAATGCGCATGGATAGTTCTGGCAGTCATTTTGACATACACACTCTTCTCCCTTCCCCTCATGCGGCAGGGTAGTGAGCGATTCCTGAAGACGGTGCGCATCATCGACTATGCCATATGCTGCCTGTATGCCCTTGCCGGACTTATACTCTTTGCGATGCTCTTCTCTCAGCATCCCACGGTAAGGGTTAATCTTCAGATACTTATGTTCTGTCCGCTATGGTTCTTCACGGCATGGCCCACAGCCCGCAGCAGCAAGGGATGGATAGTCATGGCGGTGGCGCTGGCAGCCTTCTTCTTGGGCAATTTTGTGCAGTCTTATGCAGAAGGGGCAAATGTCTTGGCATTGGCTTTGTCACTTATTATTGCAAAAAATATCGTGCAGAAGTTTGCTCAATCCAAAAAAAAACAGTACTTTTGCAGAGTTTTTACGAGTAAATAGGTATAACTACAACAAATCAGTAACCAACAACCATTCATTATGGGTTTTATAGACATATTAACATCACTATTTGGTAACAAGTCAGGTTCTGACATAAAGAAGATTAATCCGTTAGTTGACAAGATTAAGGCAGTATATCCTGAGATACAGTCTCTCGACAATGACGCCCTTCGCGCGAGAAGTAAGGAGATACAGAAATACGTTCAGGGTACCGTTACCGACCTTCGCAAGCAGATTGACGAGCTGAAGGAGAAGATAGAAGCTACGCCTATTGATGAGCGCGAACCTATCTTCAATCAGATAGACAAACTTGAGAAAGAGGTGCTTGACAAACTTGAGGAGGCGCTTAACGAGGTCTATCCCGTTGCCTTCGCCATCATCAAGGATACTGCTCGCCGTTTCTGCGAGAACGAGGAGACGATAGTCACCGCTACAGATTTCGACCGCGAGCTGGCTGCCGACCCTACCCACGACTTTATCACCATTGATGGCGACAAGGCCATATACCACAATCATTGGACCGCTGGCGGCAATGACCTGAAGTGGGAGATGATTCATTATGACGTGCAGTTCATCGGCGGTACGGTGCTTCATCAGGGAAAGATTGCCGAGATGGCAACGGGTGAGGGTAAGACCCTCGTGGCCACCTGTCCTGTGTTCCTCAATGCTCTTACGGGCAATGGTGTGCACGTCGTAACGGTCAATGACTATCTGGCAAAGCGCGACTCCGAGTGGATGGGCCCGCTCTATATGTTCCACGGCCTGAGCGTCGACTGTATCGACAAGCATCGCCCCAACAGCGAGGAGCGCCGCAAGGCCTATCAGGCTGACATTACCTTCGGTACCAACAACGAGTTCGGCTTCGACTATCTTCGCGACAATATGGCCATGCAGCCCGAAGATCTCGTACAGCGTCAGCACAACTACGCCATTGTCGATGAGGTGGACTCCGTGCTTATTGATGATGCCCGTACACCTCTTATCATATCAGGTCCCCAGCCCAAGGGCGACATCCAGATGTTTGAGGAATACCAGCCATTGATAGAGAAACTCGTGGCAGAGCAGCGCAAACTGGCCACTTCGCTTCTTGCAGAGGCCAAGCAGAAGATTGCCGATGGCAACAAGAATAACGACAAGCAGCTCACCGCTGACGGCTTCCTCGCCCTCTACCGTTCGTATAAGGCTCTGCCAAAGAACACTCCTCTCGTGAAGTTCCTCTCTGAGGACGGCATAAAGTCAGGCATGCTCTCTACTGAGGAGATATACATGGAGAACAATAACCGCAAGATGCCAGAGGCCATAGCACCTCTCTTCTTCGTCATCGACGAGAAACTTCATGGTGCCGACCTTACCGACAAGGGCGTACAGTGGCTCTCTGACCAGGTGAATGATAAGGAACTCTTCGTCATTCCAGATATCGCAGGACAGCTGTCAGCCCTTGAGGCCGACAAGAGTCTTTCTGACAGCGAGCGTCTTACGAAGAAAGACGAGCTTCTCAACCACTTCTCAGAGCAGTCAGAGCGTGTCCACACCCTGCAGCAGCTGCTCAAGGCCTACTCTCTCTATAACCGCGACGATGAATACGTGGTGATTGAGAATGAGGTGAAGATTGTCGATGAGCAGACAGGCCGTATCATGGAGGGTCGTCGTTGGAGTGACGGTCTGCACCAGGCCATAGAGGCCAAGGAACATGTGAAGGTGGAGGCAGCCACACAGACTTACGCCACCATCACTCTTCAGAACTATTTCCGCATGTATCATAAGCTGGCCGGCATGACCGGTACGGCATCCACTGAGGCTGGTGAGTTCTGGAACATCTACAAACTCGATGTTGTTGAGATTCCTACCAATCGTCCTGTGATACGTAAGGATATGGACGATCGTGTCTACAAGACTGCCCGTGAGAAGTATAAGGCCGTCATCGATGAGGTTGAGGCAATGCGCAATGCTGGCCGTCCTTGTCTTGTCGGCACCACATCGGTGGAGATATCAGAATTGCTCTCACGCATGCTGCGTATGCGTAACATTCCTCATAATGTGCTCAACGCCAAGGAGCACGAACGTGAGTCGCTCATTGTGGCCGAAGCAGGTAAGTCTGTCAATGGTCTCGGTGCCGTTACCATCGCCACCAACATGGCTGGTCGTGGTACCGATATCAAGCTGTCTCCTGAGGTGAAGGCCGCAGGTGGTTTGGCCATCATCGGTACGGAGCGTCATGAGAGCCGTCGTGTGGACCGCCAGCTGCGTGGTCGTGCAGGACGTCAGGGCGACCCGGGCTCTTCTGTCTTCTACGTATCGTTGGAGGATAAGCTGATGCGTCTCTTCGCTTCTGAACGCATAGCCAAGGTGATGGACCGTCTGGGCTTCGAGGAGGGCGAGCGTATCGAGGCTCCAATGATTTCCCGTAGCATTGAGAGGGCTCAGAAGAAGGTTGAGGAGAACAACTTCGGCATTCGTAAGCGCCTGCTGGAGTATGACGACGTGATGAACAAACAGCGTACCGTCATCTACGACAAGCGCCGCCACGCCCTCATGGGTGAGCGCATAGGAATGGATATCACCAACATCATCTGGGACCGTGTGCTCTCTGTGCTCAACAACAACGACTACGAGGGTTGCAAGGAGCAATTCCTCAAGTTGTTCTTCATGGATGTGCCGTTCACCGAGGAGCAGTTCCTCTCTACTGACCGCGAGAAGCTTGAGGAAGAGTCCTTCCAGAAGGTGATGACCCACTTCAAGGAGCATGTAGACCAGGTGACGCAGGAGGCACTGCCTGTTGTCAAGGAGATAGTGGAGAACCCCGATGCCCACTTCGAGCGCATACTTATTCCGCTCACCGACCTGCGTATGGTTTACCGCATGAGCTTCGACCTGCAGGAGTGCTACGACAAGGAGTGTAAGAACATCATGAAGGAATTCCAGAAGATGGTAATCCTTCATAACATCGACGATAACTGGAAGGACAACCTTCGTCAGCTTGACGAGCTGCGTCATTCTTCGCAGAATGCCTCTTACGAGCAGAAAGACCCGCTGCTTATCTTCAAGCTCGAGTCAGTGAAGCTGTGGGACAACATGATAGATCGTATGAACGACAATATCTGTGCTACCCTCTCGCGCATACATATCCATAAGGAAGCGCCCCAGGAGGCTCCTGTGGAGCAGCCGAAGCCAGCCCCCAAGCCCCAGTATCAGACGAACAAGCCCCAGCTGAATGCCGACGGTACACCTGCCGCCCCTCAGATGCCGCGTCCGGGCGTGCCTCCAATACCTAATGCCCCTATGGGTGATGGCATGGACCGTCCTCACTACATCGATCCTTCGGCACCGCAGCAGCTGCCGCGCATACCTATTGTCAACACCAAGACCCCGCGTCCAAACGACCCGTGCCCATGCGGCTCAGGTAAAAAATATAAACAATGTCATGGCAAAAGATAACTCAGCATTCCACATTGGCAGATTGCTCAACAAGGTAGCGCAGCGATTCCCTGCCGCAGAACAGCCCGAAGTGTATACTGACATTCACCTCAGAGTGTCACAGGACACTGGCGATGTGATGGCCTTCGACGACGAAGACAAGGAAATAACGCGCGTAGTGGTAGATGAATGGATAGAATCACCGCTGGAAACAGAGGAGTTCTATAATATGGCCTTCAATACCATTAGAGACGTTATCGACAAAGGCCATTACGACCTTGGCATCATGCGCCCCTATAACTATGTCCTTGAGAACGAGAGTGGAGAGCACATCTCTGAGATATATGTAGTTGACGATGAGGACACCACTATCCTCGGAGCACCTTTCATGGAGGATTTGGATGCCGACCTCGACAACTTCATCAATAATCTCCTGAAGGACTGATCACGGTAGCATGCCAGTTGGGTAACATGCCATAGGTGTGGTGAGCCATTGGTTTCGTATGCCGTAAAAATGGTGAGCTGAAGCCTTGCCTGAGAAAAAACTCTTGAAAACATTTGCAGGGGTGAAATAAAATTACTACCTTTGCACCCTGAATTACGAAAATGGTCCGGTAGCTCAGCTGGATAGAGCAACAGCCTTCTAAGCTGTGGGTCCGGGGTTCGAATCCCCGCCGGATCACTTTCATCTCAAGAAAGTGTCATCCCCGACACACATACATTGAGCCTGCCTCCTCTAAGGCGGGCTCAGTTGTTTTTGTTTTGTAACGTGAAATCAGTGGTAGAAAAGAATGAATAAGAAACAGCTTATACAATCGCGTTTGTCTGAATTCCATCCAGTGGTGGCATTGTTCGATATGGATGGAGTGCTTTACGACTCCATGCCTCGTCACGCACGTTCGTGGCACGAGACGATGTCATTCTATGGTCTTGAGATGTCTGAGGAGGAGGCCTATGCCTGCGAGGGCATGCGTGGTGTAGAGACGATACAGCTCATAGCCCGCCGGGAGTGGGGCAGGGAGGTGTCTGATGAAGAGGCTCAGCGTATGTATGCTGAGAAGAGCCGCATGTACAGTTCTTTGGGTACGGCTCCGCTCATTCCCGGCATCCTCGATGTTCATAAGGCGCTGCGCGAACGTGGCATCCATATCGGTGTCGTCACAGGCAGCGGACAGGCCACGTTGCTTCGCAGAATCAGCGAAGACTTCAAGGCTACCATCACTCCCGGACTTATAGTTACCGCCAATGATGTGCGTCACGGAAAGCCTTCTCCCGAGCCCTATCAGCAGGGCATGAAGAAGGCTGCAGCGCTGCTGGGCCTGAATGGCATCGCCCCCTCTGAGGCTGTAGTAATAGAGAACGCACCCCTGGGGGTGCGCTCTGCTGTTGCTGCGGGTTGTTTCACCGTTGCTGTCAATACGGGTCCTCTGCCTGATGCGGCCCTCTACGATGAGGGTGCCGACGTAGTGTTCGGCAATATGCATGAGTTGGCTGAGGCTATCTTGCCATAATCCATTTCCTTGCATTTACGAAGGCCTCGTGCCAAGGTGTCACCTGGTCGGTGAGGCGACGCTCTTCCGGGTAGTAGCCACACTGCCAGGGATGCTGTGTGCGCTCTGGGTGAGGCATGATGGCCAAGTGTCTGCCATCGGCGCTGGCAATGGCTGCAACGTCATAGTCGGAGCCGTTTGGATTGGCGGGATAGTCGTGGTGGTTGTATTTTGCCACGATGTTATACTTCGCCTCTTCCTGTGGCAGATGGAACTTGCCTTCTCCATGAGCTACCCAGCAACCTATCTTCTCGCCGCTGAGCGAACCGAACATCACGGAATCGTTCTGTGGTATCTGGAGCGTTACGAAGGTCGACTCAAACTTGTGTGAGTCGTTATGCTGCATCTGCGCATAGTTCTTCTTGTAGTCAAGCAGACGCTCTGCGCTCAGTCTGTCAGCGCCGCTGTCCTGTCCGTTGTCAACAAGTCCGAGCTCAATCATCAACTGGCAGCCGTTACATACGCCAAGAGACAGAGTGTCAGGACGTGCATAGAACTTGTCGAGGGCTTCCTTCGCCTTGGGGTTGAAGAGGAAGGCTCCTGCCCATCCCTTTGCTGATCCGAGGACGTCGGAGTTGGAGAAGCCTCCACAGAAGGCAACGACGTTCACCTCTTCCAGCGTTTCACGTCCGGTGATGAGGTCGGTCATAGTGACATCCTTCACGTCGAAGCCGGCCTGGTAGAATGACCACGCCATCTCGCGCTCAGAGTTTGTGCCCTTCTCGCGAATGATGGCTGCTACGGGGCGCTTGCTGATGGCTTCGCGGTCGATGGCCTTAAGAGGTGCGCCGCTGAGCGACCACTCTACAGGGTTCTTCTTATAGTTCTCGTAGCGCTCCGCAGCCTTGCCGTTGAAGCTCTGACGGCGGTCGAGCAGATATGATGTCTTGTACCACACGTCGCGCAGCTCGTCAATGTCGAAGGTGAAGGTCATCTCGCGTGCTGCCAGCTGTGTGTTGGGCACGTTGGCATTGCTGATGGTCTTCTTTATCTTTACGATGCGCTCCTCTGAAGGAGTACCGATCTTGGCATATCCTACGCCGGCATCGTCCAGCACCTTCTTCACCCTTGTGGCGTCGCTGTCCTTCACCTGGATGATGACGCCAGGGTTCTCGGCAAAGAGAATCTTCACGATGTCACCCTCGGTAAGCTTGTCGAGGCTGATGTTCAGGCCTCCCTTGGTATTGGCGAAGCACATCTCAAGCAGACAGGTGATGAGACCGCCTGCGGAGATGTCGTGACCGGCCAGTATGAGACCCTCGCTGACGAGTTGCTGTATGGCGATGAAGGCATCGCGGAAGTACTCAGGGTTCTTCACCGTAGGCACATCGCTGCCCACCTTGCCTCTGCTCTGTGCAAAGGCCGAGCCGCCAAGCTGCTGTTTGTCGAAGGAGAAGTCTACGTAGTACAGACGAGAGTTCTTCTCCTTATTATTTATTACGGGGGAGACGGTCTTTCTGATGTCGCTCACTTCTCCGCCAGCGCTGACGATGACGGTTCCCGGAGCGATAATCTTCTTGCCATCAGGATATTTCTGAGTCATGGAGAGCGAGTCCTTGCCTGTCGGTACGTTAATCTGCAGTTCCAGGCAGAAGTCGCTGAGGGCTTTTACGGCCTTGTAGAGTCGGGCGTCCTCACCCTGCTGTGCCCTGCAAGGCCACATCCAGTTAGCGCTCAATGATATGCTGTCCATGCATGTGGCACCCTTCTCTGTCGATGTGGTGAGCGGAGCCCAAACGAGGTTGGTCAGAGCTTCAGCCACAGAGAGCACAGAGCCTGCTTCAGGGTCGGCCAGGGCCGCCTGTGGGGCGTGTCCGAGAGATGTGGCGATGCCCTTCGTGCCGGTATAGTCGAGTGCTACGACGCCACAGTCGGAGAGTGGCAGCTGCAGCTCACCCTGACATTGCTGGCGTGCCACGCGACCCGTCACGCTGCGGTCCACTTTATTGGTGAGCCAGTCCTTACATGCTACGGCCTCGAGCTGCAGCACGTCCTTCAGATATGCCGTCAGCTGCTCGTTGAGGGTGGTGTTTGATGAGAGTCCGGAGGCATCGTATGTGACAACGTCGTATTTGCGTTCAACGGTCTTGTCCTCCATGATTGTCTTTGGCGAAGACCCGAACATCTGCTCCACGGCGAGGTCGAAAGGCCTTACGCCGTCAGCCTGTTCAAAGGCAAAGCGATGGTCGCCTGTTGTCTCGCCGACGGTATACATCGGGGCACGCTCGCGGTCAGCAATCTTCTGCACGTGCTCTATGGCACTCTCGTCGATGAGCAGTCCCATGCGCTCCTGCGACTCATTGGCTATTATCTCCTTTGCCGAGAGGGTCTTGTCGCCTACTGGCAGCTTGTCCATGTGAATGAGGCCGCCACACTCCTCGACGAGTTCTGAGAGGCAGTTGACGTGGCCTGCTGAGCCGTGGTCGTGAATGGAAACCACGGGGTTGCTGTCTTCCTCGCCCAGGGCGCGTATGACGTTGTATGCGCGCTTCTGCATCTCGGGGTTGGCACGCTGCACGGCGTTGAGCTCAATGCCGCTGGAGTAGCGTCCTGTCTCCACGCTCGATACGGAGCCGCCACCAAGTCCGATGCGGTAGTTCTCTCCGCCCATCACCACAACCTTGTTGCCTGGCTGTGGTTCACCCTTGATGCAGTCACGCTGCAGGCCGTAGCCCACACCGCCGGCAAGCATGATGACCTTGTCGTAGGCATACTGCTCGTTGCTTGACTGCTCCTCGTGCTCGAAGGTGAGTACGGAACCGCAGATGAGGGGCTGTCCGAACTTGTTGCCGAAGTCTGAGGCACCGTTCGATGCCTTGATGAGGATCTGCTCCGGTGTCTGGTAAAGCCACTCTCTGACGGGCATTATCTTCTCCCATTCGTGGCAGTCCTGATCCTTGCTCCAGTGCAGCTGTCCGTCCTGATGGCGGTCACCCTCGTCCTTACGGGGGTAGGAGGTCATGTACACCGCCGTTCCTGCTATAGGCCATGAGCCTGTTCCACCGCCCATACGGTCGCGTATCTCACCGCCGGTGCCGGTAGCAGCGCCGTTGAAGGGCTCCACCGTAGTGGGGAAGTTGTGTGTCTCGGCCTTGAGCGAGATGACGCTCTTCACCTTCTTTATCTTATAGAGGTCGGGATTGGCGTGGTCCGCGGGCGAGAACTGCTCTATCTCTGGTCCCTCGGCAAAGGCTACGTTGTCCTTGTATGCCGACAGTATCTTGTTGGGGTTCTCCTGCGTGGTCTTCTTAATCATCTGGAAGAGCGACGACTCCTTCTCCTCACCGTCGATGATGAAGGTACCGCCGAAGATTTTGTGGCGGCAATGCTCTGAGTTAATCTGCGCAAAGCCGAAGAGCTCTGAGTCGGTGAGTGGTCGTCCCAGCTGCTTGGCCACGTTGTAGAGGTAATCTATCTCTTCCTTCGACAGCGCGAGGCCTTCCTGCTCGTTGTGCTCCTCGATGTTCTCGATATACTTGATGGCCTCTGGCTGCTTGTTCACGGTGAAGATGTCCTGGTTCAGGCCGTTGTACATGCGCTGCAGCATCTCGTCGTGCTCGGCATCGGCAGAGCTAACGGGGAAGTATTCCTCGATACGGCTGATACCGCTGAGCGACATGTTCTGCGTTATCTCCACAGCATTTGTTGACCAGGGCGTAATCATCTCCCTTCTTGGGCCGATGAAAAATCCGTCGAGGGTAGCCGTTGCGTCGCCGTTGGCAGTGGTGAGCAGCTCTGCGTTGTCATAGAGCCAGCATAGCTTCTTTATCTCGTCGGCACTGGGCTGGTGGTTCATCTCAGTGGCGATGATGTTCTTTGATGTTGTTTGGAAGAATAGAATCATAGTTGCGTAAAAAATGTTTTGTATGGGGTGGGGGAGGGAATGTCTTTTCCCTGCCTTAAAGCGATTTCAGTTGTGATATTATTTGTTGCGGATTGTCTGCTGCGAAGATGTATGAACCTGATACGAGCACGTCCACTCCGGCTTCTGCCAGCCGTGGTGCCGTCTGTGCGTTCACGCCGCCGTCCACCTCGATGAGGGCGTGCGAGCCTGTATCGCTGATCATCTGCCTTAGTCGCTTCACCTTGCCGATGGTGTTCTCAATGAACTTCTGTCCGCCGAAACCGGGGTTCACGCTCATGATGAGCACGAGGTCTGCGTCGCCTATCACGTCCTCAAGCGCGCATACGGGTGTGGAGGGGTTGAGGGTCACGCCGGCTTTCATACCCGCATTGTGGATTTCCTGTATCGTGCGGTGCAGGTGGGTGCAGGCCTCATAGTGCACGTTCATCATCATCGCACCCAGCTCTGCCGTCTGCTTGATGTAGCGTTCGGGGTTGTTTATCATATAGTGCACGTCCAGTTCCTTTGTGCATGCCTTCGCAACGGCTTGCAACACAGGGAAGCCGAAGGAGATATTAGGCACAAAGGAACCGTCCATCACGTCAAGGTGAAGCCACTGGGCATCACTGCCGTTAATCATCTCGATGTCCTTATCGAGATGAAGAAAGTCGGCTGCAAGAAGAGAGGGAGATACTATCATAATTGTACGCGAAGAGCCTGATGTAGTTTAATACTTCGTCTGATGGCGTAAATGAATAGTTGGGGTAGTTTTGATTCATAGGCGGGTATTTTAATTGTTCACTAAAATAACGCAGGCCTATATGGTTTTATTGTATGCGTGAGTAAGAAAAAAAGTCGCAGACACCCATGAAGAAATGTCTGCGACTTCATTTTCTGGAAAGCAGCGTTTTACTTTACCTTGTCCACGATGGCCTTGAAAGCCTCTGGATTGTTCACGGCGAGGTCAGCAAGGACCTTGCGGTTGATTTCGATACCTTCCTTGTGGAGAAGACCCATCAGTACTGAATAAGAGAGTCCTTCCATGCGAGCGGCGGCATTGATACGCTGTATCCACAGTGCGCGGAATGTGCGCTTCTTGTTCTTGCGGTCGCGGTAAGCATAGGTAAGACCCTTCTCCCAGGTGTTCTTTGCTACGGTCCACACATTCTTGCGTGCGCCATAGTAACCCTTTGTGAGCTTCAGGATGCGAGTTCTCTTTGCCTTAGAGGCAACATGATTTACTGATCTTGGCATAGTTTTCTAAAACTTTAAAGTTCGACAATAGGGTGAATTAACGCAGACACAGCAGGTCACGAACCTGCTTCATGTTTGAAGAGTCGACGATAGAGTAGCCCAGGAGGTTCCTCTTCTGCTTCTTTGTCTTCTTTGTCAGGATGTGGCTGTGGTAAGCATGACGTCTTTTCACCTTACCTGTACCGGTGAATGAGAAACGCTTCTTAGCACCGGAGTTTGTCTTTACTTTTGGCATTTTTTTAATTGTTTGTTGTTATTAATTATTAATAAGGTGGCAACGCATATACCGGGCGTTACGCACACTTCAATCTTCCATCTCCTCCTTCAGCTTTGCCAGGGCATCGATACCCTTGGCGCTGCCTGCAAGGCCGTCGCTCTGGGGCTCTGAGGCCTGCTTGACTTCTGCAGCCTCGGCTTCGCGGCGTTCGCGGTCCATCTTCTGCTGCGACTTCTTTGTCTGGCCGGCATGCTTGGGAGCGAGGAAGAGGAACATCTTCTTGCCCTCTAAGCGCGGCATCTGCTCCACCTTGCCATATTCCTCAAGGTCGTTGGCAAAACGCAGCAGCAGCACCTCGCCCTGCTCTTTGAAGAGGATGGAGCGGCCACGGAAGAATACGTAGGCCCTAACCTTGTTGCCCTCCTCAAGGAACTCCTTGGCGTGCTTCAGCTTGAAGTTGTAGTCGTGGTCGTCGGTCTGAGGTCCGAAGCGTATCTCCTTCACCTCTACCTTCACCTGCTTGGCCTTCAGCTCCTTGGCTTTCTTCTTCTGCTGATAGAGGAACTTAGAGTAGTCAATGATTCGACATACAGGCGGATTGGCGTTGGGGCTGATTTCTACGAGGTCCTCCTCGCGCTGGCGCGCCAGTTCAAGCGCATCTTTCGTCGGCATCACGGTGGAGCCGTTCTCATCCACAATACGTACCTCACGCACACGAATCTGCTCGTTGATGCGATATTGGTTCTTAGGGTTTTGTTTTCTGTTGTCTGGTCTCATTAACTGGTTTTGAGGTACTATAATATACTGCTTCTCGGGGGCACATCGCCACACATCTGCGCGTGTGTGCACACAAAAGCGGCTGCAAAGGTACGACTAAATTCTGATATACGCAAGAAAAACGAGGAAAAAAATCACACTTCCCGATAATTCTTCACTTTTCGCTCTTCACTTTACACTTTTCACGATGACGATGCCGGGTACATTGCCGTCCACGCGCTGTCCTGACAGACTGTAGCGCAGCTCTGCGGCGTCCGTGTCGTGGGCGTCGTCGGTGGTGGCTCTGGCGCGGATGAAGCCCGTATGGCTGCCGGCACCGTAGAGTGTGGCTCCGGCATGCTGACCTACCTCTTCGGGAATGACGCTGCTCTCGGCCACGCTATAATAATAAGGTACACTCACCGTTGCGCCAAACGATGCCGGCATGACCGTGCCGCCCAGCTCCGTCACGTGGTTTCCGGCGCCCCATGTCACCGCCACGGCCCCTGACTGGCTGTAGTAATGCTTCACGCCCTCGCCCCAGTAGTTGCCCTCAATGAGAAACTCCGAGTTCTTGCGGGGATTGACGCTCGACCCGCAACCGGCACTCGTGAAGAGGTTGTTCAGCATGTGGATCTTCCCAACGCGGGCCATCGGCATTCGTGCGCGGCAGTTCCGGCCCCAGTGGTTGAAGGCAAACGTGGTGTTAAGAAAGCCCGTTGCCTCATTGTCGCTGCTGCCTATGAGGTTAGTATTCTGGTGCNNGATGTCGAAATTGCCGTCCATACCGTCGGCGAAGTCACAGTGGTCCACCCAGCAGTTCTTCGTGCCGTTGAACGACAGCAGGTCGCTGCCTCCCACGTCGATAGAGCCGGGACCCACAAACTTCAGGTTGCGAATGATGATATTCTCGCAGCTTTTGAGGGATAGGATGCCTGAACTGCGATATGCCTCCTTCGTATCGCCCGTCATATTGATGATAATCTGGCGCGTGTTAAACTCCGCCTCCTCGCTGACGTACCTGCCGTTGCTCAGCGTGCCGCCACCGCCGCTGCCGCTCATGCGGGGCACGCCGGCAGCATTCAGAGCATCGATAATCTCCTGCGAGGCATGCCATGAGGAACACAGCCGCGCACCGTTGATGCCCAGCAGCGTCTTGTCCCTCAGGTTGCTCAGCGAGATAGAGCTGGAAATAATGAAGTCGCCCTGCGAGCCGTCGAAGACTATCACGTCATAATCCCTGATGGCATTGCTCACCGCCGTCTTCATGTCGCTGCCCGTAGCGGTAAGCGTCACCACGCGGCTGCTGCTCACACCCGTCACGGGATAGACATAGCAACCGCCACCCGTCACCTCGTAGGAATACTGTGTGCCGCCATCGCTGCGCGAAGAGCGTGTGCAGAAACCGAACGGCCTCTGTTGGTCATACGTGCTCCCTGCCATCGTCAGACACAACGACAGCAACACCGCCGAAACAATAGAACGTAACATCATAATGTGATTAGTTATTTTTTGTTTATGGCTCATCCGTCTTTACCAGGCGCTTCGCCATCTCTGTCTCTTGTATCATATCTCAGCCCTGAGGTATCTCTCTCCTCATGCGTCAATGGCGATGCAAAGGTACGATTAAGTTTTGAGATGCGCAAGAAAAAGAGCTTGATTTTTTTCTTGCATATCCAAGACGGAGTACCTTCGACGAGAGTCAAAGGTACGATTAAGTTTTGAGATGCGCAAGAAAAAGAGCTTGATTTTTT
>LXOW01034886.1_pt1 | contig 19197 bp, 12 predicted proteins | sample 1368591 | NCBI WGS metagenome assembly LXOW01 (sample SAMN04884650, study PRJNA319009) | bovine gut metagenome | isolation source: Cow rumen | host: Bos taurus | place: Italy: Legnaro (PD) | collected 2014-07-09
CCTCAACCGCCGCATGATTGTCCTGGGAATCCGCTGGAAATTCCTTTAGACCGAAGCCGCCAACATCATCAACGAGCTCAGTTACGCACAATAATGGCGTTCGGGACCACCCGTTCGCCCTCGTGGTCAAAGCGCTTGTTGTCGTAAGGGTGGTTGAGAACCCCTTCGTCACGGGCCCACAAGGTGGAGGAACCGCCTCCGTCCAGGTTCAAGGCCTCATACATGCCCAGGGATTCGCACAGAACCTGCAGTTCGAAGATGCTCATTCCGTCGGCCTGAGAAGGGAAACGCCCGTCTACAACGATAAAGTATAGCCAGCCGTCATCCGTATAACCCAGCAGGGTGCGCGGGTGACGGCGCGCGTAAAAGTTGCGGTAGTCCCGGGAGCCGTCGTCTTCGTAAGAAAGTGGCTGCCCGTCCTCCAGGAGTACCGGACCGGAAACAATGGCTTCCCACCATCCCTGGGCGGCCTTGGCGGTTGTCAGGGTGTCTACCGAAATGATATCGACCCGGCTTCCTTTACGGTCCCTGATCCGGAACATGCCGTTGCAACGGGTGCCGCCGTCCGAGGTACGGGAACATATCACCCGCCCCTCGTCTTTCACAAAAGTGACGGGCAGCACTTCCTTGCTGAAATAACTGCCGTTGATGGCTGCCAGGGCCTTGTTTCCCTCCCCGAAACGGCTGGTGACCATGGCCGACGGACCGTCGCTCTCCACCACGGAAAGACGCTGTTTTCCCAGGGGGAAACGGGCCATGGAAATGTTCTGAACGCTGCCGAAAACTTCCACGGAGGCACTGCATACTTCCACCAGGGAGTTGTCAACGGGCCGCCAGCCCCAATCCGTGGCCTTGAGAACCTTCAACGGCTCCACGCTCATCACCTTGCGCTTGGCGGCGCGCACAATGGGCTGGTAGTGGGCTTTGAAATGGGCCCAGCTGTAATACGGGCCGCTTACGGCTGGCAGCGGAAGCGTTGCCTCCTGCTCGTTTACCAGCGCTTTCACGAGGATATTCCCGGCAGCGTTCTTGTAGAAAACCAGCTGCAGGGAGGCCCCCATAGGAATCATATGGCTGGGGAAGATCTCCAGGCTCTCCTCAAAGGAGTCCGTGGCCCGGCCGAAGCCGTTCACATCCAGCAGCACCAGCAGCGGCGCAATGCCGGAGTCGTGCCCGAAACGAAGACGCAGCTGCGTAGCGCCGGAGGCCAGGTCGGCCTCGGCCGTTTCCATCATTTGTCCCAGGGTGAAGGCGGCATAATCCAGCCTGAGGTTCTCAGACCCGGCATAATTGCCCACCGCCAGGAAATAGCTGGCCGAAAGGCCTTTCCAGATAAGGCTCGCCTCCTCGGCCGAAAAGACGTTGTCGAAATATCCCCGGTCCTCATCCAGGCACCAGGTTCCGGCTACCACGCCATAGAGGGTGTCGATAAACTTCTCGGGCGTTGCCTTGAAAACGCTTCCCACCACCTCGCTGCCAGTAAAGAACTTGGCGGTGATTTCCTTCCAGGGGACGGTTTGGTCAAAATAGGCCTGGAGGGCGTCTTCGGCCGGCTTTCCGCACTTGAACGCATCTTTGACCAGATAGGGGTTGGCCCCCAGGGATGGCTGCAGCCAGGAGGCGTAGCGGGCCGATGCATCGGCCTTGATCTCGATGTCCTTATCCAGGGCCTGCATTCCGGACAGGCAGGACCACATGCTCATGATGACCCGGGCCGATTCTGTGCTCACGGCCTCCACATGCGTGGGGCCCTCGAACACGGCCGGGAAACGGTAGAACAGGTTCTGGCCTATCGTACCCAGCTGTTTCTTGCCAACGCCCGTCAGGTTTCCTTTGCAGAGCTTTACCTTCTGGTAGAACTTCTCATAACGGGAGTAGAACGCCTGGCCGTCCTGGGTGAGGACCCCGGCTTCGGCCGCCTTGGACAGCCAGTCGTGGAGCGTATCGTACTCACTGGTGCAATAACGCGCCCCGTGCCGGCCAAAGTGGCTGATATAGAAAGGCTTATAGCCTTCGGGCGCCGGAGTCAGCGCCGGAGAGGCCGAAGGGTCATACACATAGAAAGTGCCGGCATCCTTGCTACCCTGCGCCAGAGCAAGGCCCAGGGAACAAACTGCCAGAAGGATGGTCAAAAAGGATCTTTTCAAAGGGTTCATGGTTTTCAGTGTTATATTACAAATGTAAGCAAATGTGGGGAAAACGCACAAAACCATCTTGGGCCCGGTCTGATTTTACCCCGGGGACCTGGCCCACCATCACACAAAAAAGCCGGCCCGGAAAGGGTCGGCTATTGCAGGTTTAGGTACGTACGTTAATTGTTACGGGGCCGGAGTATAAGGCATCAACTGAGGGATGTCATCAGTGGTCCACACATTCGTGAAGTTCCAACCTGTAAGCGCTGCCGCCTGGGAATAAATTGTACCGCTCGTTCCGTAGTAATTGCCTGTCGCGGCGGGAGCGGAGGAACCGGTGCCGAATGATTTGCCAGACGTGTTCCATCCCACGAAGTTGGAGCAAGTAACAGTTCCTGCTCCCGCATGGCATAAGACGCCAACAGATCCTCCTGAACTTGTTATGGTAGCATTTGTAAATCCTCTGGTTATGGTCACTGATGTGGCATCGCCATCGATAAATCCAATAATTCCACCACTATAATTACTACTTGAGATTGTTCCGGAATAATAACAGTCCGTGATGTTTGCCGATGCGCCTCCGGATATCTCGCCTATCAGTCCGCCGACCCTGTTATATCCATTATTGGACACCTCACCAGTAGCGTAGCTCTTTTCTAAAGTTAATGATATCGTCTTTCCCGTGGCTGGCGTGACTTGACCTATCAAACCGCCAACCTCGGATCCTTTTCCAGACACGGTGGCTGAAACTTTTCCGGTTGTATGACAGTATGAAATAATGACCGTTCCATCCTCAATCAAGCCGACAAGCCCCCCACAACGGCTATATGTGCCATTAAGATTGTTAGTTACTGTTGCGCTAGAAGAACTGTTTTTAATGGTTCCCCCTTCAACCATACCCACAAGCCCACCTTGATAATACGATGAACAGGTGACAGTTCCAGCCGTACTACAATCATCAATCGTTCCTGCATCTAAGCGCCCCACAAGTCCACCTGTTTGCGCGGCTCCGGAAACAGAGCAATCCGCGTCTGTTGAAACGTGTTTAACCTTTCCCCAGAGGCGGCCAATAAGAGCCCCGGTGCGTTGATTGTTATTGCTAATGCTGGAGGAAGTGATAGTAATGTTCTCGGCGACCATGTCATCTGCAACAACAGAACTTCCCGCCGTTTGTGCAAGAATACCTTTGTCATTGCCGCTTATAGATACTGTCGCTCCATCAATTATCAGATCATGTACACCACCGAACAACGCGACGAACAAAGGTTTGGAAAGATTACTTATGGTTTTGTTATTGCCGTTAAAGTCAACTTTAGTATCAGCCGTCGTAGACATAGACGCGCTGAAATTTGTCATGTCAATATTATCAACAAGCTTGACATAATTTTTGGTGGCTGTTAATAAACTGGCTACGGCGTTCATCTGATAAATATCACCAATGAGATAAGCTTTCGCCGAGGTGGTGCCATCACAGGAAGTGAGGCCGGCGTGAGTAGCACTTTGGGTGGCGTTGATATTGATGGTGTTGAGCTTGCTGTTGGTGAAGGTGGTAGCGCCTAGCTCAATGAAACGAGTGTAAACCGTGTGGGCGGTTCCGGGAGCGTTAAAATGAACTAAGAGTTTAGTTCCCGCGGCAACTTCCTGATCGCCCTGAGGCAGAGTGGCAAAGAAGTGCAGGACATTATCTGCCCCTTCGTCGCCAATGGTACCGAACGTGATAGAAAGCGTGTTCCCGGCGTTAAAGATGTTGGCCGGGGTGGTGCCATCAGACTGGTAGGCCGTGATATCAACAGATTTGATAACAGCAGCCACATCAGAAGGCATCTTGGCGGTAATGGCGAGGATGCTGTTGAAGGTGTCGAACGCGACACTGGTAAGATCCGTGATATCTTCCTTGGATGCAAGGTACTGCAGATGGGTGGTAGTGCCATCAGCTGCCTGACCTGCAGCAACGTCTCCGTTTACAATCGAGACGTCATACGAGGTGGCTCCGACGGGAGCCATTCCAGTGAAGACGGCACTCTGCCCACCCGCGCCGGAAGTGAGGTCAAAATCTACGTAAGAAGAGGAATTGGCATGATCCGCTACACGTAGTTTATCAGAGCTTTTCCAGGTGAGAGAAAGCGATGACGGCTTATCTGCCGTATACGTGGGGTCAAAAACCACTTTCGTTAGGGCCGGCGAGATAGAGGCGTTGATTGTTACCTGCTCTCCGGCCAGATTATTCTCCGGATCCTCAAAATTGTTTATGGACTCCTCTTTTGCGCAGGAAAGAACAGCGGCGAAAGAAATAGCGGCAGCAAATGCCCAAATAGTATACTTTTTCATTTCAGTCTCTCCTCCTAAAAATCTTCATCGTAATTATTATTCTCGCTCCAGTTATTGAGCGTGGTGCTGGCTGCGATGCACTGTTCCAGGGCCAGCAGGACAATTTCTGTCTCAGGCGATTCGTACGCCTGTTTCTTGGTTTCGTTTTTCATGATATGCGTGTTATTTTAGGTCGCTGTAAATGTAAATGGCGCTACAGGTGTTGCGGCGGGCGACTTCGCCCTCATTAATCCAGAAGTAGCCGGAGCCATCTTCGTATGTGCGCCAGGTGTTATGCGGATGATTCACGATATTGTGCACATCGCCTTTACCATAGACCCACATTTGTGATCCGCCACCGCCGTCCAAGTTCATGGCCTTGTAGCAGCCAAGCTGAAGCATCAGTTCGGCCAGAAGGTCCGTAGACATACCGATGGCTCTCTTACTATTATCACTGCTCGTCCAGCGGCCGTCAACCGTCACCTGAATGATCTTGGTGCCTTCTTTGTTGATGCCGATAGCCGTACGGGGTTGGCCGCCGGCATTTCCTCCGGTCGTCAGCCATTCACTCGTATCCGCAGCCAGCCATTCAGCCGAGGCGGTGAGTTTGTTGCCCTTCCACACAAGCAGCGGTCCTGCGCAACTAACGGTATTATTCGGAAGCGTTGCTGCGTCGGCGTTGTTGGTTACTTTTACAATATCCACATTATCACCGTCGATGGTTAATGCACAGTTGTGCAACCAATCTCCCCCAGTATCATCTCCCGCGCGCTTAACGATATTGTTCACACGAATGAACTGGGAAGTCATGGAGCCATTGGTTCCCGCCACGGCATTCACAAACTCACATTTTTCGTTGAGGTATTTCTTACCATTGTCTGTGTAGTTGTAATAAATACCGAGTGAATTGTGCTCATTCAGCGTGGTGGTAATGATGTTGATTTCACGGATTTCTCCTTCCCAGGTTCCGTGGAAATTGGTCCACTGAACGCCGTCTACAATGTCAACCGTATTACCGAGAGCCCAAACATTGTCTCCCGTGTATGACGGATTCATGGGATCGATATCCGTAGGGACATCAATGTCTCCTACCTGTTTGTCAGAAGACCAGCCATAGGTGTTGTCGGGCGAAACCACGGCGCCGTTGGTAATCTTGTGGCCGTGGTAGGCCCAGTTGTATTGACCGGAGGGTTGTGAGTTTCCGTCTAAGGTAATGGACGTGGCTGTTGTATTGAATGCACTGCCCTCTACGGGATCGCTGGTATCCAGCACCACAAGTTTATTCGAACTGCTCACGTCGGCATGGTCCCAGTTCTCCGAAGGGGTCCAGTAAAGCCCATTATACGTAATTCCCGGCTTGCGGTAGTTCTTTGTCAGGGTGCACGTGGGCCATGTAACACCAACTATTGCGCCCGTGCCGGCATCATTCGTCGCATGTCCTGCGGAAACTTTGCTATTCCAGGCAATGCTCTCCTTAACCGTAACATCCGGGCTCAAAATGATACCCACCAGGCCACCCTTGCCACCATAGCCACCTTTAAGGGAAAGCTCACCGGAAGCGTAGCAATGGTCAATGGTAACACCCGTGGAGGGCTTGATTCTTCCCACCAGTCCACCGACATTCGTATAACCTCGCTGTATTTTTGCGGTAGAATAGCTGTTTTTAATCTGGATACTTGTGCCGGAGGCGATATCACCTACCAGACCGCCTACATTATTAGCGTTGCCGGTAGCAATCGTTCCAGATGAATGACAACGGGTGAGCACAACGCTACTTCCTTCGATACGGCCAATGAGGCCACCAATTCCGGACTGGTTGACGTTGGTTACACCACCGTTGACGGTAACGCGTTCTACAGAGCAGTCTGTCATGGAACAGCCGCCGTTGGGACCCATCCATCCAACCAGGCCACCAACAAGATTGGCCGCTCCAGTAATGGTGTTGGAAATGGTACAGTCGATAACCTGGCATTTCGAGAATCCATTGCTCTTCTTCACATAGCCGCAGATACCGCCCACATAGTTATTGGATGCGGTGAGCGTGGATTTCCTAACCGTAATGTTGCTGAATTCTGCAGCAAAAGAAGAAGCACCAGTTCTACCCATGACAATGGCGCTGAGTTTGTTGCCGCCATTCACATTGGCCCCGTCAAACATCACGTCGTGGACATTGCCGTAAAGCAGACCAAAGAAACCCACATAGGTATAGGTGGCCTCTGTTGCATCAATGGTCAGGTTATAGATGGTATGCCCTGCGCCATTAAAATCGGCCTGGGCATCTGCGTTCTGGCTCACCGGGACCCAATTGAGGCCGGTCAGATTCACATCGTCCACCATCTTGAAGTACTTGCGCTTCCCATTTTCCAGCAAATCGCGCATCTTATCCATCTGATGCCGGTCGCCAATCAGATACGGGTGCTCCTCGGTACCGTCATCGGACGTACCGGCAGAGGTTTCAATGTTGGGGCAGTTGATCTTGAAGGAGTTCACCTGGCCGGCATGGAGCTTTTCCGTGCTTGTGGTGACCTTACGGTAGGCGGTGTATTTGTCATTGACATCGTCCGACACCTGGAACTGGAAAAGAAGCTCGGTATTGACCGGAATGTCCACCGTGCCGGCGGGAAGGGTGGCATAAACGGTGACCACCTTGCTGTCTCCCGCAACGCCGGGCGTAGTGATGGTAATGTCCAGTTCGTCTTCTTCGTTAAAAATAGGGGCCGAAGATTTAATGATGACTTTCTTCACGGCGTCGGCCAGAGCGGCCGTGGGCAGCTGGGCCCGGATGCGGAGAACGGAAGAAGAAGTGAAGGCGCCATTGCCGTGGGCCGTTGCCCAGGCCTCTGAGAACGAGACGTCGTCGTAGGCGTTTACATCGGAAAGTTTGGCAGAATAGCCCAGGTGGGCCGTACTTCCGTCTACGGCCTGTGTCTGATTTTTATACCCCCCACCAGGCAGATTGCTGGAGAGATAAATGTTGTAGCTGGTGGCTCCAGCCAAAGCGGAAACCCCACTCAGGGCCGTGAACTGGGCCGTTTTGGTACCGGCACCGGACTCATAGGTAAAGTCTACCGACAGAGCTTCATTGGCTGCATTCTTGACGGTAATGACGTCGGTGCTTTCCCAAGCCAGTTTTACGGCACCGTCGGGATTGGTGTCCTGTTCCATGCTCACCTTGGTGAGACCCTCATCGGGAATGCTCACTGAAATGGTAACGGGACGGGACGGCTCAAAGGCCCTCTCTTCTTTGAGACAGCCCGTGATGGCAAGGCTCGCAATTACTGCGACAAAAAGATTACAATTCTTTCTCATGGTTTTCCCTCCGTCCGCTAAAAATCCTCGTTAATAATCCCGTTATTGTCCAGGTCAAACAAAGCGTCCTGCTGGGAGCTGCCTTGCAAAATAGCCTCGGAAGGGGCAAGAATCACGGCCGTGGTTGCCGGAGCATCATACGGCATTCTTGCAGCATTAGCGTTACTTTTCATTGCGTTAGTTTGGTTTATTCTATTGTTGGTTCTTTCATGAATCCGATTTCTCCGGAAGATCCGCTCAGCACCACGGTCACCTCATTCTCTCCGGGCTTCAGGTAGGGCCCTACGTTCATTTTAACGTGGTGGGCTTTTACATCGGCCACCATTCTGTCATTTACCCATACGCTGCAGGACGTCCCTTTCCAGGAAGGAATGCGCAGGATGCGTTTTCCCACCTTTTCCGGAACCTCGAACAGGCGCTGATAGGTGACTTCCCCTGCATAGAAGGGATATCCCTGCCGGGAAAGGAGGCCCAGCTCGGGCGCGCAGGCCTGGTCGGTAAACCATTCGCCTTGGGCAGAGGCCCATACGCCAAATTCGCCCACAAGGGAAACGGGGCCCATTTCTTCCGTCCCGCACACTTCAATGACGTTTTCCCCTTCTCTCACAAGGCCGCTGACAGGAAAGGTGCCACCGGCCAGCAGAAGAGCGGTTCCATTGAGCGTCGCCGTTCCCTGGCATAGTAGCCGGGCATCAGACGTGCACAGGCAGTTATGGGAAATAAAGCGGTAACGGGCCTTCACCCCGCTGCTGTCCCTGGTCAGGGAAAAGGGTTCCAGCGGAAGCGTGTTGCTTTCCATCAGGAAGATGGCTGTTTCCGAAACCGGAACAACGGATCCGTACCGGCTCCTGCCCAATGAGCAGGAGCAGAGTACGGCCCCAAAAAGCAACATCAGTATGAAAGTCCTGTTCAGAACTATTGTTTTAAATCGCTCTTGATATAAACGGCGCAACCGGTGGCACGGAGCTTGGTTCCCTCCCAGTTCCACTGGTTTTCGCTTACGTGGTTCACAATATTCCGGGCATTACCTTGACCATAAACCCACATGGCTGTTCCGCCGCCGCCGTCAAAGTTCATGGCCTTGTAGCAGCCAAGACCTTTCATCAGCTTGGCAAGTACGGCCGTAGACATGCCCACAGCCGTCTTTTCGGCCGGCCAGCCACTCTTGGACCAGCGGCCGTCCACGGCCACCTGGATGATGGTCTTACCGTCCTTGGAAATACCGATGGCGGTGCGGGGATGGGTGGTCTTGAGGAAGTCGGCGGTATACTGCTCCTTGTAGGTATGGATAGCACCCATGTAAACCAGCAGCGGTCCGGCGCAGCCCACCGTAAGGGTGTTGGCAGGCGCATTGACGCTGCCATCGGCTGCATTGGTGAGTTTCTGGGCCGCATAGTTGTCCGAAACCGGCACGATGTCCACCACTGAGCCGTTTCCGTCAATGGTGATGGCGCAGTTTTCAATCCAGTCATCGGCCTCAACGGGCGGGTTCTGTTCCACACCGTTAACCCTTACAAACTGGCAGCAGGCCATGGGGCCGTTGGTTCCCGCAACAGCATCCAGGTAGATGCATTTCTTATCCAGATCGCGGTAGTCTTCTCCGTCGCCCACAGGAGGGTAGCCAGCAGGAGCATCGGTGCGATAGTTAAAGAAGATGCCCAGCTTGTTATGCTCGTCCAGGGTGGTCTTCACAATATTGATATTGCGGGTGCTTCCCTCCCACACGCCGTGGAAGGAAATCCACTCTACGCCGGGGACAATGGTTACAGAAGTGGCTCCGGGGAGCGTGAGGGTGGGCGTGTCGCTCCACGCGGCGGGATAGGTCAGTTCCACCTCGTTGGATTCGACGCTGTTGGTGGACACGCGGATCTTGAGGGATGAAACCTCAACGTCCGGGGCCTTGAACACCAGCTGCGTTTCTGTGGCCGATGTTACCGGCAGGGAAACGGCGGCCGCGCCCTCTCCATAGACAATCTTGTTCTTGGCGCGGGTGGCGCTGAAATGCTGCCCGGAAAGGGTAACCGGCTCTCCGGGTACGACCGTGTTGTTCTCGTAACTGGTGGCAATACCGGTAACCACCGGGGCTTCCGGCGGAATGTAATACGTTACATCCACCTGATTGGATTCCTTGCCGTTGGTAGAGACCCGCACCTTGATGGTGCTTTTGGTAAGGGCGGGAGCCAGAAATACAACCTGAGTCTCACTGGCGTCAATAACTGCCAGGGCCTCGGCGTCTACGCCGATTCCCACCAGCACCTTGTTCTCGGAGGCAACCGGGCTAAAGTTGGAGCCCATCAGATACACGGGCTTTCCGGCAATGGCTGTATTTCCTTCATTGGTGGTTACAACGCGTTCTATTACCGGAGCCGGACGGTTGTTGCTATCACCGGCCTCACCCTTGCCGTTACAGGAGAGAACGGCAAGGGCAATGGCAGGGATAGACAGAAGCAATAATAGCCTCTTATTCATAGTTTAAAATTTATTTCAGTTTGGGCGTGCTGCCGCTGAGATCCCAGATGGTCTCATCCCACTTCAGGGCCTTGGCCTGCTCGGAAACGGTGCCTTCGTTGCCGAAGTAGTTACCCTCGGTGGAAACCCTACCGTCGGGATAGCAGAACAGGAAGGTATCCTGGCTCTTCCAGGCCACGAAACCGGTGCAGGTGAGCTTGGTGGCGTCACCACCGGCAACGGTGCCAATCAGAAGACCGCAACGGTCGGCCAGGGCGATACCGCTGATATCGGAAGTAGTGTAGCTGTTGGTAATGCTCAGCGTAGCAGGTTGTCCGAAGATACTGCCCACAAAACCACCACTGTAACGGCGTACGGTAACAGCGCCCGTGCAATAGCTGTTGGAAATGGAAACGCTTACTTTCTGACCTTCGGCAGGAGCCACGGTTCCCAGGAGACCGCCGGCGTGAGACCAGTTTCCGCCGGTGGGCAGGTCAATATTACCGGTAGCATAGCACTTGTCAATCTTGGCATCAATCTCAGCAAGGCCGGAAAGGGTGGCCAGGCCATCGCTCTTACCATAACCGCCGATGAGACCGCCGGCCATGTGGCCCTGGCCTGCTACGTTACCGGTTGCGTAGCTCTTCTCAATGGTAGAGCTACCCTCAATCCAGCCAATGAGACCGCCGCAGCGGGTATAGTTGCCGCTGTTGCTGGTAGCATTGCCGGTGGCGAAGCAGTCCGTAACGGTAACCTCACCAGCCCAGCCCACAAGGCCGCCGCCAAAATAGGTAGCAACGGTAACGTCACCAGAAGCTGAGCAATTCTTCAAAGAACCAGAGTCCATATAGCCAATGAGGCCACCGGCGCGGCTGTTGTTGGCAACAACGCACTGGGCACTGGAATTCTCTACAGAGCCGGCAATAAAGCGGCCCACGAGACCACCTATACGCTTCTGGCCGTCTGCGCTGATCTTGGAATTGGTAACCTTTACATTCTTAATGACCGCTTCACCGGAAACAACGGCGGGTTTGCCTTCTTCCTCGGTATAGCTGCCGGCCACACCGGCCAGAACACCCACACCGCTGTCGGTACTGACAATCTCCACACCGTCGATGTTGAGGTTCTGCACCGTACCCACGAGGGTCTCGAACACACCAGCATCGGCCTTGATACCCTTGATGGTATGGTTGTTACCGTCAAAGAAGACCTTGTTGGCAGCGGTGCACTTGATGGGTTCCCAAGGATCATCCTCGGTGAATTCCACCTCGGAGAAGTCCATATCGGCCATCAGCTTGAAGTAGGTGGTGGTGTTCTCCTTGATCAGGTTGGGGATGAGGACATATTCGTCCATGGAAGCAATCTGGTAAGGATCGGACTCGGTACCGGAACCCTGAGCCTGGGCGGGAATCATCTTGAAGAGGATAAAGGCCGACTGGTCCTCGGGAGCGGAGAAATTGGTGCCGCCGGTCACATTGTCAATCACGATGGGCAGGACATAGACCTTGTCCATTTCGCAGCCGTCACCCTTGAGGCGGAGTTCGCAGGAAGAGGATTCGGCATTATGACGGATGAGCTGCGCGGTGTTGGTTACCATGGTATAGGACGCGGCAGGAATCATCTCATAGTCGGTAGAATACTTGGTGTTGTAGGCGGCCACAAGACCTTCGTTGGCCTTCAGCGTAATGTTGTAGGTCTCGGACGGGGTGGGGGCGGCTTTCACCGTAATCTCAATGCTTTTGGTCTGGCTCTTGGGAACCTCATAGAGCACCTGGGCGTTCTTCACCTGCACGCTCAGCACGGCAGGATCGGATGCGGGAGCGGGTTCGTCGCCTGGATTGTCCTTCTTACAAGACAGGACAAAAACACAGGAAAGCAAAACGAGTGTAATACTGAAAATGCGTTTCATAGTAGATTTGTTATTGGTTTTATAGTTATTGGTTCATTAAAAGTTAAGGCCGTCATTCCAGCCGGGGTTCTGGGTAAGAGCGCCACCCGTGAGCGTACGCTCCTTGATGGGGATGGGGTAATAATAATCCTTTCCGTCATCCCAGGTCCAGCCGGGGCGGGAGTCGCGGTGCGTGTCTACGCATCCGGAAGTGCCGTTGGACAGCAGGATCTCCGAGCCGATTTTGAATGTATTGGAAGCGGCGCCGGCGGGAATCTGGTCAGTGTACAGGGTAATATCGGGCGTTCCGTCCTCGTCCAGGTCGTAGGTGCCCTCGCCGGGGAAATACATGCCCAGCAGGGGGGACTCGAAGGCGTGACCTTCAGCCCAGCGGATGATATCATAATAGCGGAAGCCTTCACACAGCAGCTCGATGGTACGCTCGCGGCGGATTTCCAGAATGACGCCCACGTTGGCGCTGTTCATCTGGGCCACCTTGGGATAACCGGATTCCTGTGCCAGCAGATACGGATCGGGGTCGGCGTTGGCCGCAGCCAGGTTCAGGCCAGGCATGCCCACACGGTCCCGCAGGGGCTTGATGGAACGGTCCAGATCGGCCTGGGTAAGGGTGCCCAGTTCGGCCTTGGCCTCGGCGAAATTCAGGTATACCTCGGCGGCACGGAAAAGGATGAGGTCACAGTCGGACATCTGATAGCCGTCTTCGGAAGGACCCCTGAAGTACTTGATGGGGGCATATCCGGTCACGGAATGGTTCAGGTTGGGGGCCAGGTGCTGATCGGTTCCCAGGCGGCAATAGCCGGGCGTACGGATGCTCTGGGCCAGACGGGGGTCGCGGTTCTTGGTCTCATCCACAAATTTCATGGTCTCCCAGCCGGCCTTATCCGTGAAACGGCTGCCGTCATTCATCAGGTAAGAGGCAATGATTTTGCGGGTAACGCCGCGCTTGCCCAGGGTAGGGCTCTGGTAATCGTTGTTGGCCGAGTGCACTACGCCGTATTCCACATTGTAGTCGCGGCCCAGGATGACTTCCTTGTTGATTTTATCTCCAATGTCGTGCTTAGTAAACAGACCGTAGTAACTGGCGGCGGTTCCTTCGTCGTCATAGATGGCATAGCCGCTGGTGGTCATGAATTGGTTGGCGGCATCCACGGCCTCCTCCAGGTACCAGGTATAGGGCTTGGCGTCGGCGGGCAGGGTCTGCAGGGTTACGTCGCCGGCATGATACTTCCGGAACGTTCCCTCATACAGGCAGATGCGGGATTTGAGCGCCAGGGCCGTCCACTTGGTTACGCGGTAGTCGGAATGCGCGGTGGGCAGGTAGGCAATGGCCTCATTCAGGTCCTTGATCACGTTCTGCATCACCAGGTCGCGGCTGTCGCGGGCCTTGTACAACCCTTCGTCGTCAGAACCCAGGGTATGGTCGTACCACGGGACATCGCCAAAAGCTTTCACTTTCTCGAAATAGAAGTATGCGCGGAAGAAAAGCGTAAGGCCGATGTATTCGTTACGCAGCTTTTCGTCCTTGCAATTGTCGGCATACTCCAGGAAGGTGTTGATGCGGCGCAGATTGGTCCAGCTCCAGCTTCCGTCGCCGGAATTGATGGTGCGGGCGCCGCGGATTTCATCGTCCAGGTTTCGGCCCACAATGGCGTCGCTCTGTCCGCCGCTGAAGAAGCCGCTGGGCAGCATGGGATAATAAGCGTTGGTGTAAGAACGCAGCTCGGTTTCCGTGGACAGGAACGTCTCGGGGGAGAGTTTATCCAGCGGGTACTTCTCCAGCATGTTCTCGCAGGATGCCAGGCAAAGGGAAGCCCCAATCAGAACACCTATATGTTTTATACTGATTTTCATTTTTCTACGCTTTAAAAGGTTATATCAATGCCGAACATGAAAGTTTTCTGCCAAGGGTAGATGGGGTATTTACCCGTGGTCTTTGCGGCGGCTTCCGGATCCATATAGGCCGAATGGAAGCCGGGGGCAATGTGGGCCAGGTTCTCCCCGGAGAAATACACGCGCACAGACTCAATCTTGACCTTCTGCGTGAGCGTTTGAGGCAGCGTATAACCTACGGTAAGGTTCTTCAGGCGACAGTAACCCAGATTCTGGAGGTAATGGTCGTTAACAGTGGTGAGCTCGCGGTTGGCGCCCACACCGGCCACGTAGGCACGGGGACGCGGGAAGTAGGCGTCGGGGTTTTCTGGCGACCAGCACCTGTCCAGGAAATCGCGCTGGATCCAGGACGAGAAAGGACGGGCATAGGGACCCCAGAAGTAACGGGCGTCGGTGCTGGGATACCAGTCCTGACGGCCCACACCCTGGAAGAAGACGGAGAAATCAACGCCGGCCCAGGTGAAGCCCATGGTCAGGCCAAACTGGTAACGGGGCTGGGAGTTACCGATGATTCTGCGGTCTCCGGGGTTGTCCACCGTATTGGCGCCCTGGCCAATGAGGTTGTCGCCGTCCAGGTCCACATATTTCAAGTCACCGGCCCGAAGTCCCTGTTCTCCACCGGTAGAGCTGTAGATAATGGAGCAGACGGGAGACTGGTCCACGGCATAGCTGGCAGCCTCTTCGTCGGAACGGAAGAAGCCGTCCGTGGTGTATCCCCAGATCTCTCCGTAGCGCATGCCCTCGTAATAGGTGGAAAGGTTCTTGGTAGGGTTGTCAAACTTGGTGATATAACCCACAAAATCGTTGAAGGTACCCGTGATGCTGAAGTCGAAGGGCTTTCTGAGCAGCATGAACGAATCCCTGTAAGTGAGAGACAGCTCATAACCCAGGGTACGGAGATCGGCGTTGTTGGTCTTGGGGGCCGAAGCGCCGTAGGTAGACGGAAGGGCCTTTCCCGTGGTAAGCATGTTCTTGGTGTCACGGATGTAGGCCTCGCCGGTAAACATGATGCGGTTATCCAGGAACGCCATGTCCAGACCCAGGTTTTTCTGCTGGACGGTTTCCCAGGTAAGGTTGCCCGCTACGGGATTTCCGAAGGTGGCGATGCCGGATTTGTCTCCGCCAAACAGGTAGCTCTGCGTGCCGGTGGAAACCGAGCGGATGTAGTCATAATAACCCACCTGCTGATTGCCCAGGCTACCATAAGAGAACCTGATTTTCAGCGTGTTCCACCAACCCTTTACCGGGGAGAAGAAGGGTTCCTCGGAGATTTTCCATCCCAGGGAGCCGGACGGGAAGAAACCGTAGCGTTGGCCCTTCGGGAAACGGGATGTGCCATCATAGCGGCCACTCAGTTCCACCAGGTATTTACCCTTGTAGTCGTAGTTGATTCGGCCGAAGAAACCCAGCAGGGCATATTCGCTCTGTCCACCGGAGGTGGCGGTGCGCTTGTTGCCGTCTTCGTCGGCGCTCACCAGGTTCTGGTCGTTCAGGTCCAGCGACATGAGGCTGTATCCCGTGGCGCCCAGCTTCTTGTGATAATAGGACTCGTACTGTCCGCCGGCCATCACCTTCAGGTTGTGCGCATTGGCAAAGGTGTCCGAATAGGTGGCGTACAGGTTGACGGAATGCAAGTCTACAGTCTGCGTCTGCTCGGCGAGCTTGTCCTCGTTGTCTCCGGTGGTGACGGTTACCGTCTTCATGCGCGTCTTGTCTGCGAACACGCCGTTCACGGAACGGTGCAGCTCGGCATACGTATTATAGGAATAGCTGTAATTGGCTTTCACCTCCAGCTGCTTGATGGGCTTGAGGGTGGCCTCAAACGTATTGGTGAAGTTGCTGGTACGGTTGCGGTTTACAAAATTGGGATTGGCCAGGTTGCCCAGGATGGTCTGGCCGCCGCCGCCGCTATTGGTCTGATAGATATAGTTCCCGTCCGGGGTGACCGGCAGCATATAGGAGAAGAAGCCGGCCGTGCACTTATAGAACGTGTCGTCCATGTTGGACAGGCCCGGATAGGTATAGATGGAGGAATAGTAGGCCGTGTTGTTGCTGATGTTCAGCCAGGGCTTCGCGTCAAAGGAGAAGCGTGCACGGAGATTATACTTCCTGAAGCGGTCCGGATTCTGGCGGAAAACACCGTTCTCCTGGTTATAGTTGGCCGACAGATAGTATTTGATGTTTTTGGAACCGCCGCGGAAAGACAGGTCGTGGTTCTGCATGGGCTTGGTGTCCGTGAAGAAGTAATGCCACCAGTCTGTATTTCCATAGTATTTATAGCCGTTGTTCTGGTTGTCCAGCACGACCCACGGTCTGTCGGCGTTCTCCACCACGTCGTTTCTACGGTCCCACAGCTGCTGCATGTCGTCCTCGTTATAGAGAATCTGCTGCTGGCCGTTGAAGGCTTTCATGAAGAGGTTGGGTACATATACGGAATAGTAGCCACGGGTTTCCCAGTCGGTGGAGGTGGTGGGGGTAGAAAAGCCCCATCGGCCACTGTAACTGACCTTGGCGTGACCCTCGTTGTCGGAACCCGTCTTGGTGGTAACCAGAACCACACCAAACGCTGCCTTTGCGCCATACACGGCGGCAGAGGAGGCGTCCTTAAGCACGGAGATGCTCTCTACGTCGTTGGGGTTCACTCTCTCCAGCGAACCCACTACACCGTCCACCAGAACAAGGGGAGAACCCGAATTGATGGAGTTCCAGCCGCGAATGTTGATGGAGACGCTTTCTCCCGGACGCCCGGAAGGGCTGGTGACGGTGAGTCCGGGAACCGTTCCCTGCAGGATACCGCCCAGATTGGCGTTGGATCGGTTCTGGATGGATTTGGAGGAAAGCACGGAGACGGCGCCGGTAAGGTTTTCTTTCTTCTGGACACCGTAACCCACCACTACGGCGTCTTCAATGAAAAGCGCGTCTTCCTCCAGGGTGATGTTAAAGAAAGTCTGTCGGCCCAGCTTGAACACTTTGTTCTTATAGCCGATGGAAGACACTTCCAGCACGGCATCATCGGGGGCAAACAGGGAGAAGCGTCCGTCTGCGCCGGTAACGGTTCCGGTAGACGAGCCCTTGATGAGGACGCCCACACCGGCGAGCGGCTCACCTTTTTCGTCCACAACGAGTCCTTTCCGCTCGGTTTCATGCCGCGCATCCGCCTTTTTCCGCACAATGATGTGGGATCCGCTGATGACGCAGGAATAGCCGGCCTTATCCAGGACTTTATCCATAAGGTCTTTTACGCTTGTTGAGCCCGACGGAACGGTAAGCGTCTGGGACAAATCCAGGGCGGTGGCGTCATAATCCACCGACAGGCCCGTCTGGGACTCAATTTCCTTGAAGAGTTGGGCCACTGTCACAGAATTGCCGGACAGTTTAACCCGCTGATTCTGTGCAAAAGCCTGAATGCACAGTAAGCAGCATAGAAGAATAGCAACGATAGGTTTTTTCATATGGTTACTAAATAGTGTTTGGGTGTTTATACAATGCTGTAAGCATAATGAAGCATTACACACAAAAAAAGCGGCAAAAAAATGCCGCCTGTATGAAAAATGATTTAGAAATGCCAGTAAACCCTGTTTCCCTCCATCTTATACCGGGAGCCGGGGATCAGGAGCGACAGGACGTTCAGGACATCTTCCAGGGACTCGTCGGGCTGGAAGCGCATATTGATGGCGTTATTCTGCGCTCTGCTCAAATCATAGACAACAGATACGTTGAAGCGCCGTTCCAGAACAGAAACGATTTCCGGGAAAGAGGCGTTGGTAAAAGTGAGATAGCCTTCTTCCCAGCTCAGGACCTTGCTGGCGTCCACCTTTGCAAGGGACACCGTATTCTCCGACGGGGAGAAAACCAGCTGGTCGCCGGGATCCAGATAATAGGACTGTCCTTCCACGGAAGGAATGGACACCATCACTCTCCCTTCTTTGAGGGTGGTGCGCACCTGGCGGTCTCCCACAAAAGATTGCACGCAGAATACCGTTCCAAGGGCCTGGACGTCCATGTATGCCGTCTTTACAATAAACGGGCGGGCGGGGTCTTTGGCCACATCGAAGTTACCTTCTCCGCTCAGATAGACAACGCGGTTTCCCTTTTTAAAAGATTCCGGATACAGTAAGGAAGAACCGGCATTCAGATGAACCACCGTTCCGTCTTCCAGCGTGATGGAAGAGGTTTGTCCGTAACCGGCAACCAGGTTATGGGTTCCATCCAGGGAAGGCGTATCGAAAATTCTGCGGGTAAGCGAGAACGTAAGGAGGCTCACCACGGCCAGCGAAGCGGCAACCGCGGCGGCAGACAGCACGACCCTCACAATCCCGGCTTTCTTTCTGGACGCTTCTATCCTTTCCTCCAGGCGTATCCGCTCCTGAAAGGTTCTGGAAGATACTTCTCCGCTACTTTCCTGCCATACCTTCTCCAGGGGCAGTTGGGTCTCCATATGATCGTTTGTTTTCATCATTTACCCTATTAGTAATCCAACAGCCCCCTTACACACAAAACAACCGTCACTTTTATGATGGCCCGCAAAAGCGAAAGGGCGTTGGTAATATGGTTTTCCACCGTCCGCTTGTTGATACCCAGTTCGGAAGCAATCTGGTCATTGGAATAACCCAGAAAGCGGCTCATCATAAAAATCTTGCGCCGCTTGGCGGGCATGTGGCTGACCGCATCCCGAATCTGGTGTTCCGTCTCGGAGGCATATACCTGGGCCTCCCCCGACGGCGGCGTACTGGAAGATTCCCTTACCAGAAACTCCTCAATGTACCGGTTGTTAACGGCAACTTTGTCAAAATGATTGTAGACCTTGAACCGGGCCATCTGGAACAGATAGGCCGAAAAGGACTCTACCTCGGAAAACTTCTCCCTGGATTTCCAGATATCGAAAAAGACGTCCTGGGCATAATCGTATGCCAATTCCTCGTCTCCCAGCACGCGGGTAAAGAAATTGACCAGCCTGGGATGCCAGGCCAGAAACAGCCAATCAAAGGCCGGTTTATTCCCACGCGCGAGCTCTTTTAGACAGTTTTTTTCGTCTTCCTTGGTCATGTCCCAAACCCTTCACCCAGACACATTTTAACGGGTTAAGTTCTTCACAACAAAGATAGTGAAAAATCAGCATTCGGCCAATTTTTTGGCTATGTCCAGGAAGGCCTGCGAATCGGGCCGATCCAGGAGCGCTACGGGCGTGCCTTCGTCTCCGCC
>LXOW01421503.1_pt1 | contig 19189 bp, 19 predicted proteins | sample 1368591 | NCBI WGS metagenome assembly LXOW01 (sample SAMN04884650, study PRJNA319009) | bovine gut metagenome | isolation source: Cow rumen | host: Bos taurus | place: Italy: Legnaro (PD) | collected 2014-07-09
TACAAAGCAACGGAAATAATAATCTCAAGCATGGCTTACATCATTTGTTGCTGCAAAGCTAATGCTTGCTTGTGCCAAGACATTGCGCAAGCTGAAAATCCCGTGAAAAAGTCGTAAATTCGCATCCTGAGATGAAAAAGAAAAGAACCAACCCCTACAAGGAAGCCAATGAAGCCTTCCTGGCAGTCAAGGCCCAGGAGGAGGGGATTGTCGCGCTCGATAACGGCGTCCTGTATAAAGTCCTGGAAGAAGGCCACGGCACCAAGAAGCCCACGCCCCGCAGCATCGTCTACGTGCATTACACGGGCCGTCTTATAGACGGAACCGTCTTCGACACCACGGAAGGGGACCAGCTTCCGGCGCTGTTCATGGTGGGCGACCTTATCATGGGCTGGCAAATCGCCCTTACACGCATGCACGAGGGCGATAAATGGGAAGTGTACATCCCCGCCAAGTGGGGCTATGGTTCCATGAAGATGGACGATATCCCGGCCCATTCCACGCTCATTTTCGAACTGCAATTAGTCAAGATAGAACGCAAATGGACCATCTCCCGCTCAGCGATATTCCCATGCTGGTCTCGACGATTAACTTCCTCCTAAGGGATGAGATCTTCGAGAACCTGGACCAGATCTGCTATTGCTTCAACGTGGAGCGGGAGGAGATGGACCGTCTGCTGGCCAGCCAGGGCTACGCCTATCAGGAACAACTCAACTGCGTGAAATGAAGGCCGATAGAAACACCATCGAGCAGGCCTACGCCTTCTTCCACCAGAAGCTGAAGGTCTATGAGCATTCCACCTCCGAGAATGAGATGGACCATATCGAGGACTGCATTGCAAACTACGCAAACACAATGTCCTCGCAACTATTTGCCGAACTCTCCAATGGCAACGATGCCTTTCTACACGAACACACCTCCTTCCAGGAGGACCTGAAGAAGGCGGTGCGCTTGATGGTGGCAATGTTATAGGTTTTGGAAAGTGACGCTAAATCCTTAAATTTGGAAGTTGAATACCTAACCACTTATTAGTACCGTTATATGATTTCTCGTAAATCCTCAGAAACAGGTTGTGCTTTTACAGAAAGAGTAAATGAATATGTCCCGGCTAGTTGGAAGTTATGGGCATTAGTATTTAAAAGCATTGCTGCTGGACATTACGATGATATGCATTCTGAATTAGAAGCGGTTGACGTCGAATTAGTAGATGATGTCTCGTTCAATTCGTCAATTTATCAGCTCTATCAAGAATCTTGTCTCGATGCCACAATAGGCCTGCCTTCAAAATTTCGGTATCTCTATTGGGAAGAGAGGGATGAAATCCTATTTGCGATTAAACTGGTAGCTGAAGATATTCTTGAAAGCTATAATGAAGCCAAATCTCGTTTTCCAGCGGATTGTCCTGAACTTGATTATTTTAACGAGGTCATTAAGAACTGTGAACTAATCATCAAACTATGTCGACAAGACTGGGAAGAAGATGAGCAGGCTCATTATGCGACGAGTGCATATTTTAACACGGATCATTTGAAATCATTGTATGAGTTAGTGAATGGAATATGCATTGAAGACATTGATTTCAAGACATTTTACCATGTGCTGAATTGCGACGGTGAATATCATTATACAAGATACGATAAGGTTGAGACCATCGAATATGATGGCGAGGTTTATCATATCCCTGACGGTGATTGGGAGGAGGTTTGGGAAGACTATAGCGACAATAAGATTATTCCCATTTCCGGATTCGGTATGGCAATGTACGCCCTGGAATTGATTCTTATTTCGAACCGGCATAGTTATAATGAGGAGCCGTCCATTTATAATAGCGAAGTTGTATATCCTGAAACTTGGGAACAACAGTTCCAAAGTCGTATAGACTGGAGAAAAAACGATTTTGATTTAGAAGAAAATTCCTGGAAAACGGCATATATTGTAGATGATCCAGAGCCTCCCACGTATGATATTGAGCAAAAATCTTCTGATTGGCTAAGTATGTTATGTGGAAGAAGAGTTTTTAGAGGGGTATTCACTTCAGATAATTTTGAAGAAATCATCGCCCAGCAAGATAGTTTTCCTATTGGCTTCGAACAGTACCAGTTTATTCACGAGCACGCAGATAGACTGAATGAATTATACGGACTTTTAGTGAAGGAGACAGAGTTCTTATATACTAACATTCAGAGAATAACAGACTGTTTTGATAATAAGTATCAAGCAGAATCCATGCAAGGACACGCCTCGTGGCGTTCTATTGAAAAGCAAAAGAATAATACCCGAATCCATTTTATCTATTCATCCTTGGATAGCATTCATCCGGAAACCGTTCAAAGGATACTATTTGAGCGTTCCGGTTTCGCCTATGACAACTTAATGAATTTACCGATTATCTACAGCGAGCTTGTCGAGGAATACATTAAGTGCTGCATTGTTCAGGATGAACGATTAAAAGTAGAGATTAGGAGAGCGATTGTTGATTCTTCAATGCGAGAAACAGAGTCAAAATTAGCATCCGAGAGAGGTGAACACGATGACGCTAGATATAATGCAATCCGTAGGCTCCAGAAGGCGAACATTATAGACAAGGATTGCAACGTACTTCCCAAAAAAGAGGGCGGAAAGTATTTTAAAACAACTGAGCTCACTAATTTTCTTGTTCAAAATGAACTAGTTATTCCCAAAGATGGCTGGATTGGTCTTTTGTCTATGATGAAAACTTTAAAAGTTGATGGCGATAAAAAGACCCCTAGCGGTCATATCCGAGAAGAGTATTACAGATATGATTTGCATAAGGATTTGGGATGGTGCTCTAAACAACTAAACTGGAGTGCTTTTATCGATGTATTCTATCTTCAAGGAGAGAAACTGGGAGCAGCTTCACTTCATCATTATTTCACCAGTAATAACGATGAGAGGGAGCGGATTATTACTTACATGTTGAAAAAGTACGATAAGCCGATGGGAGAGACTGCCCATGCGACAATACGCAAAAACAAGATAGACGACGACTGATTTATGCGTTTCGTAAAAGCTCGAGGCCCGGATTTTTCCGGGCCTAATTCGTTCTATTTGGCCATTTTCAGATAAAATACCCTTCATTTTTTTCGAAGAATTTAGAAGAAATTATACATCCAAAATAAAATGATGAATAATCTCGATCTTGCACGTCGGAAACGGGTTGGTGGCGCTCCTGTTTCCGACAGTTCTTTGACATATTGCTGCTTACCCTTTAGGGTGACAGCCTGGGGGAGTCCGCACCTCCTACTCTGGATGCTACAGAGTGAGCGGACTATATGCTTGGAGCCTCGACGCGAAAGTGGAGTACCGAAGAGGTGTTGAAGAGCATGAATGCGGAAAACCTGGAAGAACTGTTACTTGAGAACCTACTTACACTTTTTATTTCCATTAACCCTTAAACAACTTATAGTATGAGACAGCTTAAAGTCAAGAGTTTAGATGAGCAGTTGAACGATAATGTGGATTGCATATACGATGGTTTTGACGAATGCCCTGAGAGAGTAGATGAACTCTTCAGACTCTTCAAAGCATACATATTTCTTTCGAATGCCTTAGACATTAGTTTGAATACTGTGGACGTACTCGTATGGGGCATTAAGAACAACGGTGGCATTTACGACACACATGATGTCGCCATGAAAGTGAACATCTCGGATTGGGAAGTCAATCGTGCAGTCCATGAACTCAGCCGTCTCTCATATATGGAAATCCTTTTGGGAGATTGTTGGGAGCTCAGAGTCAAGACGAGCGACATCATCTTAGACAAAATAAAATGGCATTTTGAGACCATTAGAAACAGTGAAACAGATTATTAGGTGTGATACCAATTCGGGGCCCGCACAACCGGGCCCCATTTCGCGCACCTTTATCACATAGGAGAAGTGTGAGGGAAGTCCGTGAGTCCACGGACGTCCTTAATGCAGCCAACGACGGTGACAAGCCCGTGATATGATGCAGAGTCAAGGATTTATTTCATCAGATAACATGTAGAACACTTAATCTATAATTTATGGCACAGATTAATTCCATCAAAGAGCGGTTGCTCCGCATGAGCAATCAAAGTTACAACGCCAAGGTTCGTGCTAGCTTGACCGAACTTTTGACTTCATTAACAGAAGTAGCAGCAGATTCACAGGCGGCCATAGCCGCTGAAACTCTTTTGGGTAAAATCCAGAAGTACAGTCGTTGTTACTGCTCTGAAAAACAGGCTTACGTCATTGCCCGTGGCCTGTATGAGTATTGCCTTGACCTTTATTAGTGAGGACGCAAATATGAACAAAACTTTTTGGGAACAATTCAATCACGAATCAGAGGTCGTTCGGAAAAGCTTCCAAACGGACGACTTGGCCATGAACGAAAGTGTACAGAAAGCATATGATAGCCTTTCCTCTGCTCTCGCTCTGACATACCAAGCAGTGGCTCTACTAATCTGGGCCTTTAACAATATGGGAGGTGCTGTGATTGACTCAGAAATCATTGCTACCCAGATAGGCTTCAGCACGAGATCCGTTAATTTGGCAGTGGACGAATTGGAGAAAAGGCATTATATGGTTCCACTATATGAGGGCTCGGACTGTGTCGATATCACGCCCGAAACGAAAGATTTGATAATCAATCACTATTGTTTCTATAAGTTAATCCATTCTTAAAAAGAGAAATAATGAAATACGACGACGAAATAAAGTATCACGGTGACTGCGAAGCAGTCGCGCAGTTTCACATNNGTAAAGAACTAAGCGAGTGTATCAAAGTAGATGAAAGTGCTGCATTGGTCCTGGCAATTCTCGCAACCAATGATGGCTATTCTTCTTCACCGGAAAATATCGCAAAAAGAAGTGGGATAGAGATAGAACGGATTGAAGGGATTCTGGCGGATATGTATCAGGCTGGCTTAATAAACCGAATCGATGATTCGGACGGGGTCATATTATCAAGGGTATCGATCCGAATGCTTGAGAGCGACTCTACAATGGAAAAAGTTCTAGCAAATGAGTTCATCAATATCCTCCTCGGGAGCAATTTAGACCCGGATGATCCTTATGATAGTGGGACTATCCTTCTTGTTGCACAAAATACGAAACAGTACATCTCCAGTAATCCCGAGAGCAACATCGCTAAGTTCTATGAAGAAAACCGGATGGATAAACTTAGCGACAACGAATTCAGACAATTTATTCTTTTGTGTAAAAACTTTGTTTTGGACTTCACATCTGGTATTAAAGCAGATCGCAGCGACCTCGCCGTTAAAACGATGATTAACAGGGGATGGGCTATTCTATTTGCAGCGCAAGGAGATTCCGACAGCGAATTGATTAAGCAGAATAACATGATTCTTTCGGTGAATGTCTGTAAGAGACTATTCGGCGGTTGTGAGGAAATCATTGATTATACATCTATAGTGGGGCAGACTCAACTCCACAAATGGAATGAGATTGAAGAAAAAACGTTGTTTTATAACGAAGAGGAAAATGATGGAATACAACGCCTTTATCAAATGGCTGAGGAAAAAGAATACCAGCGTATTACTGCTGCTTTGAGAGAACATCATTTGAAAGTGGCTGTTTCTGGACTCCTTTATGGTGGACCTGGTACCGGGAAGACAGAATTGGCTAAGCAGATCGCGAGGGAAACTCAGCGGAACCTGCTTGAGGTAGATGCTTCAAAATTGATTGGCTCCTATGTCGGTGAATCTGAAAGAAATTTTCGTGATCTCTTCCGAAACTTCAGATATATCGAGGCTATTTCATCCAAAGCCCCCATCCTCTTTATGGATGAAGCTGATGGCCTTCTGGGGAAACGTATACCTGGAGCAGGGAACAGCCGTGACAGATATATCAATACCCTTCAAAACATCATCCTGGATGAGCTCAATAAATTTGAGGGTATTCTGTTGGCTACTACGAACCTCTCTTCCAATTTAGACGAGGCGATGGATCGTCGCTTCCTTGTAAAAATCGAAGTCCATGCTCCTAACGAGGCCACACGGATGAAGATATGGAAATCAAAACTACCCCAGACAGACGATAACGAGTTGTCAATAATTGCCAGAGACTATTCGTTCTCAGGAGGGCATATTGACAATGTAGCAACGCTGGCTATCGTTGAGAGCATAATGAATGGTACAAATAAAGTCACACTGGATTTACTTATAAAATACTGTAAAAATGCGAGCTCTTTTACAAACAAAGACAAGAGAAAAAGAATCGGTTTCTAAAGTTCTGGATATCAAGAAACTTTCGGATGCCCAAAAGGAAATGTTAAGATTGGCTGTAGGAAGGGGACTCTGGGAACAGATTCTTCAAGGACATCCATTGTCGGTTTCAACGGTTTCCCTGATTAGGGCAAAAATGCGTTTCCATAATCTCATTCCAGAGTACATATGGGAGGGTGAAGACTAAACTAAAAGAATTAAAAATATGAACGATTTTGTTAAATATGCGGCTTCTAACAAAGTAAGNNCGCCACACGATGGCGTCTGTTAATCCCACAATCATTGAAGAAAGGCAATTCAATGCCGTAGCAATGGATGTCTTCTCTAGGTTGATGATGGACCGAATCATTTTCCTTGGCCAGCCCATCGATGATGAGGTGTCCAACATCATTCAGGCTCAGCTTCTCTACCTGTCCTCCGTTGACGATAAGGCAGAAATCTCTCTTTACATAAACAGCCCAGGTGGCTCCGTTTCGGCCGGGTTGGGCATCTATGATACGATGAATCTTATCGCTCCACCTGTCTCTACTATTTGCACTGGAATGGCGGCATCAATGGCCGCCATTCTTCTTTGCACAGGGGAGAAGGGCAAGCGCTCCGCGCTGCCACATTCACGAGTCATGATTCATCAGCCACTTGGAGGTGTTGAAGGGCAGGTTAGCGATATTCTTATTGAGGCGAAGGAGATTGAAAAGATACGCGAAGAGTTGTATAGCATTATTGCAGATTGTTCAGGTCAGTCTATCGATACTGTCTTTAAAGATGCAGACAGAAACTATTGGATGACAGCGAGACATGCCCTAAAATATGGTATGATAGACGAAATTCTTTCGAAAAAGTAGCTGATTTTTTCGGAAAATTTCGAGCGTTTTCGACTTCTTAAAAAACCGGACTTTACTACAATATCTTTGCACCAGAAACCAAAACAAAAAGTATCATGAAAATCGTTCCTGTTGTTAGTGTTGAGTCCTACATCCTTGGTAAACTTATTGCCTATGCCCTTGTCTATGGGGTCCCCTTTATGATTGTAGCCGGCATCGTAATGGCCATAGTCGAATTTGTTCGCGAAGCCATTGCTGCCTTTCTGGCAAGTACATTCTATGCAAACCTTGTTGCCACTTGGAATACAATCGTGGCCTTCTTTGAAGCGTACGGTTGGATCTTCGAGCTAGTCTTTGCAATTATCGGCTTCATCACAACTGTTGTTCTCATTGTTCGTGGAGTCAAGATTGCTTGCGAATGGATTTCGGATCTCTTTTATAACATCAAGTACAGAATTAGAAGAAGTAATTAATTATTCAACACATACAGATTATGAAAAAGCTCCTTTCTGTCTCATTATTATCGCTCGCGGTTTTCGCTTGCACAACCAAACTGGAACCGGCCCCGGAACAAACAACCGAGATTACCGTCCAGTCCATTGTCCTCAATACTACTAGCCTTTCGCTCAAGCCCGGAGAAACATTCGCTCTGTCCGGCACGGTACAACCGGACAACGCTGCCATACACTCCGTGTCCTGGAAGTCTTCCAACGATAATGTCGCCACAGTCTCACAGGAAGGAAACGTAACGGCGGTTTCGGAAGGTAGTTGTGTGATTTCCGTCACCGTAGATGGCGTGAAGGCCGAATGCGACGTAACCGTCGCTATCGTCAGGATTCCTGTGACATCGGTTTCCCTTAACAAGACATCGGCAGATCTTCTGGTTGGAGAGACGCTTCAGTTAACAGCTACCGTTATCCCGGACAACGCCACGGACAAAACGGTCACCTGGACCACTTCCAATGCCGATGTCGCTTCTGTCGATAATGGCCTGGTGTCGGCATTAACCGCAGGTGAGGCTGTCGTCACGGCTTCTTCTGGCGATTTCTCAGCTACATGCACGGTAAATGTCTCGGCCCCTTTCTCTTATGGCGGCATGTGCATGGAGGCGCTCACCGGCGGTACTGTCAGTATCTCGAATCCGAACGGTCTGACTATCGAATACAAAGTCGAGAACAAGGACTGGGAGTCTGCCAACAGCACAACTATCAGCATCAAGGCCAATGCCAAGGAAAGGGTTTGGTTCAGAGGCCTTAACGACTCCTACGCAACGGGTAACTCTGAGGATGGATACAAGCCCACGGTCTTCAACTGCTACAATGGGGAATTCTACCTGTATGGCAATTTGATGAGCCTGATTTACGGAGATGAGTATGAGTCCAAGACAACGATTACCGGCGAGTATGCCTTTTTCAAGCTGTTCTTCCAGAATAGTAACATCATCAATCATCCCAACCTGGAAATAGAATTGCCTGCTACAACGCTAAGCGCATCCTGCTATCGGAACATGTTTTATTCCTGCACCAAACTGACGCAGGCCCCGAAGCTTCCGGCGAAGAAACTGGAGGAGGCTTGCTACGCGAGCATGTTCTGCTACTGTTCCGCGCTGAAGGAATTCCCTGAGATGGCGCCAACCGACATGGCATATATGTCCTGCACTTGGATGATGATGAAAACCGGAATTGAGACGGCTCCCGAACTTCCGGCAATGAACTTGGCCAGATCCTGCTACGAGTTCATGTTCTCGGAATGCCCGGACTTGAGGAAAGGACCTTCCGTTCTTCCCGCCACAGAGCTGGCTGCCACCTGCTATACCGGCATGTTCCAGCGCTGCGAGAAACTGGAGACGGCTCCGGAACTGCCAGCCACTGATTTGAAATACAGCTGTTACAGCCATATGTTCAACGGCTGTACATCCCTAAAGAAAGCTCCGAAACTACCAGCCACCAGCCTTGCCGAAGCCTGTTACCAGAGAATGTTCGGCAACAGCGGACTGGAGGAAGCGCCGGAACTCCCGGCTATGGATTTGGAAGTTATGTGCTATCAGTATATGTTTGAAGGCTGTACGTCCCTGGAGAAAGCGCCCGTCCTGCCCGCTACCACGCTGAATTACTGGTGCTATGAGAAGATGTTCAACGGATGCTCCAGCTTGAATTACATCAAAATGATGGGCGCGCAGGTAAAGAAAGACACGTGGACCGGGTACAAGCTGGTTGACCTCACCAATGATAATATCGGCAGTTATTGCACTGAATGGGTGAACGGTGTTGCTGCTAGCGGCACCTTCGTCAAGAACCCTGAGGCCGTTTGGGATGCGACAGGCCCCAATGGCATTCCCGAGGGTTGGACTATCGAATAAGAAACAGTAACTTTATGCCTGCGCCATCTGTACGTGGCGCAGGCGATAAAATAAAAATATGATGGCAGACATTATTTATAAGTTTGACCCCGATAACATTTGGTTTACCTCTGATACCCATTTCTGCCATGAGAACATCATCCGTTTCAGCAGTAGGCCCTATGCCAATGCTGCTGAAATGAACGAAGAACTCATCCGGCGTTGGAATGAGACCGTTCCGGAGGATGGCATCGTCTTTCACCTTGGCGACTTTTGCTTGGGACATCCACGCGACTGGAACGATATCATGTCCCGTCTACACGGAAAGATTTACCTTATTCTGGGCAATCACGACATGAAAAACATTAAAGGAGGATTCATGCAGCGCTTTGAACTCGTCACCCAGCAGATGTCCATCCGGGTTGGTGGCCAGAGCATAATACTGAACCACAACCCGTTCCTTTGCTATGGGGGTTCGTACAGGGATGTCTGGCAGCTCTTCGGCCACGTTCATAGCGGCCCTATCTCCAAAACGGGTTTGGACTCGCCAAGACTGAAGATGCTGTTCCCCCTCCAATATGATGTGGGTGTGGATAACAATGACTTCCGCCCGGTCTCCTACGCGGAAGTGAAGATGAAGATTGAAACGCAAATTGAAAAAAGCAAAAATAAAGAATGATTATCATACCTGACATCCACGGGCGAGACTTCTGGAAGAAGCCCGTTGAAGAGAATATAGGCAAGGAACACATCATATTCCTTGGCGATTATCTAGATCAGTACAACTATGAGCTGATTGACTCATGCGAAGTTTTCCCTCGTTTTGAAGAGATTATATCCATCAAGCGCGATAATCCTAATAGTGTTACACTTTTATTGGGCAATCATGATCTTCATTATGTAAACGGAGACCTTCTCGGTGGAAGGTACGATTATCTCCATGCGTTGCGTAATAGAAAGTCTATTGTGGATAATGCAGAGCTATTTCAGTTGGCACATGAAGTTGAGCTGTCTGGCCAAAAATACCTTTTTACTCATGCGGGAGTGGTTAGCGGATGGTTTGAGAAATACAAAGCATATCTTGGCGGCATTAAGCCTGAAGATATTGGCAAACAACTCAACAAGTATTGGAGAAACAGAGGGTATTGGCCTAGGCTGTTTTCAATCCTTGCAGATGTATCATTTAGCCGATGGGGAGACAATGAATGGGGAAGTCCAATATGGTCTGATGCGACAGACATGAATCAGTCTGATTATGAAATATCAGATATCTATCAGATTTTTGGACACAGCCAACAAGAGTCAGATCCAGTGATTGGTGACTTCTTTGCCTGTTTGGACTGTCGCAAAGCTTTTCGGATGACTGACAAAGGGGAAATTAGTGAACTTATCTAAAAAAACAACATGAAATACGATGAATTAGACGCTAAAATGCGTGTCTACGAGCAATCGCTCGATCAAATAATACCGCCCGGCAACTATATCGTTGCTAGGATTGACGGTCGTAGTTTTACGAGGCTTACCAAGGAAGTCTGTAAGTTTGAAGCGCCTTTCGACAAGCTCTTCAATATGATGATGGTGGAAACCGTGAAAGATCTGATGGCCGATACGGGGATGGATATCATATACGGGTACACCCAGAGCGATGAAATCTCCCTGCTATTCAGACTGGAATCTCAAGCCTTTGGGCGAAAGGTTAGAAAACTTAATTCCATTCTGGCCGGAACCGCTAGCGCACTGTTCAGCCTGCAATTGGGGAAAACGGCCGTTTTCGACTGCCGAATCTCCCCACTCCCCAACAGGGAGTTGGTCATAGACTATTTCCGGTGGAGAATGGAAGACGCTCACCGCAACTGCCTCAATTCCTGGTGCTACTGGACCTTGAGAAAGGAGGGTCAGGACGCGACAACTGCATCGGCCGAGCTTGAAGGCAAAAGCATCGCCTGGAAAAACGAATTCCTCTATCAACGGGGTATCAATTTCAATGAACTGCCCGTATGGCAGAAACGCGGAGTCGGCGTATACTGGCGAAACTACGAAAAGGTTGGTCATAATCCTATTACGAATGAAGATGTGACCGCAACACAACGTGAGGTTTATGCCGATTATAATATTCCAAGAGACTTCGATATCCCAAGGGAAAACGGCTTTAAAAGAGGGAAGATTGTTGCGCATAAACCCTCTGGTACTGGTATTCTCAGTATTTTTTGGAATAGTATAACCGAGAAAGCACTTAAAATATACGACAAACCGGACCAAGAAGAGTCAAACGATTAATTTGCCCACAAATGGAAGACAAAAGTTTATATCGGATGTTAAAGGATGACGGTTGGTTTTACTACGTTTTAGGCTCACTCATAAGTGCCGAGAATTACTTCACCGTGGATTTGTGCGAGCGGAATATGAGGCGCTTAAATCGGTTCCTGGAAGAAATACCGGAAGAGGAAATAGAGGACCGGAAACAAGTAAAGGATTGCATGAAAGTCATCGAGAGAGAAATGGTGATTTGCCGTGAAACACAACAACTTAATATGGACAGAGAAGGACGTAAAAGAATATTTGAAGAGAATCTTGAGATTCTTGCGAGCAGAAAGTATACAACCCCCGATGGCCGGGAGATAGTCTTGAAGTGTGAGGTGCCAGACTATTACGATGAGCCGTTTGAACTAGAAGATCAGCCCCCGGTTGAAGGCGGGACACTGTTTTTTGTTGCAAACGAAGACTGTGTTGAGTCGTATAAGGCTCTCCTTCGGGACGGACACCATCCGGCCTTGCTGAATATGGCCAGCGCCACTCATCCGGGTGGTGGACTAGAAAACGGTTCCGGTGCACAGGAAGAACAGTTATGCCGGAGGTCCACGCTTCTGTTGTCCCTTTATCAATTCAAAAGAGACAAAGCAAAAGCATATCCAGAGCTGAGCATCCCCAATCGAAAGAAGCAGTATCCGCTACATCAGCATTTCGGTGGTATCTATTCTCCTGATGTAATCTTCTTCCGCGAAGCCGAAGGAAGAAACTATAGGCTGTCTAATCAGCCGTTTCGGGCTTCGGTTATCTCCGTAGCGGGAATATCTCATCCGCCGCTTGATAAAAACGGTTTGATGTTCCCGAAAGAACAGGAACAAACAAAGAATAAGATTCGCACCATCCTCCGGATTGCAATGGAGCATTGCCATGACGCTCTTGTCCTTGGCGCACTGGGCTGTGGCGCTTTTGGCAATCCGCCCGCACAGGTCGCCAAACTCTTTCACGAAGTATTTGAGGAGCGTGAATTCAAGAATCAGTTTAAGACAGTAGTCTTTGCCATCCTTGAAGATCGCAACTCGCTAAGGAACAGTACTACGGGGAATTATTTACCTTTCAAGGAAGAATTCGAGTCCGGAAACAAGAAGAATTAGGATTTTTGATTAAATTTGTTGAACCCATCATCACTATTTGAAATAATCGCTATGAAAAAAGTCATTTTCCTCGATTTTGACGGTGTCTTGAATACCGGGAAGTATCAAGCACAATTAAAGGAGATGGGGGTAAAGGGGGCCGATGAATTCGGACTTCTTTTCGACCCCGAGGCTGTAGAGAATTTGAAAATGATTATTGATGCAGTCCCTTCTGCTTTGATAGTTATTAATTCTACCTGGAAGTTTGAGGGGCTCGATTGGATGAAGACCTTATGGAGAAAACGGGGAATGCCTGGAGCGGTTCATAGTGTTACTCCTTACTATCAGTTTGATTTCGCCCAGATGGATCCAGATGAACTATCTACGGCTATGACTGCTCAAAAAGGGTTTGATATTAAGCAATGGGTAAAGGACTACGCGCCGAAAGGATGTGCATATGTAATACTTGATGATGATAAGCGAGTCTTTCTTCCGGAGCAGATGGAAAGACTTGTTCTGACAGATGATTATTGTGGGCTCAAAGTTGAGAATTCTAAAGAGGCAATAGCTATTTTGACGAACGAAGCATAAAGATGACTAGAACTGAAATACAATCTTGGCTTAAGTATTATTGGAGAAGCCTTTTCTATTCCTACCGGAATTTCCCCCCTAGACTTAAAGCTGATATCATGACTATTGCTGACACTAATTTACCAGATAGAGAAGATGGTGAAGATAAAGTAGATATCCCTTCCATCGAACTCGACGACAAGGCTCTAAAATCAGTTTTGTCAGGCAAATTAGACCATGAAACTCTGGTAGAGTTAAAGAAGGAGAATGCATCAAAACCATTTTTCTTAATTGTTGCCCCCCTTAGTCTCCTACGGGAAGTTGACGGACAGCAATACGAGTATTTCCCTTTTTGGTTCGTCCTATATTCAAAAGAGGATGGAAGTCTGAGCGTTCCAAGGGACTTTAAGTATGTCTATGTTCCAAGACGTTTCATGCTGCCCATAGACGGTGAGTACGACTACCGATATGAAGAAGATTACCTCATTGAATTCACTACCTGCAAACTCTATGAGGATAATTATCAGATTCGTTCCAATGATTATGAATCCTATCTTAAGGAAGTTTTCTCAATCTTTAAAAAACTTACAGACGGACAGTCTATTGAGAGATATCAGAATAAGGATGAAAGCCTTATAGTGAGACACGTGTATACCCTTCGGGTCGAAAATCCCTCAGATTTTACGATGAAGGTCCGTAAACTCTATGGCGAAAACTTACAAGGCAGAAAAAGTATACCACCATTACTGAAATCCTTGATTCAAGGGAAAAAGGGGAGCACTCGCTCTAAACCTGAATCGCTATTCGAACAGGGGAAACTACATCTTGGACAGATGAAGAATAGTTTCGCCTTGTCACCATCACAAAGAAAAGCACTGCTTACATGGCTAGCAAATGAGTCGAAAGAGGACATTATGGTAGTTAATGGTCCCCCTGGGACAGGTAAAACGACCATGATACAAAGCATTGTCGCTACTAAGATTGTTGAAAGTGCAATTGCCGGGAAAGACCCATTTATGGCAATCTGTTGCGCATCAACGCACAAGGCGGTTACGAACATTATTGACTGCTTCTCAGATAAAAAAGCAGCATCTCCACATTGGCTCCCCGGTATTGATGGGTATGCAACTTATTATGCCGGGAAGAAAGACAGTCCCGGAAGGTATATGCATATCTATTCAGGGCGTGACGAAAAAAAGAGTTTTACTCCTGGACCAGCCTTGCCCAAAGATAATGAAATAGAACAGTATGTGGAGGAGGAGAAGTATCATATCTCTGCTTACAAATATTTTGGTAAAAAGGTAAAAAAAGAGTATGGCTATAATACGATAAATGCAGCTGTTCCCGGGCTGCACAGGAAATTGTTAGCGCTTAAAAGAACAATTATCAAAGCGTCCGTGGCTGCGATAAAAGCAGAGAGCGGAGATTATAATGACCTTCGTAACTTCTGGAAAAAGTATCAGAGAGATTTGAAGACCGGGGATATAACATCATCTGAAAATCTCTCAAGGATTACTTATTCTACTCTTAAAAGTAATCCGCGGGAACTGGAGGAATTGCTTGATATGTCATATAGATATCAAGCCTTTGTCACCGCAATACGGTATTGGGAAGCAAGGTGGCTTTTGGAGTTTGAATCAAAAGGGATTTCCCCGACCAGTTCACAAGAAAAAGGCATCTTTCTTAGGAGAAAGGCGATGCTTACACCTTGCTTTGTATCTACCATTCATTCTTCCATAGGTTTGATGTCATATGTTAATGAATACCGTGACTTAGAACCACTTTATTCCTTTGCGGATTACATGATAATGGATGAGGCTGGTCAAACTCTTCCAGAGCTTGGCGTGGCTCCGTTTTGTTTTGCAAAAAAAGCCTTGGTTTTTGGTGATGCTGAACAACTTGAACCAATTGGCGCGATGTCAGATGCTATCGATAAAGGGAATCTTATTGAGTCAGGCATATCGGTTGATTATGAGGATCTAGACGACTATCGTAACCATCGGAAGATGTTGTCTGCATCAGGGAACATGGTGGGATTTGCTCAATCGTCATGTGGCGTGCTCGATGATGATTATAAAACTGCTGAAGGAACATGCCTGAGAGGAATTGTTCTCACTGAACATAGACGATGCCGTGAAGAAATCATCTCATACTGCAATGATTTAGTATATGGCGGGAATCTCAAACCTCAGACACCGAAAAAAAGCAAGTATCTATTCGATGAACCGTTCATTTTTGTTTCTGTTGATGGTTGTGCAAAGACAGATAACAATAGTAAGTCTAAATATAACGAAGTAGAAGCCAATGCTATCGTTAGATGGATTGTTAAAAATCAACGCAAAATTGAGTCCTTTTATGGTAATTGCATCGAAGATACAGTGGCTATTGTTACACCCTTCAAAGAGCAAGCCTCTTTGTTAATCAAAAAATTGAAAGAGGTCGGAATATGCACAGATGATGATTCTATCGCCGAAAGGAAGAATCAGAATGGTAATGAAGATGCCCCTAATAAACCGCTAGTTATTGGGACCGTTCATAGACTACAAGGTGCACAATCACCGATAGTGTTGTTTTCCTCTGTGTACGGTCAAGAGAGTGAATCAATGCCATTCATGGACTCAAAGACAAATATGCTTAATGTGGCCGTCTCTAGGGCGCAGGACAATTTCATCGTGTTTGGAAATCCGGACTTATACCATAGTGCCGCGATGCGACACTATGCCACATTCAAAGACAGTAGAAGAAAACCGGTCCCCAGCGGCTTGCTCAAAGCATATTGTAGCAAATATTATGAATCCACTCCATATGCATTCGATGGGAGGCTTTGTATTCACGTTCGTAATCCCGAATTAGCGGGGACCTTGCTTTCTGATTGCGAGCCTATCATGAAAGAAATGCTGGATAGCAACAAGTCTATAGTGTATAGACAAAACATCCCGCTATCACAAGTCTGTACCGCAATGGGTTTTGATGAAACAGCCTCGATGTTTACAGATGAAGAGCGACATTTCATCTGGGAAACGGATTCCCATTTCGATTTCCTTATTTCAAAAACGCTTGTAATTGAAGTTGATGGTAAGAAACACGAGGAAGAAGAGCAACAGGAGCGCGATAGGCGTAAAGATAGTATCGCAAAGAAACTTGGGCTGACAATGATGCGCCTTCCATCAAGGACAAAGTCTTCGGCGAAAGAGATAAAAACAAGAATTGAGAGACATCTGAGTCATAATCTGTTTGAATTACCCTCATACATGATCTCATATGAAATGTTCTTGGCGGGAAAAACGCTTGAACAAATCTCGAAGGAGAGAAAGCGGAGGATTGAAACCATTAAAGACCATATGTTCNNGATGTCGTAGAGTTCATCACGAAGAAGCGTTTGCGTGATTTAATGGAGAAACTAGATACTCTTGATAAAAACAACAAAAGCCTCAGCACTATAAAAGACCTTCTTGAGGGAGAGTTTGATTATTTCGAGATTGCGATGGCTCTTCTATGACTATAGGAAAGGAAGTCCGATTACAGGGCTTCCTTTCCTAGATCATTATCATGTCTCCGGCAAAATCGTCATCTACACCTCTAAAAGTAACCTCATCATATCCCTCCCATCCACCGTCACCACCAAATTCCTTGCCCCGCCCTTCTCATAGAAGTACATCCGGAACACCTGCCCCTTCACCAGGGAAATCTTGTCAAAGGTAAACACCATCCGGCCATCAGCCCCCGGTGCCACAACACTCAGCCCCCAAGAGGCCCTGAAAGAGGGCGAAAGCAACTGAAAGAAAGGCAAATATCTTTTTCATACCTTCAAAGTTAGAGAATAAATCCGAGCCGGACAAATTGTTACTTCCTTTTACAAGTGGTATAATATCAACAGTGCTTTTATAGCCCTGGTATTGCACGAACGTGAAAGAATATCTACCTTTGCAACACTAGAACTCGCCGAGCCTCTTGACAATGCTTAAATAGGCGAGTCTTTTTATTGTTGTCTATGCGCGACCTCATCATCTACCTCATCGGCATCAACGTTGTGACCTTCTTCATCTACGGCATCGACAAATGGAAGGCCAGGAGAGGGAAGTGGCGCATACCNNCATATGGCTGGCCATCGCCGGCGGCAGCATCGGCGCTCTCCTGGGCATGTACTTGTTCCATCACAAAACCAAGCATCGGAAGTTCGCGCTAGGAGTACCAGCTATTTTCCTTGTTCAGGTCCTCCTAATCTATTTCTTCCTCCTGCGCTAAACAATACACGAGACCACGCCACATATTGGACGAGGCTCAGCGCGTGATCGTTAACTCATTCTCATACAGCGACTTACAGTATAATCCTCGTTCGTTTTTTGAACGAGGAATAGTATGTGGGTAATTGTAGATTAGGCGGTTGGTAATCACCGACGGTCGCGCAAAGAAGATGCTCGGTCGGGGCCGGGCATGACGGGAAATACAAAAATAGGAGAATCGAACTCCTGCCACTTAAAACTCAATAAAACGCCCAGCATCGAAGGTCTTATGCTCTCCTGAGAAAACATATCCAAGCTGATTGGATACACACTGTGTCTTGCCAATAATACCATCAATATTCCTGTGTGAATGTCCGTAAATCCAGTATTCTGCGCCACAGCTTTCCACGAAGTCATACTCCTCTGCCGTAAAAGCCCCATTAATACGGCTTCCCTTATAGTCTGGGGAGGAAAGTACAAACGACGGGACGTGGTGCGTGACAATTACCCTGTGCGGTGCTTGGGCCGATGAACATGCCTCCCGCAGGAAGTCCATACAGTGCTTATGCTCGCTGTTGAACTGCTCAAAGTTCAGCGTTTCGCCGTTGTACAGAATCCGGTGGAAGTCCGTTACGCCGGATTCTGTGGCGAAAGCGTCCTGAAGGGGAATGTGAGCCCACATCGTGGAAAGAATCAGATCCACTTCTCCCAAAGTAACTACGGCATTATAGTAGACCTTTGCGTTCGGCCGAATCTGGAGCAACTCTCCGTCCTGCAGCGTGGCGATGTCATAGTACTTGTAGAACTCGTGGTTGCCAGGAACGACCAGCACCTGTTCATACTGCTCAGAAACTACATCCCAGAAAGGATGAATGGAATAGTTGTCATCACCAAGATAGCCGATATCTCCGGCCAATACCAGCACATCACCCGTCTTTAACAGCGGATGCTGCTTCAGATAGCGCCAGTTGTCGGCGAATTCAAGATGAAGGTCCGAGGCAAATTGAATCTTCATAACACAAAAGCGTCTTTTAATACCCCAAGAACGCCGTCCAAAACAACGTCGTCAATGCTTAAGGAATCCTTGAACGATTGCCTTACAGAGGCGTCGTCCATAGCCAGGAGGAATTCATCCAGCATCTTACGGATGTTTTCTCCCACCTTATATTGCTCTCCGGCGGGCAGATAAGCTGCAGCCATAATGACATCTCTGCGGTGCTTCTTTATATCATCGTCATTTATTCTCTTTCCGGCCTTTTTATCGGAAAGCAGATTAAGGTACGCCAGCGCTTTAAGACAGACCAGGGCATCGGCCGATGCATATCGTATTCCGTCGATCACCTCAAAGTGCGCCGTCAAATAATCATAATAGTTCCTGTCCAGGATAATGGCCGACAAATGGGAATACTCTTCACCAGTATCAATGTATTCGATGTGATGCTCCGCCGGTGTGCCGATGGATTCGTCTGGCTTGGACAGTAATTCAATCTGGTTGGGATACCCCTCTTTTCCATCGACGAAACTGTAGAAGACATAGCGCCGGTCGCCGCCAGAGTTCTTTCTGGAGGCGAACTTGTACCCGCCCTCCTTGATGAATTTCCAGAAAGTGCCGACAAAGCCCGCCGACAATT
>LXOW01029544.1_pt1 | contig 19181 bp, 20 predicted proteins | sample 1368591 | NCBI WGS metagenome assembly LXOW01 (sample SAMN04884650, study PRJNA319009) | bovine gut metagenome | isolation source: Cow rumen | host: Bos taurus | place: Italy: Legnaro (PD) | collected 2014-07-09
CTGATGGGCTTCACAACCAGCGTCCTGCGCGTGCTGATCGTGATCATGTATCCCATCGTCATCCTCATCGAACTCATTACCCGTATCTTCCAGAAAGACGATGACGAGGCCTCGGTCAGCCGCGAGGAAGTGTCCGCGATGGCCAATGTGGGTGAAGAGGAGGGCGTGATCGACAAAGACGAGAACCGCATCATCCAGAACGTCATCAAACTCGACAACGTAAAGGCCTACGACGTGATGACACCCCGCGTGGTCGCCCAGATCGCGTCGGAGAATATGACCCTCAAGAACTTTTACAAGGACAAGGATTTCGAGCACTACTCCCGCATCCCGGTCTACAGCGAGAGCCCCGAATACATCACGGGTTACATCCTGCGCAGCGAGGCCCTCGAGTGCCTGGCCGAAGACAAGTTCGAAATGCGCCTGAGCGAAATCAAGCGCGACATCACGTTCTTCAACGAGGAACAGTCCGTCGCCGACATCTGGGACACGCTGCTGGACAAAAAGGAACAGATCGGGCTGATCATCGACGAATACGGCTGCTTCCAGGGCATCCTGACCCTCGAAGACATCATCGAGACCATCCTCGGCCTGGAAATCATCGACGAAAACGACGAGGTCGCCGATATGCAGCAGTTCGCCCGCGAACGCTGGCAGCGCCGCGCCAAACGGTTCAAGGAAATCCAGTTGCCCGACACAGATAACGATTGACCGGCCATGCTTCCCGAAGGCTACGACCTGATCTGCGTGCTCGGTCCGACGGCTTCGGGGAAAACCCGGTATGCCGTTTCCCTGGCACGGGAGCTGGACGGGGAAATCCTCTCCGGCGATTCGCGTCAGGTTTACCGGGGGATGGACATCGGTACGGGAAAGGACCTGGAGGAATACGGAGAAATCCCTTACCACCTGATCGACATCGTGGATGCCGGCACAAAATACAACATCTTCCAGTATCAGCACGATTTTGAGCGGGCGTACCGCGATATCCTGGAGCGGGGCAAGACCCCCATCCTCTGCGGCGGAAGCGGCCTCTACATCGAGGCGGCCACCTGCGGCTACTATCTGCCCGACGTTCCGCCCGATGAGCAGCTCCGCGCCGAACTGGAGCAACTGCCCACCGATGTGCTGATCGCCCGGTACGAAGCGCTCCGCACCCCGCACAACACCACCGACTACGATACGCGGCAGCGGCTCATCCGTGCACTGGAAATCGCCATTTACGAACAGCATCACCCCGTGACCCGCACGGCCTTCCTGCCTAAGCGAACGAAGTACATCGGACTGTCCGTCTCGCGCGATGAAAGGAATGCCCGCATCGACCGTCGCTTACGCGAACGGCTCGATGCGGGCATGATCGAAGAAGTACGAGGCCTGCTCGACAAAGGCCTCAGTCCCGACGATTTACTATATTACGGCCTTGAATACAAATACGTAACCCTCTATCTGACAGGTGCCTTTTCCTACGGAGAAATGGTCGACCGTCTCCAGACGGCCATCCATCAGTTCGCCAAGCGGCAGATGACATGGTTCCGCGGAATGGAGCGAAAAGGAATTGAAATCGAATGGATACACATAAAATGAAAAAGTCTCTCCTCCTGCTTCTGCTGGCGCTGTTGCCGGCCACTTCTTTCGCACAAAAAGCATCGGAACTCAAGTATGTCGATGCCAAGGATTTAATGCTCATCAATCAGGGTTACGACAACACCGAACTCTATTATTCCCGCCTGCCGATTGACAAAAAGTCCGTCACACGCAAAGCCGTGTGGGAACTCGGCCTCAACTCCGCCGGCCTGGCCATCCGTTTCTCGACCGACAGCCCCACGATCGGCTTCCGCTGGACGCTGCTCAATCATTTCATTATGCATCATATGGCTGGCACGGGCATCCGGGGCATCGACCTCTACCGGCTCGATGAGAACGAGCACTGGCAGTTCATCGGCACGGCCATTCCCAACGGGAAAGATACGACCAAGACGCAAGTGGTAGTCAGTGCGATGGACGGCCGCGACCACGACTATATGGCCTATCTGCCGCTCTACGACGGGGTGACGAAAGTCGAGGTCGGCGTGACGAAGAACGCAAGCATCGGACAGCCGCATTGCGACGTGCTGATCAAGGGAAAAAACAAGCCCCTGATGTTCTACGGAACCAGCATCACGCAGGGCGGATGCGCGTCCCGTCCGGGGATGGTTTATACGTCCATCATCAGCCGGGCCTTGCAGAAGGAGTGCATCAATCTGGGATTCAGCGGAAACGCCAGGATGGACAAATCGATGGCAGAGATCGTGGCCCGCGTAGATGCAGAGCAGTATGTCATCGACTGTCTGCCGAACTGCACAATCGAAACCCTGCGCGACAGCGCTTGGTATTTCCTGACGTATCTGGCGAAGAAGCGGCCCGATGCGCCCATCTATATGGTGGAGAATATCTGGTTTTCACACGCCATCGTGAACCGGGCCGTCCACGACTTGCTGGTGGAGAAAAATGCATACTGGCACGAGCTCTATCAACGGCTGCGGAAGGAAGGATACGACAACTTCCGCTACATTCCGGCCGACGGCCTGACCGGCCCCGACGGGGAAGGTTCCGTCGACGGCACCCACCAGACCGACCTTGGATTCCTGCGTATGGCCGAAGGATTCCTGCGGTATCTCAGGCCGTAGGCAGTACGGTCATCTCGCAGTTCCTGCAGTCGAAGCGGAGTTGGAGACGGTTGCCCTGGTTGACCAGAAAGAGCGGCTCCTTCGGCGGCCTGGACGGCTTCTTCTTCGGACAAAGGCCCAACTCCCATTTGATGCAGTATCGGCTGCGAAGCAACTCTTCGGAAATCCCGAGCGTCGAACGGTTCAGCGCCCCGGCGCCCGGTCGGGGTACGTGCGGAATTTCACGACGCTCCCGATTTTCAGCCAGCTCCTGCAACCGGGCGGCCAGATTGCGGCGCAATCCATTGAGAAACGCCGCCGGATAAAAACGCACCGGTTCGGCCGACACTTCCCGTAACGAAAAGGCGAAAGGGCCTGCGTGCTTGCCGAGCTGGCGACGCAATCCCTCCAGCGCGGCTTCCGGCTTTTCCGCTTCCGGCGCCTCATCCGCAAACCGATGGGCGACACGGATACCGTCTTCCGTCACCGCCGTCACGACGGTTTCCCCGCCAGCCGAGTGCCAGGACAATGCGACATCCATCACGCGCACAGGCATATTCTTCTCCAATTCCCGCTCAAAACGGATGTCCAGGTTGCGATACACGCGCACGCCGGGAACCAGACCGGCCGTATCGCGAAGCGTTATGCGGTTGCCCTGGACCACTTCCGCCCGGGCGCCCGTCACCGAACCGTCGGGAAGGACGAACGACAGACCGTCGCCATTGGCCAGCGACCGAAGATTTTTCAGTTGGATGTCGCCTCCCTTAACCGCCACGATCTCACCTACCGGCTCTCCCAGGGCCTTCGCTGCATCGACGCTGGCCATCGTCTCCGGCCGGCCGAGCAAAAAGGCTTCCGTGTGTCCCCGATGGAAGGTCTTCTCGGGATCGGGCGTAAAACCGCCTTCCAGATGTCCGGCCGATGACTTTTTGTAGTCCGGATGCTCCGCGAGGAAGCCGTCGATCACCTGCCGGTAATGACGTACGATATTCTTGACGTAGGAAGCGTTTTTCAGCCGGCCTTCGATCTTGAAAGAGGTAATGCCCGCGTCCACCAGGTCGGCCAGGCGGCCGTCGAACTGCAGGTCCCGGGGTGAAAGCAACGTCCGGTCGTGCACCAGCACGTGTCCATCGGCATCCACCAGGTCATAACGCGAACGGCACACCTGCGCACAGACACCCCGATTGGCGCTCCGTCCGGTAAGCTGCTGGCTCAGATAGCATTGTCCGCTGTAGCCCACGCAGAGTGCGCCGTGTATGAAAAACTCCAGTTCGCAAGACACCGCATTCCGAATGGCTCGGATTTGTTCGAGCGAAAGCTGACGCTCGAGCACCAGCCGCGTGAAGCCCAGCGCTTCCAGTTCCCGTGCCCGCTCGGGCGTACGGATGGCGGTCTGGGTGGAAGCGTGCAACTCCACCGGCGGCAGGTCCCGTTCGAGCAATCGCAGGTCCTGGACGATGAAGACATCGACACCGGCTTCGTAAAGAGCACGCATCAGGCGGTCCACCTGCCCGAACTCTTCGTCCTGCAGCAAGGTATTGACCGTCGCGAAAATCCGTGCGCCATACAGATGGGCATATTTGCACAGGCGGGCGACCTCCTCCACGGAATTGCCCGCCGCAGCCCGCGCGCCGAACGCGGGGCCTGCGATATAAACGGCATCGGCACCACAGTCGATGGCTGCGATGCCGATTTCCGCATTTCTAGCAGGTGCGAGAAGCTCGAGGCTTAGTTGCATTTGAGCGTGGTGATCTGGTAGCGGGCCGCCTCACCCATCTTGGGATCCTGGGCGATCTTCTGGAAGTAACCGCAAGCCTTGGCGTTGTCGCCGGCCTTGGCCAGGCAGTCGCCGAGATAATAGACAATCTGCGGTTCTTTCTCCAGGGCCTTGGGATTCATCGAGAGATAGGCCTCGAAGGCGTCCGAAGCGACCTTGTACTGCTTCAGTTCCTTGGCAGAAAGACCGATGAGTTTCTGGGCGTTGGCATTGTCGACATACTGCGTGGACTTCTGCGCGTTTTCAAGCATACCCTTGTTGTCCTTGGCCTTCTGGCAGGCGACGGCCTTCTTCACATAGATATTGGAAAGCTGCTTGGCAGCGGCCTCTTCCTGTCCGTTCTCCGAAGCGAGTTCGAACGACTTGATGGCGTCGTCTACATTGCCGAGCGACGAAAGGGCCATACCTTTGCGCAGATGCGCCTGTCCGTTGGTCGGATCGGCGTCGATCACTTTCTGGTAGGCTGCGGCGGCACCTTCGAAATTCTTGTCGTTAAGCAGGCCGTTGGCTTCTTTCATCAGAATCTGGGGAATGAGTTCCTTGGCTTCCTCGACCACGGCGGCATCGCCGTAAGCCTCACCGACTTCGATGGCCTTCTGGAAACGGGCGACGGCTTCGGGGAGGTTGTTTTCACCGACGAACTCCTTGCCGAGCGAAATATAAAGCTTCGGGATGATGCTCTTGCACTGTGAAACGATCTCAGCGCCTTCGTCACCCAGCTTTTCTGCCATATCGAGCGCCTGTTCAAATTGGGCGACTGCTTCTGCCTTGTTGGTTTCGATAGCGGCGGCGGCATTGTTGTAAAGTTCGGTGGCTTTCTCCAGGTCTTGTGCGGATGCGATGCCCATCATACAGAGGGCTGCCACAAATGTTACAAGAATCTTTTTCATCGTTTATGCGTTTTTGTTTTGTTTCAGATAGGATGTCCTTGCATAAAGGCTGCCAAAATTATCAACTATTGGTTAATTTTGCAAAACTTTTTGCAATGAACGTGCCTTCCATCATCCAAATCGGGGATATCCTGGTCTCCTCGGAGGTGCTCACGGAGTACTTCTGCTGCGATTACGACACCTGCCGGGGCGCCTGCTGCATCATCGGCGACAGCGGGGCTCCGCTGCTTGAGAGTGAACTCGAACCGCTGGAGCGCGACTATCCGCACTATGAAGCGTGGATGAGTGTCGAGGGACGTGAGAAGATTGCCGAAAGCGGTTTCTACGAGATCGACAGCGACGGCGATCTGGTAACGCCGCTCCTTCACGGAAGCGAGGAATGCGCCTACACCCGTTTTGAAGGAGATAGTTGCTTCTGCGCCATCGAGCGGGCCCACTGCGCCGGCCGGTGCGCCTTCACTAAGCCCATATCCTGCCGTCTCTATCCCATCCGGGCTTCCGTGCTCCGCAACGGGATGACCGCCCTCAACCTGCACCGCTGGGAAATCTGCCGCTGCGCGTTTGAAAAGGGCAAAAAAGAGAAGGTCCCCGTGTGGCAATTCCTGCGGGAACCTCTCATCGATGCCTACGGTGCGGCCTTCTACGACGAACTCAGCGCCGTTGCCGCCGCCCTGAAGGATTAGACCGTCATTATTTCCTTTTCCTTGGCGGCGAGGATTTCCTCGACCTTCTTGGAGTAGTTGTCGGTCAGTTTCTGAACTTCGTCCTCAAAATCTTTTTCGGCGTCTTCCGGAAGGCCTTCCTTCTGCAGTTTCTTCAACGATTCGATGGCGTCGCGACGGGCGTTGCGCACGCCGACCTTGGCATTCTCGCCGGCCGTACGGGCCTTTTTCACCAGTTCCTTGCGGCGCTCTTCGGTAATGGCCGGAACGTTGATGCGGATCACTTCGCCGTTGTTCTGCGGCGTGAAACCGAGATTGGCGTCCATAATCGCCTTTTCAACGACTTTGAGCAGACTGCGGTCCCACGGCTGGATGAGCATCGTCTTGGCATCGGGCGTACTGACGCTGGCCACCTGCGGAATCGGGGTCATCGTGCCGTAATAGTTGACCGACACGCTGTTGAACACGGCCGGATTGGCCTTGCCGGCACGGTAGGTCTTGAGATCTTCATCGAGATAGGTGACGGCGCTCTGCATCTTTTCCTTGACGGCGTCAATCACGGCTTGTGCTTTGTCAAACATATCGTTCATTTTTATTTGTTGCTTAATACGGTGCAGCGACCGGTCCCTGCAACCACCTTTTCCAGCGTTCCTTCGGTCGTCATATCGAACACGACGATCGGCATATCATTCTCCTTGCAGAGGGTGAAGGCCGTCTGGTCCATCACTTTGAGACCGTCGGCGATCGCCTTGTCGAAGGTGAGCGTGTCGTAACGCTTCGCTTCCGGGTGCTTTTTCGGATCGGCGTCGTACACGCCGTCAACTTTCGTGCCTTTCATCAGCGCATCGCACCGAAGTTCGCAGGCGCGCAGCGCGGCGGCCGAATCGGTGGTGAAAAACGGGTTGCCCGTACCGCCGGCGATCAGGGCGACGCCGCCCTGCTTCATATACTCGTCCACTTCGTCACGCATATAATATTTGGCCATCGGCCGCATCGGCGTGGAGGTAAAGACTTCCGCCTTCAGGCCCGCATTGCGCAGGGAGAGTGAAAGACCGATGCTGTTGATGACGGTTGCCAGCATTCCCATCTGGTCGCCGCGGACGCGGTCGAAACCCCGCTGGGTGCCGTTCAGGCCGCGGAAGATATTGCCGCCGCCGATGACGATCGCCACCTGGATACCCTGTTCGACGATGGCTGCGATCTGCCGTGCATAGGCAGCCATCACGTTTTCGTCGAGGCCGACGCCGTCTGCGCCGCCGATCGCCTCGCCGCTTAATTTTAGAAGGATTCGATTGTATTTCATAAAACAAAAGTAGCCATTTATTATGATTTTATCAAGTTTCGGCTTATCTTTGCATAATAAACCGAAACAAACAAATACACACTATGGCAAACATATTCAAGTCGTCCATCGGCAAAAAGCTGATCATGAGCATCACCGGCCTTTGCCTCATCCTCTTCCTCACTTTCCATATGGTGATGAACCTGACCTACGTTTTCGATTCCGACAGCGTGGTTTACGGCACCATCTGCGAGATTCTCTCGATGGGCTGGGTCAATGTCGTGGTCCCCATCCTGGCCGCATTCTTCTTGTTCCACATCCTCTACGCCTTCATCCTGACCGTCGGCAACCTCAAAGCCCGCGGCGAGCAGCGCTATGCAGTGTCCAACAAGGCGAAGACGGACTCCTGGGCAGCCCGCAACATGTTTATCCTCGGTCTGATCGTCCTGCTGGGCATCGTACTTCACCTGACGGATTTCTGGGCCAAGATGCAGTTGCAGAACTGGCTGGGCGCCGAAGAAGGCAATCCTTATGATCTGATGAGCCTTACTTTCGGCCGCTGGTGGGTGACGCTTCTTTATCTCATCTGGTTCGTCGCCCTCTGGTTCCACCTCACCCACGGCTTCTGGAGCGCACTCCAGACCCTGGGCTGGAACAACCAGATCTGGTTCAAACGCTGGAAATGGATCACCTGCATCTATGTGACCGTCCTGATGCTCGGTTTCGCGATTGTCGCCATTTTCGCGTACTGCAAGGCGAACGGTTGTTGCTAGTCGGGAAACAGGTCGCGGACCAGGGCGTCCGAAACGAACAGCCCCTCCGCAGGAATCTGCACTGAAACAGCATCGACCTTCAGTTTACCGGTCTTGGACAAACGTTCCAGGACCGGTTCTTTTTGAGCGAGCCACGCCCGCTCTTCCGGCGTAAGCGACGAAAGGGAAAGGCCTTGCACCGTACGCAGGGAGAGCATCAGTTTCTCCTCGTAAACCTCGCGGTCGGAAAGCGTTTCCGTACCGGCCGGCCGGTTTTCCACATAGGCGTCGATGTCGGGCTGGTTCCAGCAACGCAGGCGGTCGCCGTTGAACGAATGGGCACCGGCGCCCAAACCCAGATACGGTTCCCGAGCCCAGTAGGCGCTGTTATGCCGAGATTCCCGGCCCGGCAGGGCGTAATTCGAAATCTCGTATTGCCGGTAACCGGTTTCCGCAAGCCGTTCCTGGAGCCGGGCGTACTGGCGACGGCAGCGCTCCGCATCCGGATCGGCATACCGGCCCATCATCTGATAACAGGAGATATGCTCCGGGCGTAAGTCCAGGGCCTGTGCGATGTTGCGCTCCCAGTCATCGTCCGACAGGCCCGTGAAACCGAAGATCAGGTCGAGCGACAGGTTGTCGAAGCCGGCGCGTCGCAGCGTTCCGAACGCAGCGACAGCCTCCGCCGCCGTATGCCGCCGGTGCATCCACTGCAGATGGGGATCGCAGAACGACTGCACGCCCATACTGATGCGGCCGGCGCCCATCGACTGCCAGGCCGCCGCCTTCTCCGCCGTCACGTCATCGGGATTGACCTCTACGGTAAACTCTTCGAAGGCCGTCACGCCGAACGTGGCACGCACGGCACCGGCCACGCGCGAAAGTGTCTCCGCGGGCAAAAGGGAAGGCGTCCCCCCGCCGAAGTAGAGCGTGGCCGGAGGAACGCCTTTCAAAAAATCTTTCCGGTCGGAAAGCTCCTGCAGGAGCGCTTCCGTGTAGGCTGTCCAGTCCCGCCGGACCCGCGAATAGAAATCGCAATAGATGCACTTCGCGGCACAGAACGGAAAATGGACGTAGAGGCCTGCCATACGGGCCGCCGGCCTACTTCAGGATCATCTCGGCCGAACCGAGACGGGTCTCGTCGGTGTAGATGTCCACCGTGTACTTGCCCTTCGTGAATCCCTGGGAATTCGCGAAATAGATGCAGATCTCGACTTCCTCTCCCTGATAATCCACCTCGCGGGAAGCCGAATAGATCATCTGCTCGCCGCCGCAGGTAAAGACCTTGCCGCTGTCGTCGGTCATCAGGATGTCGTCGGGACCCTTGACACGGATGTAAACGTTGCGCCAGCCGCGCTCCGCGATGGAGTTCTCGATCAGGCTGAGGCAGGCACGAAGTTTACGGGCCCGGCTGCTGCGGTCGGTCACCTTGTTCGATTCGTTGATCGCCACCAGGTTGAAGCCACGGCCCTTGACCACGGCGCCAGCCGAAGCTTTCTTGGAAAGCTGGTCGGTGGTTGACTGCAGATCCTCGTACCTGCGCTTGCTCTCCTGTGCCTCGCGACGCGCTTCGGAAGCTTCGTTCCGCAGCGAAATGTTGAGCGTGTTGAGCGAGTCGATCTGTCGGATATAGCCCTTCATAATGGAACGGAGCGTTCCGAGTTCCTTTTCGTATTCGCGGATCTTGGCGCGGTTGGTCGCCTCCGTCTTCTGCAGACGTTCGATCAGCTGGCCGACCTTTTCCTTTTCGACGTTGAGCGAGTCGTTGATGGCCCGGTTTGTTGTACTCAGGGCTTCGTAATCGCCTTGCAGGGCTATCAGTTCATTGGTGAGGTTCTCCTTGTCGATGTTGAGATCCTTCACCAGGGCGTTCTTCTTGCCCATCATCACGATGAGGGCGACCAGTAGAGCTACGGCAACGGCTCCAAGCGCGATGGCCAGGGCGCGCAGCGTACCTCCTCCACCATTTCCTCCGGCGCTGCTCTTTTTGCTCGGGTGATCCTTTTCGAACTGGATCATCTCTTCATCAAGTTCTTCCATAACTTTACTTTTTTAAGGGTTTGTTCTGCAAAATTAGTTATTTTTGTGGACATTAACAATTAAGCACTATGAGATACCTCATCCGATCCATCAAATACCTGGTCTATTTCGCCATCATCTTTTTCCTGATCGTCGGCATCGTCTATCTGTTCTCCGCCCAGAAACTGGCCGGGGTTTCGTTCGCCGGACTGTTCAAGGAAGGATCGCTGCCGAAGATCGCGTTGTTTTTCGTGGCCGTGGCCGCCATCTATCCGAAACTGAGTTTCCAGCGGAAAGAACTGCTGCTTGACGCAGAGTTCACAAAATATGCCGAACTCGTGGACGAGGTGATGAAGAGCCTTGATTATGTACGCGAAAATGAGGAAAACGGCGTCGTCACTTACATCAAGAAAAGCGCTTATGCCCGCCTGACCAGGATGTACGAAGACCGCGTCACCTTTGAAACGGGCGGAAGTACCGTTTACGTGGAAGGATACCGGAAGGACCTTCTCCGCATCTTGAGTATGATCAATTACCGTATCCGCCAGGAACGCAAGGAGGAAGAACAGCTATGAAAATCGTTGCAGAATTCAATCTGGAATACGAGGCCGAGATTGCGAAGGGCCGGCTCAAGAATGAAGGCATCGAAGCCGTCATTATGAATTTCAACAGTCCCTACCCCGGAATCACGATGGGCCGTCACGGAGTCGAACTGATTGTCGCCGACGAAGACCTGGAATCCGCACGGAAGATTCTTGCGGAAACAGAGGAAGTCGAAGACTGACGGATTTATGCGCTTTTCGGAGGTTATCGGGAACGAAGCGCTCAAGGAGTCGCTCCTGCAGATGGTCCGGGGCAACCGTCTGGGCCATGCCATTCTCTTTACGGAAGACAATGGCGGCGGAGCCTTTGCCCTCGCCCTGGCGCTGGCCCAGTACGTGAACTGCCGTGACCGGCGCCCGGATGATTCGTGCGGCGTATGCGGTTCCTGTCACAAGTACCAGAAACTCATCCACCCCGACCTCCACTTCGTTTTTCCTGTGAGCAGTTCCAATGCACTCTCCGACAGCGAAAAGAAAGCACCCATCTCCGACTATTTCCTGCCCGCCTTCCGGGAACTGGCACTGGCCAATCCCTATTTCACGGAACAGCAGCTGTACGGTGCCCTCGGCATTGAGGACAAGAGCGGCCTGATCAGCGTGAATGAAGCCCGGCGCATCTATGAGAAACTGTCGCTCAGGGCCGCAGAGGCCGTCTGGAAGACGATGATCGTTTTCCTTCCGGAAAAAATGAATGCCGAGGCTGCCAACAAATTGCTGAAACTGCTGGAAGAGCCGCCGCAGAACACCCTGTTCCTGCTGATCTCGCACAACCCGGAGCGCCTGCTGCCTACCATCCGGTCGCGCTGCCAGCCCATCCGGCTGCTGCCGCTGGACCGGAACGAACGCCGCCTGACGGTACGGGAAGAAGCGGACAATGCGGAATTCCGCGAAATCGCCAAATCGCTGCTGGAAGCCGGACTCGACAAGAGAATCATCGACCTGTTCCGGCAATGGGAGATGCTTGCCGAATTCGGACGGGAAAAACAGCGCGATTGGTGTCTGTATATGGAAAATTATTTGAGAAAGATTCATCTGGTTGCCCTGGGGCTCGACGGGATTGCCGATCTCTCCGAGCAGGAGGAGGCCTCCGCAAGGAACTTTGCATCGAGGATCAAGCCCGGTTTCTACGAAAAAGCCTTTTCCGCCCTGGAAGATGCGATTTCGTCCATCGGCAGCAACGTCAACGCGAAACTGACGTTCTGTGATCTGAGCAACCGGTTATTGATAGCATTATGATTATGGAAGACATTGTCATCAAGGAAAAAGGCACCCGTACATATGACTGCTCCCGCGGTTGCGACGTGGAGCGCTCCCCGATAGGGGAACTCAGCATCCGGTACAATCCGCGCTGCTGCAAGCTCGGCAACTTCAACTGGATGGAAGGGATTACCCAGGGCCGCTACGACGACCTGTTCGAAGTCCGGTTCAAGAATACGCGGAAGATCTATTTCCGCAACACGTCCGGGCAAATCATCAAGAAGGGCGACCTGGTGGTCGTAGAGGCGCAGACCGGACACGACCTGGGCATCGTGACGCTCGAGGGGCCGGTCGTGCTCGAGCAGCTGGCCCGCCACCGCATCGACCCCGACACCTATGAATTCCGCCGCATTTACCGCAAGGCCAAGATCCTGGACATCGAGCGCTGGCAAGAGGCCATCGCCCGGGAACAGAAGACGATGATCCGCGCCCGCCAGCTGGCGGCCCGGCTGGGACTGGATATGAAAATCGGTGACGTGGAATTCCAGGGGGACGGGACCAAAGCCATCTTCTACTACATCGCAGACGAGCGGGTGGACTTCCGGCAACTGATCAAGGATTTCGCCGAAGAGTTTCATATCCGCGTGGAGATGAAACAGATCGGAGCCCGTCAGGAAGCCGGGCTGATCGGTGGTCTCGGCGTATGCGGGCGCGCCCTTTGCTGTTCGAACTATATGGCTGATTTCCAGTCAATCACCACGCAGGCAGCCCGTGTACAGGATCTCTCGCTCAATCCGCAGAAACTGGCCGGCCAGTGCAGCAAGCTGAAATGCTGCATCAACTATGAGGCCTCCACCTATGTGGATGCCCAGCGTAAGCTGCCCGAAGTCCGCGGTCCCATCGAACTGGAAGACGGTCCCGCCTGGCTGATGAAAACCGACATTCTCCGGGGGATTATGTATTTCTCCTATGATCAGGGCAGCCTCACCCGTCTCTATCCGGTGTCCGGGGCCCGCGTTCGCGAGATCCTGGCCGAAAACCGGAAAGGTGTCAAATCCGCCTCCCTGCAGTCGGACGGCACGACGGCGAAACAGTCGGAATTCATCAATGCCGTCGGCGACGAGAATATCAGTCGTTTCGACGAGCAGAAAAAGCATAAGAACCGGAAAAGAAACGGCGGGAACCGCAACGGTGGAAACGGCGGAAACGGCGGTCAGCAGCGGCAACGTCCGAGAGGCAGGAAAAATGACAGCAAAAACTAGATTCCTTCCGTTTCTGCTGCTCATCCTCCTGACGGCCTGCACCAAGCCCTCGGGCGATTTCCTTTTCGTATCCGCGCCCGAAGCCGGTACAACGGGCGGATCGTACGAATTCCGGCTCCAGTTGGACGATTCCACGCACAATTACGCCACCCGCCTTGCGGCACGTCTGGTTACAAGCCGGATTCCGACCGGGAAGATCGGCCTGGATATACGGACCACCTCGCCGTCCGGAGAAACATCCATCGAACGGCTGATGCTGCCGCTCGACGAGAAGGAAGGTGCCCGGATTATCCTGGGAAACGGCTCGGTCGCCGACTTCCAATGGGACTGGCATCCCTTGCGGGCGGCCGGACCGGAGACCGGCATCTGGAAGATCAGCATCACCCCCACCGATCCTTCTATCGCGGAAGCGATCTATGGCATCGGTCTGTCTTACGAATAACTATGGGAAAAGGAAAACTGAAGAAATTCCGGGAGAACGAAACCTTCTCCTGCCTCGTACAGCCCACGACCGAAGAACTGCTGGGCAAGGACCATCCCTTGAAGGGGCTGTGGAAACAGCAGATGTTCCACAACGACCATCCCATTGTCCTGGAACTGGGCTGCGGTAAAGGGGAATATACCGTCGCCCTGGCGGAACGGTTCCCTGAAAAGAATTATATCGGCATCGACATCAAGGGCGCCCGGCTCTGGAAGGGCGCCAAATATGCCACGGAACATACGCTCGGCAACGTAGCTTTCATCCGTACGCGGATTGAGTTCATCGAGTCGCTCTTCGCCCCGGGTGAAATCGACGAGATCTGGATCACTTTCGCCGACCCGCAGGAACGGAAGCCCCGCAAGCGGCTCACCCATCCCCGCTTCCTTGAACGCTACCGCCGCCTGCTCTCGCCCGACGGAATCATCCACCTGAAAACCGACAGCCGCCTGCTCCACTTTTTTACGCTGGAGACGGCCCGATGCAACGGGCTCACCGTCCTCGAGCACAACGACGACATCTATGGAAGCGGACGGGCCGACGAGTTGCTGTCCATCCAGACTTTTTACGAAAAGAATTTCCGGGCTCAGGGCATTCCCATCACCTACCTCGCCTTCCGGATCGGAGGCGATGCCCCGCTGGTCGAACCCGAGTGGGACCAGCAGCCCTACGAACAAACCTACAAGACCCTTACGCGGTCCTGACGGCCATCAGTCCGGCCATTTTTATCAGATAATCCTTTGCCTCTGACTCCGGAAGCGGAGCGAGGGCTTCGACGGCCTGGCGGACCTCCCCGTCCAGCCGTTCGCGGGCATAGGCCAGGGCGTCGTACTGCCGCACCAGGGAGACGGCATCGTCCGACAGGGATGCCTCGGGCTGCTTCATCCGCCGTTTCAGTTCACGGAAAACTTTGGGAGCAAGGGCGAACAGGCCGAAAAGCGGCAGGGTGATCTTCCTTTCCAGGACATCCTGCCCGGTCGGCTTGCCGATGGCCAGTTCCGGAGAATAGTCGAGAATGTCGTCCATCATCTGGAAAGACTGCCCGATATGGAATGCATAATTGCGGATGCTTTCCACTTCGGCATCCGTTGCCTCGACCGAAAAGGCCGCGCTGACCATAGCGGCCTCAAACAACGAGGTTGTCTTGCAATAGATGATCTGGCGATAGTCCTCTTCCGTCGTATCGAGTCGGGAGGCCTTTTCCAACTGGATCATCTCACCCCGCGCCAGGTCGCCGAGACATTTCGAAAAAATGTGCAGCACGCGCCGGTCGGGATGGTCGATGACCAGGTCCATGGCCCGGGACAGCCAGAAATCGCCCACCAGAACGGCCGTCGTGGGAGAAAAAATCTTCATCAGCGTCGGGACGCCGTGACGGTAGTCCGCATTGTCGGCCACATCATCGTGTATCAGCGTGGCCGTGTGCAACAGCTCGGCGGCGGCGGCACAACGAAGAACGCGCTCGTCGCAAACGCCCCGAAGGGCCTTTGCAACGAGCAGCGTAAACGTAGGGCGTAATTTCTTTCCCCCGTGCTCGAGAATGAAGCGATTTGCCTTGTCGAGCAAAGGGATCCCTGATTCAAGGCTTCCGGCGAACCATTGCCGGAATTCCGACCAGGCCGGCTCCAGAAACTTCTGCGCCTTCTTGTACAACGATCAGAATTTCAGACCGACGGAGAGTTCGAACGTACGCGGAGCTCCGGAGATCGTCTTGGCAATATTGTCCTTGTCGAACTGGGACATTTCCAAGGTCGAGAGTTTGCCGAAGTTCCAGTTATACTTGCCTGCAACCTGGAATTTGAAGATCTCGACACCGATACCGATACCCACACCCCATTCGACACGCTTGAGACTTTCGATGATCTTCTCGCGGACATCCGCGGAAACATCGTTCTCAGGACCCTTGAATACATCGCGGACACGGATACCGACAAACGGACCGCCGAACAGATACGGACGTGCGATCAGCAGGTCCGGACCCCACTGGACGTTGAGCGGAACTTCCAGATAGCCGAGGCGCAGGTCCGTCAATTCCGTGATCTTGAATCCGGTATTCCGGAACAGGAGTTCGGGCTGCAACGAAAAACCGTTGTTGATTTCCGACTGATAGGCGACACCCGCCAACCAACCGTTACGGCCCGCCTTGATATCGGCCACCGTCACGTTCTTGTCGACCGATACGTTGGCATAGTTGTATCCGAGCTTGGCGATGAAATGCTGCGCGTTGGCAGTCAGGCCGCTTAAAATGAAGATGCTGACCAGCAGCAAGAAAACCTTTTTCATCCTGGATAAGTATTAAATTAATGCTTCAATCTTCTTTTCGATTTCCGCCTGCGGGACAGCACCTACCATCCGGTCCACCAGTTCGCCGCCCTTGAAGAAGAGCAGCGTGGGGATGTTGCGGATACCGAATTTCATCGGGATATCCCCGCTTTCATCGACATTGCACTTGACAACGGTAACCTGGCCGGCGTATTTTTCGGCCAGCTTGTCGACGACGGGGGAAAGCATCCGGCAAGGGCCGCACCAGGTGGCCCAGAAGTCCACGACGACAGGCTGCTGCGCCTGCTCGACGATTTCGCTGAAATTGGAATCAGTCACTGCTTGTGCCATATTCTCTCTTTTTTATTGATTTCTGGGATAAAGATAACGATTTTTTTTGAATTAGACGCTCTGCTCAATGTTCCAGACAAAGGCACGGACACCGACGGCCTGGTTGCGGGCGTCGAGTTTCCGCACGGTCAGCAACAGTTCGTCCACCTTTTCGTCGGGCACCACGGCCATCACGGCAGAATTCATTTCTGGCCAGGTATGCGTACCGCGCCGGGGTTCTCCGTCGACGGACCCCCGTCCCTGAACCTGCTCGAAAAACGTGAATCCCCGCACGCCCAGCTCGTCGAGCATAAATTCCACGCGGGTCGTGAATGCCTGGTTGAATACGATGAATACACTTTTCATTATGCTTCCTCCTTCTGGTCGGGGTTCAAGTTCATAAAGATAAATTCGCGACGGCGCTTCTCTTCCTTGTCACGCTCGCCGTGACGGGAGATCAGACCATAAACCACCGGAACGATGATCAGCGTGATGAAGGTCGAGACCAGCAGGCCGCCGATCACCACGATGCCCAGCGGATGCCACATTTCGGAACCTTCACCCTGGCTGAGCGCCATCGGGAGCATACCGAGCAGCGTCGTGAATGCCGTCATAAGCACCGGACGCAGACGCGAGGCGCCCGACAGGGCGATGGCATCGTTGAGCCTGTAGCCGCGGTCGCGCATCAGGTTGGTGTAATCCACCAGCACGATGCCGTTCTTCACCACGATACCGATGAGCATCACCACGCCCAACGCACCGATCATATCGAGCGAAGTGCCTGTGGTCCACAGTGCCAGCACCACGCCCGAGAGGGCGAACGGAATGGCCAGCAGGATGACCGCGGGCTTGGCAAGGCTCTCGAACTGCGAGGCCATCACGATGTAAACCAGCAGGATGATGAGAAGCGCCAGCGTGAGGATGTCGCTGAAACTCTTCTGCTGGTCCTCATAGTCGCCCGCCAGCACCACAGAGATGCCGGACGGCGGCGTGTTCTCATCGATCTGCTTCTGGATGTCCTGAGCGAGTTCGCCCAGCGAGGTCTTGTACGGAAGAGCTGTCACGCGCACGTAACGCTGGCGGCTCTTGCGCTCAATGGTCTGCGGTGCCCAGTATTCCTCGATCGAAGCAATCTCGCCCAGTTTGATGCGGGCGCCTGTTGCGGTGGGGATGGAGAGGTCCTGGATGTCGCTCAGCGAGTTTCGGTCCTCTTCCTTGAGCCGGACCACAATGTTGTATTCATCACCGTCTTCCTTCAGGAAGCCCGCCGTGTAGCCGGCTACGCGGTTGCGCACGTACTGCGACACCGTAGCGGTATTCAGACCGTGTATTGCCGCCTTCTCCTTGTCGATGACGAGTTTCAGTTCGGGACGGTCTTTGTCGCGGGTGACACGCACGTTGCGGGCGCCCGGCACGTTGTCAATGATGGCCTGGCGCACTTCCTGGGCGTAAAGGCTCGTCTCGTCGAAGTCGTAGCCGTAGATCTCCACGTCGACCGTGGAGGCACCGCCCATTCCCATACCGCCCGATGCCATACACTGGTACTCGATGATCTCGGGATACTGCGCCAGTTCCTGGCGGATGACCTCGGCAATCTCGTCGATACTGCGGGTGCGTTCGTATTTCTTGGTGCAGACCACCGTCATCGAAATCTTGTAGTTATTGGTCGAAGAGAAGAGCACGCCGATGGAGTTTTCGTCGTTGGAGCCGGTCGACGTGGAAATGCGTTTGACCTCCGGCACCAGTTCGCCGATGCGGCCTTCCAGCGTGCGGGCCAGCGCGGCCGAGCGCTCGACGCGGGTACCCGGCTGCAATTCCACGGTCACGCTGAGTCGGCCGTTGTCGCTGCTTTGCATAAAGTCGGTACCGATCTTGCCCAGGGCCATCGGAAGGATGGACATCACGAAGAACGCAAGGGCGATCAGGATGGTCACCAGTTTGTGGTTCAGGCACCAGTGCAACAGGCGCGCATAAACATTGTCCACCTTGTCGAGGAAACTCACCACGATGCGGTCGTACCAGGTCTTCTTCTCTTTTCCCTCTATCAGCCGTCCGTTCTCATCCACACGGACTTCCCGGGCCTTGAGGAGCTTCGAGCACAGCATCGGGATCAGGGAGATGGCCACCACGGTCGAGGTGGACACCACGATGGTCACGATCCAGCCCAGTTCCTTGAAGAGGATGCCGGCCATTCCGGTAAGCATCGTCAGCGGAATGAACACCGCTGCGATGACGAGGGTCGTCGCGATGACCGAGGTCCACACCTCGTTGGTGGCATAGATGGCCGCCTCGTGCGGCGAACTGCCCCGGTCGATGTGCTTCGATATGTTCTCCAGGACCACGATGGCATCGTCCACGACCATACCGATGGCCACGGTGAGGGCAGAAAGCGAGATGATGTTGAGCGAACTGTCGACCATCAGCAGGTAGATGAAGGCCACGATCAGGGCAATCGGAATGGTGATGGCAATAATCAGGGTCGCACGCCACTTGCCCAGGAAGAAGAAGACAACCAGCACCACGAAAAGCAGGGCGTAGAGGATGGATTCCTCCAGCGAACCGATGGCGTTCTCTATTTCCTCCGAAGAGTCGTAGATCATCTTGATCTCGACGTCGGAAGGGAGGCTCTTCTCGATGCGGGCGAGTTCCTTGCGTACGTCTTTGCACACCTGTACGGTGTTGGATCCCGATTTCTTGGCCACGATCAGGCGCACGGCATCCTTGCTGTCCACCTTCTCGTCGAGCGAGAGGTCCTTGATGGTATCGCGCACGGCGGCCAGGTCGCGCACGAACACCTTCTGGCCTGCCATCGTGGTAGAGACCACGATGTCGGCGATATCGGCGCTCTGCGCGTACTCGCCGCGCACCTGCATCTGGTACTGCTCTTTGTCCATCTTCACCGTACCGCTTGACAGGTTCAGGTTGTTCACGCTGATGGCGTTGGCAACCTGTTCGAGCGAAAGGTTATAGGCATCGAGTTTCGCCTGGTCGATGTCGATATAGACATAGCGGTCGGGCGCACCCGA
>LXOW01303342.1_pt2 | contig 19151 bp, 11 predicted proteins | sample 1368591 | NCBI WGS metagenome assembly LXOW01 (sample SAMN04884650, study PRJNA319009) | bovine gut metagenome | isolation source: Cow rumen | host: Bos taurus | place: Italy: Legnaro (PD) | collected 2014-07-09
AGATGTGTATAAGAGACAGCACCAAGCCTCGGTAGCTGTTTTGCGAGTGGCCGGCACTGATGCCCTTCGAGATAATGGTGCTCTTAGTGTTGCGGCCCAGGTGTATCATTTTCGTGCCCGTGTCGGCCTCCTGGTAGTTGTTGGTGACGGCCACGGAATAGAACTCGGCAGTACTGTTGTCGCCGCGCAGGATGCACGACGGATATTTCCAAGTGATGGCACTGCCCGTCTCCACCTGTGTCCACGACAGCTTGCTGCCCTCGCCGCGCAGGTCGCCGCGCTTGGTCACCAGGTTCAGCACGCCACCGCGCCCCTGCTCGTCGCCGGGATACCAGTTCTGCACGGTGCTGTATTTCACCTCTGCCCGGTTCATGACGATAATCTCGACGATGGCGGCGTGCAGCTGGTTCTCGTCGCGCATGGGGGCAGTGCAGCCCTCGAGATAGCTGACGTAGCTATCATCGTCGGCAATGATGAGGGTGCGCTCAAACTGTCCCGTGTTGCGGGCATTGATGCGGAAGTAGCTGCTCAGCTCCATGGGGCAGCGCACGCCACGGGGGATATAGACAAAGCTCCCGTCGCTGAAGACGGCACTGTTGAGTGCAGCATAGAAATTGTCGCGGTAGGGAACGACGGTGCCCAAATACTGGCGCACCAGCTGGCCATGCTCCTTGATGGCCTCGCCGATGCTGCAGAAGATGATACCCTTCTCGCGCAGCTTCTCCTTGAAAGTGGTCTTCACGCTGACGCTGTCCATGATGGCATCGACGGCGGTATTGCCGCTCAAGGCCAGACGCTCCTCAAGGGGGATGCCCAGCTTGTCGAAAGTCTTCTCCAGTTCAGGGTCGATCTCCCGGCTCCCAGCTCCCGTATTCCCGTCTTCCTGTGTCCTTTTCTTCGAGGTCGGATCGGCATAATAGGAAATCTCCTGATAATCGACAGGAGGCACATGTACATGGCCCCAGGTGGGCTGCTGCTGCTGTTGCCAGTAGCGGAATGCACGCAGACGGAAATCGAGCATCCACTGCGGCTCGCCCTTCTTGGCAGAGATGAGCCTTACTACGTCCTCGTTGAGTCCTTTCTCTATAATTTCGGTATGTACGTCGGTGGTGAAGCCGAACTCATACTTCTGCTCGGCCACCTGACGGACATAATCGTTACCTGTATTGTTCATTTCTTATATTTGATGGCAAGCAGCGTCAGGTCATCGCTCTGTTCGGCATCGCCGACGAATGCTTCCACGGCACTAGCCATCCTGTTGATAACCGTTGTGGGCTGGTTCTGGTTCTCGGCCAGTGCCGATTCCGCAACGCTGAGAATACGCTCATTGCCAAACTGCGCGTGGCTGATGTCCTCGGCCTCGTTCAGTCCGTCGGTGAAGAGGAAGATGACCGTCTGGGGGTCGAGGGTGGTCTCCTGCAGCGAGAATTCCCACCCCGGCATCACGCCTACGGGCAGGTTGGAGTCGCAAGGCAGCACGCTGACCCCCCGTCCGATGAGCAGCGGCGCGTCATGACCGGCATTGCAGTAGTGTAGCTTGCCCGTGGCCAGGTCGAGCACGCCCGCGAAGAGCGTGACAAACATATTCGTCTCGTTGCCCTCAACCATGGCATCGTTGAGTGAACCGACAATCCTGTTCGGTTCCAGCTCATGGGCAGAGATATTGCGGAACAGGAAACGGGTGACGGCCATCACCAGCGAGGCAGGCACGCCCTTTCCCGACACGTCGCCGATGGCAAAGAAGAGCTTCTCGTCGCGGATGTAGAAGTCGAACAGGTCGCCGCCAACGGCCTTGGCGGGTTTCAGCATACCATAGATGTCGATGTCGCTGCGGTCGGGATAGGGCGGGAAAGTCTTGGGCAGCATGGCCATCTGGATGTCGTGGGCAATCAGCAGTTCCTTCTCAATGGAGGCCTTCTGGGCCGTGGTTGCCTTCAGCTCGTCAACGTATGCCGCCAGCGAATGCTGCATCTGCTCGAAAGAGTCGCGCAGCTGGCATATCTCGTCTTTGCGCTTGATGGTGGGCAGCGGTGTCTGGAAGTTACCCTTCGCCACCTCGTCGGCAAAGGCAGCCAGCTGCTTCAGGGGCTTTACAGCCTTCCTGATGAATGAGCGACCCGCAAAGAGCACCACGAGCAGTCCTATGATGATGAAGAGGATGAGGATGGAACCCAGGAGATAGCCGAACACGTCGATATAGAGCAAGGGGATGACGATGGCAACAGACCAGTTGACTGGCTTGACAGGCATGAACCCCACAGCCACCGTTTCGCCATCTATCACCAGATCCTGGCCCTTGCTGTCAATGTCGTAAAAGCCTTCCCTGCCTTCGACCATCTTCTTCCCAAGCTCGTAGTTGAACGAGTCGGGAGACGACTTGGCGTAGTCAAAGAAGTTCTCCCTGACCATACGCTTGCGGTCGGGATGCAAGATGTAGGTGCCGGCACTGTCGATGACGAAGATGTATCCTGTATAATGTGCATCCCATTCCCCGTCATCGTCATCATAGTGGCCTAAGCTGGTGAATTTCACATTGCTGTACAGGCTGTTCAGCGACAGGTCAACCCCAAACACGGCTACTGTCTTTCCCTGTTGGTTGCGGATAGGCGAAAGCCAGGATACCAAGGCTGTCTCACCGTCCATGCCATCGAAAAACGGCTTCGACCAGAAGCCCTCTTCAGCGGCAACGGCCTGGGTGAACCACTCCTTATTCAGGTAGTCATGCTGCTGGTCGCCGATGGTCATTACGTCGATGGTGTCGTTGTCCCCGCGCACCACGTATGGGCAGAACCAGTGTCCCTTCTGCGGATAATAATCGGCAATGAAGCTGATGCCACAGCTACGAATCCGGGGGTTCTGCCTGACCATGCGCTCCAGGATGGCATGCATCTTCTCAGGCTTGTCAAGGTTCTCCTCTATCAGGGGAACCGTATTGACAGAGGCAACGTGGACATCAGACACGATATGGCTGATCTTCTCGTCAACACCGTTGATAAAACGGTTGATAACAAGCTCTATGGCTATCGTGGCTACGCCGCGTCCGCAGCAGAAGATGACAACCGAGACCAATCCCATCACCAAGAGCATGGTCAGCATGATTCGCCTTGTCAGTCGCTTGGCAAAAGAGGAAGGATAGGGACGCTTCGCCATTGCTTACAGTTTCTGCTGCACCTCTACTTCTGTGAATGCCTCGATAATGTCGCCCTGCTGGATGTCGTTGAAGTTGACCAGCGAGATACCGCACTCGAAGTTGGTGGCCACCTCCTTCACGTCGTCCTTGTAGCGCTTCAGCGCGTTGATAGAGCCAGTGAAGATGACGATACCGTCGCGGATGAGGCGTGCCTTGTCCGAGCGGTGGACCTTGCCTTCGACGACCATGGCGCCAGCCACGGTGCCCACCTTCGAAATCTTGTAGACCTCACGCACCTCCACCTGGGCGGTGACCTCCTCCTTGATGATCTTGTCGAGCATACCCTCCATGGTGGAGCGCACGTCTTCAATGGCATCGTAGATAATGGAGTAGGTGTTGATTTCCACGCCCTCGCTGTCGGCCAGCTTGCGGGCAGCCGACGAGGGACGCACCTGGAAGCCGATAATGATAGCATCGGAGGCTCCGGCCAGCGTGACATCGTTCTCTGAAATCTGTCCCACGGCCTTGTGGATGACGTTGACCTTGATTTTCTCCGTAGAGAGCTTGATGAACGAGTCGCTGAGAGCCTCGATAGAGCCGTCGGTGTCGCCCTTGACAATGAGGTTCAGCTCCTTGAACTCGCCCAGGGCGATGCGGTGGCTGATGTCCGAAAGCGTCAGTCGGGTCTGCGTGCGCAGTCCCTGCTCACGGGCCAGCTGTTCACGCTTGTTGGCAATCTCGCGGGCCTCCTGCTCGCTGTCCATCACGTGGAAGGCATCACCGGCCGTAGGTGCGCCGTTCAAGCCCAAGATGATGGCCGGCTCGGCGGGCTTGGCCTCCTGGATGCGCTGGTTACGCTCGTTGAACATGGCCTTGATGCGGCCATGGCTGGTGCCGGCAATGACCACATCGCCCACCTTCAGCGTACCGTTCGAGACAAGCACGGTAGAAACATATCCCCTGCCCTTGTCGAGCGAAGACTCGATAATCGAGCCGGTGGCCTTGCGGTTAGGATTGGCCTTCAGGTCGAGCATCTCAGCCTCCAGCAGCACCTTCTCCAGCAGCTCTTCCACGCCGATGCCCTTCTTTGCCGAAATCTCCTGGCACTGGTATTTACCGCCCCAGTCCTCAACCAGAAGGTTCATGTTGGCCAGGTCCTCGCGAATCTTATCGGGGTTGGCACCGGGCTTGTCTATCTTGTTGATGGCAAACACCATAGGCACGTTGGCAGCCTGAGCATGGGCGATGGCCTCCTTGGTAGTAGGCATCACGCTGTCGTCGGCGGCAACGATAATGATGGCAATATCGGTCACCTGGGCACCACGGGCACGCATGGCGGTAAATGCCTCGTGACCGGGTGTGTCGAGGAACGTGATTTCACGACCGTCGGGCAGCTCCACGTTGTAGGCTCCGATATGCTGGGTTATGCCGCCGGCCTCACCGGCAATGACGTTGGTCTTGCGGATATAGTCGAGCAGCGATGTCTTACCATGATCCACATGTCCCATGACAGTGACAATCGGTGCGCGGGGCAGCAGGTCGTTCTCGTCGTCGGCCTCCTCGTGGATGGCGTTCTGCACCTCTGCGCTGACATACTCGGTCTTGAAGCCGAACTCGTCGGCCACAATGTTGATGGTCTCGGCATCGAGACGCTGGTTGATGCTCACCATGATGCCGATGCTCATGCAGGTGCCGATGACCTTCACCACGGGCACGTTCATCATCGTGGCCAGCTCGCTGACGGTGACGAACTCGGTGAGCTTCAGCACCTTGCTCTGTGCTGCCTCGGCGGCCATCTCCTCGTTCATGCGCTCAGCCACGGCATCGCGTTTCTCCTTGCGGTACTTGGCACCCTTCTTGGTCTGCGTAGACTTCGACGTGAGACGTGCCAGTGTCTCTTTCACCTGGCGTGCCACGTCTTCCTCGTTCACCTCAAGGGGCTTTGGCATCGGGCGGTTCTTGTTCTTATTGCGGTTCTTGCCGCCCTGCTGCTGACCCTGGTCGCTGAAGTTCTGGTTGCCGCCCTTGTTCTTCTGCTTCTTGTTCTGCTGCTGTTGCTGCTGTTGCTGCTGTTGTTGCTGCTTGGCGGCTTCTTCGATGTCCACCTTGCCACTGCGAATGCGCTCGCGCTTTTTCTTCTCGCCGCCCTGGACGCTAGTTTGGCGCTGCTGGGCAGCCTTCTCCTCACGCTGCTTGCGTTTCTCCTCCTTCGACTTCTTCTTCGGACGGGTGCTCTGGTTGATGGCCGACAGGTCAATCTTGCCCAGCACATTCACCTTCGGAGCCATCTTCTCCTCGCTCTTGAGCGTATAAATTTCCTTCTGAGGAGCGGCTGAGGCCTGCGGTGCAGCCTCAACGGCGACTGGCTGCGACTCCTCCTGTATGGAAGGAGTTTCCATGGGCTTCTCAGGAGCTGGTTGGGGTTTGGCAGGAGTGGCTGAGTCGGCCTTCACTTCCGGCTCATCCTTCTTGTCCGCTGCCACCGGCTTCTGAGCCGGTACCTGCAGGGCGGGTTGCTCTTTTTCAACCTTTGGTGTCTCCACCACGGTTTTTTCGGTCTGCTGGACTGTTTCCAACTTCTTTTCCTCCTCCTTGACAGGGGCAGCCGGCTGTGCAGGGGCAACAGGCTGCGGAGCCGGCCTCACGGCAGCAGGCGCAGGCTCTGGTTTGCTAGCGACAGGGCTGACAGCAGGTTGTGGAGCCGGTTTAGGCTTGCCCAGGCTGTCCAGGTCAATCTTCCCAAGCGGCTTGAACTTCTGTCGCTGTGCTATCACTTCCTCGGTCTTGGTCTTCACAGGTGCCTCGGGCTTCTTCTCCTTCTTTTTCGGGAAGAGCTTGTCGGCCTGTGTCTTCACAGCCTTGTCGCTGCTGAACTCTTGCACCAGTGCCGCATACTGCTCGTCGGCAATCTTGGTGTTGGGAGTAGCGTCCTCACGAATCTCGCCCAGGTTCTTTTTGTTCTTAAGGAAATCAACTGCCGTTTGAAGTCCTATGTTCAGTTCCGTTAATACTTTATTTAATCTTATTCCCATTTGATTTGAGGTTTGAGATTTGAGATTTGAGTTTTTTAATTTGAATTGAGGTTTGAGATTTGAGCATTGAGTATTTCAAGAATGCAAGGCAATCATAATAACGCAAATCTCAAACCTCAAATCTCAAATCTTATTCGAATTCTGCCTTGAGCACTTCAAGCAGGTGGTCTACGGTCTCTTCCTCCAGGTCGGCTTTCTCAATCAGCAGCTCACGCGGTGCGTTGAGCACCTCCTTGGCGGTGTCGTAGCCCAGGGCCTTGATGGCATCGATGACCCACTGGTCAATCTCGTCGGCAAACTCGTCGAGGTAGATGTCCTCGTCGGTCTCGCCTTCGTTGACCACACGGAACACGTCGATGGTGAACTCCGTCAGCATGGAAGCAAGCTTGATGTTCATACCGCCCTTGCCGATGGCCAGGCTCACCTCCTCAGGCTGCAGATAGACCTCTGCCTTGTGGTTCTCGGTATCAAGGGTGATACTGCTCACCTTGGCAGGACTGAGTGCTCGCTGGATGAAGAGTTGCGTGTTCGAAGAATAGTTGATAACATCGATATTCTCATTGCCCAGCTCGCGCACGATTCCGTGCACACGACTACCCTTCACACCGACGCAGGCACCCACGGGGTCGATGCGGTCATCAAAGCTCTCAACGGCCACCTTCGCACGCTCACCCGGCATACGGGCAACACGGCGGATGGCAATAAGACCGTCGGAAATCTCAGGCACCTCGGCCTCCAGCAGACGCTTCAGGAAGTCAGGACTGGTGCGGCTGAGCATGATGCGGGGGTTGTTGTTCTCGTTGGTCACCTCTTTCACCAGGGCACGCACGGTCTCGCCCTTGCGATAGTTGTCGCAGGGAATCTGGTCGCTCTTCATCAGATGCAGCTCATTGCCCTCGTCGTCCATCAGGAGTACCTCGCGCTTCCACATCTGGTAGACCTCGCCGCTGACGATGGTGCCCACCTTGTCCTTATACTTCTGGTAGAGGGCGTCGTGGTCCAGTTCCAGAATCTTCGAAGCCAGTGTCTGGCGCAGGTTCAGGATGGCACGACGGCCGAACTTGGTAAAGTCCACGGCCTCGCTCACCTCCTCGCCTACCTCGTAGTCGGGTTCTATCTTCAGGGCATCCTTCAGTGCTATCTCCTTGTTCTCGTCTTGCACCTCACCGTCCTCGACGACGATGCGGTGGCGGTGGATCTCAAAGTCACCCTTGTCGGGGTTAACAATCACGTCGAAGTTTTCATCGCTGCCGAACATCTTGGCCAAGACGTTGCGGAAGCTCTCCTCAAGGACGCTCACCAACGTGGTACGGTCGATGTTCTTTGTCTCCTTAAACTCCTGGAAGGTCTCAAACATGCTTGGTCCCTTCGTGCTTTTCTTTGTTGCCATATATTTGTTTTAGTTTATTTGAATGCCAGCAAATAGCGGGTGCTCTTGACCTCATCTATGGAGAACTCGCGGTCTACCTCCACTTTCACCGGGCGTTTCTTGCCCTCGGGCACCTGCTTCTCCTGCGTGGTCACGGTGAAACGGCAACCGTCCACCTGCTTCAACACGCCGACAATCTTCTTGCCGTCAGCAGTGACGACTTCCACGTCATCGCCCACATGATTCACATATTGCTGCTGCACCTTGAAGGGCTGTCCCAGACCGGCACTGCCCACTTCCAGTTCATAATCGCCCAGTTCGTCGCCCAGCTTCTCCTGCAAGAAGCGGCTCAGCTCGGCGCAGTCCTCAATCCATACGCCATCGGCGCAGTCGATTTCAATCACAATGCGGTCGTCGTCGCACATCTGGATGTCCACCAGGAAGTAGTCGCCCTTTGCGAGCCACTCTTCCACCAATGCCTTGATTGTCTCTTTTGTTATCATTTAGAACCTTTCTTTATAAAAGAATGAGGAGCTTTCTTCAAGCCCCTCATTCCACTGAACGGGTGCAAAGGTACGAATTTTTTCCCGTTCCACCAAATTTTTTTAAAGAATTATTAATATTTCTTTTACTATTCATCCATCTGTCAGCCGCTCGACGGATAATCGGGAAAAAAGTGTTACCTTTGCAGCCGTTTTCGTAGAAATTATTTCAATTTACCAAATAAGAACGACGCTTATGGCTTACTTCGGAGAACTCATCTCCATCGGTGTGGCCTTTTCCTGGACAGCCACGGCACTACTGAGCGAACTGGGTAGCAAGCGACTGGGCAACCTGACGCTGAACGTGCTTCGCATGGGGCTGGCACTGCTGTTCTCGATGATTCTGTTCCTGGTGGTCATGGGGTCTCCGTTGCCACCCGTCGGTTCTATGGAAGCCTGCGGATGGATGCTGCTCTCAGGTGTCGTGGGCTATGTTATCGGCGACTTCTGCCTCTTCCAGTGCTACATCATCATCGGCTCGCGCTATGGGCAGCTGTTCATGACGCTGGCCCCGATGGCAGCAGCCCTGATGGCATGGATTACCCTGGGACAGCAGATGACTCCCTCAAGCCTTGTCGCCATGCTCGTCACGCTCCTTGGCATAAGTATCTCCGTCCTGGGGCGTGGTGAACATCATAAAGTATCGCTGAAACTGCCGCTCAACGGCGTGCTCTTTGCCATCGGTGCCGCTCTCTGTCAAGGCATTGGTCTGGTGCTGAGCAAGATTGGCATGGACCATTACGACACGAGCACTCAGCCTGCCTGGCTCATTCCCTTCAGTGCCAACTTCCTGCGGTGCATCGCCGGTATCATCGGCTTCAGTCTGCTGCTCTATTTCCGCGAAGGCCTAAAGCCGCTGCGTGATGCCATCCACGACCGCAAGGGCATGGCCGTAGCCACAGCCACCACCATCTTCGGTCCTTTCGTCGGCGTGGGGTTCTCGCTGATGGCCGTGCAATACACCAGTGCCGGCATTGCATCCACACTGATGGCACTGACGCCCATCATCATCATCCTGCCCTCACACTGGCTGTTCCATCAGAGAATCACGTGGCAGTCTGTCCTCGGTGCCGTCATCTCCGTCATAGGTGTCAGTCTGTTCTTCCTGTAATGAGCAACAGTCTAGCCCATATTATTCATAAGGGAATGTAGGAGTGTGGGAGTATAGACGTTAGAAATGACACTTACAAGATCGCGTCAGGATCTTCAGTCCTGGATATTCAGGATTTTGTGGTACTCGGCGGGCGATTTCAGCAGGCGCTCAGCCTCGCGCAACTGATTGTCATAGTTCAGCCCGGCCTCAATGGAGCCTGCTTGATAATGATAGGCGGCGATGATGTCAAGCTCCAGCAGTTGCTGGATGGTGGCACGATGCTTGTCAAGCTCTGTGCCCACATCGTGCTTGAGCCGCTCACCCAAGGCATCGAACACCTCGCGCGAGGCATCGTAGAAGCCCTCGAACTTGGCCGTCTTCACCAGCTCGTCGAAGTGCTTGCGGCTCATGTCATCGTAGGTGAAGCCGCTCTGCAGCACGCGCTGGCGAAACTCCTGCCAGTCGGCATCGGTGAGGTGGAACTCGGTGGCCGGTGCTATCGTCGGGTGGCGGTCGATATAGTCTACCACATAGTCGAACATCACCTCGGTAGAGTCGAGACCACCCACCGACAGATAGTAGGCAATGTTGGGCATGGTATCGTTCTTCACCTCCACGTCGGGCTTGATGCCGCCGCCATCGCGCACCTCACGGCCTCCCTGGGTATAGAATACGTGCGTCAGCGAGTCGGGGATATGCTCCGTGTAGGCGGCTCCCGACTCGCGGGTGTAGTTGATGGCCTGGATGCATCGCCCGGAAGGGATGTAGTATTTCGAAGTGGTGATTTTCACGTTGGCATGATAGGGCAGATCCAGCGGCACCTGTACCAGTCCCTTGCCGTATGTACGGGTACCCAGGATGACAGCACGGTCCATATCCTGCAAGGCCCCGCTGGTAATCTCGCTCGACGAAGCCGTCTCGCCATTCACCAGCACTACCATGGGCATGAGTGTGTCGACAGGCTCCAGACGGGTGGTGTAGGTGCGGTTGGCCTGTGCCACCTTGCCCCGGTTCTCCACAACCTTCTTTCCCTGCGGCACCCAGATGTTCACGATGTTCACAGCCTCCATCTCGCTGCCGCCGCCGTTGCTGCGCAGGTCGAACACCAGTCCCTTGGCACCCTGCTTCTTCAGGTCGACAAAGGCACGGCGCACCTCCTTGGCGCAGTCCTCGGTGAACTGGTTCAGGTTGATGTAGCCGATGGAGTCGGGACGCATACCATAGTAGGGCAGCTCGGGCAGCTTGATGTTCCGGCGGGTGATTTTGAACGTCAGCTCCTTATCCGTGGAGGGTCGCTTCACGCGCAGCAGGAAGGTGGTGCCGGGGTCGCCGCGCAGATGGCTGCTGACATAGTTCACCGTCTTGTCGGTCATCAGCGAGTCGTCGATGCTCAGGATGATGTCGCCTTTCCTCAGCCCTGCCTCGGCGGCCGGCATCCCCTTGTAAGGCTCGTCGATGACCACGCGCTTCAGCCGCGAGTGGTACTTCACCAGCGCACCGATGCCGGCATACTTGCCGGTGAGCATCATCTCCAGCTGCTTGGTGTCCTCCTCAGGGTAGTACTCGGTATAGGGGTCCAGCGAGCGGAGCATACCCTTGATGGCCGCCGTCATGGTCTGACCGGGATTGAGCGTGTCAACATAGAAGAGGTCTAGCTGGCTGTAGAGGGTGTTCAGAATCTCCAGGTTCTTCCCCACCTCCAGGTTATGGTTCTTGTCGATTTGTGCCTGCATGGAGACGCAGCACATCAGCACGCCGGCCAGGCAGAGCAACCGCCTGACACGGCCGATTATTCTTGTATTTCTCATCTTCTTTAAGCAATTTGCGTGCAAAGGTACACATTTTTTCCATAGCAGCCATAAAAGGGGGAAGAAATTTGTTTGTTTTTCATATTTATTTTGTACTTTTGCAGCCGATTATGACAGAACGGACAATCATCGGCTATGATGCCAAGCGCATCGTAAGAAACAGCACTGGACTGGGAAACTACGGACGGACGCTGGTGAACGACATCGGTTCGCTGGGCGAGTTCGACCTGCGGCTCTATGCTCCCGACGAGGGATTGGAACATTTGCGCTCACAGATTGTCAAGCGCGAGAACGTCAGTTTCTGCTACCCCAACCATGCCCTTACCTCTTTGGGTAAGGCCCTGTGGCGCAGCAGCGGCATCGTCAGACGACTGAAGAAAGACGGCGTGCACATCTATCACGGACTCAGCGGCGAGCTGCCCAAAGGTATCGGCAAGAGCGGTGTCCGCAGCGTGGTCACCATCCACGACCTCATCTTCCTGCGCCACCCGGAATACTACAACAAGACCGACGTGGGCATCTATACCCGGAAATTTCATCAGGCACTACGCGAGGCCGACCGCATCGTGGCCATCAGCGAATGTACGCGCAGGGACATTTGCGAGCTGGGCGACATCGACGCATCGAGGGTGGATGTCATCTATCAGAGCTGTGCCCCACGATTCACCGAAGAGCCTGCCTCATGGAGAATGTGGCGAGTGCGCGACAAGTATGAGCTGCCCGACCGCTATGTGCTCTGCGTGGGCAGCATTGAGGAGCGCAAGAACGCGCTCCTGGTGGTGAAGGCCATGCACCACCTGCCCGACGACGTGTCGCTGGTCATCGTGGGCAAGCAGACGCCCTATTCCGACCTGGTGCACGAATATGTCTTTGAGCACCGCATGCATAGCCGTGTGCAGATGCTGCACGAGGTGCCCGACGACGACCTGCCCTCACTCTACCGCATGGCCGACTGCTTCGCCTATCCCTCGCGCTACGAGGGCTTCGGCATTCCCATCATCGAGGCCATCAGCCAGGGACTGCCCGTCGTGGCCTGCACCGGCTCGTGCCTGGAGGAGGCCGGCGGCCCCGACAACCTCTACGTCAACCCCGACGACGACGAAGCCATGGCCCACGCCATCAGCCAGATGCTCTTCGGCGCACCAGGGCGACAGCAGCGCATAGAGCGCAGCCGTGAATACATCCGCCGGTTTGAGAACAACGACACCGCACGGCGCTTTGCGGAACTCTACCGGGAGTTAGGAACTGAGACTAAATAAACTTTACACTTGACTAAGTTTATGAACAACGAATTAAAACGAATTACACGAATTTCACGAATTATTTTTGCGAATTTCACGTATTCACCTCGAAAGGGGCATACGGGCGACATCCGCAAGGAAATGATTCGTNNTATAAGTATAAACTAAATATGAACAGTTACTTAACAGTTCCTTAGTAGAAAAAAGCTGATATGGAAAAGAAACTGAAAAGCCTGTTGGCGGCTGTGGAGAAAGAGATACTTCGCAAGCCCAACCGCAAGACGCTGGACCGCCTGTCGCTGCTGGCGGGGTTTCAGGACTGGGACCAGTTCCAGCGCAACTTCAACGGCGACATAGAGTCTACGCCCAAAGAATCCTGACTCACCCCAGCTCCTCGGTAAGCACTGCTTCCAGCTCCTCGGCCGACAGCCGCAGGCGGAAGTTGCCACCGGAAGCGATAGAGATGCCGCCCGTCTCTTCCGACACGATGACGACCAGGGCATCGCTCTCCTGCGACATGCCTAGGGCAGCACGATGCCGCAAGCCCAGCTCCTTCGGGATGTCAAGATTATGACTGACCGGCAGGATGCAACCAGCGGCAAAGATGCGATGCTGGCTGATAATCATGGCACCATCGTGAAGCGGCGAATTCTTGAAGAATATATTCTCAATGAGACGCTGGTTGATATTGGCGTTCACCACCTCGCCCGTGCTGACAATGTCGGCCAGCGAGGCATCACGCTCAATGACAATCAGCGCACCCACCTTACCCTTCGACATCTGCATACAGGCCATCACGATGGGCATGATGTCTCGCTTCAGTTGCTCCTTGCTCTTGTCCTTCGTGTGTTTCGGCATGAAATACTTCAGCAGCCGCCTTATACGCTGATGGGCACCCAGGTTGTAGAAGAACTTTCGGATGTCTTCCTGAAAGATGACGATGATGGCGATGACACCAACGGAGACCAGCTTGTCGAGAATGGCACCCAGCAACTTCATCTCCATCACCTGCGAGACAAACAGCCAGATTATCACGAAGATGGTGATGCCCATGAACACATTGAGCGAGCGTGACTCGCGCATCAGCCGGTAGACATAGTAGAGCATGTTGCCTACCAGCAGAATGTCAATAGCGTCTTTTATGCCAAACGAGAAGAACACCCTTTTTCGTTTTTTAATTGATTTTGCCTACGAGCTTGACGCATTCCACCGCCGACCTCACATCATGGACGCGCAGGACAGACGCTCCCTTCATCAGTGCCACGGTGTTCAGGGCCGTGGTGCCGTTGAGGGCATCTGCAGGCTCCAGCTCCAACAGGTTGTATATCATCGACTTCCGGCTGATGCCCACCAGCAGAGGCAGCTCCATCACCTGCAGCTTCTCCAGCTCGGCCAGCAACCGGTAGTTCTCTTCAAGTGTCTTTCCAAAGCCAAAGCCCGGATCGAGGATCATGTCTTTGTGGCCCATGTCGCGCAGCTGTTGCACCCGCTCGGCGAAGAACAGCAGGGTGGCACGCAGCGTGGCCTCACTCGACATGAGTATATATGGTACGCGAAGGCGTGAAACCATCCGCAGCATGTCGGGCTGTCCTCCACCCACATCGTTGATGATGTCGGCATCAAACTCCTCCACGGCCATGCGGGCCACATCGGGACGGAAGGTGTCGACCGACAAGGTGGCAAATGGCAGCTCGCGTCGCACCACGTCGAGTGCCTTGCGCAGACGCTCCATCTCCTCTTCCTGGCTCACGGGCGTTGACTGCGGCCGTGTGGAACAGGCACCGACATCGATAATGTCGCCGCCTTCGGCGACAATCTGGTTGACACGCCCGGCAATCTCGCGTTCCGTCTGCACACGGCTCCCGGCATAAAACGAGTCGGGGGTCACGTTCAGGATGCCCATCACACGAGGCTGCCCCAAACTCATCAGCTTACCTTTGATATTCAGTGTGTACTCCATTTCAGCCACAAAGATACTAACTTTTTCGTGTAAACACCAAATTTTTCCCTCTTTTTTTGCTGCCCTGCTACTGATAGATGACAAAGTCACGCAGCTTTACCCACGACTGCTGGTCGGTATAGGTGGTCTGATAGGCACCTATGCGCAGCGTCGGTGCCTGCACGTCAACAGGCGAGCCGGGCATGTTGCTCCACAACTTGCCATCGGCACTGGTACGGGCGAAGAGCTGGTTGCCGCGACGCTCGAACTGCATGTAGGGGTCGAGGTCGTAGCCCTTGTAGTTGGGGAACTGCGGGCGGCCCTGCCTGCTGAGCACGGTGAACATGTTACCGCAGTTGTAGAGCGGAAAGGCTCCCAGCTGGTATGCCGTGCCACTGCCCTCTCCCTGAGCGGGGGAGACGATGAGGATGCCACCCTCGTTGTAGCCCTTGACACTGCGCGTGGCAAGTCCTTCCATGTCGCTGACGGTGCACATCACTACGAAGTCGCCCTCCACCTCCTTATATATATAGCCGCCATGCTGCAGCGGGTCGTCGTTGAAGGCTCCGTCCTGCGCCGACAGGGTGAACTCTTCTTGCTGCCCGAAGACGACCTTCGCGTCGGGCGACAGCGTGAACTTGCTGTCGGGGTCTGTCTCCTCGAAGTCATCGTCGCCGAGCGACGGGTGGTTTTCGGTGCCCAGCGATTTGTAGAGAAACTCCACCAATTCTGCCGACATTGAATGCGGATAGATGCCCAAGTAGTTGATGTAGCCCATGAAGTTGTTGGCCCCGGAGCCATCGGCACCGATGGTGATGTGACCATCGGGACGAATCATGAGGAAGTTGTTCTGCTCGCGAACCAGCTTCCCGTCCAGATAGACTCGTTCCATCCATCCGTCGTAGGTGACCGTCCAGAACTGCCATTTGCCCTCGCCGTCCTTGATTTCCTTAGGAACGCCGCAACTCTCGAACGAGCCGTTGTGGTTCAGGAGTCCTGTGGAGGGGTCGGTGCCCAGTCGGAACTCCGTGGTGGCCAGGTCGGCACGCGAAGTGGAGAGCGAGGCCACCGTGGAAACGGGGCCCACCTTGGTGCTCAGCACCCAGGCGGCAATGGTGTAGGGCGCGTTGTAGCGATAGCATTGCGGCAGCGGCTTCTCGCTGACGAGCTGCTGCGTGCCATTGAAGAAGAGTCCCCACCTGCCGTCTTTCACACGGGCACGTATGGGCTTGTTGGCCTTGAAAATCATGGAGGGATAGCTTTCCCCGCCACAGGCCACTTCGGTCACGTCGAAGGGCTTGGCACCATTCTTGAGGCCGAGCATTTCAACGTTCATCACTATGACCGAAGACGCCATATCCCTTTCACCGGCCTCCACGTCTTTCTTGTGCATGCCGGGATAGCCGTCGTTGCTTTCAGCATCTGTCTTTGGCAGCTCAGGAGCCTTCTGCCACACCTTCACGTTCCAGATGGCAGGACTGTGTCCGTTCTTCTGGGTGTCGGTGATGGTGATGCGCAGGTAGCGGGCTTTCGCCTTCGCCTTGTCTATCATCGGCGAACCTTGCATGGTGTTGCCGGTGCGGTCGGCATACAGCGTCCAGCTCTGCCCGTCGAGCGAGGTCTCTATCTTATACTGGTAGAAGAAGGTGGCATACTCGAACTGCGTCCACACCTCGTTGAAGCTCACAGGCTTGCCCAGGTCTATCTGCAGCCATTCACCATGCGATGTGCAGGGCTTGTCGCTGTCCCAGTTGCACCGACGGGCCTTCCACAGCGTGGCGTTGTTGTCGTCTACCGCATACTCGGGCTTGAACCACTCGTCGTAGTAGCTGGAGGCAGTCACCTTGGCTCCGTAGGCAAGGTTCCTGCTGGCTTGAGATTTGAAGTTTGAGGTCTGAGATTTAAAGAGGCCCACGTTCTGGGCATTGTGCGTGGGAACGATGGGGATGATGTTTCCCTCGTCGTCGAACTTCAGTTCGTCGATGCACACCTGGCGGTTGAAGCCGTGTACGGACTTCGGGTTGTTGTGGCGATGATAGACGATGTAGTAGCGGCCGTCCACCTCGATGACGCTATGGTGGCCGGGGCCGTGCACGGTCTCGTCCTCGTTGGTGGTCAGCAGCTCGCCCTTATACTCAAACGGCCCCATCGGCCCTGTCTTCGACACGGCATACTGCACACGGTAGGTATCGGTGTGGCAGGAGCCGGAGCTGTAGGTGAAGTAGTAGATGCCATTGCGCTTGAAGACGAAGGGAGCCTCGAAGATGTCCTTCAGCTCCGTGTTCGGGATGAGCCGCTTCTCCGAGAAGAATGTGTCGGCAGCAATGGGGAAGGGCGCATCTTCCCGCCAATAGCGCGCAGAAGCCCTATAACCCCCAATAGTCCCAGCAGCCCCATTAGCCCCAACTTTGAGCTTCGCCACCCCACATCCAAAGCCCTTATAGATGCCCCAGGTGGTAAAATAGAGATACTCCAAGCCGTCATCGTCGCGAAACAGCTGCGGGTCGAGGGTGATGACGTTATGAATATAGCGGTCGGGCACCATCACCGCATCTTCCTTGCCCAGGATGTTCCGCCACGGGCCGACGGGCGACTTGCTCTCGCCGATACTGATGACGCACGGCTCGCAATAGTAGTAGCGGAAAGTGCCGTCGGACTGCTGCACCACGTCGGGAGCCCACACCACCTCGGTCGTCGGCCAGTTCATCACCATGTTCCGCCAGTTCACGAAGTCCTTGCTCACCCACACTTGCGCCGGACCATAGCCGTTGCCCGTGCCGTCGGTGGTGGCATAGAGATAGTAGGTATCGCCGAACTTGCGGATGGTGGGGTCGGCAAAGTAGCCGGGGATGAAGGGGTTCGCATTTCCCTGCGCGTTCCAGGCTGGGCCAACGACAGGCGACGGGGTGTACTCACGAGGTCTGTTCTGCGCCAATGTCACAGCAGACACCAGCAACAGCAGGGAAAGAATCTTTTTTGTCAACATGTCATACTCAGTATTGCTGCAAAGTTACGAAGTTTTACGCAGACAGCCTTACAATAAACAAAGATTAACAAAAAAGATTCGATTCACAGGTTGACATACTTCCTTGGCCTTGTAGATACGAAGAGGCGCATAGCCGTTAAATAAAGTTAAGAAAGAAAACAAAAACTCCCGTCACTAACGCCTAACTCCTAACTTTTTCGTACTTTTGGCCTCGAATTGTGAACATACCAATCAAATCAGTAACTCAAAACAGTTAAATGATGGACTCTCAAGAGAACAACCTCGTTCAATCGCCAGTCGAGGAAACGGGAAAACTAGAGGAACAGAATGCAGAAGAGCAGGTGATTGCAATGCCTGAAGCTTCTGAAGTTGAAACAGCCGAAGAGCACAAGGTCTACTCCACAAAGGCCGAGATTCTGGAGCGAGTGAAGGAGATTGCCCACGGCGAGGAATCCCCACAGAAAGACGAGGTTGACTACCTGAAAACCGCCTTCTACAAACTGCACATCGCCGAGCGCGAAGCCAAGCTGCGGGAATACATCGACGGTGGCGGCGACCCCGAAGCTTATCAGATTACCCCCGACGAAGCCGAGGAGGTATTCAAGGCCGAGATGGGCATCATCAAGGAGCGCCGGCAGCAGCAGTTCCGCGAGCAGGAGGCAGAGAAGGAAGAGAATCTGAAGAAGAAGCTCGACATTATTGAAAAGATAAAGGCCATGGTCACCTCGCCCGAGGAGGCCAGCAAGACCTATCAGGAGTTCAAGGCCCTGCAGCAGGAGTGGCGCGACATCAAGTCCGTACCCGCCGAGCGGGCCAACGAGCTGTGGCGCAACTACCAGCTCTACGTGGAGCAGTTCTATGACCTGCTGAAGCTAAACAGCGAAGCCCGCGAGCTGGACTTCAAGAAGAACCTGGAGGCCAAGAACCGCCTGTGCGAGGCCGCCGAGAAGCTGGCCGAAGAGACGGATGTCATCAGTGCCTTCCACCAGTTGCAGAAGCTCCATCAGGAATACCGCGAGATAGGTCCCGTCAGCAAGGAGCTGCGCGAAGAGGTGTGGCAGCGCTTCAAGGCCGCCTCTACCGTCATCAACAAGCGTCATCAGCAGCACTTCGAGGGTCTGCGTGCCCGTGAGGAGGAGAACCTGGCCAAGAAGACCGCCCTCTGCGAGAAGGTGGAAGCCATTGCCGCCGAGGAGAACAAGGGCAGCGCCGACTGGGAGCGTCACACCCAGGAGATCATAGCCGTGCAGCAGGAGTGGAAGACCATCGGCTTTGCACCCCAGAAGATGAACGTGAAGATCTTCGAGCGCTTCCGTGCCGCCTGCGACAATTTCTTCGCCAGCAAGACGGAGCACTTCCGCTCGATGAAGGACACCTTCAAGGTGAACGCCGAGAAGAAACGCGCCCTCATTGAGAAGGCCAAGGCCCTGCAGGACAGCACCGACTGGCGCTCCACCAGCGACAAGCTCATTGCCCTGCAGAAGGAGTGGAAGACCATCGGCATGGTGCCCAAGAAGTTGGGTGACCAGCTGTGGGACGAGTTCCTCGGTGCCTGCAACAAGTTCTTCGAGGCCCGCAATGCTGCCGGAGCCGGACAGCGGGGCGAGGAGCGTCAGAACCTGGAAAAGAAGCGCGACGTCATCAGCCGCATGAAGGCCGTGGCCGAAGAGGCCGGCGACGATGTGCAACAGAAGATTCAGACGCTCATGGACGAGTACAACGCCATCGGACACGTGCCCTTCAAGGAGAAGGACAAGCTCTACGAAGAGTACCATGCCGTGCTCGACAAGCTCTATAAAGACCTCAATATCTCCGTGGCACGCCGCCGCCTCAACAAGTTCAAGGACAGCCTGAAGCAGGTGGCCGAGCGCGGCGAGGCAGCTCTCGACAACGAGCGCGCACGCCTGATGCGCCAGTATGAGCAGCTGAAGCAGGACTGCCAGACCTATGAGAACAACCTGGGATTCCTCAGTGCCAGCTCGAAGAAGGGCAACTCGCTCATCGACGAGAT